>Ga0208824_1001140_pt1 | contig 24823 bp, 26 predicted proteins | sample AD_JPNTR3_MetaG_FD_184447 | JGI IMG/M metagenome (GOLD analysis project Ga0208824, IMG submission 184447) | Active sludge microbial communities of municipal wastewater-treating anaerobic digesters from Japan - AD_JPNTR3_MetaG (SPAdes) (version 2) | ecosystem: Engineered > Bioreactor > Anaerobic...
CGCCGTGCTTGAGCAATACCAAATTTTAGATAGTTCAGATGAGTTGTCGAGTGCGCATCAGAATCAATCGAAAGTTTTACCCCTGCTTCAATTGCCTTTTTAATATGTTCGTCTTTGAGATCCAGCCGATCCGGATAAGCATCAACTTCCAGACAAGTTCCATTTTTACGAGCTTCGCTAATAATGGCTTCAATATCGATTTCGTAAGGTGGCCGCTTTAAAACAACTCGCCCAGTGGGATGAAAAATAATATCAACTAAAGGATTACGGATAGCCCTACAAATTCTTTCGGTCATTTCTTTTTTGCTTTGATTAAAATTTGAATGAACTGCTGCTGCCACTAAATCTAGCTTAGCTAAAACATTTGCTTCAATATCCAAACTGCCATCTTTTAAAATATTCACCTCGGCGCTTTTTAATACTTTAAAATCAATCCCTTCTTTTTCAAGTTGCCGATTAATCCCATCAATCTCCTGCATTTGTTTTAATAATTTTTTTTCATCGCAACCACCAGTCATTGCCAAGCTTTTAGTATGATCCGTGATTGCAATGTATTTCAGGCCCTGCTTTAAAGCTTCTCTCACATATTCTTCAATAGATTTTGCTCCATCGCTCCAATCAGTTTGAATTTGAAGATCGCCTTGAATGTCATTATAGCCAATTAATTTTGGTAATTGATGCTTGGCCGCGAGTTCAATTTCGCCCCAGTCTTCTCGCATTTCCGGTTCAATGTAATCCAATCCTAATGCTTCGTAAATTTCCTCCTCTGTTTCTCCGGCTAACCTTATCTCTTTTTGATTTTTGATTTTTGATTTTTGATTTTTAAATAGTCCGTATTCATTTAATTTATAACCCTTTTTAATGGCAATTTCCCGCAAATGGATACCGTGATCTTTTGATCCAGTAAAATAGTTTAGAGCTGCTCCAAATGATTCTTGAGGCACTACTCTTAAATCCACGTCTAATCCGTTTTTTAACCGAATAGCGGATTTTGTCTCACCGTGAGCTACTACCTGAAAAACATCCGGCAGATTAACAAAATAATCCATTACTGGCATTGGATTGTCAGAAATAATTAAAATATCAAGATCTCCGATTGTTTCTTTCATTCTTCTTACTGAACCAGCGGCAGTAATCTTTTTCACTTCTTTTAATTTAGACAACCGGGTCACGATCGATTCTACTTGAGGATAAATAAAACCCAGAACAAAACGATGGCCTCCCTGCTTTAAAAACTCGATGCTCTTTAAAATGTTTTGCTCAGTTTTTTCGCCAAAGCCCTCAATTTTTCTAATTTTTCCTTCGCGAGCAGCTTTTTCTAAATCAGCTAAATTTTTGATTTTTAATTTTTCATAAAGTTTTTTTAGGGATTTTGGGCCCACCCCTTCTACTCGTGTTAAACTATCGAGATCAAGAGGATATTTCTTTTTAAACTGCTCATAATATTTCAATTTGCCTGTTTTTAATAATTCTTCAATTTTTTCAGCAATTGAAACTCCAACGCCGGGGATTTCTTCAATTCCTTTAATGCCTTGTTTTTTATAAACATCCTGAAGTGGCACATCTAACGCTTCAATAGCTGAGGCTGCTTTTTCATAAGCCCTCGGTTTAAATGGCTCATCTTCCATTTCTAAATAAAAAGAAAGATCGGATAAAATTTTGGCAATTTCCCAATTATCCATTTTTTTTATTATAAATCTTTCTGTTCAAATAATAAACATCGCATCACCAAAACTGAAAAAACGATACTTATTGTTAATCGCCTCTTCATAAGCTTTAAAAATTAACTCTCGGCCAGCAAAAGCAGAAACAAGCATCATTAGCGTTGATTTTGGCAAATGAAAATTTGTAATTAAAGCATCAATAAATTTAAAATGGTAACCGGGATAAATAAAGAGATCAACAAATTTCTGACCGCTTCTTAAAATGCCCCGACAAGTAGCAAAACTCTCGAGGGCACGAGTGGAAGTCGTTCCTACGGCAATGATCCTTTGATGATTTCTTTTGGCTTGATTCAAAGAATGAGCAGTTTTTTTATCAATCTCCACCCATTCCGATTCCATTTTGTGCTCCTCGATATTTTCCACTTTCACTGGTTGAAATGTGCCCAAACCAACATGCAAAGTGACATATTTAAAAATAACGCCTTTTCTTTGGAGTTTTTTAATTAAACGAGGGGTAAAGTGAAAACCAGCTGTCGGTGCCGCTACTGATCCTAAATGTTTAGCATAAACTGTTTGGTATTCTTTAAGATTAGAAAGCCTTTTAATATAGGGTGGCGTCGGCGCTACCCCAATTTGATAAATAATTTTTTTTAATTTTTCGCCTTGCTGATTAAAACGAATCAAACGTTCATAATTAATCTCTTTTTTAACTTCAGCTTCTAAACCATGCGGAAAGATAATTTTTTGTCCCTTCTTTAATCCCGGCCTGCCAATAACAAACCATTCTTTTGACCACTGATAATTTTTTAAATTTTTAACGTTGGGCCGAACCAGAAGCACTTCAATTTTACCTCCGGTTTCCGGTTTAGTACCAATGAGACGCGCCGGGATTACTTTGCTATTATTTAAAACCAAAACATCGCCTTTTTGCAAAAAGTGATCGATTTGATAAAAATAAGTATGCTGAATTTCGCCAGTCTTTCTATTAACTACCATTAATCGAGAATGATCACGAGGAGAAATTGGTTTTTGAGCAATTAATTCTTTAGGCAAATAATAATCAAAGTCTTTTAACTTCATTTTCTAAAAGAATTTTTATTGAAAAATTAACTGATCGCCAACAGCAATTTCTGTATTGCTATCAATCAATATCCCACATTCTTTTCCTTCTGGAATTTCTTTAACGTCTATTTTACTGGACTGCAAATTAACAATTTTTCCATGACCAATAATTTCTTCGCCTCGCTGAATTTTTACTTGAGCTCCCTTCACAATTCTTCCTTCAATAACTCGTCCACCAATTAGTTGCTCACTGCGTTTTTTACTAAATAAAGCCAAAATTTCGACTTTGCCTTTAATAGGCGGCTCTTGAGGTTTAAAAAGATTTTCTATTTCTTGCTTTAAAAATTTCTCCATTTCGTAAATAATATCAAAAACGTAAACACGAATATTCTTAGCCTGAATGATAATTTGAAGATCTTTGGGAATTTTAACCCGAAAACCTAAAATGGTTGCTGGTGCTGTCTCCGCCAAAGCAATATCCGAAACAAAAATATCACCGATGCCTTCATCAATAATTTTGAGATGCGCTCCTTCCGGCAAGGTTAAACTACCGAGAATCTTTTTCATCGCTTCTAGCGATCCCATTGTATCGGCTTTTAAAATAAGATTAAGGGTATTTTCCTGTTTTTCTGCATTGGGGTCTTTTGATCGAAGATTTTGCCGCATGTTTAATCTTTTATTTTCTTCTTCAATTTTCTCGCCCACAAAAAATTCTTCCCCTACCTGAGGCATTTCTTTAAAACCAATAATGAGAACGGGCGAAGAAAAAGTGGCTTCTTTTAACACATTACCACTGCAATCCTCCATTGTTCGAACCTTTCCTTGCGCTGTAGCAGTATAAATAGGATCGCCCACCTTAAGGACGCCATTTTTAATTATGGCCGTCACTTCAATACCTCGTTTATTATCAAATTTAGTCTCAATAATCACCCCATCCGCTGGACCATCTTGACGAGCCACAATAGTTTCCATATCAGCTACAAGCAAAATTAATTCCAACAGTTCTTGAATGTTTTTTCCTTCTTTCGCTGAAATACTAATAACGGGAACATTGCCGCCCCATCCTTCTACTAAAACGCCAAGTTCGGCTAATTGCGTTTTCACCCGATCTGGATTGGCCTCGGGTTTATCGATTTTATTGAGTGCTACAATAAAAGGAATTTTGGCTTGCTGAATCAAATTGAGCGCTTCGATTGTTTGAGGTTTCACTCCTTCATCAGCTGCAATGACTAAAATAGCAATATCACCAACTTCTGTTCCTCGAGCACGAATGGCCGAAAAGGCTTCGTGGCCCGGTGTGTCAATAAAAGTAATTTTTCGCTGATTATATTCTGGATTTTTACTTACTACCTTAATTTCGTAAGCGCCGATGTGCTGAGTAATTCCACCCGATTCATGAGCAGCAACATGGGTTTTACGAATGGTATCAAGAAGCGTGGTTTTGCCATGATCAATATGCCCCATCACCACTACAATGGGTGGTCGCGGTACGGTATTTAATTGTTTATCTGATTGCTGAATAGTCATATTTTGTTTTTAATCTTATCAGAAAAATTTCTTTTCGTCCACTGTTTAGATAAAGTCCCTTATTCCTGTATGAAAAACACATGCCGGAGCGGCAGCTGTTAGGCTATAGCCTAACAGCTGCCGCTAACAAAAAAGGGATTCCTTTTTAGAATCCCTTTTATTTAAACTTCCTTTTTTAACGTCGCTCCAGCCACATACGCCCATCCTCTTCCTGACGAATGGTGAATACATAAGAGTATCTAGAATAAGAGGACCAAATCCAGACCTTCTCGGTCTGGGCGAAATTACAATTACTACCCACCACTGAAACCGCTAATTCAACCCCATAATAACTACCATTCCATAATCCACAAGAAAATTTTCCATAAGGTTTCACTAATCCCTTTTCTTCTCCATCCACCAAAACAGAAAAACTATATGGGGTAGTGTTTAATACGGTGATCCTCGTTGTTTGGATGGGCAGATTCGTATCAACAGCGATGGTCGTACCGAGAGGAACACAACTTGAAAACATTATCAAGATGAAGAGGAATAACAACACTAATAGCCACCAGAACATTTCATTGTTCACTATAAGTCGTTTTTTCATTTTTAACCTCCTTTAATTTAAAATTTCCTGGATCCAAAAATATTTTTTGGATCCATGCCATTTTGGCACGCGGATGCCCATCCTCCGTGCCAAAATAGCCAATTCTCTGTCAAGAGTCAAAAACTTTACTTTTGACCCTCTGTTTCTAAAAATAATAGCTACTGCCAGCACTCGCAGATCAGTGTTGGAAATAGAGTTCAACTGCGCCCGTCTAGCTTCCCACCTCAAATCTTTCAACATTCTTTCATTCGCCCTCTGCAGCAACCATTCTCCTTGGCGAATTTTCTCTCTCAATTTTGGCCAAACCTTCAAGGATAGGGTAATCGTCTTTTCCTGCTGCTTTAATCCGCAGGTTTGCGGCTGATTTTTTAACTTTTTCAACAGTTCGAGATTCGCCCGTTCGCGAATCTCCGTATAAACCGCACGTGGCACAACTATCCGCACACCCGGCATTCTTCCTACCTGTTCAACAAAAGAAAAACTTCTCATTAGGATGTTACTGTCAACCACTATCTTCATTAGGCACCTCCTTAATAAATTTTAAAGGAACATTTACTATTACCTCCTTAATTAATTTTACTACCTAAATTATATCTCCTTTATTAATTTTGTCAATAACACCGCCGGGGCACTTCAAATTTTCTAAAACTTTCTTCAAATCAGCGGGCAACTCGCTTTCTAAACGTAAAATTCCATTGTCCGGCAAAGGGAATTCTAAAAGATAAGCGTGAAGAAATAATCGACTCGCTGTCTTCTCTTTTTTGCGGCCATAAATTTTATCACCCAATACTGGATGGCCAATACTGGATAAATGCACCCTGATTTGATGGGTGCGACCGGTTTTAGGAGATACTTTCACTAAAGAAAATTTTTCTCCTTGATATTCAAAACTTGTTAATACTTCGTATTCAGTAATTGCCTCCTTTAATTCTTTCATTTTTTTTGCAGCGGTTGAACGCTTAATTGATGAGGCGATAATTCCGATTGGTTTATTAATTACTCCTTTTTTGTTTTTAAATTCGCCATAAACCAATGCCAAATATCCTTTTTTAATTCGATGCTCCTGAAAAAGTTTTTTAAAATAATCAAAAGTTTTTTGATTTTTGGCAACAATTAATAAGCCGGAGGTTTCTCTGTCCAAGCGATGGACAATGCCCGGCCGATTTTTATCTTCACCCACATCAAAAATTTTAGGATAACGCTTGACTAACCAATCCACCAGTGTTTTTTGTTCATGAATCTTTTCATGAATTAATTCATGAGCTTGCTCATGAGCAACTCGATGCACCAATAATCCAGCTGGTTTATTAACCACTAAAAAATCCTTATTTTCAAATACGATTTCAATATTTTCCATAATCACATCTTATCATTGTATCACTGGCTTTTCAAATAAAAAAATCGCCTCTAAGAAGAGGCGATTTCATTTTATAGGCCACCGCTGAATTTAAGAAAGAGATAGCCATTACTTAGAACCAGAGCATTATAAAAAAGATGAGAGAAAATCATGTAGAGCGATGCTTTAAAGTAGTGCCCATTATAACCGCCAGTTTTTAAAAACAAAAAACTCCACGCCAATCCAAAAACTCCTTGAATCAGAACATTAAATTGAGCAGCATGCGATAAGCCAAAACAATAGGAAGAAAGAAAAACAATTAAAAGTAAAATCAAATCGCCAAGATCTTCTTTTTGGATCTTATTTTTCAACCAGACAATAAAAGCTAATGGCAACATCCGCCAAATAACCTCTTCACCGGCAGAAACAACAGCAACCAAAAAGAAGTTTTTCATGCCTTTCGCCAAAAAACTTTTCCAGAATCCTACAAAATAAACTTGAGGCAAATAAGTATCGTCGAGGACTAAAGAAATCCCCAAACAGAAAAAGAGCATGTAAATGAAGCAGGACAAAGAACAAATCAGCATCAAAACGAAATTGTCTGATTCCTTCAATTCGCAGAAAGCTTTGTTCAGCATTTTCCCTCCTTTGTTTAAATTTAAAAGAACGGCTGGTGCGCGCGACAGGACTCGAACCTGTGACCCCCACTATGTCAAAGTGGTACTCTAACCAGCTGAGCTACGCGCGCAATTCCCTAAACAACCTTTTTATAGATTATAAAAATCTAAGAAAGAAGTCAAATAAATAAAAAATTCAAAATCCGAATATCGAATGTTAAAACGATTCCGAATGTTTACAATGCGAAGAGATTTCCAAGGAAAATTTCTTCACTCCCATAATTTTGAGATTTTTAAATTAATTTCGCATGTGGACCGGAGGGGACTCGAACCCCTGACCTCTGCAATGCGAATGCAGCGCTCTACCAACTAAGCTACCGGCCCCTCTTGTTTATCTTAATAAAAATTGTCTTTTTTGCAATTTAGCAAAAAATTATCCTCTTGACAAGAAATTAAAAAGGTTTAATTTAAAAGTGGCCTTTTAAAATTTCTATAAAAGGAGGTAAAAATGGATTTAAAAAGTATCTTCCCGCTTTTAGATTTTTTGTATGCCGAAAGAGACGACCTGCTTTATTATTTGCTATTTGGGGATGGAATTGAGAATAAAATTTCTCCAAGTGATTTTCCTTTAATCTTTATAGGCGAAGACTCAACTCTGATTCCTCCGGTGATTTTCCAAGGGCCGCAGGAAATTCATCGGCACTGCTTTGTTTCGCACAGCTTTTTGGAACATTCCTCGCTCAAAGAAAAAGCTCGCATTCTTGACAGCCGACTCTTCCACTCCATCATCGGGCAAAAAACAGTTGTTATTAACTCTACAATGGAAGAAACATCAATTGGTGAAAACTGCTATATAAATGGAAGTACTATTAGTGGCAGTCGGATAAAAAACAATGTTACTATTTCCAGCAGTTGTTCTATTGAAGATGGAATTATTGGAGATGGTGTGACCTTTTTTCCTCAAGTAGTTGCTGATTTCTGTCGAGTAGATGAATTTTCCTCGCTCCAAAGTGGCACTAAGCTGGTCAGTTATGCCGGTCAAGGTCGCGAACCAGTTGTGGTTGAGAAGAGGGTTTATCTTGGACCCAATATCACGGTGATTGGTCCAGCAGTAATTGGACATAATTGCTTTGTAGAGGCAGGAGTTACTATTCACGATGATTACATTCCCCCATTTTCTTACGTTCGAAAACTTTCCCTCTCTAATAGTTATCAAGTTCATCCCTATGGCGCTTTCCAACTGATTGATGGGCTGTGGTACATCGATCGTACCGGATCATTGAAGGTCGCTGATCTAATCGAAGCAAAAAAGAAATGCTTATTGCTTGAAAAAGAAGCGCAGAAGAAACATATCAATGTCCATGAAAGATTGGCTACTATTCAAGGAGAAAGACTCGTTGTTGCTAATTTGTTAGAAAAAAATGGATTAAAAAATTTTTTAAATATCGTTCAAAAAGAAATAGAATCCCTGGTCAACTGACCGGGGATTTTCTTTTGACTTATTTTTTAAAAAACCTTAAAATAAACAAGATATGAAACAAAATATCTGGGATGAACTTTTTTGGCGGGGATTGATTAATCAATCAACTGACGCAAAGGAATTAAAAAAACGGCTTGAGAAGCCGATTGTTGTATATGGCGGATTTGATGTGACCGCTGATAGCCTCCACATTGGTCATCTTTTACCAATGATTACTCTTAAACGCTTTGCGCAATTTAATCATCAAATCATCCCTCTTTTAGGCGATGGCACTAGTTTAATCGGTGATCCCAGCGGAAAAAAATCCGAACGCCAGCTAAACTCTGAAGAGCAAGTGGAACAATGGGCTATTGAATTAAAAAAACAACTAGAAAAAATCTTTGATGAGGAAATTCACACTCAAAAAGCAACTATTCTGCAAAATAGCCAATGGCTCAAAGAATTAAAATTATTACCTTTTATCAGAAATATTGGAAAACATTTCAGTTTGGGATACATGCTGGCTAAAGAATCTGTTAAAAGCCGCTTGGAATCGGGTATTTCCTTTACTGAATTCAGCTATATGCTGCTTCAAGCCTATGATTATTTTTGGCTTAATGAAAAATTTAATTGCGAATTGCAAATTGGCGGTAGTGATCAGTGGGGCAACATTACTTCAGGCATTGATTTAATTACCAAAACAAAAGGCAAAACAGTTTATGGTCTGACATTGCCTCTTTTATTAAAATCAGATGGTACTAAATTTGGAAAAACCGAAGGAGGAACAGTTTGGCTTAATCCCCAAAAAACTTCTGCTTATCAATTTTATCAATATTTTATTAATGTAAGCGATGATGACGTAATTCGGTTTCTAAAATATTTTTCTTTTCTTTCCAACGAAGAAATTCAAGAATTAGAAAAACAAGTTAAAAACAATCCGGAAAAACGCCAAGCCCAAAAAACCTTAGCCCAAGAATTAACCAAATTAGTACATGGCGAAACTGCCTTAAAAAGAGCAGAAAAAATTTCCGAAGCGCTGTTTTCTAATCAACTTGCCAATCTCAGTGCTGAAGAAATTAAAGAAGGTCTCTATGATGTTCCAACTTACACCATTTCTCAACAAAAAGAGATCAGTATTGTTGACTTGCTGGTGAATGCTCAAATTTGCCCCTCAAAACGCCAAGCCCGAGAAGACATTGAAAATCATGCCATTTCTTTAAATGGACAAACGGTAGCTGATGTTAACTTAAGATTAACGCCTCAAAATTGTTTAGTTGAAAATATAATGGTTTTGAGACGAGGCAAAAAAAATTATTATCTAATTTACTGGCAATAAAATTTTAAATTGACATATTTTTTTTCTCCATTAATATCAAAAATTATGGAGAAGTTGTTTTTTAAGACAGCTGAAAATAAAAAGATAGAGTTACCGAAAGTTGTCAAAGAAATTTTTTCATTTATTCAGGAAAAACCTCAGGCTTCTTATAAATTAGTGATTGGTAGTGATTCTCTCAATGCCGCCGATCACTCTGATTTCGTTACTGCAATTATTATTTTAAGAGTTGGCAACGGCGGCCGTTATTTTTGGCGTCGCATCACAGAAAAAAATTTTAAAACTTTACGAGAACGCATTTATAAAGAAGTCTATTTATCACTGGAATTGGCCCAAGAATTGCTCAAGCTCTTAGCTAAAAATCAATTGGCTAACTTTGATTTAGAAATTCATGTTGATGTTGGTCAAAATGGCGAAACACGTAATCTTATTAATGAAGTTACGGGATTAGTGCGCGGCTGCGGTTTCGCAGTCAAAACCAAACCGGAAAGTTTTGCCGCCTCAAACGTCGCTGACCGCTGCCTTTAATATCTATCACCATGCTAGATAAGCTCGTTTTAGATATTGAAACTAAAAATTCTTTTGCTGATGTAGGTGGAAAACAAAATCTCCACTTGCTTCAAGTTTCTCTAATTGGAGCCTATTCTTACAAGCGCGATGAATATTTTGCTTTTGAAGAAAAAGATTTTGCTTTATTTGAAAAATTATTAAAAGAAACGGGGGCAATTATCGGCTTTTCGATCTATAATTTCGATTTGCCGCTCATTAGTAGGTTGCTGAATTACGATTTTTCAAAACATGTCATTTTGGATATTTTAAAAGAAATCGAGCAAAAACGCGGCCATCGTATTGGACTAAACGAATTAGCCCAAGCTAATATCGGTGCCGGAAAAAATGGCAATGGCTTAGAAGCAATTGAATTGTATAAAAATCAAGAAATAGAAAAATTGAAAACTTACTGTCTTAACGATGTCAAAATTACAAAAGAGCTCTATGAATTAATTCTCAAACAGGGTTATTTAATTATTCCTTCCCATTTTCATGCGCCAGTCAAAGTGCCCTTCGAGTGGCCGAAAATGCAAGAACAAATCGAAAAACAACTCGACGAACTCGAAAAAGAATTTCGCTCTCTCCATTCTCAAAATTCTTTGTTTTAAAAAATTAGATAAATTTTCCCCTTAAAAGCTGTAAATTATAATCAAATTTCGTTCACCTGATGGCGGATTACCGAACTAAAAATCGACATCGGGATTTTCTCGGTGGAAAATTAGAACTTTCTTTAGTGGACCTGAGGGGACTCGAACCCCTGACCTCCTCGATGCCATCGAGGCGCTCTACCAGCTAAGCTACAGGCCCTTTTTAAAAAGCATTTATTGAATTTATTTTAACTTTTTCTCCGAAAAAATCAAATTGCTCAGGTCTTAAATAAAAAGTCCTCAACTTGCAGTTGAGGACTTAATCTTTAATTCTATTAATTTCATTAGCCTTTTCATTTTCCTCTCATCTGGATCTCTTAAATAGTCAATCGGCTTCTGAAAATCCAAATCCGCATTCTTTGTCAAAAACCATTTTTTAATATCAAATAATGTCTGATTTAGCAAACACTCTTGCCATTCGAAAATTTTTTTCTGAATGGGTTGAAATAATTCTGGATTCGTGCTCGAAAGAGTAATAATCCATCCTATGCCTTGTATATAAAAACAACGATTTTCATGAACTTTATATTGCTTGCCTGATCCAGCTACCAAAGAATGTTCCTTAATGCGGGTAGAAGGAAGAATGCTAATACCCTCGCTCACGAATACTTCATCTTCTAAAAGACAGGGCGCGATTAAATGAACTCCCACCCCAAGAAAACATTTCTTTCCAACAACAGAAACATGTTTTTCTACTCCATCAAAATTACAAGTAATGACACCTGCAGCCACGTTAGTTTGAGCACCAATTTTCAGATCGCTTAGATAAGCAATATGGGGAATCTTTACTTCATTTTCGGCAATCACCCGATTAAGAGAAGCGCCTGGCCCCACATATGTTTTATCACCGAGTTTACTGTCTTTTATAAGAGCATTCTCTACTTTAACATCATTACCTAATTGACTATCAAAAATTTGAGCATAATAAATTCTGCATTCCGCCAAAGTGCTTACGCCTTGAAGAAAAGATCCCCATACTGCATTATAAGCACCAATCCTAATTTCTTCATCTAAATGAGTTGGCGGAAAAATTTCACTGTGGGGACCAACTATAACATCTGTTTCTGGTAATGATTCTGCTACATTGCCGGTTCTAAAAACTTCTCTGCCGATAAAACAAGAGTAATTCATCATTCACCTCCTTTAAATATGAAAGTCAAATTACTGCCTTTAGTTTAGAATAAGGAAACGAAAATGTCAAAGAGGGGACGGCAAATTTTCTTCGAAAATTTGCCGTCCCCTCATAAATTAAAACTACTCAGTAGGTTTAGGCGAAGTGAGTGGTGCTGTAGTCGAGGATTCAAAATAAATATTTCTGGTGATTGTCTTTTTCTTACCTAAACGATTACTTGCTTCAACAATAATTTTATTTAAACCGGGCTTTAATTGAATTGGCTCTGCAAACTTCCCATCATCGCTCAAATAAATTTCTTTGCCATTAATTAAAATGTAACTGTGAGGTTGCCCTTCTCCTTCAAGAATAAAAGGATTCTCCGATGTTTCGATATTTTCAAAAACAGGACTATTCACTTGTAATCGTGGTTCTCCAAAAAGATTTTTCCCCTGAAATAAAATAAAACCAATAGCAGTAATAATAATAGCCCAAATGGGTACATAACGCAGAGCTCTGAGAATCTCGGAAATAGTTTTCCCTTTTGATTCAAATCGATTGGTAGGCAACATGTCCACCTGCGGTGGCATAATATTGTTATATTCCTTTAGATACAATTGCCATAAATCTTCTTCATCAACCTCAATAATCGAAGCAATTTTTTTTAAATAGCCTCTTACAAAAACATTAGCTGGAAGATGGGCAAAATTTTCTTCTAATAAAGCTCTAAGATAATGTTCGGGAATACCTGCTAAGCGAGCCAAATCTTCAACGCCAAAGTTTTTCTCTTCTATTTTTTGAGATAAAAATTCTCCAAACATAAAATTATTAATCATTCGATTTAATCTTCAACTTCCTCTCCGGTTTCATCACTAACATCCACATCATCTGCTCCCAATTCTTCTGAAGCAGACTCGGAAGGATTAGAAGGTTTTACTAAAACTTCTCTAGGCTTAGCCCCTTCTCCTGGTCCAATCACTCCGCGCTCTTCTAAAAGATCGAGTAATCGCGCGGCTCGAGCATATCCCACCCGCAAACGGCGTTGCAGAAAAGAAGCAGATGCTTTACCGCTATTGACGACTAACTTATACGCTTCCGGATAAAGCTCATCCATTTCCAAATCTTCTCCTCCGGTATTATTCAACGAAATTTCCTGCATCTGCTTTTCTAATTCTTTTTCAAAATCCATCGCTTCTTCTTCTGTTTCATAATCTTCATTATTATCAACAATGTATTTTACAATTTTTTGCACTTCACTTTCAGAAATATAAATACCTTGAATGCGTCTTGGTTTAAAAGTATCACCGGCTAAATAAAGCATATCGCCCCGGCCTAGTAATCTTTCAGCTCCCGCCATATCCAAAATAGTCCGAGAATCAACCTGGCTCGCAACCTGCAAAGCAATACGAGAAGTAATATTAGCTTTAATTAATCCAGTTACTACTTCGACTGACGGTCGCTGAGTCGAAACAACAAGATGAATGCCCGTAGCTCGCGCCATCTGAGCCAAACGTACAATCGCCGCTTCAATTTCTCGGCCATAAGCCACCATCAAATCAGCTAATTCATCAATGATAATGACGAGGTAAGGCATTAAAGGCTTTTTTTCTTTCATCATTTTTTGATTATAGCCATTGATATCGCGAACATCGCTTGCCAGCAAACGATTATATCGCTCATCCATTTCATTCACTGCCCACCTCAAAGCCAAAATAGTTTTTTTCGGATTAGTAATAACATCGGAAATTAAATGCGGCAAATGATTATAAACAGATAACTCAACTCGCTTAGGATCAACAAGAATAAATCGTAAAGTTTCAGGTGTGTTTTTATATAAGAGACTGCAAATAAGAGAGTGGATTGTAATTGATTTACCAGAACCAGTGCTGCCAGCAACTAATAAATGAGGCATTTTAGCGAGATCAACAAACACTGGTTCGCCGGCCACATCCCGACCCAAAGGAAAAACTAAAAGATCGCTATCTAAGAAATGATCTGATTCAATCAAATTGCGCAACCGCACTGTTAATTTTTGCTTATTAGGCACTTCAATGCCCACAAGCGATTGACCAGGAATCGGCGCTTCAATTCGAATGGGGTGAGCAGCTAACGCTAAAGAAAGATCATTTTGAAGCGCAACAATTCTTGATAATTTAACGCCTTCTGCTGGTTTTAGAGTATATCGAGTTACAGTCGGACCCACATAAACTTCGCCCATTTCAACTGGAATCCCAAAATTAGCCAAAGTTCTTTTTATGATATTAACATTGGCCTTAATGTCACCGCTGGTCGGTTTACCGCTTTCCTTTTCCAATAAATCAATAGGTGGAAAATTCCATTTGCTGATAAAAGTCTCTTTCTTAAAATTAATATTTTTTTCAGCCTTCTTTTTTTCTGCTTTATCTAATTCTTCTTTAATAACATTGGCTAACTTGCTTTTTGATTCATTTTTCTTATCTTCTGTTTCATTAGTTTTAATTGTCACCTCTTTAACGGGTTCAACCATAATATTACCCTGAGTAATTTTTTCAGCAGCTGGTTTTTTGTTTTTGTTTAATTTAAAAGACCAGTTGAATGCCACTACCAATCCCACAACAAAAACAATGAGGCAAAAAACGATTCCTCCCCAAAATCCAAAAACCTGTTCCACTGCACCAATGCCCTCGCCAAACAATCCTGCGGAAAGTGGCTTTATCAAATCAGAAATACCCAACATACCAACGGTTATTAAAAGTAGGCCAATAATAGTTGAGAGATAAAGGTGTCGCCGCCAAGAACCCATAAAAATAATGCCGGCACCCACTAAAATAACCGGTAAGAAAAAATACACCCAACCGAACAAATAATAGAAGGTGTCATAAAGAAAATAACCAAATGGGCCAGCAAGACGGAAAAAACTTAAAATAAACAAGATGGCCACTCCAAGACAAATAATGCCGATAATAGTTTTCTTGGTTTCTGTCTTTAATTGAGCTGTAAATTCAACATTCTCTTCTTTTTTATTATTTTTTTCTTTGTGGTTGTTTTTGTTAGCCATATTTATTCTTCTATTTATTCTTCTAAAAGTTCGAGTTGAATAAAGAATTGCTTGTAAAGTTTAAAGAAGTATTTTATTTCGTGCGGCTCTAAATTAAAATTGGGATCATTTTTCACTTTATCATAAGCATAAACGCCTACCAATAATTTGGCTTTGTCGGATTCGTTAATCTCGGCAATTTTTAAATTTTTCACCTTATCAATAAGATCGTCACCTGGTGAGTTAATGTTGTTTAAAACTTCGAAGAGCAACTCATTCATTAAAAGAAAGGATTGTTTCAAGGATTCATTGTCGCCGGCTGCTATCAGCCGTTCGATATTACGCCACGCTGCCATCGAATGTTTTTTCTCGTATTTCCCACCCAGCCAAAAAGTCTTATATTTTTCAATCCGATCTTTAATTTTATTGGTTTTAATTAATAAAATTACCCAGATAACAATTAAAACCAAAGTTAAAAATAAAACAATATATTTTATTGTATTGACAATTGGCAAACTAAAAAAATAGTCAAGCTGATCCAGAAAATAATTTAAAGTGTTATAAAAATTTTCCATAATTTGAAGTTTGTTCAAATAAATAAGCGGCGTTTAACATTTTAGCTTCTTGAAAATGAGGGGCAATAAATTGCAAACCATAAGGCAACGACCCCTCACCATAAATTGGCAGAGAAACTGCTGGCACGCCAGAAATATTCGCTGGCACGGTAAAAATATCAGACAAATACATCGCCAAAGGATCTTCTGTTTTTTCACCGAATTTAAAAGCAGGCGTCGGCGTGGTCGGCCAAACTAATAAATCCACTTTTTGGAAAGCTTCTTCAAATTCTTTTTTGATTAAAGCCTGCACCAGTCGCGCCTTCAGATAATAAGCATCATAATATCCGCTCGAAAGAACAAAGGTGCCTAAAATAATTCTTCTTTTTGTTTCTGGACCAAAATATTCACCGCGCGTTTCAAAATAAACATCTTTTAAGGAGCCGGCTTTTTCTGAAGGCGAATATCTGAGACCATCAAAACGAGCTAAATTGCTACTCACTTCCGCAGGCATCAAAACATAATAACAAGGTAAACTCAAAGATATATGAGGAATAGAAATTTCTTCGATGGTCGCGCCTAATTGTTGTAAACAAGTCAGACTTTTTTGATAACTAAGAGCTAAATCCTTTTCAAAGGAGCTGGTTTCAATTTCTTTTACTAAACCGATTTTTATTCCTCTGAGATCCTTTCTTTCATAAATGGACCGGGCTTGAAATTGAAAATTTTCACTGGTTTCATCGCGGGAATCTTTTCCGGCAATTATTTCTAAAATATAAGCGGCATCTTCAACATTTTTAGCAATAGGCCCAATTTGGTCAAGTGAGGAGGACATTGCAATTAATCCAAAACGCGAAACTGCACCATAAGTTGGTTTAAGGCCAACAAGGCTGCAGAAACTCGCTGGTTGGCGTACTGAACCACCGGTATCGGAACCAAGCGCTGCCACAGCTTGATGAGAAGCCACAGCCGCGGCAGAACCGCCACTTGAACCACCGGGCACCCGGCTTAAATCTAAAGGATTTTTCGGCTTTTCAAAAGCAGAATTTTCACTGGAAGATCCCATGGCAAACTCATCCAGATTGGTTTTGCCCAAAAAAATTGCGCCGGCTCTTTTTAATCTTTGAATAACCGTCGCGTCATAAGCCGCGCGATAATGGGCAAGCATTTTTGAACCAGCAGTGGTAAGATAATTTCTGATTAAAATATTATCCTTAATCGCTAATGGCACACCAGCTAAAAAAGAAATATTTTCACTGGCCGCGATTTTTTTATCAATTTCATTCGCCTGCCGCAAAGCTTCGTCTTTTAAGAGCAAACGATAAGCATTAATCTCTTTGTCTTTAGTTTCAATATAATCAAAAAACTCTTTTGTTAAATCAAAAGCACTGATTTCTTTTTGAAGCAGCAATGAATGAATTTTTTTAATTGTCAGTTCGTGTAAAGTAATCATAAATTAAAAAATGGGCGGGATTTTCAACCAGTCTTCTTTGCGATCATAAAAGCCATCGATTAAATCATCGCGCTCAAAGGATAATTTTTCTTTTTCTGTTTTTTCCGCCGCTTCCAGATCCGTTTTTATTTTAAGTAATTCTTCATCTAAATTAATGCTTGCGGTATCAACGGCCTGAAGCTGATTGACATAATCGAGAATAGCATTTAAATCCTTTTCGAATCTTTGCTTTTCTGCGGGCGTTAATTTAATCCGGCTTAATTCGGATAGATATTCAATCGTTTTTTCATTAATTAAATTGCCCTTTTCCATTGTTTTTATTTTAGCACAAAAAAAATAAATTCAAAACTCAAAATTCCTGCCTACCGGTAGGCAGGCAAAAGTCAAAAAGATAAATATTTTACATCTCAAATCTCAAAATTATTGAATAGGCGGAAAAAATTGCCTTTGGCAATTTTTTCCGCCTCAATAAATGTAATTAAAAACAAAAAAGGGGGGTCGTGCGCCCCCTTTTATCTTTTCCTTTATCTTTTCCTTTTTTCCCCCGAAAAACAATTTATTCCTACTATCACAAATAAGACTGACAAAAAAAACGCAACCCCCCTCATAATCCATACGTCGTTTACCGATACCAAAAATGGAGGGTTGATGCGGCCTATAAGAAACAAAAAATAGACCGCAAATAAAAAACACACTATTCCTCCTATTTTTTTCATTTTCTTCTCCTTTTTGCCTTGGCGTGGATTTATCGCCGCACAAGCCAGCGATAGACCAAGGCATTTTTAAGGATCTAAATAAATTATAGCATATCTAAATTTATTTGTCAAGAAAAAAATGAGGCTGTTGGGGGGAAGGCGGCGGCAAATTTTCTTTGAAAATTTGCCGCCGCTCTCCTTCTCTAACAGCTCACAAAATATGATGACTACGAATCAAGATGAAAGAATCTTTAAAAATTCTTCTTCTCCAATAATTTTTACTCCCAATTCCTGCGCTTTTTGATATTTGGAACCCGGTTCCGCTCCAGCAACAACATAGCTGACGTTTTTTGAAACCGTTGAGGCAACTTTTCCACCCAACTGACGAATGCGTTCTTTAGCCTCTTCTCGGCTCATGCTCGTTAGTGTCCCAGTGAGAACAAAAACTTTGCCTTTTAGTTTTTTACCCTCTTTTGGTCGCGGAATGATTTCAATCCCGACTTCTTCTAATTTTTTTATTAATTCAGTATTTTTTTTATCTTCAAAAAACTCTTTGATGCTGGCAGCTACTTTTGGTCCAATGTCTTCAATCCCCTGCAAACTTTCCAAAGAAATTTTTTTCATAGCCACCAAAACATCGGTGGGTTTTTTAATTTGCTGAATTGCTTCTAGCTGATCGGCTAAAACATCAGCGGTTTCTTCGCCCACGTGTCTAATCCCCAAAGCATAAAGAAAACGCACCAAATCAATTTTTTTATGAGTTGTAATAGAGTTAATAATATTTTCAGCTGATTTTTCGCCAAAGCGTTCCAAGGCTGCTAAATCACCCTCCTCTAGTTGAAAAAGGTCGGCAGCATCTCTAATTAAATTTTCGTCCAGCAAACGATCAATAATTTTTGGCCCGACACCCTCAATGTCAAAAGCTGCTTTAGAAACGAAATGGTACAAGCGCCGTCGATTCATTGCAAAACAATTTTTATTGCTGCAGCGATAAATTATCCCTTCCTTATCCCTAACCACTTTAGAACCGCACATCGGACATTTTTCAGGAATTTGAAATTCTTTTTCTTTACCAGTACGCAAATCGGGCAAAACCTGAAGAATTTGAGGAATGACATCTCCGGCCCGACCCACAATCACCGTATCGCCAATTTTTAATCCCAACCGTTTGATTTCTTCAAAATTATGCAAAGTCGAGCGCGAAATCGTTACGCCACCCACGTTCACTGGTTTCAAAATAGCAACAGGAGTCAAAACGCCGGTGCGACCTACTTGAACGATAATATCAAGAACTTGGGTCGTCGCTTGCTTCAAGGCAAATTTATAAGCGATGGCGGCACGCGGCGCTTTTCCCACATACCCAGCGCGCCGAAAATCTTCCTCATTATTTAAGATTACGACTACGCCATCAATTTCAAAAGGCAAGCGGTCTCGACTCTTCCACCACTTATCATGATAAGCAAAAACTTCTTCTAAGTTTTTAGCGGGTTCGCTATGACGGTCAATTTTAAAGCCAAAGGCCTTCAGAATCAGATGCTCCTCTTCGTGGGTGTTTTGACCCAAATCAGTTACCAAACTATAAGCGTGGGAATCCAGTTTGCGGCTTGCAGTTACTTTCGGATCCAATTGTCGCACCGAACCCGCTGCAGCATTGCGAGGATTAGCAAATGGTTTCTGATGTTTTTTAATTTGTTCCTTGTTCAACGCCTCAAAGTCTTTACGGTTCATAAAAACTTCACCGCGGGCAACAATTTCCTTCGGAAAATTTTTCTCCAGCCGGGCAACAATATGATTCAGGCCTTCTTTTTTCAAATTGGCCAAGACTTCTTCCTTTTCTAATAAACGTAGAGGTATGGATTCAATGGTTTTTAAATTTTGTGTTACATCCTCACCGACATATCCATCACCCCGCGTCGCTCCGCAAACAAAAACTCCATCTTGATAATGAAGCTCAATAGCCAAACCATCAAATTTGAGCTCGCAATAGTAAAATTTATCTGAACGATGAACTTTGCCTCCTAAAAAATCCATAAATCTTTTTTCCCAAGCGCGCATATCATCTTCAGAAAAACAATCATTAAAAGAAAGCATCGGCGTCGGATGCTTTACTTTTTTAAATTCTTTTAGTGGTTTGCCGCCTACTCGTTGGGTGGGCGAATCAGAAGTAATTAAATCAGGAAACTGCTGCTCAAGATCGAAAAGTTCCTTTTTAAGTGAATCAAGTGCCTCGGGTGAAATTTCTTCTTTATCTAAAACATGGTAGAGATAACGGTGATAATTTATTTCTTTTTTTAATTTCTCAATTCTTTTTTTAGCCTCTTCCTTGGTAATCTTTTGATCCATAAAATAAAAGAATTAAAGAACGAATTAATAGATAACTTCGAGAGCTCGATAAGTATTAATGCTTTTGCCTACAGAACGAATAGTGATATATCCTTCATTATTAGGAATAAGAGTAACTGTAAAACTAGTGCCGTTCGTCATAACAGGCCTTGTGCTTTCTCCTCCTTCGCCAGCAGGATGATTAACTTGATAGAGTTGCCATTCTAAGCCACTCTCAGCGGCATAAAGTGCCTTAACCGATTCCCCAGTAAAAATCATGGATTTTAATTCATATAGTACCAAACTCCCCAAAGCCATACTAATCAGAAAAGAAGACATTAAAATAAGCATCGTAATGAGCATGGCTTGTCCTTGTTGATTTTTCAATTGTTTTTCTTTATTTATTTTCATTTTAACTTTCTGGCTGACGACTACTTAATGTTGTTTCGAGATTTGTTTCAAGTTGTTTGCCGCCTGCATAACTGGCAATTCGCAAAAGAACTGTGATGCGCGCCTGCTTACCATCTCCCCGCGCCGTCCCTTGAGGAAGAAAAGTCAGATCCATTACTCGAACGTCAGGCGAGGTTAAAGCCACAAAAGGTCCGCCGCCAATTGATCGTTCAATCTGATAATTGTTCAAACGATAAACAACCGCCTTTTCAGCCCCGTCTTTAGTGAGCAAAAAATTCAACGTATCAGCAGTAGGCGAAAAGAATTCTTTTCCCATTCTGATTTCACGCCCCATTACCTCCAAAGCATAGGAGATGTTTTCTGTGGCATTAACAGAAGCCAAAAGAAAACGTTGTGTTCTCAAGCTAAGTAAAAAAGTGGAAGTTGTAATGGTCAAAACAATCAAAAACAGGGTTGAAGCAACTAATGTTTCTACCATTGTAAAGCCATTCTGAATTTTATTATTTTTTCGTTTCATGTTTAGAGCCAATTAAACAAGTGATCCTCGACCCTAATTTCAAAATCTCCACCGCGATTGCTCCAACGAACAATTGAAATAACTCGGATTTCGTCTGAAGAATCCAAAGAATCAGGAGAAATAACTTGGATTTCGATTCGACGATTGTAACGCGTTTCCCGAGTATTCTCGTTGGCATCATAAGTATAAACACCTGATACTGAATCCAGTAATAAATTTTCTCCCGTATAAGCGCTAAGTGAAGAAGAATTATATTGCACTTGATAAGTACCTGATTTTAAACCATAGTTCCATTCTTGATTCTTAATAATGTTCTCATCTCGAAGATTTCTCACAATCTCGATTCCTTCTTGAGCTAAATAAGAGGCGGTCAAACGACTATAAGCTAAATCATGAAAAGCTATGGAACGGTTAATTAAAGTCAAAGCTCCCGTAAAACCTACTAAAATAACGCCGATGCTCACCATCACTTCAACTAAACTAAATCCTTTATTATTTTTTGCTCTTTGATTTTTCATTGCTAAATTTATGCCCGCCCCTTTGTAAATATTAATCTACTATTATTCGTAATTTTTAGATTTAATGAGTTTATATTTTTGACTGCTGCTAGATATAACATTTTGAATTTTCGTTATCGTTAATTTTCGTTTTGATTTTCGATTTTTAATTTCATCCCTCTTCGTCGTTTTAAGATTTGACCTTTAAATTTTAAATCTTCTATATTCCCCACACCTGACCAATGGGATTAATAAAAATTTGAAAGGCTGGACTGGTTTGATTAACTAAATAAAAATCAATCTCTGCTTGTTCAATATCTGGTTGATTAACATCTAATGGTTTAAAAAAAATTGTCGGATCAGGCGGCATAAAAAAGACCTGACTAACGTTGGACGCTGCCAAAATAAATTGACTAGGCACAGGAATTACTTCTACATCATACTCCCCTCCTTCTTGACGAAGATGAGAGGCACGTGCGCAATCGATTGCTACTTCAGTAAAAATAATATAACGATTATTAGAAGGATCGAAATAAACGCCATATCCGCAAGTATTTTGATTCTTCCAGGATTGAGCCGTAATGGCTAAATTTTTCGCTCGATTAATATCTGCAATAACTTGAGTACGCGCTCTTAAAATCAAACTAACCTGATCACCTGTCCGAGAATATAAAATCAAAATGCCGCTTAATAAAATCACGACTCCTGTGACTACTAACATTTCTATTAATGTAAAACCTCTGTTACCTTCCTTCATTTTCTTTATTTTACTCCTTTTTTTCGAGAATAAAAAGAGATTTCTTATCCACAAGCTACTTGGTTGACTTTTATTTTTGGAGTATAATAAAAAAGAGGCAAGGTCGATTTTAACTTTTTTAATTTATTATGGACGAACAAAATCAAAATCCAACACCACAACAAACGGCCGAAAAACCAAAAAAAAGTAGCGCTTGGGTTTGGGTCGTGATTGTGATTATCATTATTTTGGCCATTATACTCTTGGCTTTGTAAATTATGAACGAAACAACTGTTCAACAACCAAAAAAGGGAGGAAAAGGATTGAGCTGGGTGATCACGATTGTCTTAATTATTATTGCCGCCTTGGTAGGGTATACCGTTGGTCGTAATACTGCTCAACCAACAGTTTCAATAGAAAAACCAACTACTTTAGAACAAGATTTTGGTGATGTACCGCCAACAATCTTTCCTCAGGATTTCCCATTTGAAGTTGGCACTTCCTTAGTGCAATCAACACAACGAACAGATAAAGAAACAGGGACCTCTCAAGCAAATATTGCTTTTTATTCTCAGAAATCAATTCAAGAAAATGCCGATAAATTTATTGCTTACCTCAATCAAAATGGATGGACGATAGTTAATAATGCGAATGTCGACGGTATTTATAATATTTTTGCCAAGCAAAATCGGAATTCAATGAGCATTCAAATGTTTTATGAAGAAGGTGGCGGCGGATTGAAAGTTCAGGTTGTTTATACAGTAATGAAATAAATTGATTTAATGCAACAAAAAGAAGAGGCGTACGCCTCTTCTTTTTGTTGCGCTATTTTATTGCCTTCATTGACAACTGCTAATTTATTTTTAAAATAAGTATTTAATAGTATGAATTTCAAAAGTATTAAAATTTCTAAACAAATTGAACTCGCTCTGCGCTGGCTCATTTATTTAGCACGCAATGAAAAATCGTCTTTTGTTAGCTTGCGCTCTTTTTGCAACCAAACAAAAACCTCTTTTTACCATCTTCAAAAAATTAATCGTCTCTTAGTCAAAAACGGAATTGTCGAGTCGCGAAAAGGGAAAAACGGCGGCTACCGCTTAAAAATTAAACCCCAGCATATTTCTCTTTTAAATGTTATCGAAATTCTTGAAGGACCAGTAACCCTTATTAATTGCTCTCCTCAGTGCCAACCGCATTGCTCTCTTAAAAATTGCTGGAATACTCTTTCTAAAAATTTTAATTCTCAATTAAGTCGCATAAAAATTTCTCAACTTACATGAAGCGCTATTACTTTGATTATGCTGCTACTACGCCAATGAGAAAAGAAGTTCTTAAGGCCATGCAGCCATTTTGGCAAAAACAATTTGGCAATCCTTCCTCGCTTTATTGGGAAGGTCGTATAGCCAAGCAGGCTATCGAATCAGCTCGCGCCAGAGTAGCTAATATTTTGCGCACTCAACCCAAAGAAATTATTTTTACTAATGGCGGCACCGAATCAGTTAATCTTGCCTTGCAGGGCACGGCCCATTTCTATCGTCAACAATTTTCCCATCCTAAAATCATTATTTCTTCAATTGAACATCCAGCAGGATTAGAAACGGCGAAAGCTTTAAGGGAGGAAGGTTTTGAAACTGCTTATTTGAAAGTTCAAAAAAATGGACTCGTTGATTTAGAACAATTAAAACAATTAATTGATGAACAAACAATCCTTGTTTCAATTATGTATGCCAACAATGAAATTGGCGTTATTGAACCCCTTCCCAAAATTGCACAAATTATTAAAGATTTTCGTCAGAAACATCAGACTACCTTTCCTTTTTTTCATACAGATGCTTGCCAAGCAGCCGGCTATTTAGATATTCAACCTAATAAATTAGGCGTGGATTTAATGAGTTTAAATGGGGGAAAAATTTATGGCCCCAAAGCAACCGGTATTCTCTATAAAAGAGAGGGAGTAGAAATCAAACCGATCATCCATGGCGGCGGTCAAGAAAAAAATTATCGATCAGGCACAGAAAATGTTCCCGGCATTATTGGTTTTGCTACAGCCTTAGAGCTGGCTCAAAAAGAAAAAGAAAAAGAATCGCAAAGATTAAAATCCTTACGGGATTATCTTATCAAGAATGTTCTAAAAACTATTCCTAAAGTTTTTGTTAATGGAGATTTAAAAAATCGCCTGCCGAATAATGCGCATTTTACTATTTTAGATGTGGAAGGCGAGGCATTGGTTTTAAAGCTTGACGAATATGGTATTGCTGCCTCAACTGGCTCGGCTTGCCATTCAAAAAGCCTCCAACCTTCCCACGTGCTCCAAGCCATTGGTTTGCCTAATGAATTTATCCATGGCAGTTTAAGAATCACTCTTGGTAAAGACACCACCAAAAAAGATATTAATTACCTGACTCAAGCATTAAAAAAGGTCGTTCAAGAATTAAGAGAGTTATCGCCGATCTCTTTAAAATTAAAATCATGAAAAAGATTTCAACTCGAAAAACAAACAAGAAAAAGAAAGAGGCTGATGTTTTAACTAAAGGAAATCCGTGGGTTTATAGCGAAACTGTTAAAGAGCATTTTTTGCATCCGCGCAATTTTATGAAAGCCGGCGAAGAAGAAAAATTTCAGTACAATGGCGTGGGAATGATTGGCAGCCCAGTTTGCGGCGACGTTATGAAATTCTGGATTTTGGTTGATCCCAAAACAGAAAAAATCAAAGATGCCCGCTGGCGCA
>Ga0208824_1001144_pt1 | contig 24809 bp, 13 predicted proteins | sample AD_JPNTR3_MetaG_FD_184447 | JGI IMG/M metagenome (GOLD analysis project Ga0208824, IMG submission 184447) | Active sludge microbial communities of municipal wastewater-treating anaerobic digesters from Japan - AD_JPNTR3_MetaG (SPAdes) (version 2) | ecosystem: Engineered > Bioreactor > Anaerobic...
ATCTCTTCACCGCGTCGAACTTCTCCTTATCCGCAACGTGAAGATATATACTCGTAGTGCTCAGGTTGGAGTGTCCCAACAATTCTTGAACGATCTTAACATTGACATTGTTCATAATCAAATGAGTTGCAAAACTATGCCTCAACGTATGCGGATGTATATCCTTCATTATTCCTGCTCTATTTGCAGCCCGTTTAACGATCCTAAAAACAGTCGAAGGCACGAGTGGTCTACCGTTATGTTCAAAGAAGTATACTCTAGGTGCATATTTATTAACATACTTTTCAATGAGTGGTACAACATTCTCACTTAATGGTACCAACCTATCTTTATTTCCCTTTCCCATCATAACTTTCACGTATGCTGGATACAAAGAGACATCCTCTACAGTTAAATTGCAGAGCTCACTGACACGCAGTCCACAAAAATACAACATTGCCAAAATTGCCTTGTGCTTCAGTTCTCTTTCTTCATTGTAAGTATTTATCATCTTTCTTACTTCTTCAATCGTTAAGAAACTCGGAATCTTCTTGCGCAACCTCGGGTGTCTTATTCGATCTGTTGGATTTTCTTTCACTGCACCTATCAACATCATGTAATCAAAAAACACCTTCAATGATGATATATACCTGGATATCGTTGCTTCCGTAACTTTACCTCCAGTTATCTCGCCCTTCGATAATGCCTTGACAAAACTCTCCACATCACCTCGCGAGATCTCAGCGGGCATCTTGTCTATGTATTCGAAAAATCTACTTATATCCTTCATGTACGCCTTTATAGTATTATCAGAACTACGTCTCACATGTACGAGATAATCCTCAAACGTTTTGAGAATAACTACTGCTTCGATCTTTCTCACCTCTTGGCCATCATTCCTTTATTCTTCAAGCTCGCAATTTGCCCAAAGCTCATCTAAGAATCTCTCCCAAGTTGAGAAGGTCCAATCTTTCAGCTCATTGCATCATTTTTCAGCGTAGATGAGTTAATCGAATCTGAAGGACTGTTTTCATCTGGAGTGCTGGAAGAATTTGAAACGTCCAGTGCATCAAAAGATTGAGAGAGAGATTGGTAAGCCTTCTTTGCAGCATTCTTTTCCGCATCTTTCTTAGAATTACCAACTCCAGTTGCAAGTTTCTTGCCGTGGACGTACAACTCCACAACGAATTTACCGTTGTCGTCCATCTTTACTAGTCTATACTCAGGCAATTCTCTGTACCTGTCTTGCGTAATTTCTTGCAATGCGGTTTTGTAGTCGAATATACGCTGGCCTGATAAAAACACATCTATCTGCTGTGCAAATCTTTCACCGAAGACATCTACAACAGCACTGAGTCCACCATCCAAATAAATCGCCGCGCACACTGCTTCAAACGTGTCGGCCAGTATACTACTCCTCGTTCGACCGCCCGTCTTTTCCTCACCCTTACCAAGGAAGACGTACTTACCAAGATTGTATTCTCTTGCCAATTCAGTAAGCACTTCTTCGCTGGCAACGGCACCCTTCACCTTTGCCATATCACCCTCGTTTGAGTCTGGGTAATTTCTGTACAATATATCACAGACCATCAGTTCTACAACGGCATCTCCTAAAAACTCCAACCTCTCGTTGTTCTTTATCTCCCGCCCAAGCTGGTTTACTTCGTATGCGTAAGAGGAATGGCAGAAGGCATTGAACAAGAACATGGGATCTCTGAAAGTGTATCCGAGTCGTTCTTGGGCCTCTTCAAGTATTTGTCTTTCTCTGTCTCGTATGTCGTCCATTCACGCACCTCCACCACGTGAAAAGTTCTCAGTTTGTTGTTCCTTGATTCGTGCCATTGTACTTTTATTGGCACTGCAAATTCCGGTCTTAGTTTACCTTCTTCTACCCAGTATCTTGAATTCTCCACTCGATATATCGAAGGATTTGCGATGATATCCAAAATCAACGGCCTATCTGCTACGATGACTTCATCTATTACATCAATCTGTTCAAGCTCTTTAGCCAATGCATAGACTTCTTCCCTAAATGGTCTAACATTGACTACTGCAATGTTTTTCGACAACGGTCCTGCTATCTTCACATTTGCGATCTCATTTCCCGATGGAAAATAATCAAGCACCATCTCATTTGCAATTGCAGTTGCCTTTCCATGATAATTTGGATTCGTCATCGGTTTGAGCAGATGCTTCAGCTTACATCCCTCTCGAAGCGCATGCTCGCCAATTCTTCTTATTCTCACTCCGTAGTAATCTAGAAGCTTTTGTATTTCCACCTTTCCGATATCTCCCAGTGGGGCGTACATCCCATTGAAAAGTTTCAATCCTGTTTGGCCCCATGTATCTGAAGAATTAGACCCCGTGACAACGAGCCTGCCATCCGCATATCCGAGCACACTGCCCATCTTCACTTGCCTTGTACACATGTTACAAGATGGACCATACTTCCATATCTGCTCCTGCTGGCGATTGTAAACGAACGTGATCTTAAAGCCAAATCGCTCTGCAAAATCAGAGACAATCTCTAAACTATTTGAATACGTGTAAGGGCCATAGACAACGTGCACAAGCTCAACATTTTCCTTTCCAATAGCCTCGCCACACAGCAGTGCAGCAGCCGTGCTGTCCATACCACCAGAAAACGCCACAACTACCTTATTACCAAAATTGTTAACAGTTGTCCTTATCTCCTCTATCAACTTCTCAACATTTTTATCAACATCGATTTTGTCCATCCATCCATTCCTCACCTTTCAATTTACAGTCAAACATGTAGCAAACTTTCTTATGCTTTAGTATTTTATCATAATTTTACCATAAATCTTGTTGTTTTTGAATTCTGAAGTTATTTTGTGAAAATGCGATTTATCGCTTCAATCCGTTCAGTTTTTCAGACCGCTCGCGGAATATCGATGCAGATGTAATTTCCACAATCGCAGTGATGTATGATAGAATCTTCATATGGAGGTGAACAATATGCTATCAGACATCGAAATTGCACAACAAGCGAAGTTGAAAGATATACGGGAAATTGCAAATGAATTGGGAATAAAGGAAGATGAACTGAAACTGTATGGAAAGCACATTGCAAAAGTCAACCACAGAACGATCAAAAATTACGAAGAAAAGCCGAATGGTAAACTGATTCTAGTCACCGCTATAACCCCAACACCTGCAGGTGAGGGAAAGACAACCACGAGCATTGGGCTATCGATGGCGTTGAATAGAATAGGCAAAAAATCCATAGTCACATTGCGTGAGCCTTCGTTGGGCCCCGTATTTGGTGTAAAAGGTGGGGCGGCTGGTGGTGGATATTCACAAGTTCTGCCGATGGAAGATATAAACCTACACTTCACGGGTGATATTCACGCAGTAACAACGGCCCACAACCTAATATCTGCCATGATCGACGCACACATAAACCATGGAAACGAACTTGGCATAGATATACGCAAAGTTTACTGGAAACGTGCAATGGATATGAACGATAGGGCATTGAGACAGATCATCGTAGGACTTGGCGGTAGTGCCAATGGCTATCCGCGTGAGGATGGATTCATGATCACAGCTGCATCTGAAATCATGGCTACTTTGTGCCTTTCGAAAGATATATTGGATTTGAAACGCAGGATCGGTGAGATCGTAGTAGCCCAAAGTGAGACAAAAGGACTCATCAGAGTCAAGGATTTGAAGGCAGAAGGTTCAGTTGCTGCACTGCTTAAAGATGCAATGGATCCAAATTTGGTCCAGACGATAGAGAACACCCCCGCATTCGTGCACGGTGGACCGTTTGCAAACATAGCGCATGGTACAAACACTTTAGTTGCAACAAAGTTGGCGTTGAAACTATCTGATTACGTCGTCACAGAAGCAGGATTTGCTGCTGACCTTGGGGCGGAGAAATTCTTAGATTTCGTTGCACCGACGGGCAACCTGTTCGTAGATGCGGTAGTACTTGTTGCATCGATTAGAGCACTAAAATACCATGGTGGGGCACAAAAAGACAGCTTAGCACAAGAGAACGTAGATGCGGTAATAAAGGGAATGGACAATTTAAAGGTGCACGTGGAGAACTTGCAGAAGTACGGCATACCAGTCGTTGTGGCACTCAACAGGTTTGCAAGTGACACAGATGCGGAAATAGAAGCAGTCATCAAAAACTGCCCTGCAAAATGTGTATTGAACGAAGCATTCGCAAAGGGTTCCGAAGGAGCGATAGACTTAGCACAAGCAGTAGTAGATACTATAGAGAATATAAAGAGCAACTATCAACCAATCGTGCCGATGGATTTACCGATAGAACAGAAGATAAACATCATAGCAAAAGAAATATACAGAGCAGGGAAGGTCATATATACAGACACTGCGAAATCTAAACTATCGATGCTCAAGAAAAACGGATTTGGCAATCACCCTGTGATCATAGCAAAGACACAAAACAGTCTCAGCGACGACCCAAAGAAACTAAATGCACCGTCAGGATACGAATTCACCATTAGAGACTTCCAAATCAGTGCGGGTGCCGGCTTTGTAGTTGCACTCGCTGGAGAAATCATGCTCATGCCGGGTCTACCAAAGGTACCTGCCGCAGTAAACATCGACATAGACGAGAATGGTGAGATAACCGGATTATTCTAAGAACATGCCAACATCAAATCGAATGAACATCTGCATACTTAAACATATTCAAGAAAACAAAAGAATTTCATTATTTTCAACCGAAAAAGTGATACTCTTCACAAAAATTAAAGTTGATTAAATGCAGATACTAACGCATAATTAAATACGTAGTAAATATGCAGGTTACGGATATGGAAAATCGAAGGCTGGAAAACTCGCCAGCCACTAAAAAACCGAGGAGGGTGTTGAGATGAAACTAAGCACGGCAGGTAACCTCAAACCATTTGGCCCAATATATGAGAATGCTCAGAAGCAGTTCTTAAAAGCAGCAGAGATCATGAATCTCGATTCGAACGTTGGTAACTTCCTACTCTGGCCACAAAGAATTTTGGAAGTCCACTTCCCAGTCGTCATGGACGATGGCAGAGTAGAGATGTTTGAAGGATACAGAGTACACCACAACACGGCAAAGGGACCAGCAAAGGGTGGAATCAGGTATCACCCCGATACAAACCTTGACGAAGTTGCATCTCTTGCATTCTGGATGACTTGGAAGTGTGCAGTGTTGAACCTTCCATACGGTGGTGCAAAAGGTGGAGTAAAAGTTGACGTATCGAAACTTTCCGAACGAGAACTCGAGAAACTCAGCAGAAGATTCTTCTCTGAAATTCAAATGATGGTTGGTCCACAAAAAGACATCCCAGCTCCAGACGTAAACACGAACGCAAAGATAATGGCATGGTACATGGATACATACAGCATGAACGTTGGATACACCTCACTCGGCGTTGTAACGGGAAAACCAATTGACCTCGGTGGTTCCGAAGGTAGGCCAGAGGCAACGGGACGTGGCGTTTCCATAACGACAAACGAGGCATGCAAGGTAATTGGCAAAGACATAACAAAGGCAAGAATAGCAATCCAAGGATTTGGTAATGTCGGTTCCTACACCGCAAAGATACTGAACGAAGAATTCGGTGCAAAGATCGTTGCAATCAGTGACATCAGTGGCGGCATATACAGCGAAAATGGACTCGATATCAACGAACTCATTGCATACAGAGACTCCAACAAAGGCGTAATAGCAGGGTATCCAAAAGCTACACCAATCACAAACGAAGATTTACTCGAACTTGACGTAGACATACTCATTCCAGCAGCACTTGAAAATGCAATCACAGAAAAGAACGCAGACAAGATCAGAGCAAAAGTCATTATCGAAGCAGCAAACGGTCCAACAACACCAGCAGCAGAAAAAATGCTACTCAAGAAAGGCGTCCTTATCGTTCCAGATATACTTGCAAATGCTGGTGGAGTCACAGTCTCCTACTTCGAATGGGTACAAGACCTCCAGACATTCTTCTGGGACATCGACGATATCAGAAAGAGATTAACGAAAATGATGGTCAATGCATTCGCAGAAGTTTACAGAACGAAAGAAAAGTACAATACAGACATGAGGACAGCTGCATACATCGTTGCAATAAACAGAGTTGCAAACGCAGTCAAAGAAAGAGGATACTACCCCATGTAATATTTTTAAATTTCTTAAGTAGCGCAAGCAAAGAAAAAATTTTTGGAGTCCCTAAAAAAGGGACTCCATTTTTATACCACTACATGATATAATAAATCTATGATGGTTAGCATCACAAACTAACGTCGAAAATTACCGGTAACTATCAACAATCATCGATAATCAAGGAGAGGGGATGTCTCTTTGTGCTAAAGGAATTCATAAAGAAAAGATGGTATTTCTACATGTTTGGTATAATGGTGCTTGTCGTAATCGACTTGCTCCAACTTTTTGTTCCGAAAGTCCTATCACAAGCCATCAATTCTGTGGAAACGATAAAGGACATAAGCGAGGTAAAAGTCTTCGTATGGTCAATCATTGGCCTTGCGTTCGGCATGCTCGCTGGTAGATTCTGGTGGCGATACTTCATCATGGGGACATCCCGATATTTTGATTACATATCAAAAAAATACTTATTTGATAAGATACTCAATCTCGATACCTACTTTTTCGACAAACACCGTTCCGGAGACATAATGGCCTACTTCACAAACGACGTCCCCATGGTTGAAAGAATGTTGGGGACGGGTGTTGTTCAACTTACAGATGCTGTCTTCATGACCTTCACAACTGTGTTCTTCATGGCTACGTCGACCAACTGGAGATTGACCTTAACTGCACTCATTCCATTACCAGGTATAATAATCATTTCCTTACTCTTTGGCAGAATCATATTCAAAAGGTCAAGGCGCGTTCAAGACGTCTATTCGAACCTAAGCGGCTACACAGAAGAAACGATGGATGGCGTAAGAGTCATAAAGAGCTTTTCCATACTGCCGAAAATGGAAGAACTATTTGAAAAGCGAGCCAGAGAGAATTTCAATGCAAACATGGCATTAATCAGAATTTGGGGAGTCATGTGGCCACTCATCCATTTCGTTGGTTCATTGGCATACTTCGTAGTACTCACAGTTGGCGGGCCTATGGTCATCAATAACACGGTAACTTTGGGTGATTTCATAGCATTCAACTCATACGTTGGTATGCTCATATGGCCTCTGACAGCTTACGGTATGGTCATGAACACAATTCAACAAGGTAGAGCGGCTATGCAAAGGCTCGAAGAAATGTTCAGTGTAAAACCATTAGTTGAAGAGCCGCAAGACCCATTGCCACTAAACGAAATAGATACGATAGAAGTAAAGGGCCTAACATTTAGCTACCCGGGGACACAGCGTGAGGTATTGAGAAACGTCGATTTTGAGTTAAAAAGAGGGCAATTCGTTGGTATAGTTGGGACAGTTGGGAGTGGAAAATCTACGCTCGTCAAAGTGATAAGTAAATTGTACCCCGTTGAATCAGGGAAGATATTCATAAATGGAATGGACATAAACAAATTGCATTCAAGAGATATAAGGCGACTCATATCGTACGTTCCGCAAGAGACGTTCCTATTTTCCGATTCTGTAAGTCAAAATGTGGCGTTTGGTATGGAAAAGTACGATATAGAAAAGGTAAAAGAAGTGGTAAAACTTGCAGCTGTCGATGAAGACGTAGAAAAATTTCCAGAAAAATATGACACATTAGTTGGACAGCGTGGTGTCATGCTCTCTGGTGGCCAGAAACAAAGGCTCACCATAGCGCGTGCACTCATGAGAGATGCCTCCGTATACATATTCGATGACTGCCTATCAGCTGTTGATCCAGAAACAGAGCAGGAAATAATAAAGACCCTACGCGAGGAAATGAAAGGCTCGACGATGATCATAATCACGCACAGACTCAAAGTGCTCCAGAACGCAGATATCATATATGTACTTGATCAAGGCAGGATACTCGAAAAGGGCAACCACTACGAACTACTCGAAAATGAAGGCCTTTATGCGAAAATGTACAGAAAACAACTCGTCGTTGAAAATGATGTATAATGATGTACAATGAAACGATTCGTACTTGAGAACTTCCCGTTTTTTCTTTTATAAAATTGAAACTTTTCTATCTTTTTGTGATAGAATAATTAGAGTCGGTTGAAACAAACCGAATTTTTTTGTTATCTCTGGGGGGATTGGAATGAACGAGAGCACCTCTTCTTATCTTGCATTACTAATACTCTTGATCTTGATTACATCTTTCATTATTTACATCCACGTACGCGTAGTCAAGAAAAGAAAAGATGACCATACTGAGAAAGAACGATTTTTGAGCATGTTTGGAAGCGTCATCGAAGCTCAGAATCTTGGTCTAGTAATATGGGATAAAAAGGATATCGTCTACATCAATGCCAGAATAATTGCACATCTAAAAGATGCACAGATAGATATCAGAGATAGGCAACAAGTACGGAAACTCCTTGAAAATCCAGATAGCAATCTACTCTTCTACGATGTACTGGGAACAATTAAAGAAAAGGCAAATGTAGACGAAGATTTCACACAAGTATGGACAAAAGAGATCGAGAAAAAATTCATTGAAGTCACATACATGAGGAAAAACTGTATAGGTCTATACTACAACATCGTCACAACAAGGGACATATCGATGGAGTTCTCGGTTATAGAGAACAAGATACTAAACGAGCTCATAAACATACTATCCGAAGAGATATCGAAAGACAACATTGACTTGAAAGAAATTGGGGAAAAGATAAGAACTTTGCTTGTACAATACAGCCTTGTTGACATATTCGCAATAGCACTTCTTGAGCCCAACGGAGAGATATACTATCCATATTTCAAATATGGCGATACTGATGATAGAAGTGGCATGCGATATAGCTCGGAAAGAAAGAATTTTACAAGATACGTCATAGATAAAGGAATGAAGACACTTATTCGAGATTCCAAGAAGAACGGAGAACTACCAGATGGGTATAGAGTATTCACAATATACGACAAGGCATTCACAGATTACGGCGTACCCATTATCTACAGAAATATTTCAAGAGGTGCAGTACTATTCGAAAAAACCGGTGTAGATCAATTCTCTGAATCGACAATCTCACTATTCGATAAAGTCGCCAGCATAATAACGTTGGCACTCAGTTTTGTAGACACCCTCCAAGAAGTACAGTACGAACGCAAGCGATTCTTCGAACTATCCATAAAAGATTACCTCACTGGTGCATACAGCCGAAGATTCCTCGAACAGTACCTTGAAAAAGAAATGAACAAGAGCAAACGGACAAATAGACCTATATCTGTCGTATTCATAGACATAGACAAATTCAAAGAGATAAACGACAAATTTGGACATGTCTACGGAGATGTTGTACTTAAAACATTTGTAGAAGTAATAAACAGGAATATTCGCGCAATGGATTTAATAGCACGCTACGGTGGCGACGAGTTCATACTGGTCTTCCCGGAAACTGACATCACACATGCACACAACGTCATGGACAGGATACTGGAATCGCTTTCCAAAGAGAAGATCTCCATTTCATTTGGCATCATCGATGCAACAGCTTTTGATTCTATCGAAGAAGTTTACAAAGAAGTAGACAACAGGATGTACGGTATGAAAAGAAGAAATGAGGGGTGTTAAGCTAATGCATGACTATATGGAGGTCACTCCATGCGACGTTTAGTACTTCCTTTGATACTCTTGATTGCAGCCATGACTCTCACGTTGAATTCCTGCATCCTCTTCAATCCAGCACCAATCTGGAAAGATTTACCATTACAGATAGTACCGTTGGGTCAGACATTGAACATCGACGTCTCTCAGTACGTTAGTGACAAAAACGACCAATACATCTCATTCACGATCATCTCCGGCATTGGAGAAATAATAGACACTTCGTATGTATACACACCATCACCAACCGAATTAAATGACAGTTCGACAAAAGAAATAGAAGTAATCCTCCGTGCCACGGACAGCAGGGGTGCATTTGCTGACAAAATACTCAAGATCATCATCGTACGCTCGCCACTTGTCTCAAAAATTCCAGACAGTTACCGCACCGTTGGTCAAGAACTCACAATCGATATCTCCACGTATATCGAACTTAACCCTGATGAAATGCTCAGCATGCTTTCAGGACCGGGATTACTCAATGACAACACATACACATTCACACCTTCAGCTACCGGTACATACACAATCACACTCGGTGTATACAACGGCTCTTTACTCACCGCATTGCAACAATTCAACATCTACGTACTCGAACATACATTCCAAATCAACGTAAGCGAATACAACTCCGGTAGTTCAGTTGAAGGAGCACAAGTTGCGGCGTACGACAGAAACGGTAATTTGGTAGAGACAAAACTCACGGACCCTTCCGGTAAAGTGTATTTTGACCAGCAAACATACTCGAAATTCATCCTTACAAAGACAGGTCATGCAATAACGACAATAGAACTTGCCGGAAACACCGGACCACTGTCCATAGATGCAACGCTTCGTCCGTACGTATTTATACAGCCTGCAACAAACGATATAACACTACAAATTGAACTCTCCGATGAAGACGGCAAAGTACTGGAAAGCACCGAAGATGGCACATATAGCCTTGTTGATGACCAAGAAATTACAGTTGAAGCAACTGCCACATCGATTGCGTTCCCCATATCCCACATGTACCTAAAAATCGGCTCAGTCCCTGGTGCAGAATATCTTTCATCTCCCCGATACTACGAAGAAGGGAACCATATTCAAGGACAAATTCAGCTATCGGGATTTTCAGGGTCCACCATACTCTATGTAGACGCATACGATAATAACGACAACAGATACCTATGCATCATACCACTCTTCGTACAAAACTCAAAGCAGAATGCATCAAAACCATACATAGTAGAGGAAAACACTGACAGCAAGTACTCCGTAAGATCCTGCACAGTTAGTGTAGGTAACGAATACTATTCATATTCATCACACCTATCGACATCAAACCCAACTCCAACGCCGCTTGGTGCATCTAAAGGAATGAATCTATACGTCGAACTATACTGGAAAGCATGGGAAAACTCCACTCAGAAAAGATATACCAATCCACCATCGGGCTATAGAATCTACCGTTCATTCGACGGCGTCAACTACTATCATGTGGCGACGGTACCACCAGAACTGTCCATATATAGAGACTCATCATCGCAATTAGAATGTGGAAAGCGTGTCTGGTACGCGGTCAGCAGCGTATATTCCTTTGGTGAATCCCCGAAAACTGTGCTTGGAAGCGTTGTTCCCCTGCCGATGGTGTACATAACCACAGTAAACCCTAGCGACAATGCAACGAACGTATCGACAACCCCAACATTCTCATGGCATTTCACAGGCCTTGAATCTTATAGCAGCGAAGTTACATATACATACGACCTTTGGCTCTATGATACAACCGTAGGTGAGAAACTCTTCTACGCATCAAAAGATGGATTAAACACATTTTCAACGACAGAAGAATACGTAACGATCGACTTCCCATCGTATCGATGGATTAAGTACGGATCATCAAATTACATAACCGCGCTTCAACCAGGTCATCCGTACGAATGGGCACCAGAGCTACTCGTTGGAGAATGGTTAGATGAGAAAAATAACTCACTCTCCGCGGCAATCAATTGCAACTACAATTCAAAATACCTTGCACCAACCATTCCACCAGAAAAATATTACCTTTTCGTCACTGGAAACAACTGAACACAAACCGAACATAATTGGAGGTAGCACATGCACAAGAGAATATACGTACTGTTAATATCAATTCTCATCTCAGCTCTTGGCTTAATAGTCTTAACATCGTGCACTACATCGGCAAAAACCTTGCACGATGCTAATTTGCCATACCTCAATTCCTTAGAGTACGCACACGAAGAGGGAAAGATACTCGTCGGATACAAAGACCAGACGGCAATTCAACGCCTCGCAGAGATCATCGATGGAGAAGTCCAATCGACCGATGAAGAACTGAAAGTTGCAACCATCGAAGTGGACAGCAGCATTCAAGCTACTTACGAAATAATCAAGCAAAATAAAGATTCACTCTATGGCATAGATTACATCGAACCAAGTTACAAAAGATACATTCCATACTTTCGTTCCAACGTCGTCAACAAATCAACGACCACAAACGAAAAGACACTTGCAAATTACACAGGAGAGGCGTTAGATCAATATCTTTGGGGAGCTAAGGCAATTGCAGTCAAAGAATCTTGGGAGAACGGATACTTGGGTGATAGGGTCATCGTTGCAGTCATCGACACCGGTATAGATGCAACAAACCCAGAATTGCAAGGTCAAGTTACAAAAGGATACTTGCCATCACTTCAAGAAGAGATACCAGCCGGGGAAGATTCATCCTACGGTGGTGCACATGGTACGCACGTATCTGGCATCATAGCAGCAAAGAGCGATGGTAAAGGTATTGTGGGAATTGCACCAAACGTTAAACTTATGCCAATCGTCATATTCTCACCATTCTACGTGGGAGACGACACCGTTGAAAAAGGTATCAAATGGGCAGTTGACAATGGAGCAAAAGTACTCAACAACTCTTGGGGTGGACCTGGATATTCACTTACACTCAAACGAGCTGTAGACTATGCACTCAAAAACGGCGTTACATTTATAGCTGCAGCTGGCAACGACACCTCGTATCAATCTTTCTTCTATCCGGCAAATTATCCAGGTGTCATCCAAGTTGGTGCAGTTGAGAACATGGAGCCATACCGCACTGCAGACTTCTCAAATCGCAGTCCAATGCTTGCAGTTGGAGCGCCCGGCGAGAACATACTCTCTACCGTACCACAAAATGGTTCAAAGGGATACGAAGGTGGTCTTGAAATAGATGGCATATACTACGACATCATGTCCGGCACATCGATGGCCACACCACACGTTTCCGCACTCGCTGCTTTGATCATGCAAAAATATCCAAATGCACAGCCTTGGCAAGTAAGAAAACTACTTCAAGATGGCGCACAAGACATTGATGACGTGGGAATAGACCCATCATCCGGCTATGGACTCATCTCCTCTAACAGCTTAGGACTACCACTACCTACAACTGGTGGATGCAATTTGGAAGTGCGCGTGACAGTTGGTGGAACTCTAACGTCTGGAGCTTGTGTCTCACTCATAGGGACAAACGGAGATAACAGAGACGTGAGATACTTTGCCATCACCGACAGCGGCACAGCAGAATTTCCATCGATCGACACCGGTACCTACAACATCATCATCGGTGCTAATGACAAATACAAAGAACTCACAACCACCTTATCAACCAACACAACAATCGATATCGCACTGTAAAAACTGCACTCTAAAAAATCAGTTGACGATACTCCCAATCCTCGACAATCATCGCCAAACCAACGATTTTTCGTTCCCATCGTGGTATAATGAATTTGTAATATCACATAGTCAAATAATCAAAAAAGAATAAAACTTTCAAAACCTGAGGTGCTCATGCACTCAAAACTTAACGTAGAAATCTTAGGTTTCCACCGAGAATGGGACGCTCAGCTCGAAAAACTGCAATTTTCGAAATTCCTTTATCACGACAGCGTGCGCACATACAATTACTACGCACTTGATGTTTTTTACCCGAAGGACATATATCCAGAAGAAGTCTTAGAGCATCATCAAAGAATTTTCAGAAATGCAGTATATGAATTCAGAGACGGCAACGAGCAGGTCTCAACCGAATTCTCACGTATATTAACAAACCTCATGAAAGAACACAAACTCATACCATCAACGCAGAAGACCGCACTCTGCATCATCCCTGCCCATAACGCGCGAGAGACAAAGTCACGATTTGAAAACTTCGCAAAACTCACATCTACAGAATTGAATATCGAAAATGGATTCTACTACATTAGAAACTCAAGAGATCCAAAAGACATAAGTAACACAGACAATAATACCAGTGATATACTCAATTACTTAGAATTCAGTGAGGACAATATAAAAGGCAAAGACATCATCCTCTTCGACGACACTATCGCAACTGGTGCAACCTTCTTCAAAGTAGCAAACAAACTTACATCACTCGGTGCAACGAGTGTGACGGGCATATTCCTCGGAAAATTGTATTCCATACAAAATATATCCTTAGGGCCAACCACAGACGAATTGAACAAAACTCAGCCTGAAATGTTCTACGATGCAGCTGCGTACATCCCAAAATCCATATTCGATATGGGCCTTTCTAAACTCCTTGAAATAAACAGATATTTAAAATTCTCCTTGAAGAAGGTCTACACAAAACAATACATCGATCAAAACAGCAAGACTGTACTTCTTGCCAAGGTATTCAACAACATCCTCATGCGTGGCACTCCAACGTATCCATCTTTATACTTGGAAGAGAAGATTCTCAAGTGCGGCTCTTTTCAATACTCAGAAATTAAAGATATCGAAACGGGATATAGAATATCGAATGGCAAGGAAAAAGAAAGAGAATTAACAAGACTCTTCTCAGAAATAAAGAACAAAAATGTATCAAGTAACAACTACATAGCTATCGGCATACTCTCAGCTTGGCTCCAACGTGCCATCGTATCCGCCATCGTCGATGGCATACTGCCAGAGCAGGCAAATCAACAAAATACTTGGAAAATCGCCGTTATTGAAAGGGACGCCAAATTTTCAGACTATGCACTAACTGACATGTATAGGTACCTCGTTGAACTATCGAAACTAATCGAATGTATAGCACCAAAGGTAGACTTAACTGTATTTAGAAAGGTGACAAAACAACAAGAATTTGTCCAAGATGGACTATCGATAAGGTACAAAAACTGGAATGACTATCAAGAATACCGCACAATGTACGATTTGACTGTAGACATAGGATTTCGACAACCCACGGATGAATTGCCAAAAATAGGCGAAAACACACCCATCATCGTTGTAACCGCGATAGATTTTAGTGACTACAGTGACACGGCAAAGAAATTCTACACATTTGCACCCTACAAATACTTCAACCTAAATAGCAAGCCCCAAAAAGAAAAGGACGACGCACTCAAGTTCCTATTACAAAACGTCTTCAGAAAAGTAGAATTCAGAGACGGACAACTCAAAATCATCAGAAGGATACTCTCGCTCAATTCGGTAATAGGACTACTACCTACCGGTTCTGGTAAATCACTCTGCTATCAACTTAGTGGCCTACTCGAACCGGGCACAGTTGTCATAATCGACCCAATCAAATCGCTTATGGTGGACCAAGTGGAAAACCTCCTCAATATGAAAATTGACTCATGCACATACATAAACAGCGATGTGCTTGGAAAAGAACGAAAAGAACGATTGAAAAAGATAGTAAATTACGAGCTCAAGTACGTATTCATATCCCCCGAACGACTGCAAATAAAAGGCTTCAGAAGAGAACTCACCGCAGTGGCAAACGAAACTCCCATACCATTTGTCGTAATTGACGAAGCACATTGCGTATCGGAATGGGGACACGACTTTAGACCTGCATATCTCAACATCGCTCGGAATATCAAAGCAATAACGAAAAAAGATAAATACATACCACCATTAGTTGCATTAACCGGTACTGCATCGTACTCAGTACTGAGCGACGTGCAACATGAACTCGAGATAAATTCAGAAAGTGCAAAGATATATCCCAAATCATTCGATAGGGAAGAATTAAACTTCTTCATTTTCAGAACAACAAGGAAAAGGAAAGAAGAAATTAAACAAGATAAGGAAAAAATATTGACAAAAATCTTGTGCGAGGAATTACCACAAAAATTAAATAGACAAGATGTGGAGAGCATGGTATCCGACACCCAACTCTCCGGAATCATCTTCACGTCGAAAGTCTCAAGTGACACGGGCATAGACGGCATATCGGAATTTCTCGATAAGGCCAACATATTCCACGAAGTATACTCCGGTAAGAAACCAAGTTTGGATAAGTTGAAAAACATCTCCTACAGTAAATACAAACTCGATGTTCAGCTCAAATTCAAAAAGAACAAAGTACACTTACTCGTTGCGACAAAGGCGTTTGGTATGGGCATCGATAAACCGAACATCAGATACACGATACATTACGCCATCCCATCTTCGCTCGAAGCATTCTACCAAGAAGCTGGCAGAGCTGGCAGAGACAAGAAGAAAGCATACTGCTACCTCATCTTCTCCGAAAGTCGGCCAGATTACACAAACAAACTACTCGACACTGATCGTTCCAGTACCGAGATGCACAGAGAATACTCGAAATTGGAAAAGGTAAGAGACGACGTCTTCACGCAACTCTTCTTCCACCTCGACTCATTCATCGGTGAGGAAGAAGAAACAGAACTGGTCTTCGATTTCTTCACGAAGATCTATCCAAACATTGAAGAACTCGACAAAAATGGATACGGTTACATTGTAGTGAGCAGCAAAGATAATGAAGAATCAAGCGATAGCGAAGAAGGTGACAAGACATTCGACAAAATACTGCACAGACTAACCATATTAGGCATTGTGGAAGACTACACAATCGAATATGAGAAGAATGGACAAGATGAAGAATCATTCATAAGAAAATATGAGATAAAAGTTAAAAAACTCAGCCCTTCGGAAGTCAAAAACAATCTGATCTACTACTTCGAAAGGTACAAATCACAAGACGAAGTAGATAATTATCTAACAGATTTGGAAGACTTATCGAAAAGCAAAGGCGGTCTAGACGAGTACAAAGAGTACATATCACAATTGATAGAATTCATATACAGCGAGATAGAAAAGCAACGCAGAAGGGCACTCGCCACGATGATTGAAGTTGCTAGGAAGGCGCAAAACAATCATGAGATAAAGGAGTACATACTGAATTATTTCGAAGAATCGACCTTCACCAAAGATCTCATGAAGCTACAAAAAGAATTCAACATCGAAAGAATCAACGAGATAGCTGGAAAAATCGAAGCAGAGAAAAACATCGACAGACTCAAGAACCTGTACGGGAACATACAAAGATTCCTCGAAAGTGCGCCAGACAATCCCGCATTCTATCTACTCTCCACACTCGACCGAGTGAAGATAAAAGTAGAGATGAATAAAAAAATGGGTATGTTCAGCGACAGTGAGGAGAAGATGCTCAGCGAGAACGGATACATCATCCGTGATTGGAAAAACTTCATCACAAAAATCAACAAACATAGATACAAAGACTTCATATTCTCCATGTTGAATAAAATCTCGAAGATGCTTGAAAACCAAGACAACTCACTCAAAATGCAGTTGAAAAAAATAACCAAAAAGAGCTTAAGAATTGTAGATTAACTCAACCAACACAATCGTTGGGGAGGAAAAAACAGTGGAGACAATTAAGGCAAACATCTTAGATTTTCACAGTGAAAACACATTGGAAGTATCGAGACTAAATATTCAAGATTTTGCACATCAAGAGAAAATTGGTGATTTCACTTGCTATGCACTTGCCACATACTACCCTGCAGACAGATTTTCAGAAGTGGTACTTGAAAGCAATGATAGAGTCTTTCGAAACATCATATCAGAATTCAAAAATGGGGAAAAAGAAGAAATCACTACGTATCTTGCAAGCGCCTTGTCCAAATGCATACTAAACAGAGAGATAATATCAACACCAACGCAGACCGCAATCTGCACAATTCCGATGTCAAACAACAAAGAGACAAAGAAGAGACTTGAAAAACTCACAAGTGAATTATCATCTAAACTAAATGTATTAAACGGTTTTGAATATATATCGAGCATCGAAAGGGAACAATCCTCACAGGTGCCTCAAGATTACGAGGAAGACATCCTCGAATACATCAAATTCAACGAATCTGCACTTGTGGGCAAAGACATCATATTATTTGATGATATCATGACAACGGAGAAAAACTTCCTTCTAGTGGCAAATCGACTCAAGAAAATTGGAGTTCACAACGTCACGGGCATATTCCTAGGCAAAACATACTCCATCGAAGAGCATCCATCAACCACTGAACCAAAAAATGTGCGTACATTCATAGACAATGCCGCATACGTACTAAGTGCCATCGAAGAAGACAAAGCACAAGCACTGGCAACACACGCGAAATTCTACATGACGAAGATGTATAGTGAAAGGCAAAGTAACGGAGATGACAAAGTCATTCTACTAGCAAAGATATTCAACAACATAGTAATGAGAGGTACTCCAACATACCCATCACTTTACTTAGAAGAGAAAATATTACAAAGAAGCAATCTCACATACAAAAGAAAAGATGAAATAGACATAACATACGAGTTGATGAACTATAGAGAGGAACTCCCAAAGATAGATAATTACATCTTTGAAATCATGAGGGGTAGAGCATCGATGCAAAACTATTTGGCAATAGGCATACTATCCGCATGGCTACACAGAGCTATGATAACTGCGATCATAGATGGCGTCTTCAGTGATCCCACACAGTGGAATATAGCCATCATCGAACGAGACATACAATTCTCGGAAATTGCGATGACAGATATGTACATCTACATGAGCCAACTTGCCAAGTTACTTGATCACCGCCTCCCAAAGATCAACTTAACGATATACACCCAAAATGCTGACACAAGTGGAACCAACGATACCGGCATGACAGTTATATACAAAGATTCGAGAGAATATACAGCAAATCAAGCATCGTACCATTTGGTCATTAACATAGGTATGACAGATATGAACACAAACAACGCAAAAGAAGGTACTTTACGTTATTCAAGTGATAGGCCATACATCCTTGTAACCCCACAAATAGAAAATTCTGAAAGCAAAATTGAAAACACCACCAATGTGAAAAGATTGCCAAGGTTTTACAACTTTTATCCTCACAGATACTTTAGCACACCAGATGAATACACTGCAAAAGACGATGCACTGAGATTCTTACTACAGAACGTCTTCAGAAAAGTGGAATTCAGAGACGGACAACTCAAAATAATCAAAAAGATACTCTCATTAGAATCGGTCATAGGACTACTTCCAACCGGCTCAGGTAAATCACTCTGCTATCAACTCAGTGGTTTACTTGAACCAGGTACAGTCGTCATAATCGACCCGATTAAGTCACTAATGGTTGATCAAGTAGAGAATTTGCATGCCATCGGAATAAACGCATCCAACTTCGTTAACAGTGATCTGAAATTTGATCAGAAAGAAGAAATACTCAACCAAATGGTAGAATCGAATCTAAAATTCATCTTCATATCACCTGAAAGGCTACAGATAAAGAGCTTTAGAAGAAAAATGAGTGCTGCATCGAACGAAATACCTATACCATTTGTCGTTATCGACGAAACACACTGCGTATCAGAATGGGGGCACGACTTCCGCCCAGCTTATTTAAACATAGCTAGAAATATCAGAGCAATAACCAAAAGTACAAAATACACGCCACCATTAATCGCACTAACAGGTACAGCGTCATATGCCGTTTTGAACGACGTTCAACACGAACTCGAAATAAACTCCGAAAACGCTAGGATATACCCGAAAACTTTTGACAGAGAAGAACTAAACTTCACAATTATAAAGACACCACAGCAACCATATTCAATCATTTCCAAAAAGCAAGAGACACTCTTAAACATACTTCGTAACGAACTGCCCAAAAAATTCCAGAAAAGCAACATAAACGAAATGCTCTCAGATTCAAAAATTTCCGGCATCATCTTCTCATCCACGGTTGATGGAAAGACCGGCGTCGCTGAAATATCCAAATTTCTCGATAACATGAATGTCCAGCACGGAATATTCTCGGGCAAAAAACCGAAGGATAAGAAATTTCAAAGTATACTCAACTATGAAGAATACAAAACAAACGTCCAAAAAGCATTTAAAAAGAATAAACTATCACTACTCGTTGCCACAAAAGCGTTTGGCATGGGAATTGACAAACCAAACATTAGATACACAATACATTACACACTGCCTTCATCACTCGAATCTTTTTACCAAGAAGCGGGAAGAGCGGGAAGAGACAAGAAGGATGCAAACTGCTATCTAATTTTTTCAGAATTCTCCCAAGATTATACAAACAAAGTTCTGGATTTGACAAGGTCAAATTCAGAGACAAGCAGCGATTTCAGTAGCATATTCAATAATGTATACGACGATATTTCAACACAACTATTCTTCCACTTCAACTCATTCATTGGAGAAAGTCAAGAAATATTGAACACATTCAATTTTCTCGCTCAATACATATATCCATCTATGATAAAACTCAAAAACAACGAGTGTGGATATCTCAAACTCAAAATTCTGGGTGGTGACAAGGCAGGAGAACAAGGTACAATCTTCGAAAAAGTGCTACACCGTCTTTTAACATTAGGAGTAGTGGAAGACTACACAGTCGAATACGAACGAAATTTCGGAATCTTCGAAAAGACCTACGAAATCAAAGTAAGAAAATTCAACCATTCACAGATCAAATCAAATCTTGTAAGGTACCTTAGTAGATACAGCACACAAGAACAAATAAAGAAATATCTCCAAATTCAACACCAAGAATTCGGTACAAAAACTGGTGAAAATGAACTAATCGAATCCAAAAGATACATTGTGTCACTCATACAATTCATATACGATGAGATCGAAAAACAAAGAAGAAGAGCACTTGCCACCATGGTAGAAGTCGCCAGAAATGCTCAAACTAGTAACGAAATCAAAAAGTACATACTCAACTACTTCGAAGAATCTACATTCTCAAAAGACCTATCGAAAATACTCAGACAATTCGATACTCAAGAAATATCCAAAATAATATCACAGATACTAACTGAAAAGGATCAAGAAGAACTGAGAAACTTACAAGGTAATGTGACAAGATTCTTGGAAAGCTCGCCGGACAATCCCGGATTGTACCTCATCTCTGCACTAACGAGAATAAAACTCAAGCTGAACGAACCACAAAACGACGCAGATGACCAAGATTACTACATAATAAACGATTGGAGCAACTTCCTTGCAAAAGTCGACAAACAAGAATACTCAAACTTCGTAGACTTCGTTGTCAACACCACATTTTCGCTGATAGGCGATGCAGATGAACTACTTAAGAAGAACATCTATCTCAAAACACTCGAATACCTCTACAGCGAAGAATTCGTTAGGAAATACTACAACGTAGACTGGGAAGTATCCACTGGCATAATCATCAAAAAAATAACCAAAAAACTCTCAAAAATATTAGACATATATGGAGGCAAATGATATGGAAGAACTATTTGATCTTAGCAAGATTATCGACGAGCTTATGAGCGAAATAGGAAGAATGAAAAACATAAACGACTCAATAACACTCTTAGAACAAACGACTAAGAATTTGCTTGACTTATTTGAGCAAAATGCATCAAAAGGCATCGAAATATTCACAGAAAAAATGGACAAGCAGATTCAATTACTCGGTGAACCCATAAATAAGTTAGACACATTCGGAAAAGAATCTGCGAACATCTTAGAACAAACGACTGAAAAGATTTTAAGCCGACTCAAAATAATGACCGACTCTATCGAAGATTACAAAGCCCAAATCACATCGCATGTTGACAAATTAAAAAACAAAATCGACGAACTTGACAAATCATTATCATCTATAGCAGAGAACTACGACCAAATAGAAGAAGTTGTAACTAAGCTAACCGACTCGCTTGAACTAATGAAAAGTACATGGACTGAAACCATCGATGCAATCAGTGCAAGCGTACAAAGCACCAACACAAAGATATTGGAAACACTTGAAAAAATCCATGAATCGACAAACAACACATTAGCTGACATATCCTCATCCCTTGATAAAAGAATCATTTCACTACAAGAATCTCTTTTATCATGGGAAAATTCATTGGAAGCCAAAATAGAGAAAACAACGGATGAAGTGAAATCTCTAAGCATCACACTAAAGTCAGGCACTTCAGATATAGACAAGACATTATCTCAAAAAATGTTAGACATAGAAAACGCAATACATCTACAAACAAGCAACATCAGTGGCAAAATAACATCATACATCGACAAACTGACAGAAATGGAAGAAGGAAACACATCAACCATTAAGAAAATTGCTGATAGACAACTAACAAATATGGAACAATACACAGAATCTATAAACAATGAAATTGACAAACTCTACGATTCAAACAAATCACTGCAAGACGAACTCAGCAAAAGCAACAGAAAAATTAACTTGCTGAGTTTACTTATCGTATTCAACTTAATAATAACCGTTGTATTGGTTGTATGTACCATCTTTATATGAGATTCTAAAATTCTGAATGAACATTTGGTAGAGAGAAAGTTGACAAGAAATATAAAAGAATTGTATATTACGGTTTTGGTGATAAAAAGTACATAGTCAAAGGTTGGAAAGGTAAATACAACTTGAGATGCGAGGACTGGAAGTAAGAATTCAAAAGGATTCAGCTTCATCGAATGAAGAGGTTGTGCAATGTTCAAACAAATGGTCGAATTCTCCAAAAAACTTCAAGAGAGTGGTTTCTATGATTCTTTATTTGAAAACAACAAACAATTCCTTTACGTAGTCATAAAAACCATTACACTATTAAGGAAGATGTAAAACTTATTTAACCTTTTTAACCTTTTACGTTGGCTGCAGATGATGTAAAAATCTTGCCAGATTGAAATCGCCTTTTGTTACTCATAAATAAACATTCATATATTTTCATTTACCAAAATGTACTTTCTCACATTTTATGAAATGCATATTTACAAAATAGTTTTTTTATAATATAATATTTATGACTTTTACACTTTCTACCGTACCTTGGAGGAATTGAAATTTGAATATGTATAGTACAGCATTTTCTCGAATCCCATTGTTTGTACCGTACCTTGGAGGAATTGAAATGAACAAGCAAGGAACCAGATGTAATACTTTCTATCTTTGAAAAGCAAAAAAGATTCATCAACATTGAGGTAGAAAACAGAGCGGCAAAGAGAAAGGAAGGAGGGCAAATTTCACAATGTAAGTATTATCGCACGTTTTTCGGTAAATTTTTCGGTAAATTTGTTAACAGTATCTAGGAACTTAAAGATGGAAAAGATGTGAAAAAAACACCTGATTTATGTTGTGATTTAATCTATCGAAATTTCAGAATATATAATCATTTGGTTCACCTTTTTTAACTCCGTACGTTTCTTTTTTGAAAAATCTATTAGATTCAAACACGTACCACGTTACACTATCCTCTTCTTCGTCAATTATCTTCTTGATCTCTTGTTTTAGTATCTCGAGCTTCGATGTGGTGATCTCACCTTCAAGCAAGGAATTTTGTACCCACGTAAGATACTGCCTTGCCTTTTTAAGTACCTTTACCACCCTCTTCTCATTAACATCGTAAGCCATAATGACGTACATCTTACCACCTCATAAGGAATGGGGTGTATTCCTTTTCTTCGAGTAAATGTTTTAGAACCTTGTACGCTTCTTGCTTTATCAAACTTCGATAGCTTACATTTCTCTTCAAAGACTTATGCATTATTGTTGTGTTCAAGTGATCCTCGTAATCTTGGATAAATATCTTCTTTCCGTCGTCGTTTAAATGAATGCCACCTTCTACCTTCTTGAAATGTTTCTCATTGATCATCCTTTTATTGACAAGGTTGAAGATCGTTCTATCAACTATAACAGGCTTGAATATCTCCGCAATATCTAAATTCAATGAAAATCTCCTAAAGTTCGTCGAATGCAGATATCCTATCCTTGGATCGAGAGGAGTTTGGTATATGTAAGTCAAGACTGTTGAATACATCAAAGAATTTCCAAAGCTTACAAGCGTATTCATACAGTTCGTTGGAGGTCTTTTCTCACGAGTTCCTATTTTGAAAAGATCGTCTGAAACGACGATATCATCGATAAAACTGTAGTAAACTTCTCTGTAGTTACCTTCTTGTGCCATGAGTTCTTCTATGGAAGTTACGTTATCCAATCGTGCCAAGATTTCCTGTAGCTTTTCTCTGTAAGACCTTGGATTTTGATTCTCGCTTCTTCTTTCATAGTACTCGACTATCTTTAACATGTTTCTCATAGCACCTTCTACGAACTTCTTAGCAAGAACTAATCTCTTCTTCTCGGAGAGGTAATGCTCAACTTGCTTTACAATAGTCATCCCATTTGTATTGTGTTCGTATGGATAAAAACTGCCGATGTAAAACCCATGATAGTTGTAGAAGTGAATCGGTATATTGTTGCTGGAAACAAACTCCAAAACTCTTTTGTTCAGATCGACTTCACCGAATATCTTTATCTCTGAAACATTTTCCACTGGGAAATACTTTGTCTTCTCATCCTCCTGACTCTTGAAGGCTAAGGTGTTTCCTTTTCTTGAGAGCATACCGCTTTGAAATATATACACCGGCTTCATATCATTCATCACCAGCCCAGCAAAATTCAGAAAAGCCACACTTTGAACACGGCCCTATCCATCTTGGTGGCGGTGGCACGGGCAGTTCTATCAGTTCTTTGAGTCCAGCTATTATCTCTTCTACTTCTTTGTTCGTTTCTTCATCCAACTCCACATTTATCCTTTTTCTTTCATTTGGAAGTAAGATTACACCAGTTGCTTCAACGCCCATATCTTTCAACAGTCTTAGGTAGTAAAGTAGCTGAACTCTTGCTCCTTTAGAAGATTTAGAAGATTTCTTGATCTCGCCAACTATTGTACACTTTCCTTGGTTCCACATCAGATCAATAACTGCTCCTGGAAGCTCTAT
>Ga0208824_1001145_pt1 | contig 24763 bp, 17 predicted proteins | sample AD_JPNTR3_MetaG_FD_184447 | JGI IMG/M metagenome (GOLD analysis project Ga0208824, IMG submission 184447) | Active sludge microbial communities of municipal wastewater-treating anaerobic digesters from Japan - AD_JPNTR3_MetaG (SPAdes) (version 2) | ecosystem: Engineered > Bioreactor > Anaerobic...
TTCTAAACCTGCAGAAGAAACAGGGAATATCCATGATACAAAGATTTTTATAGATATTCCTTCTGCAGGTTTTAATGAAATGCCACCATGAGGTTAGAAAATGGGGGCGAATTTTTATAATAAAGTTTGCAAAGAAAGAACTTATATAAAAGATACTAATTTATAAGATTAGATTCCATAATGAGGATTTACTGGTATGAATATACTTTTTGAGCGAAAAGACCATTTAATTAAAAAACACCCTAGATTTTCAACCTTAACTCCAGAGGAGCAACAATATCTTATTACCTATTTCTCAAATAGGGATAATCCTCCAAACCTTACGATTGATTGGAATAAATTATCTGATTATGACATACATGAACTTTATAAAGCGACTCAAGAGCTTTCTAAAACAGGAAAAGAAAAAATTGTTAAGATAAAGGGAATTCAAGGACTTAGGGAAGAAAAAGATTATTTAATATTTCCGATGCCTTCACCTTATCAGGCATTTATTCCTTTAACGTATGAAGCTTCTAAATTAATTGCTTCAAAATACATAGGGCCTTGTGAGGGAGACTGGTGTACTGCTTACCAAAAAACGATTAAATATTGGCATGGGTATACTTATGACTATAAAATAGTTCTTATATATGTAATAACTAAAAAAACAAAATATGCTCTGACAATAGGTGAAACTAAAAAAGTTGTAATTTTCGATGCAAAAGATAAAACAGTGGAGATTTCTGCCTTTAATAAAGCGTTAGGTGTAGATGTTGAAGCTATTGTTTCCCAAAATGATACTATCGTAAAAAAAGCTCAAAGTTTGCTGATTGCTAATGGGAAACTTCTTGAAACAAATCTTTTGGAGGGAAAAATACCTACTAATAATTATTTTTTACATAGGTTTCTCAAGAACCAGTATGATTTAAGCAGAATAGATACCTCTAACATTACAAGTATGGCTTATTTATTTAAAGGGAAAATTGTTCCTCAATATATAGCTAATTGGAATGTTTCTAATGTAGAAAATATGGAGGGTATGTTTAATGGCGCTATACTAAATGTAGACCTTTCCAAATGGAAGGTTTCTAAAGTAAAAAATATGAGTTTTATGTTTAAGGGAGCATCCTTTACTGCAAACATTGCTTCATGGGATGTTTCCAACGTAGAGGATATGGAATTTATGTTTTATGGTGCAACCTTTAATGAAGACCTTTCTATGTGGAATCCTCGTAAAGTGAAGACTATGTCCGGCATGTTTCGATATTCTCAATTTAATGGTGATATTTCCAAATGGAATGTTTCAAATGTAAAAGATATGAGTTATCTGTTTAGTGATTCTAAGTTTAATGGTAATATTTCCAAATGGAATGTCTCTAACGTACTAAGCATGGCATTTATGTTTAGATCTTCTCCGTTTAATGGGGATATTAGCAGATGGAATACATCCCAAGTGGGAACAATGAAAGCTATGTTTGCTTCTTCTAAGTTTAATGGAGATATTTCAAAATGGGATGTATCCAATGTTACAGATATGCAACTTATGTTTGCAATTTCACCTTTTAATCAAGACATCTCAAAATGGGATGTATCCAACGTTACAGACATGCATGGTATGTTTGCGAACTCTCTATTTAATCAGGATATCCACCAATGGAATATCAATCAGGAGGCTTTATCGAATTCTCTTAATATTTTCTGGGGGAGTCCCTTAGAACAAAAATACCCGAATGGTTTGAGAGACCTTGTAGCAGAGCAACAGCGTAGTAGGAAACAAGAATCCTTTAATAGTCTTGCTGATTATTTATATGAAGATTACCTATAGGTGTAATTAAAGAATACAATAATATTATACTAATTACATAGATGTTATAGGAGGCTTTATGGCACACATAGTATATAATGAATTTTTGTATCAACTTGCAGCTCAAACCCTTAATCTTGGAACAGACACCTTAAAGGTAGCTCTTTTGTCTAATGCATACACTCCAAATAAGGACCATGCCTATTTTAGTGATATTAACAGCAATGAAGTTACTGGAACAGGGTATACTGCAGGAGGTGCTCTTTTAACAGGAATAACTCTTACAAAACAGGATTCTTCCGATAATGTAAAAGTTACTGGTAATGATGTAACTTGGGTAAGTTCTACTATTACTGCTCGGTATGCTGTTATTTATAAGGCTACGGGGACTCCAGGAACTTCTCCGCTCATTCTTTGCTTTGATTTTGGTACCGATAAACAGTCTATTGATGGTAATTTTACTATTGAATGGGCATCTGAGGGTATCTTTACATTAAGTCAAGCGGTATAATAAGTGATGCTGTATGGATGCTATTATTCTTTTGGATACAGGGCTCTCAGTACAAATAATTCCTCAGGATAATCGCATCTATACAGAAGGTGGCCCTGATGTTAGTATTCGCCAAGTAGATAGTATCTCAGTAATTTTCACTCCTGGAACACCCGTAATTTCTAGTGCACAAACAGTTCAAACCAGTGTATCCTCAATTTCAGTACAAATAGTCCCTCAAGACCCAGTTATTCATGCATGTCAGTCTATAATTGTTACAGTAGGAAATATATCAGGAGTTATTGCCCCAGAGAGTCTAAGGGTACAAACAGGTTATGGCACTCGTAGTATTGTAACTACTGCAATCATTGGAATAGACTTACCATCCAGTATAGCCGTTAGAGATGTTTTAGGATTATCTATTGCTGTAAAAACTGTTTCTGTAAGGGTTTTACCTCAGACTCCCTCTGTTAAGGCTACTCAATCAATTACAATTCGACAATTTATTCCGGTTATTAATTTTATTTATCCAGGCAACCCCCATATTATTGCAGGTATTAGCAAAAAAGTAAAAATTGATAACCCATTTCGTATTGTTTTTACGGCACAAACCCCTATTAGTGTAATACAGCAGTATACCCATATTACGTTTGAGCAAGCAGTATTACTTGCTATTACGGGCTATGGGCCTTCAATTTCTTTATATACTCCTAAAACAATTTCAACACAACGGAGGCTGCATCGTTCGGCATGGCAAGCTCGTTTAGGTTCACGGCTTGACCCTATTCAACGAAAAATTGTAGATAATGCAATTTTGCTCTCAGCACATCCTACTGATATGCTACGGATTAGGGTTACACGGGATTCTCGGACACAGGATATCCTGACTCGTACGGTAACTGCAGCAGAGATATTACCTATTATGCTTCCTGTAATGAAGGATATCCCTATGAGACGGTTAGAGAAGGATAATGACACAGGAAGAATTGTATGTAGTTTTTCAGCTCTTGAGGATACTGAACCATTTGAGGTTTATTGTCCGATGTCGGGGCAATTGCAGCGAGATGACCTATTGTTCAGGATTATTAAAGACCCCTATGCAGATTATCCATATATTATGGCCCTTCAGGTAAAGGATGAACTTGCAACAATTGCCTATAGCTCCATATATTATGTAAAATATCGAGTTTCCTTCTATGATGAGCCTTTGCCCTATGCTGTGGTGGATGAGCTTGTGAAAGCGTCAGAAAAACGGGAGATGCTTGCATGGTAGTATCTAATACATTATCTAAGAAAATTATAACTTTTTTGAGAGAAATGGATGCTTCTGGAGTTAGTGCTTATGCTCCAGAGCATATGATATCTCTCCCTAATGAGCAGGAGGATGCCTTTGAAGAAGAGAAAGTAGAGCAAAAGGTTGTACTTTCAAAAAAGAAATCTTCCTCAAAAAAGTTTACTAATTGAGTAAGAAAGGATACTTCGATGAATATACATATATATTACATTGGATTAGCTTTATTGATAATCATTTCAATAACGGCTATTATCATGTGGGGTTTATTTAAAAACAAAAAAATTATGAAATCAGTACATTTTTATACAATACCACTCTTTTTTGTATTTCTTATTGCAATCTTTTTAGGTCAAAAAGTATTGCTTGATGTACAATTTTTAGAGGAAACCCAGAAGTTAGATAATCAAAAAATACTTCAAACAAAATGGGCTTATATTGAAAATACACTGCAAATCTTGATTGATGAAAACTATCAACTTTCTCAAACACTGGGAAATAGGGTAATTGCTCAATTGAAGGCACTACCCCCTCAGGACTTGACCTATGCGTTAGATACTATTGGACTTGACCCCCAGAATAAAATACAGCGGGTAATTGGAGCTACCTTAAAAAATGTTTATTTTAATAATTTAGTAAGTGATGCAAATGACCCCTTTGCTATGATAATCAGGTTTGGGTTTGATGACTCCTTTATTTTTGAAGATTATTCAGAAAATTGTGCTGTAGATAAATTTACCCGAGATTTGAATATTGAGATTAAAATGCAAGGAAGAAAGGGTAATGCAGCTCTTGCTGAACATACCTTTTCAAGGATTGTAAATCTTGCAACAGGACAACCGCTCTATCAGGCATTATTCTTCCAATTTGAGGCTCCTGACCCAAATAGTAAAAAATTATCATCCTTTGATGTTAATGGCCTTAAAAGCCTGTTTTTTGCGAATGGAGGGGATTTTTGGATAACTTTCAAAAGTTATGAGTTCTTAGCTCCTTTTTATATTTATCAGGATAAATCTATTACAGGTGTTCCTCGTATAGAAAATCGAGTGAAAACAGGTGCTCCTGTTATTGCAATTATTTCTGTATTCAGCCCTTATGAAGTGCTCTCAGCAAATGAATCTTTTAAAAAAATGTTAGATAATTATGATGATACTCAAACGTTTTTGCTGAATACAGCACAAGCAGAAGAACGATTTATTTTAACTACAGGGATTATAAGCATGGTTATAACAATACTCATGTTTATAGTATATTGGATATTTACACAGCATGTAAATAGTAATTTAATTAAAAAAAATAATGATGAATGACCGATTTAATAATAGCCCTTTATGGACCAAATATTCAACTTGCCCTTACCAAACTCCTGTTTGAGTTACTTTTTTATAGTGTAGCAGCTTTAGCAGGAAGTTGGTCGCATGTTCAATTATTTGGAAAAATTTCTAAAAACTTTAAAATTCTCCCAACTACCATAATAGTTACTATTATTATGTTTATGATAAGTCCTTTTATAAAAACTTATATAGAGGACTTTCGTTTTATTTTTGGAATTACTTACATTATTGCCCTGTACTTTCATAAGGTACGAATGCTTCTCATTGAGAAGAATGTTGTATGGCTTCTCTTTAAGTATTTTATAGGGCGATTACATGAATTATTGCATACTATTCTTGAAGATGCAGACCCAGATAAAAAAAAGTAACAATTCCATAAATATCATATCCTTATTATTTTCGAGTATTGTAAATAGCTTCAGCAAGTTTTATTGATTGGTGTAACTCCTCTATAAGAATTTGTTCTTCAGGTGTTCGTTCCTTTGTTGCTAATCGTTGGTATTCATCAATTGCCCAAAGAAACCATTTTTGTAATGTAGGATTTGGCATTGTTTTGAAGGTGTCCTCTGGAACATTATAAGTCATGGTGAATCTCCTTATTAGATATACTATCATTAGTATCAGGCGATTGTAAGAAAGTATTTTCCAGAGTTTTAAGTAATTCTGTATACTTTTCTTGTTGTTTTTGGACTATTGCTTGTGGTTTTAATAATTTCATTTTTTTGTATAAAAATTGTAATATAGCATTTTTGGTAGGCATAGCTTCAATGTTAATATAGATTGATGGTTGCATTGGATATAGAAGTTCTCCTAAATTTAGTTCTATCTGCTTGTGAGAAGAAATTCCTATAAGGTTATATATTTGTTCAATAGTCTCAAAGGTAGCTGCTGCTATAGCCTCATATAGCTCTGTAGTTATATAGGTTATTAAAAACTTATAAATAGGTTTTTCATATATTTGTAATAATTTTTGAAATTTTGGTCCTAATTTTATTAAGGGAGCTGCTCCATCCGTTAATTTATATAAATTAAGTTGCCGAGATATGTTTATAACGGTAATAAAGGGATTTTGCTCTTTTTTAGGAAGATACTCTGTAATATAAAAAAATATAAGTAACTCAAAAAGGTGAATATAAAATAGAGGAAAATTCTCTTCAAGGTGAGAATATATTCCTCTTAATTTTATAGGTGCTCGATATAAACTAAAAAGATTTCGTCTAGCTTCAGCTTTTTCAAGGGTGGTAAGCTCTAAAAATAATTTTTTAAGATATTTGGCATCATAATGAGGGAGTAATTCTGTTATAAAGGATTCTAAGCCATTATTGACATATATATCATATAAAGCAGCTTCTATATCTACTGAAAGGGGTACATTGTGCATATATGCAAACTTCATAAGAGGAGTTACTGCTATATTTACAATTTGCGAATCATTATCATCAAAGATAAGTTTTATAAACTGAGGAAATCTTCCCCGCAGTTCACTGTATTGTGCTTTAAGTTCTTCTCGTAAAAGTTTTAGTAATGTTTTTACATTAATTTTTTTAGCATTATTAAGGTTTTTGTATTTTTGTTTCAAGAGATTTTCAGGATTTATTTCTTTCGCTGGGAATTGATGAGTTTCCGTAAACTGAAAAGCTTTTTTGTTCCATAACTCAGGAATACTTTCGATAAAAAAAGCTACTAGTCGAGTATCTATTTGTTCATATTTATCAGGGGAGGTAGTATGCTCTAAATAATCCAAAAAGTTATTAGAAAATACGGTTAATATAAACTGGGCTCTTTCATAAAATGATTTTTTCTTGAGTTCATTAGCTATGGAGTAAAGTATTTCAAGTCCGTCAGGGTCAGTAAAATAATAGTTCCAAACGTCTTTTGGTATATCATTTGACAGGAACATTGAAATGAATTCTTGTATAAGGTCGGAATTGTACTGAAATAATAATTTTAAATTTCTCGGAGTATTCATAAAAAAAATGATGTCTGTTGCAATAGGCTTAAATCCTAAAGAATGATAATAATTTGCAATATTGATTAATTCGGAATTAGTGCTTACCCCAGAAAGGAGTACCCCCATAAAAGAAAGGTTCTCAGATATAGAATAATATACAGGAGTATCGTAGAAATTAAGTGCAATTTTATATAAAGAATTTTTTGCAGAATTGAGTGTTTTTCCTTCAAATAATTTTGTTAGGACCTCTTTATAGTTTTCTTTATTTTTCTCAAAAATATCTTTAAAATCCCAATCAAGGTAAGAACATTCATTTTCAAAGTAGTCTATAAGAGCAGAAATTGCTTCCGCTCCTTCTTCTCCTTTATTATACCAATATGTAATAAAGTCGGCTTTACTAATTTGTTCTCTTTCAGGATTTTGAAGTTCCCCTGTAGCATTACAATACTGCCATTTCATAGTGGGATTATTGGTTGTTTTATCAATAATAATGAATAAGGGCCCTTTAGGAAGATAACCATTCCACCATTTTATATTTGAAGTTGCGGTACACCAACGGGTACCAGTACCATATTTTCGGGCTGCTTCATGTGTTTTAGGAATGCAAACAAACATAACAGAGTCATTAATAATTACCTCTATTTGTTTTTCTTTTGGGGTAAGGGCTTTATAAAGAAAGTCTTTATCGGTTGCATACATCCCTAAAGCAGAAATATCCTCAAAGGAATAATGCATTATATCTGATATATCTGCTTCTGAAAGATTTTTATTCTTAAAAAGTTCTTGTAAATATTCTTTTCCGGTTTTTCGTTTTGAAAGTTCAGAGAAAAAGTAAAGGCCGTTTCGTATTAAATTTTCTTTTGCAAAAAAATCAGAGAGTGTACCTATTACTTCAAATTGTTTATAAATTTTAATAAGCCAATTAAGATAATTTCCTTTTTTAGAATTTTCTAAGGTATCATGTACTATTGCTGTAGGGTCAATAGTAAGCAGTTTTTGTAAGGTATCTCTGGTGATATTAAATTTAGCACAGAGGGTTACAATATCTTGAGTTGTTAGTTCATTCAATTTAATCATGATGATATCCTCCCAGATTGTTTAATGCTTGCAAGTAAATTTTCAATCTCTTGAGCGCTTTCATAAGAAATCCAATTTTTTTGTGATTGTTCTATAATGAAAACAAATGTTGCTTTAAGTTTTTCTAGTAATTGTTTATCCTTAATTTTGAATTGCACAAAAGGTTGTTCTTTAAAAGAAAATGAAGTGAATTGAGTGAGATTACTGTATGTTTCTGTAAGGTAAGAAGCTATGTTTGAAGAATTTAATGATTTTGAATGTATTTCTCCTTGTAAATTTAAGAAAAGGTCTTTTATTTTGGAAAAAAGTGTTCCAATAATCAATAACTCGATGACATGCAATATGTTATCTTTAAGATAAATAATTTTTTGCTGAGATTTCTTAGATATATCTATATTAGGGAGTAACACGGTGAATCTACCTTCAAAAAGAATAAGATGCATTAAAGGATAATCCTTCTTGAGTGTAAGTAAGGGAGTTTCAATGGGGGCCCTTGCAGTTTCATAAAAAAGAGTACTCATTGCAATTTGGAAGAAGTCTTCCATAACATTTGGCAAGTATTGTAAGTTTTCATATATAGTATAAAAGTTATCATACCATATAGGATTTTGATGCTGCAGTAATAAAGAACTTGTATCTAAGATTTTTTTTAATTTTGACGTTATCTGAGAGAAAGGCAGATTTTGAATAATTCCATTGACAATATAAGACTCTAATTGCAATAGCTCTTTTTTTAGTATATCTTTATTTGTATGCTCTGATGAAATGGCATTTTTTATATTTTGTAATTCTTCAGCGAGAGCTCTTGCCTTATTTGTTTGTTGGTAGTTAAAGAGATAATCAGAAAATAATTTGTCTATTGTAGGATAGGGTACTATATAATTATTAATTGCAAATAATTTTTTACATTTTTGAGTTTGAAAGTCATTCTTTAAAAATAACTGTGCCAGGTATTTCTTTAAATCTTCGAGAATATCTTCTTTTGTATTTCCAATATCTTCACGAGGGAGCACCCCTATATTTATTAAGTCTTTATGCAATTCCTCTGGGTTATTATATTGATATTTTGAAATATCTCGAGCTTCTTGGAATATACTTGAATGTTCTTTTAACTCAGGAATAACTATTATGAGAAACTGCTCCATCAGGGAATCAAATTGGTCAAGAATATCAGAAGTTTTAATACGATTATAACTAAGTCTTTTTCTAAGAGATTCAAAAAACTCTTCTGAAATTAAGTCTTTAATAATAAGAACTCTTTTTTCAAGAGGATTTTGAGCATAAACGTGGGCTATTTTTAATAGAATATCGTAGTCATTTTGTATAAAGAATTGAGGAAAATCCCATTTATTAGCAGTCCAATATGGCAATTTTTTAGCATAGGGTTCTATTAATTCAGGAAATTTTTTTAGTATTATAATAAGGTTAGGGACACGTATAGGTTTTATATCTAATAAGGTAAGCGGCATATTAAACAGTTTTGCATATTTTTCAGCATACTCTAAAGCAAAATCCGCACCTGCTTCAAATCCAGTAAGGAGGAATCCTAAAAAGGAATAAGAGTATGTATTTGGACGGTAAGCTATATAAAATTCATCTTTATCATCATCTTTTTGTATTCTTTTTCCGGTAATGCGTATTATTGGAATCTTTTTATAAGGAACTCCCTCTAGCACTTGTTTAATACATTTTTCAAAAGAATTAAGCTCTTTTACAAAAACTTTTTCAAAGCTCCATTCTGTAAGGGAAAGTTTTTGCTCCAGATATTGTGCTAATGTTGATATAGCGTCAGCATAAGCATCCCCCTTTGCATACCAGTATTTAATAAATTCTTTTCTGGAAATTGTATCTTCATATTGGTCTAGAAGGGTTTTACTTTCTGAAAAGTAACACCATTGCTTAAAAGTATCCCCTTGCTTTTCAAAAATCATAATAAGATGCGTAGGATTTATAAGTTTTCCCTCTGAAGTTCGTGCAAGATACCTGGAATCTATAATTATTTTTTCCCAGGGGGTATCCTTAGCATAGTAAAGGGCGGCTTCCATTGAAAGAGGGCAGAACGCAAACATAACAGCATCATTAATTATGACGTCAATGTCATCTTTAATATCTGTTAATGCTTTTTTTAAGTTATCTGGAGTATACCAGGCTCCAAGCATAAAGATATCCCGTAACGTATAACTTTGAATATCATATATGTTTTTTGGTGAAGTATCCGCAGTTTGTAAAAAATAATTTTGTAAAGAAGTTTTTCCTTTTGGAGATGCTGTTAAGAGATGGAATGCTTGTAATCCTTGAGCAATAAGTGTGCTTTTTCCAAGCATATAGTTTTTTAGGTTTTTTCTAGGATACGTGCCATAGGCATGAAGTAGCCAAGGGGTATATTTTCCTGGAATAAAGGTTTCTAAAGAATTTCCTTTTGTTGCAGTAGGGTCAAGTTGTATAAGTTTTTTAAATTCTTCTTTAGATATTATACTCTTAAAAGAATGATACAGTTCAAGGGCATTTTGTCCAGTATAATCATTTTGGGATGTATTCATATAAGTTCCTTTGCGTTAAGAATCTTTTTTAATTAGTAAAAAATAAGGGCGGTATCTTTCTTAAAAGAAAAAGGGATTAACTTTTGTTAATCCCTTAGAAAGACTTTTTATAGTAGCCGAGCCAGAAAAATGCCAAGTCTTCAGCTTGGCATATGAATGGCTCAAAAATCTTCAATCTTTTCAGAAGATACTAACTAAATATATAGAAACGAAAAAAGCAGTGATTGGTACTCACTGCCTCTTTCTAACCAAAACAAATAAGGATAGTATTTGAATGGCTATAATAATTAGTAACAAAGCTCTAAAGCTAAAACTCAATCCAACTACATCTCAATATTCTCAGTTCTTGAAATCTTTTGGTTGTGAAAGATTTGTCTATAATTTCTATCTTGCTGAAAAGAATAGTTTCTATGAAAAAGAAATCAAGCCTTTGGGAAATGATAAGAAAGCAAGAAATGCAGTTTGGAAAACATTTAAAGAAACTCCATTAGCAGAACTCAAAAAACAATATCCATTCTTGAAAGAATCAGATAGCCAAGGCATAGCAAATGCTTATATGAATTTGAGAACAGCTTACCAAAAATTCTATTCTGGTTTAGCAAAATTGCCAAAATTCCATTCAAGAAAAACTAAAAATTCTTACAAAAATTCAATGATGAAACAAAACTGTTTAAATTGGAATGAACATTACATAGAAGTACCTAAAATCGGAAAAGTAAGTTTCTATAACTCAAAGGCACCAAAATGGTACAAAAATAGAACTAAAGTTTGTAGTCTTACATTTTCTAAGACACCAACAAATGATATATATGTTTCAATACTTTTTGAAATTAGAGTTGATACACAAGAAAAGAAATTCAATAACGAAAATCAAGCTATTGGACTAGACTTTGATTGTGATGATATGTATATTGATTCTAATGGAAAATCAGCATTGAAAGATTTTGGATTCAAAAAACAAAAACAGTTGAATTCTAAAAAGCTTTCTCATCTTCAAAGACAATTTCTACGAAAAGTGAAAAGTTCTAAGAACAAAGAAAAAGCGAGAATCAAGCTTGTCAAGTTTGAAGAGCATATAGCAAATTGTAGAAAAGACTGGATTGAAAAAGAAACCAATCGCTTAGTGAATAACTACCAGGTGATTGGAATAGAAAATCTTTCAATTCAAGGAATGATGAAAGGCTCAAGAAATGCAAAGAACTATCAAGATATTTCTTGGTCTACCTTTGTTTCTAAGTTGGAACAGAAATCACAACATAAGAATTGTCAAATTGTGAAAATAGACAAGTTCTTTGCATCAAGCCAATTGTGTAATTGTTGTGGATTCAAAAATCCAGATGTTCAGAAATTCCACTTACAAAGATGGACTTGTCCACAATGTGGTAATGAGCACCAGAGAGATGAAAATGCTGCTTTGAATATCAAAGCTGAAGCAATAAGAGTACTCAGGGAACCTGAGGAAAGGAAGGAAAAATCTTCTTCAAAAAAGAAGATGTCAAAAGACACTTCCAGCGTGTTGTCAGTTTCAGAACTGGCTAATCTTGCACTGAGCCTAAGCTCAGGAATTGGTAATGCACGAAACAAATCTACACACGCTGAAGTAGTGTAGAAAGTCCTCGGTCTTTAGCCGAGGACAAGTTCATACCTAACATCGCAAGAAAACCTCGAAATCTTTAGTTTCAGGGTAGTTCACACAGGTGTATTTACTATTTCTTCTAGGAGGTCTTTGTACCTTTGAATACGTAAATTATTTTTACTTGTACGTATTTTACGTTGTAATAATTTGATACAAAATTCCTTAAAATCTTTTTTTAGATGTGAATCATGTATTGAAAATTTAGTATAGTTGCAATATTCTTGTATACCAAGAAAGTCGTTAAGCATAAAAATAGGTTTTTCTTTACTAATAGAATCAAAAATATTTTTAATGCTATAAAAAGGGTCTTTTTCTTCTGAAATCTGAAATTTAAGTTTCTCATATATAATCAAAATAACAGTTTTAACTATTTCATCCACTAAAGGTAATAATTCTTGGATAGCTTTCTCAAGCTCGTTTGAAGCAGGTATTGCACTAACAATAATTTCTTCCTTCTTTGGCATTATTGCAAAACGGATTACTACTTTTTTAGGATTAGAAAACGTACTTTGAATAGTTTTTGGGGTTGCTGTAAGAGCCATTACATATCTGCCAAAAAGGTAAGTTATTATAGGAGAGCTCCCATAGTTTAGGGAATTTCTCAATGAACCAATAACTTCCTTAGCGGGAAGGCTTATAACAAATTTTGCTAGTGAATAAAAAATAAAGCGTTTTAATTCTTGTGGAGGTTTACCCTGCTCTTTTGCTAATTTTGATATATTGTTTATAGATGATAAATCATTGGTTAAGGTATTTAATTCCCCCTCCAGGGTGTGCCGTACACTGTCTAATCCTTCCTTTTTTAAGTATAAATGTAAATAAAGCCCTAATGCGTTATAAAAAATAATTTTTGAATAATTGCTTTTTATTTTAGAAAAAATTTTGTGTTTCCGATATGAGTTTAGGGATTCATCCTCAAAAACACTGTAGTAAACTAATGATTGCCAAGCTTCCTTTTGATATTTAGAGGGGATATCTGCAAGAAAAATATGAACTTGAACAAAAGCATGGGGGATAATTTTTTTTAGGTAACTTCTTAGTTTTTCGATAAGAGAAGCCCCTTGAGGCATTGATGAAGCTGTAGATTCTATACTTTCAAAATCAAAGGGTTCTTTATTAGGAATGGCTCGAGCTTCATGTATTCGTGGTAGTACTTGTGTTTGTTCCTGTAATTCGGGTAGTATTGTTGATATAAGGGCCGCTAGCAGATTATCAATATTGGACATAATGTCTTCTTGAAATTGAAATCCATTAAACTCTAAAATAGAAGCTTCCGTAATATTATTATATATAAAGTAAGCTCTTTCTTCTAATGATTTCTTTGCCACAATTTGTGCAATATTATATAAAATAGGAGTACCCGCAGGAGTTACAAATAAACTTTTTAATGCTAAGAAAATGTTGCTATGAAAACCTTTTTCAGCATATTTTTGGATAAGGTCTGGATTGTATTGAAAAACATAAGGAAGTAACTTAGAATATCTAAAGCCTATTACGTCAAACTCATCAGTACGAAAGCCCCTTTCATACAAATCGTTTAATGCCTCCAGAAATTCAGTTGAAGCCTCTAACCCACTTATAAGAATCCCCATGAGGGTATATTCATTCGAAGACCCTTTAAGAGAAGCATGGTTAGTTCTTCCTTCGAATTCTAGTTTATAGCTAAAATGCCCATGATATAATGTTTCTTTAGGGTACATTTCTAATAAAGCCTTAATTACTTTTCCAGGAAGAGATTCTTTGTCAGAAAAAATAGCTTCATAATTCCATTCGGGGTATCGCATATTTGCTTCAAGATACCCCGCAAAAGTTGACATTGCTTCAGCATGGGCTTCACTTTTAGCATACCAATATAAAATTAAGTCTTTAATTGAGACAGTCATATTAAATTTATTTCGTAATTCTTTATTTTCGTGATGATATTGCCATTTTTCTGCATAGTTTGAAGTCTTATCAATAATGATAAAAAGAGGGCCACGTGATATATATGATTGAAACCAGGAGGGATTTGAGGTTGCAGTACACCAGTTAGTCCCAGTTCCATACTTTCGAGAAGCTGCATGTGTTTTTGGGCTACAGGCAAACATCACGGAATCATTAATGATAACCTCCACTTGTTTTTCCAAAGGTGTAGAATATAGCTCTGAGTCTTCTACAGATTCTGTGGCTCCCAGGTAACTAATGTCCTCAATTGCATATTGATTTATATCAGAAACATTAATAACAGGTATATTATAGAGCTGAACAAGATTTTTTAATTCCTGAAGCCCGTCTTTATTTTGAGTATAATTACGAAATAAAGAGAGACCTCGTTTGATAAATTCTTCGTCTTCAGTTAGAAATTGGTTCCTTTCGGTAGGGCTAAGAGCTACATAATTTTTGAGTAACCATTGAGAATACTTACCAAGTACCGAATTCTCCAGAGATTCCTTAACCTGGGAAGTAGGGTCAAAACTAATAACAGTACGGAATTCATCAGGAGTTATTTTTCCTTGAAAATATTTATTATAAATTTCTTGGGCAGTAGCTTCTCTTAATTTTTTCATTGTAATCCTCTTTTGTAAGTGATATTATATAATTAGTAAAAAACTCAGGGGAATCCCCTGAGTTATAAGATTATTTTGGAAATTCTTCAATAGTCTTGTTAAGTAAATCTAAAGTTTGCTGATATTTAGGATTGGCTTCCAAAGATTCTTTGGGGGTGGCTTCCATGATACGAACTAGCATGCTTCGTATAGTAATTAACATGTGATATTTTATATTTGTATCATCACTAAATACTTTTTTATTTTGCAGGTATTTTGAATACGTAAGAGGGGTGTTTTTAAGTATAGAGGATAAGTGGTTTTCTATAGCAGTAAAACTAAATCGAGAAGAATCAATCCCAAGGAAAATTAAACAAAATTCTTCAAAAAGAACAAACTTAAATACGTTATTAAATAATTGAAGTAATAACTCCTTTGTTTCATTATATATGTCTTTTATGATGGAGCTCTCCTCTAAGTAATGTAGAGGTATTGCTATTTCAGGAAATATATTAATAGAAGAACTCTGAGTTGTAAATTTAAAAGAAAGTTTATCCTCTAACCAAATATGGGCTATATTGATAAGACTATACAGACTTAACCATTCCCCCATTGAAGAAAACTCTGCTGTATCATTTGTGAAATCAAAGCCTTCCCAGGGGCGTATAAGATGTGTGATTGACTTCACATTAATAAGAGATTCCATTTGGTCAGTTATTTTTTTATTTTGATTGCTAATAAGAGCCTTAATCTTGGAGGTACCGCATCGATTCATGATTTTTTCTACAAGAATTTTTTGCTGAGTATATTTTATTTCAGCAGGGGTTCCATATTGATTGAACGGCTGTAATTTATTTTTATTATAAAACTGCATGTTAGCGCTACTCGAATATACATAATTGACTACTTCATCTATTTTGTCGATACGTAATTGTTTCCTATAAAATTGTTCCAATGTTATGTCATCAAAGAAAAACTTTTTAATATGAGTTAATTTAAGTAAAGGCTTTTCTTTAAAAATCCTATAAAGATAACCATATAATTCTTCAAGAGGAGAATCAAATCTTGATTGAAATGCCTTATATTGTTGTTGATTCAATGGGTCAAGTTGTTCCCAAGATACATCAGGGAGTTGATATGCTTCTTTTACTTTCTTAAGTGCATTTAGACCATTATGGGGCCATTCAGGGAGAAGAAGTTTAATAAACTGTGCAAAAGTCTCATCACTTTGATTATCTTTCGTAAGGTATTCATTTATTTGTTCAGCATAAGTCATTAAATTTTTAATAATTAAGATTCTTTGTTCTAAAGAAAGTTTTTTTGCTTCAGTAATAATCACATTTATGGAGTCTAATGCTTCAGAGTTTATTAACAAATGAATGAGTGTATCAATATTTTCATTATAAGTAATGTTATGAATAAATCGAGGTAAAATATCTTCATTGTACTGAAAAATTAATAGAGTATATGGACTATAATCCTTAGCAAGGCTTATTAAATCCTCATAATGGGTATAAAAACCATAATTATATACTAAAGTATGTATGACTTCTATCATTGAATCATAATACGTTAATGTGTTAATAAGCATTCCAAGGAAAGAGTATTTTTTATCTGTAGTTATAGCCTTAATGCTATTTGTAGTTGAGTCCACTATAAGTTTTTTATTAAATTTTAAATGTATTAGTGAATCTAAGGGATACTTATTAAGGTATCGTTTTATAAAAAGACTTAATGCCTTTTTTTTTCTAGCAAATATTCTGTTAAAGCTCCATTCAGAGAAACCTAAATCTTTTTCAAAATATAAAGCTAATCTGTCAATTGCATCAGCATATTCAGGCCCTAAAGAGTACCAGGTTGTAATAAGCTGAGATTTAGATACCATATAATCATATTTATCAGCTAATTGCTTTGATTCCCGATGATATTGCCATTTATTATCGGATGGATTTGTTTTATCAATTATGATGTATAATGAACCTTCAGCAGTATAGCGATTAAAGTAAAAAGGATTTGAAGTAGCAGTACACCAACTCGTTCCTGTACCATATTTTCGGGCTGCTTCATGTGTTTTAGGAATGCAAACAAACATAACAGAGTCATTAATAATTACCTCTATTTGTTTTTCTTTTGGAGTTATAATTGCAGAAATATCCTGATTTTGAAACGTTACCCCAAGATGTTTTATAATTTCAGGTGAATAACTCAGGATGTCTCCAATATTTTTAACCGAAAAATTATTTTGTTGTAAATAATTTTGAAGAGCGTTCATTCCTACCTTGGAGGCAGTAAGACTATTAAATATTGTAAGTCCTTGACGAATAAGGTTAGCATCCTCAAATAAAAATCGTTTCTTTTCGGTAGTTCCCAATTTAAGGTATTGTTTTAGAATCCAATCAGTATATTTTCCTTTTTTAGATACTTGGGGGGACTCTCCTAGTTGGGCAGTAGGGTCTATAGCAAGAAGTTGTAAAAATTCCTCCAAAGGCAATTTATCTTTAAAATAGGTTTCGTATATTTCTAAAACTGATGCTTCCAAAAGTTTCATAATTATAAAGTTCCTTCTTTTGTAGGTAATATTTCATTAATTTTTTGAAGTATTTCTTCTATCTCTTGAAGCATTTCGGCAATCTTCGGATACCAAGGTCGTTCTTCCTTTTCTTGTATTAGTTTTTGTTTAATATCCATAAGCCAATGTTTGATAAATTGTAAAATTGCAATTCCAACAGAATTTTCCTTATAGCCAAAGGGTTCATAACAATTAAAGCAGTTAAAAGTACTATAAGTAGATGATGCTGGGCTTAAATAGTCTTGTATAAATTTTCTTAAATATATTATTAACGTACTTGTTTCTAATGTAGAAAGCTCTTTATACTTATTAAAAATGGAAAGTATTATTTGAACATTAAAAACAATAATAAGACTATTTTTAAGTTGTTTTATCTTTTGCTTATTTTTGGCAGAAAGTTTTATTTTAGATAATTTTGGAGGTTCATTCACATAAACGCCAGGAAGAATGTCTTTCCCATAACTTAGTTCTTTAATATTAAATAGTATATCTTTTTTAAAAGATGTATCTACTGCATATAGGAAGTTTCCTATAAACTGAAGAACCTGGAAATGTACATAAGCTACTTTGCTAGTACGTTCTAGGGCAGAAAGATTGCTAAATACCTTCTTGGCAATTTGGTCTCCTATCTTAACCTGATGCGGGGTAATCTCAGATGATTTTGTTATCTCCTCTAAAAAGGGTCCTCCAGTAGCAGTAATTTCATTAATTATTTCTTCTATAATAGGCATTTTTACATAATCTAAGATTCTATTCAGTATATAAGAAAATACTTCTGGATTTGTAATATTGTTTTTAAGGTCTTCTTGAATAGCTTCAAAATGCCCATAATCCCATTTACTGGTTATTTCTCCCTTAAGAAAACGAATAATAATAATATCATATTTATTATAGGGAGATGCAATCTTCGATTTTCCATATAATACTTCCTGTAAAAAATAAATTACACCTGTAATCTTATAGCTGATTCGCTTTAGTGCATCAAGAAGATATATTACGAAAGCATATATTTGCTGGTCCTTTGGAGATAAATGGGCTATTTTCTTATCTGATTTTTTTGCTTGTAAGATGTTATGAATTAATTCTGGTGTGATTTCTTCTGTTTTTGGAAGAGAACGAGCTTCAGTAAGTATTGTATCCTGGAGAGAAAGAATACCTTTTTTTTGGAATTCAGGGAATACTTCAGAAAGATAAACAGTTAAATACCGGTCAATATGTTGTATCCCTTGAATATCAGAATCATCTGCTGTGGTGCTATCGGACATATAAGTATTTTTTATGGCTATAATAACCTTATTACTTAATAGACTTTTTGTAAAGTGTACTCGTTCATTGAATGAGTATTTCTTTACAATTTCTATAAGAGAAGCAAGCAACCCTTCAAATGCAGGATGAGAGAATAGAAGAATTAAGGAATACGGGTTTATTGGTTTTTCTTGATAAATATCATAAATAAAGGAGGGAAGCAACTCGGGGGCATACTCAAATAAAAGTGCCATTATATGAGGGGCCTCTTTAATAAGAATCATATCTTCTTTTTTAAAGGATAATTTGTACCTATTTTTATAATAAGCTATTAATTCCAATATAGATGTTTTAGTAGATGAATATCTACACCCTGAGAGCAATACTCCCAAAAAAGATAATGGAGCACCCTTTGGACCTTTATATAACTTATAGAGGTCTTCTTGAGGGGAACCAAGCCTATATGGATATAAAAAATTTTTTATATCCCCCTGTGCCTCCCCAACAAGTTTATCTAATACAGATGATAAACTATCAGAATATTTTGAGAAAATTTTTTCAAAGTTCCACTCTTTGTAACCTAAAGTTTTATATAAGTAATCTACTAAAGCAGAAACTGCTTCAGCACCCGCTTCTCCTTTTGAATACCAGTATTGAATAAAATCTTTCTTAGCAACTGGTTGCTTAGCTTGATTCTCGAATTGTCTATAGGCATGATGGTATTGCCATTTAATTTCATAATTAGAGGTTTTATCAATAATAATTATTAAGGGTCCATTAGCAGTATAGTTTTTAAAGTAAAGAGGATTTGAAGTAGCAGTATACCAATGAGTACCGGTCCCATATTTTCGAGCTGCCTCATGTGTTTTGGGGATACAGGCAAACATCACGGAATCGTTGATAATAACATCAATTTGTTTATCCTTTGTTACTTCAAGGCTTTGAAGCGTTTTTGCAAAAAAAGCTCCTAATAAAGAAATCAACTCTACAGAATATTGGTTAATATCTTTAATATTGGTAATTTCCTTATTTTGTTTTGTTACAAATTGCTGTAATCGTAATTGTCCATCTTTTGTTTTTAATAAAGTTTTAAATGTCGTAAGCCCAGCAGTAATACCTTTAGCATCCTCAGTTAGAAATCGCTGTTTTCCTTCTTCAGATTTTTTTAGATATTGCCGGATAAGCCAATCAGTAAAATTTCCTTTAGCTGATAGCTCAAGAGATTCCCCAATAACTGCAGTAGGGTCCATTTGTAGTAGTTGTGTAAATTCAGTTTTTGTAAGTTTTTTCTTAAAAAATGTATCATAAACTTCTTGAGCAGTTGCTTCTAAAATATGCATTACAAGACTCCTTGTGGTAAATACCTTTAATTAGTATTTTCAACTAAGGAGTCTTATATTATTATGCAAGTGCTTTTTTTACAGTATAATCGTTTTTAATTTGAGGATTGAATGATAGCTTTTTTCCATCCAAAGAACCTGCCATAAATCCAGGAATATCTGTGGCGGAGAAAGAATCGTTCATAAGTTCTGAGGAAGCTCCCTTAAATAAGGATTCAATATCTTTATTTACAGTAGGAACAATATCTGTTTCAGAACTATCTTGATAAGCTACATCAATCATATCTTGTAATCGTTTTGCTACTGCAATGGAAAAGCCCATACGATATGCAGTCTTGAAGGTAGAAGATTTCGCTTCAAATTTTGAAATCCCATAGGTCTGTGCTTGATAGATATAATCAGCAAAATCCTGTGCTTGAGAAACGGCAAAGGAATCCCCAATAAAACTTACCATAAAGGCATGTTCTTTCGGAGTAGGATACCGAATAATAACACATTTTTTATATTCAGCAACCTCTTTAAGCAAGAAAAAATCCCAGGAATCCGAAACAATTTTGTATGAATTGATACCTATGGATGAGGTATCCTCTTTTTCAAGGTCTTCCAAAGCTATGTTATATTTTTTACAAAGTAGTTCTGCTCGTTCTTTAGCAAGCTGTGCCTCATTAGGATTAGATGAGGTAGCTAGGGCATAGAGTTTTTTAATTTTAGTAAGAATTTCTTTTGTGGCTTGCATATTGGCCTCCCTTATAAAGAAAGGGGTGAATAACTCACCCCTTATATTATTTATTTATGCAGTGATTTCAAACACCCGAGCAATCTTTTTAGATTCAAGTTCCTGAAGGGACCGATTGCTGATAACATGGGTTGCTACTTCGGTTGCAACATTGTATACAGCCCATGCAGACTCTGTGGTCCGAATAGATTCAATTTCTCGAACCTTTTTCCCATTTTCTTCTCTGTCAACGAAATCAAAAGATGCATAGGGAGCAATCTTTTCAAGAAGTTTTTCCTTGAAAGAGGCAGAAAAATTAGCTTGCAAAAGCTTAACCAAGAATTCGGACCCATCTTCCTGATTAAGACGCCCTGCTACGTTCTCCATAATGTAAATGGAGTTTTCGATGGCATTAAGCAAAGCGTCCTTAACACGAGCTGTGTTTAGGACTTGCGTATGCCGGAAGGAAAGACTGGTCTTTTCCTTCAAAATGGCCATACCGTTCTGGCAGATAACCCGATACATCCCATAGTCCCATGCTATGGGGGAGGTTTTGTCGTAGGAATTCCGAACCGTAATGGCCGGAATCAGGTCATCTACATGGATGTTTTTCCCATCGAGAGCGGTACTCTTCTCGATGGGATTAAACTTAAATTCAGGGAAAATAATGGTTTCAAAGAATCGGGAGCCCCCATTAGAAACTTGAGGACCCTTGGATTCATACTTGAAATCATTTTCCGCCAGGAAGTTCTTTACGAGGTTGGAAGCCTCCTGATGGGTAAAGAGCTTATACCGTTTTGAGACGGTACCCACCGTCCTGTTGGTGGCCCCATTAACAAGGGCCCGCAGGTCCGTTTCCACCCCATCGGACCTGATTAAAGGGAGTTCCTTGACCTCAAAGAAGGGGTCAATAACCGGTTTTTTATACGGTTTTCGATTAGAAAGGGAGATTCTTGTAATAGCCATTTTTGGCCTCCTTGAATAAATTTTAGGACTTTTTGAAGCACCGCTTCTGTAATGTCCTTACACTCTTAATATAACAGGTATTTTAAAAAATTACAAGATATTTTCAAAAATTTTTAATAAAAATTATTTTACTATGCTAGATATAATGGCAGTATTCGGAAGATTTTTAAGTTGTTCTGATGGAACATACTTTAAGGCATTCCGCAAGTAAATTCCTTCCCCAATAAATTTTGGAAAGCCTGCCAAAGACCGTAATTCTGGAAGATTATCGGCAATAAGGTACCCATGAATTTCTTTTGGAGCTCCTCTAAAGGAGGTGAGCAACGTATCTGAACATACAAAATTTTGTTTTATTATTTCAGGGGCCCCTTCAAGCGACTTTAAGGGCACATGATTACAAAAATAGTGGCCTTCTACTTGTTTAGGTCCCCCTCTTAAAGATGTAAGACTTGTATATGTACATGAGAAATTTTCTCCAATGAATTGAGGGGCCCCTTCAAGGGAAACTAACTCTGTGCAATTATCTACATTAAAGGATTTTCCCACATATCTTGGGGCCCCTTTTAAAGATGTTATACTTGTAGTTATTGCTGAAAATGATTGAGCTATTTCGGAGGGCGCCCCTTCTAATGACGCAAGGTCATAATTATTGGAACAATCATAATTTCCCCCAACCTGTTTGGGGCCCCCCTCTAATGTAAGCAATCTGCAATTAGTAACTGCAAAGTTTCCCCCCACTTTATATGGAGCATTTTTTAAAGATGTAATCAATCCAAAATCATAAACAAAATTACCGGTAACAACTCCAAATTTAAAAGGAATTTCCTCGAAGGGAGCCTCAGAAAAAACAACGTGCCCATTTACATTAAGATAGCCATTCTCATCAAAGGTATAATCCGTAATACCTACCTCTTCAGGAGTTATTTTTCTTTTGAGCCCACGTCTAAAGGCATTATGGGACCCTAACGATTTTTGAATATATGGTTTGTTCTTTTCAACAGGATGCCAGGTTTCTCCATCATCAGATGTATATGCAATAGGAATAAGAACCTTAGTATTATAAGCAGCAAGCACTTTTCCATCTTGTTCACCGGTAAAGATGATACCGTCTACTTTAGAGGTGAAATCAGGAAGATTTCGATAACACCATCGAGCCTGCTTTGAGGTATACATGGGCCATTCCCTAAAATTAAAATTCTTAGGGTCTATTTTGAAATACTCAAATTGTTCCTTCAAAAAACTCATACGAGACGGGCTTCCTAATTTTTTGAACAGAGATGTTTTAGCAAACTCTTTATAATCAAAAATAAAAAAGTTGGAAATATGTGCTGCAAATTTTACTACAATATTTCCATACTTTTTAGACATATCTTCTTTCGTTTGACTAGCAAACTCATAAGTGGTGTAACAAGCTTTTCCATAAAAATCACCGTTACCTGGTTTAAACCCCTCAGTAAATACTCGATTTATAAGGTCTGATACGGATGTTCGATGGAATACTGTTGCAACATCTCCATAGACCTTTTCCTCAAATTTATTATCCATTTGAAAACCTCTCCCCTATAATATAATAAGCTCTTCTATAAAATTAGTTATTTAGATTAAAAAAAGCCCAAGAATTTCATCTTGGGCTTTGTGAACTACCACCACCTATAGAGGTGGTGACTTCGTGGTCAAGGTAACTTCTGTTACCAGATTACCCACGCTCAAAGGGATGCTCCATCCCCAGTTTTACCAATTACATGGCTAATTTTAGCAAATTTGAATTGTCAAGCGACATTCATCACCCACTTATAGAAGTGGGTGACTTCTGTCGTTGATTAGGTTAAACATTTTGAATTATACTTTTTAATTATAATAAGGGTAGAACCGAGGAGCAATCCATTTTACTTCCCCTTTCCCAAACCCTGCTTTCACTACCCAGAACCCTGTATGTGCTTGAATTTTTTTGGAGCGCATCCATCCAGACTGTTTTTGCATGGAGCCCCCACCTATGGTATGAATATTTCGATAAAAGAAATAATATGCTTTATGGATATGCCCTGTTACTAGAATATGAGGTTTTTCTCCACCAGTAAAACTTTCTATTAATTTTTGGTCTCGGTATCCCAAACTATAGGACGACCCGTCGCCTCCATGCCATAATTTAATAATGACTCCATTGATATCTAAATCTCCATCATTGACACCTAAATAATGAGCGTGTTCTCCAAGTGAATGACATACATCTTCTACAATATCAAGTCCTGCATTCAGTTTTGAATTAAAACTTCCATCATGATTGCCTGTAATTATATATAAAGGTTTTTTCCATTGAGAAAATACTGCAACTGCAGCATTTTTCTGTTGTTTATACCCTAAAGCGGATAACTCATAAATATCCCCTGGACGATTCATCATACCTTCCACGAGGTCTCCAGCATGAAGAAGCATAGAGCATCCTTGCTTCTCCATTTCCTCAAAGGCACTTACAATATGGTCTTCATCAGTCCAGATTGACCCTATATGGGTATCTGACATAATGCCAAACGTTATTTCCTCTGCATCAAAAGAAACTTTTGTTTTCTTAGGAATTAAGGAGGCCCCTAGTGGAGTTCCTGAAGCAAGTTTGGAGATTTCCTCCATGGAGAATTTTTCGGTAAATTTTATAAGTGTATCAAGATTTTCTCCATAATACTTTTTAGCCTCTCGTTTATACCGATTTAATGTTTCCCCCGTCAAATTATATGCTTCACAAGTAGCCTGTGTACCCCGCTCAATTAAAAATTTTGTAATTTCTAGCACTTTGTCTTTAGATATCATTATGTGTATCCCCCATATATTGGCTATATATGGAATTAGTTATATACATAAAAAAGCAAAAAAGTGGGGTATACCTGTGAACGGATATTCGGCTAAAGACCGAATATCTTCCCAACTTATACGAGCTGGATAGCCTGTAATGGTTGGGAAACTTCGTGCTTCACAGCACTGCTTGGTGCTCCACACGCATTTGTACTTTCGGCTCGTTCCCTGCCTACTATGCTCTGACTAGTCATATTCCACCTATGTAGAATATTCAGAGCTGCATTTATGTCCCTATCGTGCTCTGCACTACAGTTTGGACATGCCCATTTGTTTACACCAATCGTTACTTCTGGATTCACATATCCACAACAATGACAAGTTTTAGATGTATTCTTTGGATTCACTTTTACTAGATTACCTTTGTAAGCAATCATTTGTCGTAGCATACCAAAACCTTGGTCTCCTACAACTTTTCCATGATTCATCCTTGACATTGTTTGTACGTTGATGT
>Ga0208824_1001146_pt1 | contig 24759 bp, 23 predicted proteins | sample AD_JPNTR3_MetaG_FD_184447 | JGI IMG/M metagenome (GOLD analysis project Ga0208824, IMG submission 184447) | Active sludge microbial communities of municipal wastewater-treating anaerobic digesters from Japan - AD_JPNTR3_MetaG (SPAdes) (version 2) | ecosystem: Engineered > Bioreactor > Anaerobic...
ATGTTCGAGACGTTGTACAACATTTTTTAGCATTATTTTTTAACAATAGTCAACCTCTAAAAATTAAAGATTCTCATACATTAATTGACAGGGGAGACTATGCGGACATAATCTCCATACATCACTCACAAAAAGGTGAGGATTATGAAACAGCGTGGATTATTTGATGAAATTGAAAGGCTTGAGGAATGAACAAAGCCTGGCTATCTGCTGGTACCATTGAATGAGAAGATTACCCGGGAATCGTACTGTACTATCTCAAGTATGAGGTTACTTCCGCGGAGGTTCATGACTCAAAAAACAGTCATCCTGAACTGGTTTCAGAAGCTAACGGTAAACATATTGATTCCGGGTCAAGCTCAGAATGACATTGAGGTGGCATGTCATTCTGAGCGAAGTGAAGAATCTACTTTAAGAACAAATAGATTTTTCGGTTGCAATCGTGCCTTCAGCATGATAATGGTGCGAAAACTTACTATCGCCTTGCGAAGGAGAGAAGCAGGGGGGTGAGGTTAATACTTCTATTCTTGAGGGAGCAGTATGAAAAAATTGTATTATATAATAACAATTGCTTTACTTTTTATTGGTGCATGTGCATCATCGGAAAATAAACAGGTAACTTCCAATACTGTCCAGACAATTGCTACCCAGAGTGTTGCAAATGCCGAATATGCAGTTCCCGAATATCGTTATACCACGCAGGATGGCATTCGGTTGAATGTACTGTATAATGAAAAGCTCAATAATCTGGGGAATGAGATTAAAAAGATTGAACCGTTGGTACCAATAAAACAAACATTTGGATTTTACTATGATAATAAAACAAAAGAAAAAAATAAACTCTACCTTGGATTTGATTGTGAATTGTTAGATGCAATTCCTGCAGGCGAGTCATATCCTATGAGAGCATGGAATGTTATTTTTAAACATTTACATTTCATTTTAACAAAATCAACTATCGTACATCAGATTCTTGATGACCCGGATATACAGGGGCTTGTTATTAGTTTTTACTGGATATACGAAGGACGGGAAGGGATAATAGTATGGATAGAAAAAAAAGACATAAAGCTATTCATGAAAAATACTATTATATATCCTGAACTCATAGCACGCAGTACGGCAACACGTTTAGATGGAAAAATAATCAATTTGCTATTATTTCAGAAAGCGCCTTAATTAATTTCTTTATTTCCATCATAGTCCCTACTGATATGCGGATATATTCAGATTGAATAGGACCATCAAACCAGCGGACAAGAATCTTATGCTCTTTCAATGCTGTGAAGAGTGTTTTTGCATCTATACCGGGATGTTTTGTAAATACAAAGTTGGCTTTAGACGGCACTGTATGGAAGCCCATGCTTTCCAGAGATTCCTCAAGGTATTCTTTATTATTGCGTACCATCATTATATTATATTGGAACCCTCTTTTATCAGTAAGTGCAGCATGGGCTCCGGCTTGAGCAAGACGGTCAACATTATATGAATCTTTAAGCTTAATAAAGCCTCTGATTATATCTTTATGAGCTATCGCCAAACCAACTCGCAGTCCTGCTAATGAGTATGATTTTGAAAATGAGCGTGTTATGATAATATTGTCAAATTCATTGACAAGAGGAAGAGCAGTTTCATTGTAAAAGTCAACATACGCTTCATCAACAACAAGCAAACCTTTATATGCACTGCAAAAATTTTTTATTTGCTCTATGGGGATGCCTTTACCCGTTGGATTATTGGGGTTTGCTATAATAATCAAATTATATTTTTTCTTTAGAAATGTATCAAACGGCACATCAAAATTATTATCCAGAGTAATTTTGTCATACGCTATGCCGTTAGCCTCGGCCATTGTGTAGTATAATGCATACGAAGGATAGGGGAATGCTGCTAATCCATCAGGTTCAACAAATCCTCTGAATAGTAACGTAAAAATTTCATCAGAGCCGTTGGCAACAAAGATATTGTCAGCATTGAGCACATTGTTTTTAGCAAAAAGCTCACGTACTGCTTGTGCCGTTGGATTAGGATAGCGGCGCAGGTTGCCATTGCAGGCTTTTTGCAGAGCATCCAGAACCGCCTGTGAGGGAGGAAATGGATTTTCATTGGTATTCAGTTTAATAAAATCATCCAGGTTGTCAGGTTGTTCACCGGGAATATATTCGGTCATAGTGTGCAGACGGTTATTCCAGTATTTCATGAGTTACTCCTTTGTATGAGCAATGCCAATCAAATGATGAATGGTATTAATATTTCTGCTTTCCATATATTCTTCAAATTGGTGAAGAATTTGTACCGATGCATCAGGATGTATAAGGTTGGCGGTGCCAATTTGGACGGCACATGCACCAGCCATTAAAAATTCAAGGACATCTTCAAGGCAAAATATGCCCCCAATGCCAATCACCGGAATGTCCACATTTTCTGTTATTTGATACACCATCCTGAGGGCTATAGGTTTTATTGCAGGACCACTTAAACCTGCAAATGTATTTGCAAAATACGGTTTTCCGGTCTTTATATCAATCTTCATTCCTACGAAAGTATTTACTGCTGATACTGCGTCTGCTCCAATGTTTTTGGCTGCTTTTGCAAATTGTGTAATATCGGTAACATTGGGCGATAGTTTTACAATAAGTGCACCATCGGTTACATTACGAACCTTTTCAAGGAGTTGTGAAAATATCTTGATATCCTGACCAAAAGCAATACCGCCTTCTTTTACATTGGGGCATGACACATTCAATTCTATAGCTGCAATCCCTTCAGTATGCGATAGTATTTTGCACAACTCAACATTTTCTTCTACTGAATGACCGGCAACATTGGGTATTACCGTGGCTTTTGATTGTAATAAAAATGGTAATTTTTGCTGTAAAAATATTTCCAGACCAACATTTTCCAATCCAATTGAGTTGAGCATGCCAGATGGCGTTTCCACAATCCTTGGTCCAGGATTTCCGGATCGTGGTTTAAGCGATAATCCCTTGGTAAACAGTGCACCCAGTAAACCTATATCAAAGTATTGAGAAAGTTCTTCGCCGTAACCACCAGTGCCTGAAGCAATGGTAATTGGATTTTTCAGTGTACAATTTCCCAATGTTATTGAAAGATTCACAAGCGTGCCATGTGTTATTTAGTAAAATTATAATCGTGAAATAGTATTATATCACAGATGCGTCAAGAAAATTACAATGCAACAATAAAATTTTCAAAAAATTAATTGTATGTATTCATGTTGACTATATCACCGTTTGATATGAACAGTGTTAAAACTGTTAAAAAAGGTAGCATGTGTATTATAGTATTGTAATAGCACAAATTTTATTTGTTAGATGGTTGGTCATGATATACATTGCGTTTGATATTGATGGGACACTATACGACTGCTCAACGATTGTTGGCGATGCATTTGCGCAGGGGATAGATGAGTTTTTAAAAAATCATCCCGAACTTGATATTAACAAACCGTCAACTCAGGAAATAGTGAACCTGGTAGGTACTCCTGTTAACGAAATATTTTATACTCTGTTTCCCCGCTTACCTTACAATTTGGTGCAACAACTGAATGATATCTGTACCAATAAATTATCATCTATGGTATTACAAAAGAAAGGTATTATTTTACCAGGAGTTATCGAAACAATTCCAATGTTGTATAATAATGGTTATACACTGTTAACCGCATCGAATGGCAGAAAAAAATATGTACAGGCAATACTTGATGCTTATGAACTATCGCACTATTTTTTCAATATCGTTGCGCTGGAAGATAAGAGATTGCACAATAAAACACAATTGCTGACATATTATAAAAATAGTCTCTATGATTGTAAACAGCTCATTATGGTTGGCGATAGAACCAATGATATGGTGGCTGCACAAAATAATGGATTGCCATTTATTGCCTGTGCTTTTGGGCATAATGCTCATGAGGTTGAGCATTGCCGATGGATTGCTCATTCATTTTATGAGATACCGCAGATTGTTGAAAGAATAATCGAAAATTGTTGATTTATGGTGTGCTTGTTGCATACTGCTTAACCATGTACGACAGTCATTTTTAATGTTTTTTAAGATATGGAGGGTTTATGTATATAGAAACGACAACCTGTATTTCTTTAGAGCATTGTGCTCTATTAAAGCGTTATTCACAATTGCATGGCATATCAATACGAACGTTACTATCTTCATTGATTCATTATGCAATACTAACAGAAAAAAGGAAAGCTCAGCCGTTCAAAAGAGTTGAATACAGGGAAAGAAATCAAGATTGGAAACGTTTTCATCTGTATTTATTTGAAGATGAATATGAATTTTTCATAGATGTAAAAAAAGTTTGGAAGATGTCGCTTGCAAATGTCATTGCTTATTGTATCGATACTGTTCTTCCAGAATTACTAAAATTGCTTGCAAATGAAGATGATACCGATAACTATCGGTACAGAAATTATAGTTTTGGATTTTTTAAGGAAGAAGGTATACAATGCTGCAAGTTTTATTGGGGATTACACCCTGAAATAATACGAAAAGCATCCTCATGACACAAAATACAATTGACTATATCGTTATATCACATTTAAAGTGGTATTATTCTTTTGAGTACTGATGAGGTTACTGTATGCACGATATCATTTCGTCGCTTAACATCTTTATGCTCCCGCCTCTTATAACCCTTATTACCAGTTTGGTCATTGCTGGTATAGCTATACTGAAAGGAAAATTAAAAAAGGAAAATATATTTTTTGCTTTATTATGTATATGGTATGCACTGCTTACTCCTAATTTTTTATGCCATTTTATCATCAAGGATGTTAATACCATTTTAAAAATAGAAAGAACCATACATACGCTGTATGTATTTATTCCCTTCATAGGGGTAATGTTTTACCATACAGTATTGGGAATAACAAGAAAATATCTGGAAATAAGTTGTTTTGTTGTAAGCGCGCTGTTTGCTTTGTTGGTGCACACTCCTTATTATATAACGGATCTTTTAACCTATCCATGGGGACATATTGCAAAAGGGGGTATAGTATTCCAAATTTTTGGATTATACGCTTTCTCAATCCTTGTATATGCTATAGTCATAAGTTTATTAAAATTAAGACAGGAAAAAAATGAACTGGTACGCTTAAAAATCAAATATATACTTCTTGCATTAAATTTAATAGGTATTTTTACCCTCTGTAATGTCCCGGCAATGATGGGGTATAATTTTTACCCATTGAGCAATTTAATGTTTATCCCTCTTGTAATTTTAGCATATGGCATTTTGCGGTATCGTTTAATGGATATTCAAAGTGTATTGCACATAACATTTATATGGCTTTGTATTTCTTCGGTGATAGTTATTCCCAATATAGTTATCTATACCATATTATATCCTTATTTTACATCAATTGATAAAACGGTACTTTTTGTATTATTTACAGTATGGTTTTCACTTAACTATTTTTACTTCAGAAAGGTACAACCATTTATTGACCAGCTTTTTAATAGAAGGAAGTACGATTTAAAAAAGGTACAATCGCAGTTTATCAATGACATGGGGTTGTTAAAAGATCTCCATCTTTTACTCAACGAGCTGTCATACATTTTAAAACGGACACTTCTGGTTAAAAATGTTGAAATATTTATTAAAGATGACGAAAGCAACAATGAGTTTTACAATCTTTCAGGTGAAAAGATTGTAATTGATAAAAAGCTTGAGGAATTTTTATTGGGTCATCCGGGTGTAATAGAAAAAAAGATAGTTATAAGCAAAGATGAATATAATGACATAAGGCAAATTTTGATACCATTATTTGAAAAATTTTCTTCTGAGTATATCATATCGTTAGCGCATAATGAACTTGTTGGTTTTATTATGTTATCCGAACGTGTAAATCTAAAACCACTTTCTGGTGATGAAATTGAACTATTGCAAAATATCAAAACAGCTTCCTCAATAGCAATAGCCAATTCATTAATGTATCAAAATCTAAATAATTTAAAAAACAACCTTGAAATGCTGGTTGCACAGCGAACCGAAGAACTTCAAAAGAAAAATGACCAGATGGAATTTGAACTTAAGTTAGCAAAAACAGTACAAAAAACGTTATTGCCGGCAGTTCTTCCTGCTAATAACCAATTGTATGCGGCTGTTTATTTTAAACCTTTAATGGAAGTAAGCGGCGATTTCTTTATTCTTGAACAACTTGATGAAACACATTATCTTATTGGTGTTGTTGATGTTTCGGGCCATGGCATACCATCTGCATTGCTTACCTCAATGATAAAAACCGAAATAGAAAATTTAGCCAGGACATATTTGTCAACATCTCAAATTTGTACACAATTAAATAGAAGGTTGACGGGCATTTTGCAGGAAAGCGGCTTTTATTTTACCTTATTTTTAGGCATAGTTGATTTTGTAAATATGGAGCTTACTTATACCAATTGTGGGCATACCGATATTTATGTTATCACTTATAATGACACGGTATATCCCTTGTCTACTGATTCTGTATTTATAGGTGCAGATGAGCATATGAATTATCCTGAATGTATATTTGAGCTCAATACAAAAGACCGTATCGTACTCTATACCGATGGAATTATTGAGATAAGATCACAAAATAGCCAGTTTTATGGCAGTGAACGTTTTACCAATATACTTGTGGCTTCAAGGGAATTTTCGCCTCAGGATCAGATTGATATTATAATCAAGGATTTGCAAAACTATATACAATCCGAGCAGGGGGCTATCCGTGATGATATGACACTGTGTATCATTGAAATTGGTGAGCCCATAGCTGTTGACAATTATTTAAAAAAAGCAGTTACATTCTATAAAAAGAAAAATTATGACAATGCTCTTGCCATTTTAAATTCAATTTCTACAATGTCCATACCTGCATCATATAACTATCTCAAAGCAAAGTTATTATTTAAAAATAGGCATTATGAAGATGCTAAACAGGCTATTCTGTTAGCGTTAAAAGAAAAACCAGATCATAAAGAATTTAATTATCTTTATGGGCAGATATGTTTTGCTTTAAAAGATTTTAATACAGCGCTGGATATATTTGCTGACATATCAATGATGCAGCCATATAAAAAAAGTGATGAATTTATAGAATTAATTAGAAAAAAAATAGAATGATATATAAGGGGCAAATATCTTTGCCCCTTCATGGTTACGTTATATAATTAAGTTCTCGCCTACAAGTTTTGTTAAGGATTCAACCTTTACTCCCATATTATATCCCTGACTTATAGTAGACAGTTGTAAATGACAATTTTCACAGGCAGTTACAACCATTGAAGCACCGCTCTTCTCAATTTGCTCCTTTTTAGGTTTGCCACTTTTAATCCTGAATTCTTCATTATCAAGCGCAACTAAACCACCGCCGCCACCGCAGCACCAGTTATATTCGCAGTTTGGATTCATTTCACGAAAATCGTTTGCCATTATTTGCAATATCTCACGGGGTTGTTCGTAAATGCCTCCATTCCTTCCTAACTGACAGGGATCATGCCATGTTACCGGTTCTGATACAATGCCCTGTTTAATTTTGATTCTGCCTTCTTTGATATAGCGGTAAATTACCTCAACGATGCTGCTTACTTTAAAAGGCAATGGCCCCATTAAAAATTTTGGTATCCTGTATGCTGTGCCGCATTCAACAATAACTATCTCTTTGACTCCCAGTGCTTTTGCCTCATTGATGATTCTATTGGCAATAAAGTTTGACTTTTCTGTATCACCTGCAAAATAGCCAAAGTTTACCGCTTCAAAATAGCTCAGCGTCCAGTCCTCTTTAGCGGCATTAAAGATTGCAGCAGGATAAATTATTGAATGCGCCCCTGATAAGCCAACAAAAAGTATATTGGCTCCGTGTTTTTCCATGGGAATTAATCCATCACTTGATGATGCACCAATAAGCTTTTGAACTTCCTGTTCTAAATCCTTTATTACCCCACGGAAGCCTTCTTTAAACATATCGATGCTTTTGCCTTTTTCAACCGCACCATCAGCTAGCATAACCAGTTCTTCAGGTGCATTGCCATACGCTATGAGCAATTCTTTTGCAATCCCCAATATATAGGGCATATCTATACCAAAAGGACAAAACATGGTGCAACGGCGACAGCCGGTACATGAAAATGCTGCTTCACGCAGTTCTTCCATAAGGTTTTCATCAAATTCATGTGCATCACCCCACCATGGGAAAAATTTTCCTGCTGGCTTAAAATATTTTCTGAAAACCCTGCGGACAACCTCAGCCCTGCCTACCGGTGAATACTCTTTTTTTGGTATACCCTGGTAAACATGGCAGGTATCATAACACAAACCGCATCGTGTACAGAGATCAAGATAATACAGCATGGGTCTGTTCAACTTTTTTCCAATGACCTGTTTAAGTTCCAGTACTTTTTCCCTTTCCATGGTTAGTTCCTTTTACGGTAATGTGCTAAAAAAGTAAAAACCGAATGTATCATTTTGCTAAATGGAAACATCATGAGGAAGATGTTGGCAAAAAGAACATGCAGTACCAGTATTGTATAGTGCGATAGTTCAGTAATATTATACGATAGCTGGGGTTTAAACAATAGCAAACTTTGGAGCCAGTTTCTGTATACATTAATATCAACCCTGAGCACTGCACCCCAATCGCTGTACCGTTCTGCTAAATGGAGTATTGAACCAAAAAGTATACAAAAAAACAAAACAAGCAGGATGATAAAATCTTCCGGTATGGAGATTTCACGGTAGGGAGTTCCAAATCGTCTGAAGAGGAAATACAGTGTTGTAAGCATAAGAATGATGCCCACTAAACCGCCACCCAGAAAAATTCTATGAGGGATAATCTGGATGAATTTAAAATCAGCTACTAATTCCAGATGACCAAGAAAAAGAAAAAAGAATGCAATGTGAAAAAGCATTATGATAAACCAGAAACCTTTTTGCTTAGCGTATGCCATCGGGACCAGCATAGCGTCATAGATGAGTCCGGATACCTTTGAACCTTTTTTAGGAAATATAGCTCCTGTACCCACAGGAGCAGGAGCTTTCCATATACTATAAAATCTATAGATAAGCCCAAAAATCAAGGTTGCAAAGGCTATGTAAACCATAGGAATAAGAATAAAATATGATAAATAGCCTGACATTGTTCACCTCACAGCATTACTGTGTTATTTTAGCTTTTTGATAAAAAATTTTGTAGTAGTACCATCTTTCACAGTATCAATGATCTCATTACCACTGGTTTTTGCCCATGCCGGAAAATCTGCAAGAGCACCGGGATCGGTTGTTTCTGCCATTAAGACTTGTCCAACCTGCATCTTTTTAATCTGCTGTGATACTTTTACAACAGGTAATGGACAGGCCAATCCTTTTAAATCCATTGTTACATCAGCTTTAATGTCACTCATAATTTCCTCCTTAATTAATTGTTACAATACTATATACTATATACTATATACTATATACTATAACATTAACAATACAATAACTTCCCGTCATTCTTACTTATGTATAAAGTAATAACATATATAAGACAAGAATAAATTTAAAAAAATTTTTATTAAATAAAAAGCTGAATCTTGCTATCGAGTGCTTCCTGTAAAAAGGTTGCTACACCAACTGATTGCAGTCCTGGATAATCAATCATTTCATCCATTTTGAAACCCATCAAATCCATTGACATTTCACATACATAAATTTTTACCCCAAGCTCTCCGGCTAAAGCTAACATGCCATCTAAATTCTCAATATTCTTCTTCTTCATCAAGTATTTCATCATACCAGTCCCCATTCCACCCATGTTCATTCTGGAGAGTTTAACCTTTAATGCACCTTTTGGTAACATAAAACCAAACATCTTCCCAAAAAGATTTTTGCCTTTCCCCTTTTTGTTCTTGTCTCGTAGGGCAGGAGTGCCCCAGAATGTGAAAAACATAACAGCTTCCATGCCCATTGCTACAGAACCTGTTGCAATAATGAAGGAAGCTAATAGCTTATCAAGATCACCACTGAATACAATCATAGCAATCTTATCTTTCCTTCCATCCTGAATCTCCTTAATTTGATTCTGGATGGATTCTAATGTTTTGTTAACATCCATACATTCCCCCTGGATTATAGTTTTTTGATAATTTAAAATTTTATAATAAACTTTAATACTAATTAAACTATACTACAATTTTGTAAATAACAAAAATTTTTTTATTGAAAATTAATATTTTATGATTCTACAATAGCTATGGATTGTACTATACAGTATACGTATAGTATGTGCGATAGTTCCATACAATAAAAGCTTAACATTAATATTTTTTTACTCTATGAATGTGCATTGTTGACAGTTGTTGTAAGAAGATGTACGGTGGTGATTTTATGTAGCGATGCTGCTGCACAATAGTATATATTGAATAAAGAGCACACAGTGAATAACAAACCTGTTACTAATAATGAAGCTCATAATGACGACAATCGACTTCACTTTGCCAGTACAAACGAAGCACTCTATGCTTTGAATATGTATATGAATAGATTTATGTGGATTTCAACAAGAGAGATAGTTTCCGGAATAAGCTCATGGTACTATAATGACACAAAAGGGGAGAAACTATAAAATAATAAGGGGTACACCATGTCAGACCCCTTATTATTTTATTTTAATGAAACTATTGTTGTTATTCAGCATCATTTGATTTTTTACATGTGCTTATCTTTAGAAGATCATATATCCAGCAATAGCCGCTATATGCTGAATATAAAACAGCCAGTCCCAATGCCAGTAAAATGATTGTACCTATAGCGCCCGGTTTTACAATAAAAATATTAATTAATAAAGAAACTCCAATAAGAACTCGTATGTACCTGTCTGCTGGACCAACATTTTTTTTCATAGCTCACCTCGGGTAATCAATATTAAACTATAATGAAATATCACAAAGTAAATCTTTTAACATTAAGTAAATATGGCAAGTATTTTTTTAAATATCTGTTATAAAAGATAATTGCAATATTGCAATTGATAGTATTATGGGTAACGCTAAAACTATATTTTCATTATTAAAAAATAGCTGGAAACAATAATAAAGCCTTTTACCAATTAACCAATGCCTGTGCCCACACAAAAATACACTATTGTATCATTTCGGGAAGACAATTATTACAGGTAAAAGGATAGTGCAGTTTATGATTGATATCATAAGTACTTTTATATGTTTCTGCTTCATGATCACGCAATCGTATTAAAACTTTTTTTGACCCATGAGTAAAGAAAAATATTCGTGACTCAACATTGGTTGTCGGGTCTTTTCGTATACCATAAACATTGATAAAAAGAGTATTGTTAAATTCAGGGATGATTTTACTATTCTGGCCTATCCATGCAGGTAAGTGTATGTGTGCACTTATCCATATATCAACGTGGTACTGTTGTAAAACTTTCTCAAATCGTTCTGAGTTTATGATTATATGCTTTTTTGATACTGTCCCTATTAAATTGCTGTTTTTTAATGGTGCATGCGTTACTGTTATGATATTTTTATCCTGATTTGTAATAACAATATTTTTCCACCATAAGAAAGTTTCATCGGAAATATAGGTTGGTGGCCTGCCACGTTCATTTGACATGAATATGAAAATAATATTTCCAAAAAGTACAGTATAACGTAATGGTTTGCCAATATATGTATTATATGCTGGCATATTTTTCCATTCGTGATTTCCGGCAATTTCGTACCAATAGTTAATTTCTGCCTTCTTTCGTAATTCTATAAACCATTGATAATCTTCTTCTGCTTCTTTGTGTTGTACGATATCTCCTGCTATAATGGCAAAGATAGGATGCGGTTTAATATTCATAATATCGTCTATAGCCCTTGCATAATGCCATCGTTCTGATTTTTTTGTGGGTTGAATATCCGAGTGTACCCAGACGGTATATACGCCATCGGAAGGAATATGCTGTTTATAACAGGCAATGGTGTTGAAGACGAGTGCAATTGCTATTATGATGACTATACAGTATCGTTTCATGGTGGTTATATATACAGTAACTATCGTACATTTCATGAAAAATAAAGAAAAAAAATATTGCAACTATTACAATAGTGTATCATAATTGATTCAAATTTAAAATATTTTAGCAGACTATGGATAACAATATTACTATTGATACATCCCGTTTTCAGGAGATATCTGTTTCGTATTTAAAAAAATTAAGTGGTGATAAGCTTTTAACCTTTGATGTATTGGACCAGCAGGGGAATACAGTATTTTCTGCCGGGCAGGCGCTTGATGATGAGTTGTTAAAAAATAAATCTGAAGAAGGCATAAAATTTTTTATTCCCCGTGTTACTGAATCAATTGGTGTTTATGACCGTGAAATCATTGACATGAAAAAGTTAAAGGCCATAGCAGATGATACGGCAACGATGTATACGGATATACGTAAAAATGGGAAAATGACCCATGCTCAGTTTTTGCAATCACATAATCATTTAGCAGCCATTGTGGACAGTTTGCGTCCTGAGGATAAAACCGGTGGAGTGCTATCGCTTTTAAAAGATATAAAAGACTTTGATTATACCACCTATACCCATTCGGTCAATGTTGGTTTGCTTGCAATGATTTTAGTATATAAGGAGATGTCAACCGGTGATAAGGTTAAATTGGCAGCGCTTGCAGGATATCTTCATGATATCGGGAAACTGCGAGTTGAGCAATCTATCATTCAGAAACCAGGTCTGTTATCACAGGATGAATTTAAAAAGGTGCTGGAACATACTCGTGAAGGGTATCGAATTCTGGACAGTGTCGTTGATTCAACAGGGAAAAAGGTTGTTCCCAATAGTATAAAATATGTTGCACTATTTCACCATCGTAAATTGCAAAGTCCGGGCTATCCATTCAGGGAAACCGATAAGGACAAAACCCTTGAAAATCAATACAGTGAATTGCCCGATTTAGCCCGTATGATTGGTATATGTGATATGTATGATGCCTTAACAAGTGCAACACCATTCAGGATTCCCATGGGTGTTGAAAAAGCTTTACGATATATATTAAGTTTATCCAATTACCTGTATTCAACTGATGACATCCATAGGTTTATTAAGGTACTGGGGCTATCCTTAAATAAGGGTACTCCATTTTTAAAAGCAGGGGATTTCATCATGCTTGAATCTGAAAAGATAAGCATGGATACACGCAAAAAGGTAAGAGTTTATGAGGTAGCACGGATTGAGGAAATTTCACGGATAAACTTCATGAATCCTAAGGTTATGATATTTTATGATACAATAAAAAACAAAAAGGTACATAATATTATTGTGGATTTACGGTATGACAGCAATCGCAGGGTGGTGCGCGTTTTTGAGAGCACACGAATACGCAATATGCTATTGAGACAGCTTAAGTAGGGTAGAAAGTATGAATCCAATTTTATTAATATTTGATAATGACCGTTTTGCTGAATTTATACGCTTTGTATTAACAACTGCTGGCTTAAAAATTGAATTATTAGCCGATCCACTGGAAATTTTTGAAAAGATTAAAGAGATGAATCCACCATTAATAGTTATGGATATTTTTTTAAAAAACATCGATGGCTTATATTTACTGGAGCGATTATATTCTGTTAAAGAATTTACAAAAATACCGGTTTTTATTGTATCATCCCGCAACGAACCTTTAGCTGTTTTTGATGCATTAGAGCGAGGAGCTGCTGATTATATGGCAGCACCAATCAATGAAGATATGTTAATTGAAAAGGTCAACAAGTTATTACAAGCTAATTGAAAGTCAATTGAAACAAAAAGTATTGAATAAAGCCGTAATATACCGACATATGTAATGAGGTATTATTGTAATTTTAATAACAAATGGGAAGTTTCTACTATTCCATTTTCAAGGATTTATTATGAAAAAATGTATACTATTGGTGCTTGCAGTGCTTCTATTTTTACTGGAATGTTCATCAAGAATTAATCTCTATAATACATCATCAGATGGACAATCAAATAACACCATCAATGCATATTCAATGGCAGAAAGCCTTTCCTTTAATGAGGTATGGGCATATCTTATGAAAGGTGAAGAGGATAAGCTGACCGGTGAGGAAAAAATTACCGATTTGTGTTATTTCAGTGCTAAGGTAAACGGCAAAGGACAAATTACAGACGATTACGCACCACCTGCAATAAAAGCTGAAAATAGAATACGCCACCATATCGTTATAGCAATTCTTGATAATTATGCACTAACACATTTTATAATACATCCTGATTTTAAGGTGCGAAAAGGTTTTATTAAGGATATTTGCCGGATTTCACAAAAATTTGATGGAGTTCAGATTGATTTTGAATCCGTTGCTTCATCAGATGCTCACTATTTTTTTAGCTTTTTATCAGAATTACGCGCCAATCTGGGTAAAAGCAAGGTAGTATCAATTGCTTTGCCAGCACGGAGAAGCCGCATTGCGGATGCGTATGATTATCCTTCTATTGCAGCACTGGTGGATAGGATTATCATCATGGCATATGATCAGCATTGGTATGGTAGTAACCCTGGTCCTATTGCAGGGCTATCATGGTGCAGAGAGGTTGGTGAATTTGCAAAGAGCTTTATACCGCAGCAAAAGCTAATCATGGGTTTGCCGTTATATGGACGATGCTGGCAGGATAAAAATTTTAATAAATCAATGCATTATACCCATATAGAACAGGTTATGCAAACATCCAATATCCAGCCCCGGTATGATCCTGAGAATGGATCATATTTTGAATATGAAGAAAAGATTAAAGTGCGCGTATATTTTAATGATGAACGTGCATTATACGAAAGGCTAAAGCTGTACTCATCGATGTCTATTGACAATGTGGCATTCTGGCGTATAGGGCAGGGACCAAAAGGGATGTGGCAGGGTATCAGCACAAAAAGTTTATAACAATGTTACTTTATGAAAAAAAGTAATGAAGAAATTATCCTACGACGATATACAGAGCAATCGTCCCGATAAAAATGAATTATTCAGATTACAGCGGTTTCCGGTTGTAACCATTCTGGAAAATATTAGAAGCCTGTATAATGTTGGCTCCATGTTCAGGACTGCTGATGCTGCGCGAATTGCCTACATGTATCTCTGTGGCTATACTCCACATCCTCCACGAAAAGAGATTGAAAAAACTGCGCTGGGCAGTACCGAAAGTGTGCCGTGGGAGCATTCTACCAAACCAATCCAGATAATACGGATGTTAAAAAATCAGGGTTTTGTGATTGCAGCACTGGAGCACACAACAACAGGTGTAGCGTATACAACCTATAATTATTCCTATCCACTGTGTATTGTTGTTGGCAATGAGGTGCATGGTGTAAGCGATGATGTACTGGCTATGTGTGATGCGGCTATTGAGATACCAATGTTTGGCATCAAACATTCGCTCAATGTAGCGGTTGCGTATGGTATTGTGGTGTATCATGCCGTTATGACATATCAGATGAAGTAGTAGCGCAGTATAATGACTATGCAAAAAGTAATTTTAAAACAAGGAAAAGAAAAATCAGTACTGCAAAGGCATCCATGGGTTTTTTCAGGGGCGATAGCAACTGTTGATGCAGATGATGGTGCAATGGTTCCTCTGTGTTCATATGATGGTACTGTGATTGCATGGGGATATTACAACAGCCGAACACAGATAGCCATGCGGCTATTAACATTCAGCGATACAAAACCTGATGATGATTTGATTGCCCGACGATTGATGAACGCGTATGCATTAAGGGTTGAATCCGGGGTTGTAAAGAGTACCAATGCCTTCAGGATGGTGCATTCTGAAGGAGATATGCTGCCGGGACTCATTGCTGACTGGTATAATGGGCATTGTGTTGTACAGTTTTTAACATCAGGGATGGATCGCTTAAAAGGAACTATCGTGCAGATTATACAGGAGAAGCTGCAGCCGTTCAGTATTTATGAGCGCAGTGATCACGAAGGAAGAAAGATGGAAGGGCTGCCGGAAGTACATGCTCAGCTTCATGGGCAAACCCCGGATTTCATTACCATAAACGAACATGGGATGGAATTTTATGTTGATGTGATACAAGGGCAAAAAACTGGTTTTTACTGTGACCAGCGTGATAACCGATTGCGCATTCAATCTATTGCCAATGGCAAAGATGTCCTCAATCTGTTTGCATATTCCGGTGGGTTTTCTGTTGCGGCATTGATGGGAGGTGCAACAAAGGCTGTCTCGGTCGATAGCTCCGGATATGCTCTTTCAATTGCACAAAAAAATTGTGAATTAAATAATGTTGGCAAACGGCATGCAGGTGTAAAGGCGGATGTTTTTGATTATATCAATACCAATGATATCCCCCAGAATGTAATCATATGTGATCCTCCTGCGCTTATTAAGAGTAAATCGGCAATACAGCAGGGATTGCGCGGTTATAAAGAATTAAATGTAAAAATTTTTAAAAAGGTGCCTCCGCTGTCATTTGTATTAACATGTTCATGCTCTCGTTTTGTTGATATGAAATTGTTTCAGAAAATTGTGTTTTCTGCTGCACGTGATGCCGGCCGTGAGGTTACTATTACCGGGAAATATCTACAGCCTGCCGATCATCCTGTCAGTATATATTGTCCCGAAACAGAATACCTCAAAGCCATTATGGTATTTATTTCATAGTAACTATCGCCCGCAGAGTATTTTTTAAAATTTTTATTGACAAACATAAAATATACTACTATATTGGTAGTAATTAAGGATTGAGCAATTGGCGATAGAGAGTAACAACGATTGTGTGCTGATTTTGCGTTGTGATGTATTGTATAATGCGCGGTAACAGGAGATAACCATGTGGGAATATACCGACAAAGTAAAAGAATTATATACCAACCCTAAAAATGTTGGTGAAATACCCGATGCCGATGTTGTTGTTGAGGTTGGTAGTATTGTGTGCGGCGATGCTCTGACACTGTATTTGAAGCTTGACGGCGATGTAATTGTAGATGCTAAATTTAAAACATTTGGCTGCGGCAGTGCAATAGCGTCGTCCTCGGCACTAACCGAGATGATAAAGGGTAAAACCATTGCAGAAGCAGCAAGAATTACCAATAAGGATATAGTTGACTTTTTAGGTGGGCTTCCGGACCAAAAAATGCACTGCTCGGTCATGGGGCAGGAAGCACTGGAAAAAGCCATAAAAAAAATAAAAGGTGAAACCATTGAAGATGAACAAGAAGATGAGGGAGCGGTTATATGCCAGTGTTTTGGTGTTACTGAAAATGTAATACGTCGGGTTATCAGGGAAAATAATCTTGCCACGGTTGAGGATGTTACCAATTACACCAAAGCTGGAGGTGCTTGCGGTTCATGTATACCAAAAATTGAGGACATTCTGAAAGAAGAATTAGCCAGCGCTGTAGCGCAACCAGCAGCAACTGCCATGAAGCCAATGTCAAATATAAAGCGTATGCAGCTTGTTGAAGAGACAATACACAACGTTATACGCCCTGTTTTGATGAGGGATGGCGGTGATATCGACCTTGTTGATATTGAAGGAAAAAAAGTATATGTAGCGTTACGCAGGCACTGTGCTCATTGTGTTGTTTCAGATGTTACCATGAAAAATCTGGTTGAAGATACATTAAAAGAGTTTGTAGAAAACGACATCGAAGTGATAGAGGTAAAGTGATGAATACCATTATATATCTGGATAATAATGCAACGACCATGGTTGCACCTGAAGTGCTGGAAGCTATGTTGCCGTTTTTTACCCGGCGCTATGGCAATCCATCAAGCATGCATGATTTTGGTGGTGATGTTGAGCATGATATGGAAAAAGCTCGCAATCAGGTGGCACGCATGCTGGGTGCGGAATATGATTATGAGATAGTTTTTACAAGTGGTGCAACCGAAAGCGATAACATGGCAATTCTGGGAACATTGCAGTACTACCGTGATAAGAAACACATCATTACAACTAAGGTTGAGCATCCGGCAGTATTAAATTTATGCAGACAGCTTGAGCGCGAAGGATATAGCGTTACCTATGTTCCTGTAGACAGGGAAGGCAACCTTGATGTGGATTTTCTTTTTGATTCGGTTACCGATGATACTGCTATTGTATCGGTTATGTACGCCAACAATGAAACGGGTGTAATCTTCCCGGTGGAAACAATTGGCGCTTTTTGCAAACAGCGCGGGATTACATTCCATATTGATGCAGTACAGGCAATTGGCAAGATTCCTGTTGATGTGAATGCATTGCAATGCGATTTGCTGGCAATATCAGGGCATAAGTTTCATGCACCCAAAGGGATTGGAGTGCTCTATGTTCGAAGAGGTACACGGCTACGACCGTTACTGTATGGTGGACATCAGGAAAAAGCCCGCAGGCCTGGCACCCATAATGTGCCCGGTATTGTTGGTATTGGCAAAGCAGCCGAACTGGTAATGCAGCATCTATCAAATTCTGAAGAGGTGGCTAACGTTAAACGTCTGCGCGACAGATTAGAGAATGGCTTGCTGTCGCAATTGAGCAATGCGCATTTGAACGGGAATAAAAACAACAGGGTGGATAATACCACCAATATTGGCTTTGAATTTATTGAAGGGGAGGCAATTTTATTGTATCTCAACGAAAAGGGGATTGCTGCTTCTTCTGGCTCTGCCTGTTCAAGCGGTTCACTTGAGCCATCACATGTGTTGCGTGCAATGGGGGTGACGTTTACCTCTGCTCATGGTTCTATCAGGTTTAGCCTCAGCCGTTATACCACTGAAGATGAGATACAGTATACGCTTCAGGTAATGCCTGAGGTAGTAAACAGGTTATTGGCAATATCGCCATATTGGGATGCAATGAATAAAAAAGGCAAGTCCATGACAGAACTTGCCCATTGATAGTATAAGATTATTAAAAATATAGTTTACCGTGCAACCTCATTGATAAGCCTTCCCAGTTCCTGATCGTGGGTTAGCATTGCTTTTTGATTGGCTTCATAGCTTCGCTGTACTTCAATCATATCCACCATCTCGCGGACGGCATTTACATTTGATTTTTCAAGGAATCCCTGTATAACCTTGTATTCCTCGGCTGGCAATGCCGGTCCAGAATATTGTGTTTCATGGTATAATGATTCGCCTTCTTTTTTTAACTCACGGATGTTTTCAAAATCAACAATTTTTAGTTTGTCAATAACAACCGGCTGCTCCCAGTTATTCTGGGTTAGCCCAATCATATCATCAGGATTTAATGATAATGCAGAGTTAACCAGGATTTCACCCCGTTCATTGATCATAAAATTGTTCTTCTGTAATTTTATGATGCCATTTTGACCCAGGACAGGCAATCCACTATGCGTTACCAGTATTCCATCTTTATTCAGGGTAAAAGCGCCATTACGGGTATATCGTTCGCCACGCTCGGTCATGACAGTGAAGAATCCATTACCCTCCATTGCCATGTCAAATGGATTTTCAGTACGCATCAGCGAGCCCTGTTCATGGATAGTATATACCTCGTTCACTTCAACACCGGTACCCAATTTACCAACAAAGGGCATGGTATCATACGAACCAGCCGGAGTAATACCCAGCCCATCATCGTTAAGGCGGCGGATAATCATATCAGGGAATGCTTTAAAAAGGGTAAGGTCTTTTTTATATGCTGCTTTATCAACATTTGCCAGATTATTGGCAATAGCATCAAGACGTGCTTCCTGTGCAATCATACCGCTGGCACCTGTATAGAGTCCTCTCACCATTATGGTTTTCCTCCTTTTACTCTAACTATATCGGCACCTAACGCCTGTAACTTTTGCTCAAAATTTTCATATCCACGGTCGGTATGGTAAATACGGCGGATTTCGGTTTTTCCTCTGGCAGCTAACGCAGCCAGCACCAGAGAAGCGCCTGCACGCAGATCGGACATTAAAACCGGAGCAGCCTGCAATTGCTTACCACCTTTGATAATAGCAGTATTTCCTTCTATTTCAATGTCAGCACCCATTCGCCGTAGTTCGCCAACATGGGTATAACGGTTTTCAAAAATGGTTTCAATAATGACACTTATACCGGGGATAGTACACATAAGCGACATGATTGGCGCCTGAAGGTCGGTAGGGAAGCCAGGGTAGGGAAGAGTGCGTACCATACTGCCCTGCAATTTTTTTGACGGTTCAATGGTAACGGAGCTATCGTTACCTGAAATAACAAAACCCATGTCGGCACAGGTATCAATACAGGCCTTAACATGTTCCGGAATAACATTATTAACGGTTACATTACCACGGGTGATAGCTCCTGCAATTAAAAAGGTACCTGCTTCTATGCGGTCAGGTATTATGGAGTAGCTTACCGGCTTCAGTTTTTTTACTCCATTGATGATGATGCGCTCTGTCCCCAGTCCTTCAATCTTTGCTCCCATTGTTATTAAAAAATTGCCCAGATCAACAACATCAGGTTCCATGGCGCAGTTTTCAAGGATTGTTTGTCCATCTGCAAGCACAGCGGCCATCATGATGTTGGCAGTGGCGCCAACGGAAACCTTCCGCATTATAAAACGATTGCCGTTTAATTTTTCAACACGTGCTTTAATATAGCCATGCTCAATTGTTATGGTGGTTCCCAGCGCTTCAAAACCCGAAAGATGAATATCCACCGGACGCTCGCCAATTGCGCAACCGCCCGGCAACGACACGTCTGCCTCGCCGCATCGTGCTAAAAGCGGACCCATAACATAGATTGAAGCACGCATTGTTTTCACAAGATCATAGGGCACTTCAGCATTTTTTAATGAGTTAACATGAATGGTTAAGGTATTGGTATTGATGTCAAACTGATATTGTGCGCCCAGACATTCAATGACCTGTAATATTGTCTGAATGTCCTTTAAATTAGGTACATTGTGAAGAACTGTTGTACCTTCTGCAAGCAAGCTTGCGACAATTATTGGTAAAGCGGCATTTTTAGCTCCGGATATGGTTACCGTGCCATTAAGTTTGTTGCCGCCTTTGACTATATAGAAGTCCACAGTTATGCCTCTTTTTGTACTGGTTTAGTGATATGCTATTGATAGGTTCAGTATGGATGGTTTGCTAAATTGTCAATTCAATTAGAAAGTTATTGATAAAAAAATTAATGCTATTGTATGGAAACGAGGGTAGCAAAATAATAAAGCCTTAACTTTTATAGCTTGTAAAATGGGCTTTTGCCATTCTAAGGCAAAACAGAATTATCGCAACATTGTTCCAGAAGTAGTTCTTATGGAATGTGTCTCTTAGAATAACAATGTGCATAGGGATTCTTCAACCGCGTTGATTCCTCAGCATTATAATGATGAATATTTTTAAAGGCAAAAGAAACATAAATCAAAAGGCTTGACATCTTTCAAAGTAATGATTACAATTATTCAATTTGTAGAATGTGAAGACATATTATATGATGAAAGTTTTTGCGAATATAAATGTAGTGTATGTAAATAGCTGGTGAATGGGATATATGGGTAAAATGTTGTTTTATTTAATTTTATGATATGTTAGTCGCTGGAATTGTGAGTTTTACATACTTATTAGAATTTGTGGCAGAGCATCATTTAGCCCATCAAGAAAGTCGTAAAAAATGATCTACAGTATATTAGATATTTAATGAATGTGTTGCTTTATTATGTGTAATATTTTTAAAACTTGTTAATTAATATAGGTAAAATCATATGGCTATCGATTTTAAAAGACTTACAAGTAGTGATTCTTTAAACGTTGAACTATATCCAAGAAAAATATTTAGTCTACTTCCAAATAAAGCAAAAAAATTTAATTATCCAAGAGATGTCCAATCTGAGGTTTGGGATAAATGGTTCGAAATGAAGGATAGCAATAACCTGATAATTAAAATGAATACTGGCAGTGGGAAGACATTAGTAGGATTAATCATTTTAAAAAGTTGCCTTAATGAAGTGATAGGTCCATGTGTATATATAGCACCTGATCTTTACTTAGTTGAACAAGTGATTAATGAAGCAACTCAATTGGGCCTCGAAGTTACTGATGATCCACATTCAGCACGATTTAAAAAATCAAAATCAATATTAGTAACAAGTATATATAGATTGATTAATGGTAAATCAGTTTTTGGTGTAGGGGATGAGGGAATAAAAATCGAAATTGGAAGCATTATTATTGACGATGCACATGCATGTATTTCAACAACTGAATCTCAATTCACATTGAATTTTGATTCTAATCATCCTGCTTACAATCAAATATTTCAATTGTTAATTGATGACCTTAAAAAACAATCTGAAGTACGCGTATTAGAAATAGAATCAAATGAACCTGGGAAAAATATGCTTGTTCCATATTGGGCATGGATTGATAATATTGATAAAATATCGAAAATATTATATTTACATAAAGAAACGGATGATTTTAAGTTTAAATGGCCACTTATTAGTAATTACTTGAAGTATTGCAGATGTGTAATTGGAGAAGGTGAAATTGAAATATCTCCGATTAATATTCCGATTACGATGATACCAAGTATTGTAAATGCAAAAAGAAAAGTTTTCATGACAGCAACATTATCTGATGATAATATTTTGATTTCACATTTTGATCTTCCACCAGAATCAATTAAGAATCCAATCACACCCTTATATGCAGATGATGTTGGTGATAGAATGATTCTATCACCTCAAGAATTAAACCCAAATATTAGCAATGAAGATTTAAGATTATTTTTTAAAGATTTGTCAGAAACATATAACGTAATAATAATAGTACCCTCAAATTATAAAGCTTCCTTATGGGCTGAACTCTCAGATTTAGTTCTTCACGCTGAAAATCTATCTTATGGCGTTGACCAATTAAATAGAACTCATGTTGGTCTTGTAATTATTGTTAATAAATATGATGGTATTGATTTACCAAAAGATGCATGTCACATATTGGTGATAGACGATGTACCCGATCTACGGCGAAAATTTGATATATTAGAACAAGGATACCTTATTGATTCCGATTATACATTAAATAGGTTGATTACTCAAATTGAACAAGGCATGGGACGTGGTATTCGATCAAGTGATGACTATTGCCTAGTTTTTTTGATGGGAAGAAACCTAACTAAATGTCTTTTTAATAATAATGCCATTGATAAATTTACAAATGCCACAAAAGCACAAATAAAATTATCAGAAAAGCTCTCAGAGCAGTTGCACAATTCAGATTTAACTGATATAAAAGATGTTTCTTTGAAATTTTTAGAGCGAGATAAAGAGTGGATCAAAGCTAGCAAAGAAATATTAATAGACTTAAAATATGATAAAAATAATACAATAAATGAAATAATTATTGCACAAAGAAAAGCATTCAATAGTGCATGTATAAACAATTAGAATATCAATTGGCAGAATATCTTCATTTTACTGACCCAATCGAATCTCAAATTACTTTAAAATCAGCTATAATGAAAAACAATTTATTGATTAGGCCGAAAGATGGTATTGTTTATAGTAGATTAAAAACTACTGTTATAAATCAAATAAACCAATGTTTAAGTTATTGGAACAATTTCCAAAAAAAGAACAGTTTGTTAATTGAATTTGATTGTCTATTAAACGATTTAATATTTTTAAAGGAGACTTCAAATGCATTTGAAGAGTCGTTAAAAAAAATAGCATTATTTATAGGTTTTAATAGCCAACGTCCAGAAAATGAATATGGAAAAGGTCCAGATGTTCTTTGGGAAGTGGGAGACTTAAATTATTTTGTGATCGAATGTAAAAATGGTGCATCAGTTGATTATATATCAAAAGAATATTGTAATCAACTAAATGGTTCAATAACTTGGTTTGAAAATGAATATGATTCATCATGCAAGTGTACTCCAATATTAATTCATCCAAGCAATATTTTTGAATTTGCTTGTTCGCCCAATAGAAAAACAAGAATTATAACAAAAGATAATCTGGATGAATTAAAAAAAACTATAAGAAAATTTATTGAAACTATAAATCATAATATAGATGGTTCTTTTGACTCTGAAAAAATATCTAATATGTTAAGTGAATATAAATTATTGCCATCAATGATAATAAATACTTATACATCTAAATTTAAAGTAAAAAATTAATATTAGGGCAACAACTGTGTACACTACAGACGACAATTTTATTTTTAAAATTCGAGCAGCATCCTAACTGTATTTCATAATCATCTCCTGATTTATTTTAGGCGACAACTATCTTGGCACAGAGGGCAGGGGGTCAATGGATTTTTAGATTTTTTTATTGGCTTGGAACATCAATATTCATCATTTCCATGTTCTGGACCTAAATAAACTGGTCAATATGTATTATGCAGTATAAGCGGTTTATCGTTTAACTACTTGACATGCTGTACATTTTTCATTAAATTGTATGTATCGAAATGAAGATTGTTCTGGGAATGTTAGGTTTTATATTTTACTTAATTTAAAAATTAATGTGTTTTTCCCAATCAAAATGTATTATAAAAAATTTAAAAGAGAAGAAAACCCAAGTACTTGTAACATTTGCTTGAAAATTGAAAAATTATCTTGGGATCATGTACCGCCAAAAGGAGGAATCAACCTTTTCGATATTAAACATGAGACAATTTTAGAAAAACTAACAGTAGCAGAACAAGATAAAAAATATTCATATTCTCAAAATGGTGTTAAATATCGTACTATATGTGAAAATTGCAATAATAATCTTGGAAGAAATTATGATGT
>Ga0208824_1001158_pt1 | contig 24564 bp, 16 predicted proteins | sample AD_JPNTR3_MetaG_FD_184447 | JGI IMG/M metagenome (GOLD analysis project Ga0208824, IMG submission 184447) | Active sludge microbial communities of municipal wastewater-treating anaerobic digesters from Japan - AD_JPNTR3_MetaG (SPAdes) (version 2) | ecosystem: Engineered > Bioreactor > Anaerobic...
TACGCAGATTTTTTTTGGGGGGGGGGCTGCCGGGACTGCGGGTGCTGCGGGTGGGGGCGGCGCGGAGCGCCGCCGCGGGCAAGTGACACTTGCCCCTCCCGGTGCTCCGCAATGAACCCCGAAATATCCTTCCGCACAGCGGAAGGGCGGCTCGTGGGGACACTCGCCCTCCAGCCCACGATTCGTCTCGCGGAGCGCCGGGAGGGACGAGCGTCTGCTCGTCCGGGCGGCGTGACCGCCGCCGCTTCTGAACGCCGGACGCTGAAGAAAGCGGCGTCGCGCGGGATACCGCTTGCCGCCGCACTCCAAGTTTTGCGTCCAGATTTTGGAGTGTGGTGCCGCGCCCCGCGCACTCCAGATTGCTGCGGGGACTGTGGGCACTGCCGGTACTGCGGGCGTGGGCGGCGCATGCGCCGCTGCGGGCAAGTGACACTTGCCCCTCCCGGTGCTCCGCAATGAACCCTGAAACTATCCTTTTGCAAGACATGCTGTTGCGGGCGAGGACGCCCGTGCTCACTCCCACTCGATGGTGGCAGGCGGCTTGCTGGTGATGTCGTACACCACGCGGTTGACCTGCGGCACGTTGGTCGTGATCTGCTCCGAGATTTTCTCAAGGATGTCCATCGGAATCTTGACGAACCGTGCGGTCATGAAGTCGGTGGTTTGCACCGCGCGCAGTGCCGCCGTGTAGGCGTAGGTGCGCGCACCGTCGGTGACGCCGACCGAGCGGTTGCCGGTCAGCGCTGCGAAGTACTGGCTGGCTTGCTTCTCAAGTCCGTTGTCGACGATCGCCTGACGGAAGATCGCGTCGACCTCACGCAGGATGTCGAGCTTCTCCTTGGTTAGTTCGCCGATACAGCGCACAGCCAGACCAGGGCCGGGGAACGGTTGGCGCATGGCGATTGAAGCGGGGATGCCCAGCGCCAGCGCGACTTGGCGGACTTCGTCTTTGAACAGGTATTTGATCGGCTCCAGCAGTCCTTTGAAGTCGATGTTTTTGGGTAGCCCACCGACGTTATGGTGCGCTTTGACCGACTTGCCGCCTTCGCCGCCGCTCTCGATGATGTCGGGATAGATCGTGCCTTGTACCAGAAAATCGGGTGCACCTGCGGCACGTGCCTCCTCCTCGAACACGCGGATGAACTCCTCGCCGATGATCATGCGTTTGCGTTCCGGATCGGTGATACCGGCCAGCTTGTTCAGGAACCGGCGCTCGGCGTTGACGTGGCGCAGCGCGATACCGAAGCCATCGCGGAAAACCCGGGCGACCTCCTCGGGTTCATCCTTACGCATCAGGCCGTGGTCGACAAAGACACAGGTGAGTTGATCGCCGATTGCACGGTGGACCAACACCGCGCAGACCGAGGAATCGACGCCGCCCGACATCGCCAGCAGCACCTTGCGGTCGCCGACCGTCTCGCGGATATCGGCGATAGCATCCGCGATAAAAGCCTCGATCGTCCAATCCTGCCGCAGGCCGCACTGCTTGAGCAGGAAGGGTTCGATGGTTGCCGTGTCGCACGGCAGGTCATTGAGATCGAGCACCGGCACACCGAACGCGGCGGGGTCGGCGGTGGGGGTGCGTCCCAGCGTGGCTTCGCCGCAGGTCGCGCCGCGTTGCAGGATGATCGCCTTGGGCTTCAGCGCGGCGATTCGCTCGGCCGGTGCCGTGTAGGGCAACACCTCGCAATACACCTTGAGCGAACGAACAATTTTAGCGGCGGCCTGACTGTTAATGGCGCCAAAATCCAGAATCACGACCGTGTCATGCGTTGTTTTCATCTCTCCTCCAAAAGCATGCCCGGCACAAAGGCTCCGCCGGGATGAATCGCCTTCCAGTGTAACAGGGGGACAAAGGCCACGACAAGGCGATAAGCGGTTGGCTTTGCTTCACGTTTAGTCCTCAACCCCGGCTTCCTCGCGAGGGATGCGGGCAGTCTTGTATTTTGCGCGGGTCAGGCTGTCTTGCGCCGTCAGGCTGAGGGGATCCGTGAAGTCGGCCTTGTCAATTTTGTCCATGCCCGGCAAGGGTCCCGAGGAGGAGGAGGTGCGGCGAGAGAATGAGAAAAAGCGGATCACGGAGATCAAGAACAGACATCCGGTCAACACTGCCAGTCCGATCCCGATTTTTTTCAGTCGTTGCTGCTGTTCTTCTTTGGCAACCAGTTCATCCAGCACCGCTTGCAGTTCCAAGGCAGGAGCAACGTTCGGGTGTGCGGCAAGGTATGTGCGCAACTCCCGGATGGCGCGGGGTCTGTCTGGGCCTTGGGCAAGTACTTTCAATGCGGCTACTTCGCGTTCGATGCGCCGACGCTCCTCTTGCTCCTGCGCGGCACGGAGACGGACCTCGCGTTTTGCGAGTGCATCGTCGAGCAGGGCGATTGCGGGCGCGAGATCCGTCCGGTGGGGGTAGCTGTTGGTGAGGGCCTGCAACAACTCGATTTGCTTGTCATCGTGCGATGTCTTTGTGGCCTCCCGAAACTTTTCGGCGTATTCGGCGTTTTCCCGGCATTGCGCGACGATCTCGCCCAGACGTTTTTGGTACGTTTGGGCGACAAGTGGGCTCAGTTGAAATTGGGAGCCGCGTCCGAAGCACTGAGGACAGACCGCCTTTTCGCGCCGTCCCGTTCCGTTGCAGGCATCGCACGGGACGGAGTAGTGCTCGGCGGTAAGGGGAATGAGTTGGGCATCATCGGGGTAGGCCGCCCGATGCGCTTGTTGCGCCCGGACAAAGTTGTTCGTGTTGCCCTGCAAGAGCAAGGCCATGGCGTAAGCCGCCATAGCGCGACTGCGCAAAGCGGGCGGGTTGTCGCTGTTGCGCACATACTCAGAGAGAATGTGAAGATTCGGTACGCTCAACGGTGTTTGCAGCAGGGCTTCACTGGCGGCCCGCAAACGCGCTTCTTCTGGCACCTTTGCAACAAGAAGGAGCGGCAAGAACGTCGCCAGTGCCGCCAGTCTGAACATGATACGGGGATGATTATTCATAGCGTTGCTCGACTTTTTTAATCACGTCCTCGAAAGAAGGCTGACGCTTGGACTCGGATGGCAAGGCGACCAAGTGCGCGAAAAGCTGTCGCGCTTCGTCCTCGCGTCTGTTTCGGTGTAGGTCATAGATGGCATGCGAGAGAAAACGCCGGGTCACCATCTTCATGGTTGCCGAAGGGTGGTTGCGGTAGGTGTCCATGAGAAATTCGGCGGTCGGCAGGGCGAGATCCAGATTGGGGGCTGTTTTCCACTGCTGGGCTTCGATGTCGTCGGCCAGGCGGCCGTTGGCGACGCTGAGGATCAGGGGCTGGTAAACGGCGCGCCGGGACATCAGGCGTTCGTGGCCGGTGGCGAACTCAAGCCCTTGCGCGGCCCAATAGATCGCATGAGAGTTTGCCAGCCGCCAGTCCAGTGGCCCGAAGCGCTGTTCCAAAGCGACCATCCGGTCGGCATCCAGACGCAGCGCGGATAATCGCTCACGGTTTTCGGGGGTGACGTGAACCGTGCCGTTGGTGTTGACGCAGGGCGCGAGTTGACGCGCGAGAGCCGTCTTGTACGTGAGGTGCGCGCTGTCTAGCACATCTCCCACTTTGTTCTGATAAAACCAGGCCAGTTCGCGATAGAGGCGTGCATCGCGCGGATTGAAACGCAAGCCTTCATCCCGCAGCAGCGCGATCCCGTTCAAAACCCAACGCAGGCGGTCTTCAGGCCGTCCCATCATCACGCTGACGTTGTAGGCGAGATTCCATGCGTTGTAGACCCAGGCTTCTGAGGCGTGCGGGTCGAGCATCGTCAGCCAGTCGGCAAGTTGCACGAGTTCGAAATAGCGCCCCGCCTCTTGCAGCCGGTTGGCGCGAAACCAGAGCACTTCAGAGACCACGCCGCGAAAGCCGCCCAGACCGACCATCACGAAGGTGATCGCAGGCGGCACATCTGAGGTCGCCCCCGTATAGGACTCCGGCAACCGCTCGCGCCGCACCTCTGCCAAACGGCGGCTCTGCCAGGCCGCGAGCACGACGAGTCCGACCAGCAGGGCCAGCCACAGGATGGAAATTGATCGTTTCATGATCTGAATACGCCCCGATTATGGTGAAAAGTAGCAAAGGCGTCAATTCACAAGCGAACAGGATTGCAAAAGACGTCAGAATCGGGTATACAATAGCGGGAAAGCGAAGGAATCAGGAGGTTATCAATGCACGTAAATGCCAATATTGCCGCTTTCATGGAACAGTTCCCGTTCGAAGGGTTGACCTTTGATGATGTCACACTGGTCACTCGGTATGCCGACTTTCTCCCTGACCAGACCACGATCTCCTCGCGGCTGACCAGCCGCATCACTCTCAACATCCCGTTTGTCAGTGCCGCGATGGACACCGTGACTGAGGCCCGTATGGCGATCGCCATGGCCATGCTGGGCGGTATCGGCGTGATCCACAAGAACCTGCCGCCCGAACTTCAGGCCCAGCATGTGCGCCGTGTCAAGCACCACCTCAACGGTCTGATCATGCGGCCGGTCGCTTTCTACAACACCGACTCTCTGGCCTACGTCCAGCAATATCGCCAAGAGCACCATCTTTCGTTTAGCGGTTTTCCGATCCTCGACGATCAGGATCGTCTCGCGGGCATCGTGACTTCCAGCGATCTCCGCTTCGCTAAAAAGAGTGCGACAAGCGTTTCCGAGGTCATGACCACGGACGTGATCACAGCCGCGCCCGACACCACGCTGGAACAGGCTTACACCATCATGATGGAGAACAAGATCGGCAAGCTGCCCCTTGTGGACAAAAACGGGCGGTTGGTCGGCCTCTATTCCTTCACCGACGTATTGGAGTTGGTTGAGAACGCTCAACCGCTTTATACCCGCGATTCGCGCTACCGCCTGCGCGTGGCTGCCGCCGTCAGTGCCAACGACCATGAACGCATGGAGATGCTGGCGGACGAGGAGGTCGATGTGGTGGTGGTTGACAGTGCCCACGGTCACAGCAAGGGCATCCTCGACATGGTGAGCTGGATCGTCAAACACTATCCCGACATTGATGTGATCGGCGGCAACATCGCTACCGCCGAAGGTGCCGAGGCTTTGCAAAAGGCCGGTGCTCACGCTGTCAAAGTCGGTATCGGCCCCGGCTCGATCTGCACCACACGCGTCGTGTGCGGTGTCGGCATCCCACAGCTCACCGCTGTCTACAATGCGGCGCGGGCGCTCGGCGGCTCCATTCCGATCATTGCCGACGGCGGCATCCGTCATTCTGGCGATGTGCCCAAGGCGCTGGTCGCTGGCGCGGACACTGTGATGCTCGGTTCGCTGCTGGCTGGTACTGAAGAGAGCCCAGGCGAGAAGATCATCCACGAAGGGCGTCACTACGTGGTCTATCGCGGCATGGGCAGCCTCGCCGCCATGAAAGAGGGCAAAGGCAGCCGCCAGCGCTACGATCAGGACAACGTCAAAGAGGACGATCTCGTGCCACAGGGCATTGAGGGCATCGTGCCGTTGGCCGGCACGGTCAAGAAGATCATGACCCAGTTCTGCGGTGGTCTGCGGTCGTCGCTCGGTTACTGCGGTGCCCGCACGATTGAAGATCTGAAGCGCGACGGTCTCTTCTGCCGTATCACCGGTGCGGGCGTGCGCGAGGCCCATCCGCACGACGTCAAGATCATTAGGGAAGCGCCCAACTACCGTTCGTAAGGCGCTGCGCAAAACATCTCTGTTACTCACACGAAGGCACTTGCTTTCGTGTGGGTCCCGATCACGGCATCCCGCGCGTCACGGTTTTAGGAAGCGGTCAAAAAAATCGCAGGCGGCATCGACCGCAATCTCGTGTCCGCCGTCAAACCAGTGAATCGCCGTGCGGTCGGACAAGCCGAGTCTCGTATACAGGCGTCGTACACGCGCATATTCGTAGCCGACAAACTCGTCCCAGGCCACACCGTCCGTGTGGCCGCGTTGCGCCATGAACGGACGCGGTATCAGCAGACCGGCAAGGTCGGCGTAGTTGAAGGTGTTGCCGAGATCAAACTCGAACATCTCGTACTCATCCACCAGCGCGAAGCTGAAGGGATAGCGGGTCGAGGCCATCTTGATGATGCCCTCATTAAAGTCGCCTGTCGCCACCACCAGACAGAAGCGCGGCATCACCGGCGGCACGCGCACCGCTGTCTTGCCGCCGTAGGATTGGCCGATGAACGCAATGCGCGCGCCGTCCACAAAGGGCAAGGTGTCCAGCCAGTCGAACATCTGCTCATACTGGAGATGGATGTATGAGTAGAGGGTCCATTGCAGCGGATTCGCCTTACGGACGAGCTGACGGTAGCGGTCTTCAAACACATACGGATTTTGCGGCGAAAACACGAGGTAGCCCCGTTCCGCAAGGCGTGGCGCGATCTCGTGGTACGTTTTACGACCGCCGTTCTGCAATGACATGAGCGTGCGCGGTGTGCCGCCGCGTCCGTGTTGCGCGACGATCAACGGGCGTCGCTCGCCCGCTTGAATGTTGTTTGGAACCAACAGAAACCCGTAAAGTATGAAATCAGGCAGCACATCCAGCACCACCTCGTAACAGGTATACGCAGCGGTCTTCTCGATCACGCGCGTGCGCGGATTCAACGCTGTTGTCCGTGCACTGTCAATGCGGCCCATCACGCGCTCCAGATAATACGTGCGGTACGCTGCGGCGGAACGGTCAAACGCTGCGGGCGAAGAGAGATCAAGGTCGGCGAGAAACGCATGGCGCACCGCCGGCGAAACCGCTATCAGATGCTGCGAAAACGCATTCATCCCCTTGACCAGCCGCGCTTCCCGTGCCGCACACGCCGCCGCACCGACCGTCGCACCGTGCCACTTGCCGCCCGCCAAGGACGCAGCGGAATCGTGGCTGTCGGCGGCCTCGCGTTCCGTCACCCGCACGAGCCAGCCGCCGCCGTCGGACGGCACCAACTCGCGGGCGCGCGCCACCTCGCGGTCGACGGCATCCGCTGTCGGCGAGACCAACTCGCCCGGAGCGCCGCCTTCGCCCTGCTTCAACTCACGTGTGATCGTCTCTTCCGGTCCCGGTGTGGACAGGACGGTGAGCCGCCGCGGCGCGATCAGCGCGGCCATCTCTGCATCGCCGAAGTGACGTAGCAGACCAAAAACGTTGCGGTCGATCGGTTCGCGCCACAAGGCCTCACGCGGGCCGAAGTAGCCGGCCACCACGGTATGATCGATCCGCATGTCCAGCGCTCCCGCATACAGCGCCAGCATGCCGCCGTCGCCCCATCCCTCGACTTGGACCGATGCCGACGGGGTTTGGGCGCGGAACCAATCGATCAGCGCCAACACCTCCTGTACCTCATAGCCGATCACATGCCGTCCCATCACATAGGCCGGGCGATAGACAAATTCGCGGGCGGTCATGACTCTGCCGCCGCGCGTGGCCGCGCCCGGTTTGCGGGAAAGATCGGGCAGTTCGCTCAGGTATTTGGATTTTTTTCGACTGATCACAGCGGGCACAACCATTCGGCAATTCGACGGCGGGAAGCGAAAGCCCAGACGCGACGCTGCAGCGGCACCATTCGTGAGCCCCAGTACCTGTTCAGGTGTGATGCCCGCATGCGGCAGATGCACGATGTTGGTGATGATGGCCGACGACTGTGTCGGTTCGAGCAACAGGCCCTCGGCTGCAAAATCACCGATCACCGGCCAGCGGATGCGCAACAGCGTATGCGTCTCGGTATGTCCCACGACCGCGTCATGCGAAAGTGTGCCGAGCGTTTCGGGCGCATCGAAGGGCACGCGCGCATCACGTACGCCGAGCATGCGGCCCAGTTCGGTCCTGTTCGTGACCAGCCACGCGGCGGCAGCCGGACCGCCCTCGGACAAACGACGACGCCATTGCGTTGATCTCTCGGCCGCGATGCGTTCCGTCTCGCGCAACGTGAAACGGTCGAGCCCGCTCAGATAGGCATCGGAAAGGTCATTCGTTCCGGTCAGCGGTTGGGTTCCTGCTAGCGGTTCTGCCATCGCCCAAGCCGCGCCCAAACAAACCAGAAGCGCACACACTCTTTTCATCCCGCCCCCTCTGTTCAGCCGTTCTAACGTTCCAGTGCGATCCCGCGCCGAATATAGGTCGGCACATCGAGATCCTGTCCCTCATGCAATGTGGGTTCCACGTCGCGGAACTTGCCGCGTCCGGTTGCGCCGAAGGAGAGCTTGCTGCCTTTCATGCGACTACGCCGGCTTCCCGGCTGGATGGGGAAGGTGTCGGCCACCGGCGGTTCCGCAGCGCTAGGCGGCACGGCATCCGTGGCCGCCGGAACAGGCTGGCCGACTGCGGCACTCCAGCTTTCAAACGAGAGGGCGACCAGTTCGATGCGCCCTTCATACCGCGCATCGAGCACTGTGCCCATTTCAAACAAACAACCTTTTTTAGCATGGCGGCGTAACGCATCCATGACCTCGCCGATTTCAGCCAGCCGCAAATCGGGACCAGCTAGAATGCCCAGCATCACAGCGCTTGCCTTGGTCAACGAGTCACCTTTGCGCAGCAGATGGCAGCTCTTGAGCGCCTCGACCGCATGACGCGCACGATCCGCTCCAGAGGCTGACGCAAAACCCAGGCGCGCATTGCCACCTGTCAGCACCATGGTATGCAGTCTTTCGGGATCAAGTTGGATGAAGCCTGGCTTGGTCAACAGCCGCCACAGCAGCGTCACGCCTGCAGAAATCAAATTTTCCGCAACCTGAATCGCATCGGCCAGCATTTCTTCGTGCGCGTCGCTGAACAGATCATCCAGCGGGATTACGATCAGCGAATCCGCCGTCTCCTCAATCATCGGCAGCACACGGGAAGCCAACTTTGCGCGGGCATCACCCTCAAAGGTGAATGGCCGCGTGGCAAAGCAGACGGTGGCCAAGCCCATATCGTGCAAGGCTTTGATAATCTCAGGCGTGGCACCACCGCCCGTGCCGCCGCCCAAACTTGCGAGGATCACCACCGTTCTCACATCCTGCATTTGGGCGCACAGTGTTTCAAGATCATCTTGTGCGGCCAGACGCCCGAGAATCGCGTCGCCGCCTGTGCCGTGGCCGGAGAGCCGCGAGCCGCCAAGCAGCACAGTCGGTATGCCGGCACCAGCCGCAGTGCGTAACGGCTGCGCGTCCGTATCGACACACAGTACACGCAGACCCTCACCGTAGGCGGCGCGGACCGACGCCGCAAGACGGCAACCGCCGCCCCCCACGCCGAGCAAAAGCAATCCTGTATGTTGTTGCTCCTGATTCATCGCCTGAACAACCCCCTAAAGATGTTTTTGACCGGTGCCAGCACACCACGGTCTTCATAGGTCATGTGTCCGTACAAGGCCAGACCGGCCGCTGTGCACAGCGCGGCGGGCTGATCCTCCTGCTCCAAACCGTCGACATTCACCGGCACACCGATGCGGCACGGTGCGCCGAAAACGCGCTGGGCCAACTCGGTGACTCTGCGCAGATAAGCGCCGCCGCCCGTCAGCACCACACCGCCGCCGACATGCGGCAACACACCGGCCTCGTGCAGTCGCGCACGTACCACGCGCAATGTCTCATCCATGCGCGCATTGATCACCGTGTGCAGTGCCTTGCAACTCAGCGTGCGCTCCTCAAAACCTACGGCAGTCTTCAGCGTGATCCGCTCCGTTCCACTCTCCGCATCAATCAGCGCGGAACCTTCGGTACGTTTCAACTCCTCGGCACTGTTCTGCGGAATGTTAAATGCCAAGGCGATGTCATTGGTGACGTGATCGCCGCCGACCGCCACACTGCCGAGCGCCACAACCACATCGTTGCTGTAGGCGACGTAGTTTGTGGTGCCGCCGCCCAGATCGATCAATACCACGCCGTTGCGTTTTTGCTCCACCGTCAGTGCCGCCAAAGCCGCGCACACTCCTGAAAAAGCCACATCGACCACTTCCAGACCCGCGCTTTTCGCCACATTGACTGCGTTCTCGATCCGGCTCTTTACGCCGTGTACCGCCATGACGTTCAGTGAGAGCATTTTGCAGCGCATGCCCTCCGGCTTGACGATTCCGGGCTGATCGTCCACCGTGAACGTTTGGGTGATCGTGTGCAGCACTTGCCGATCAGGATCGAGATGCACTTCCTTGGCGTTTTCAATCACCTCTTCGATGTGGTCACGCGAAACCACGTAATCGCTCGAGCGGATTGTCAACATCCCCGGATTGACAGTAGTCATGATATGGCCGCCGGACAACGCCAGCAACACCTGCCAAATACTCACGTCCGATTGCTTCTCGGCTTGCTTCACCGCCGTTTCAACACCCGTGCGCGCCTGCGTCACATCGAATATCTGGCCTTTTCGCACACCGGTCGTGGGATAGGACCCCGTGCCGGTGATCTTGACGCGACCATTCTCAGACTCGCCCACGCACACCACGGTGCGCGACGTGCCGATCTCTAACGCCGCTATTGGAGGAATCGCCATATGCCCTTGCCTCTTCCTTTCATTGAACCCCCACTGGCATCGCGAAGACACGATCGGGCAGCGTCGCGTCCCACATCATCCTCGGTTTGCCGATCTCACTTTCCATGGCCTTCGCCAAATTGTCAAAATGCCGCTGCATTAGCACGTCGGGTTCTTTCAGGTCATTCGCCATCCCGCGCCATGCAAACTTCGCCTGACGGTAATCAGAGAAGGTCAGTAACAGATAGTCTTCTTTGGACGCATCCACCGCCAGTAACCGCATCGAACATTCGGGCCGCAGCGTACTATGGATCAAGCGCACCGCAGCCAACTCGTTGCCGTGCAGGCGTTCGCCGGGCTTGATCTGCGAAAACTCTGTGCCCTTGATGAGCGGCAGTCCCCCCGTACCCGCGTAACGGATGAACACCACGCCTTCTTTATCGACTACGCGGCCGTGTGACCCCACACGCGCGATCGGCTCGCGCTCTACGATCGTGATTGCCAGTTTGTCCGGCATGCGCCGCACGATGGAAATCTCGCGGATGTTCGGTGCCTGCTCCAACAGTTCGCGCCGCTTCTCCTCAATCGGGATCGAGAAGAGGTTGACTCCCTCGCGCAGTCCGAGTTTTTCGCAAATCAGGTCGGGCGTCAGCGTCCGCCCGGTCACGATCACCACCGAACTGCGCAGGTCGCGCAACACGAACAGCGACTGCCCCTTGAAATAGTAGGCGATGAACAGCTTCCACACCCCCCACACGCCGAGCAGCAACACGACGACACAGGCCATAAGCGCGGCCGTAAGTTTCACGCTGGCTGGCAGATCCGTCACGACGCCAGTCACACGCCGACCGCTTTTCATGAGCCGGTTGCCCCGTTTTTTACCCTTGCTCCCTATGGACAGTTTCCACTTCATTGCTGATCCCGGCCTTCCATCATCCGCAGGCCGCGCTTTCCACTAACCGCGCGCACAACGCACTGAATGAAATCCCCGCTTGGGCCGCCGCCTTAGGCAACAGGCTTGTCGACGTGAACCCTGGCACCGTATTGATTTCCAGCACGTACGGCTTCCCGTCAGGCGTTACCCGGAAGTCCACGCGGCTCACGCCACGACATCCCACCGCTTTAAACGCCACCAGCGCCAGCACTTGACACGACGCCACCAGCGGCCGGTCCTCTTCCGCTTGCGGAAATGCGTAACGCGTCACACCTGCTGTGTACTTCTCCTGAAAGCCATACCAATCATGCGGCGTCTGAATCTCAACCACCGGCAACGCCTCGCCATCAAGCACGCCCACCGTCCACTCGCGGCCCGGTATGTAGGTCTCCACCAGCACCTCGCCCTGCGCGTCAACCTCACGCGCCGCCGCCAACGCGGCCGGCCACTCGTCCGCAACGTTCACCTTGGTGATGCCGACGCTCGATCCGTCGCGCGGCGGTTTTACCACCACCGGCAACGACAGCGTGGTCTCCGACACACCGCGCGGCAGCACCTCGTAGGGCGCGGTCGGCACGCCCGCCCGTTCCAGTACACGCTTGGTGGCGATCTTGTCGATCGTAATCCGGCTGGCCGCAGCGCCCGGCCCGGTGTACGGCAACCCCAGACGATCCAGATCGGCCTGCACGCCACCATTTTCGCCGTACCCGCCGTGTAACGCGATGAAGACCGCTTGGATGCCTTCGGGTAGCCCCTCCAATTGATCCCGCTCCAGCACCACCGGCCGCGCATCGTATCCCGCCGCCTCTAACCCCTCAACCACCGCAGCACCCGACCGGAGCGACACTTCGCGCTCGTTGGAGGTCCCGCCCATGATGACCGCAACCCGTTTCATATCGTTCAATCCGCTCTCTCATCTAGAGGCTCTTGCAAAAACCCTTGCCTACAGGTGTGGCACGGGCATCTTGCCCGTGTTTCATGGGCGGGACGCCCATGCCACGAGAGGTTTTGCAAGATCCTCATCCTAAAAAAAACCGCTAACTTCCGCCGTCAGCCGCACGTCATTGTGGCGCACGACACGACCGCGCATCCGCATCACCACCGCCAACACATCCGAGGCTGTTGCAGTCCTGTCGGTCGCAACAATGTTCGCATGAAAATCCGTCACGTACGCGCCGCCGATCCGCATGCCCTTGCACCCCGCTGCATCCAACATGCGTCCGGCGGCCGTGCCCTCCGGATTTCTGAAAACCGATCCCGCGCAGCGCAACCCCGAAAGGGGCATCCGCTTGGCGCGCACTGCCTTCCGCAACGTTGCGACCTGCTCCGGTGTCGTGCGTTCCAGCCGCAATCCGCAAGCCAACGCGACACACCCGGCCAGCCCATCACACCGACGGTAGCCAAATCCACAATCGATAGCGTCCAGTATAGCGATTTCACCGACCGGATTCAAACAGCGAATCCAAGCAACTCGCGCCCCGATTTCGCCACCGTGCGCTCCGGCATTCATCGCCAGCCAGCCGCCCAGCGTGCCCGGCACGCTATCAAGACACTCAAGCCCCGAAAACCCCTCGCGCTCCAGCCGATCCAGCAGCGCTGGCCCCATCCAGCCGCACTCCGCCGTTACCTCGTCACCATGCACGTCGAATCCCCGGAACGCTCCCGGCGCGAAGCGGACCACGCAGCCTGCTTCGCCTAGGTCGCTGAACCAGGAGTTGGCGCCCGCCCCCACAAAGCGCCAGTTCACCCCGTGCGCGTTGCACAAACGCACCACGGCCGTCAGCGCCGCTTCGTCGACGACCTCGACGCGCCAACGTGCCCAGCCGCCGACCTGATAATAGGACCAGTGCGTCAACGCACCGAACGGCACCGCCTCAACCCCTGGCAACGCCCTCAATGCCGCCTCAAAACCTTCGGGGTCTCGGTGTGCCGGCCAACCACGCGCGAGATCTGCGCGGATCAAGTCGACCATGCCGATCACATCACCAGCACCCGCGATCACTACCAAATCACCCGACGCCAGTGTCAGCCGCAGGTAAGCCCACGCCTCCTCCAGCGTGCGCGCCAGTTTGAGGCGCGGGCCGATGCGCGGTGCGGATACGGCGGTGTCAGCATGCTGCGGGCTATCAGAGTGACGGAAGTGGGCATACAGGTCTTCGATGCAACCGCCGTCCAGCGGCGTTTCGGAAGCCGCATAAACCGGTAGCAGGATCACTTCGTCGGCTTCGGCAAAAGCAGGAGGGAATTCTGGCCCCAGCGCCAGCGTACGCGTGTAACGATGCGGCTGGAAGAGCGCGACCAGACGCGCCGGACGCTCTTCGCGCGCCATTGCCAGCGCGGCTTTCAGTTCGGCCGGATGGTGCGCGTAATCGGCGATGATCCGAATGCCCTGCACATCCGCCACGCACTCATAACGGCGTCCCGGCAGTTCGTCACAGGCGCGCGGCAGCGCCGCAAACACAGCCTCAGGCGCATGACCCAGCAACAGTGCGGCAGCGGCGGCGCCCAGCGCGTTGACGGCGTTATGTTGTCCGGCCACGCCCAAGGCGATGTGCCCTTGCGATACGCCGCGCCACGTCACGTCAAACGTGACGCGCCCCGCTTCGACGCGAACATCCGTCGCACACAGATCGGCATCCGCCGCCAGACCGTAACGCAGCAGCGGCACCGTGGCTGCGGCACCCACTTGGTCGGCTCGCGCGTTGTCACAGCAGACCGCGACACCTTCGCGCGTGCGGGCAACGACCGAGGCAAAACAGGCGGTCAGCGCGGTCTCGCCATCGAAGTGCTCCAAATGATCCAGATCAATGCCGGTGAGCACTGTGACAGCGGGCGCATACTGCGCAAGTGTGCCGTCGCTTTCATCCGCTTCCGCCACCAGCAGATCACTGTTGCCGCAGCCCGCCACGCCGCCGAGGCGCGGCGTGGTGCCGCCAATGCACCACTCCGGCACAGCCCCCAATTCTTGCAGTAACCGCGCCGTGAAACAACTCGTGGTGGTCTTGCCGTGTGCGCCGCAGACAGCGATGCCGCGTGCGTCCGACACCAGCTTCGCCAGTACCTCGCCGCGACGGAAGACCGGCAGGCCCCGTTCATGCGCGGCGAGCAATTCGGGGTCGGAAGCCGGGACCGCTGGTGTGACGATCACGCAGTCGACGTTTGTCAGATGGGCGGGATCATGGCCTTGCTCGACGCATACGCCGTACGTGCGTAGCCAGTCGGCCCACGCATTCAGGTGCGCGTCGCACCCGCTCACACTCCAGCCGCGCCGCGCAAGCAGATAGGCCACGCCGGCCATGCCCACGCCGCAGATGCCCTGCATGTGTACATGACCAACTACCATGACCAGTGGTACAGCAACCGGCGTTCCGTCGCTTCCATGAGCCATTGCCGCCATCCCGTATCCACCCCGATCCCGGGACGGGGCGAAAAGATGTCGCGCAGGGTCACATGCTCTTCATACCGAATCACCTTGATCGCCTTGGTGTTCAGCAGTTCCGCCATCGCCGCCTGCGCATCCGTATTGTAGCCGATTGCGTCGATCAATTTATGCTGCACCGCTTCGGCGGCCAGAAACACACGTCCGTCTGCGAGCGGTGCCACAGTCTCTTTCGGCAACTTGCGGTTTTCAGCCACCAACCCCACAAAGCGCTCGTGCATCGCCGCGATCACCTTTTGCAGCAGCTCCTTTTGCTCAGGCTTGACCTCATGAAACGGATTCAAAAGATCCTTGTTGGCGCCGGACTTGATCGTCACGTCCTGAACGCCCAACTTCGCCGCCAGGTCTTTGAAGTTGTACGACTGCATGATCACGCCGATCGAACCGGTCAGCGTCGTCGGATGCGCCAAAATCCGGTCGGACGCCAGCGCGATGTAATACGCGCCCGACGCGGCCACATCGCCCATCAACGACACGATGTAACGTCCTTCCTGGGCTTTTTTGAAATCCAGCAGTGCCTTGTAGATAATGTCGCTGTCCGTGATGCCGCCGCCACCGCTGTTGATCTCCAGCAGAAGCCCCCGCACCTCGGGGTCGTGCGTTGCGCGGCGGATCGAGCGCAACACCGTGTTGGCGTTGCCGGCATACCATGCCGAATCACCCAACATGATCATACCGTTGACCGGCACACGCACGACCTTCAAATCGCCCGCGCCGGACGACCAGCGTTCGATCATGTCTGGAGCTTCGTCCTCGCCCACACCATAGGCGGTGTTGTACGGTCGCATCAGGCTGTCCAGAGGAGAGCCTTTTCGCGCCGAAAGAGCGCCTAGGCTTCCCGCCAGCGCCAGCGCGGTCAATACGCCGAGACCGACAAACAGAATGACAATCAGCGCGCAACCGAATCCACATCCGCGCCCTTTACGAGTGTTACCTTGATTTTCAGCCATACATATCCTCCCTTCGGGTTAAATCCGCGATAATACTAGCACACCTGAGCCACCCCATGCCACAGGGATAATTTCGTATTATGCGTTCTGGGTGGAATTGGGTGTTTCTGGGGCAATCGGTGTCGAAATCGGGATCGGCATGCTCTAGTTTTCAATACTCAACCGTGAAACACGAAATTTGGACGGCGCGAACTATTTTTCATTTGTACCTCTTTTTGACGTATGTAGTCGCCGCCACGCTTACACCGATCGGCATGACTGTCTTCTTTATCTTTCCACCGCCACGCCATATCCATACCCCTTCAACGTCATCGAACGCGGCTTGCCGGAGACAAAAATATCAAACGGTCCTGCGGTTGTCTCGCGCATGTTGTTCACAAGGACAGCCAGCGCCCCGTCTGGACGGCGCTTCGCCAAAAGGTGCACGCCGCGCGCGCCTGTGAGGCGGATCGGGATTTCCTGTCCGGTGAAGAAGCGCCAAATTTCGCGGACCGGTACCGCCGTCGGTGTCTCTTCGCTGCAATCAAGCTCGTACCAGCTTTTTTCAGAAACGGCGAACTTCTCGCCCTTCGCATTCTGGTAGAGACGCCAGCCGTCGATATTCCGGGCATCCGCCGCGAGCAACCCCACATCAACGCCGCGCTTTTGGAGAGTCTGCGCGCCGTCACGGTCGAGCAGTACGCCGCGCGTCAACCACGCATCCGGCAGTGTTGCGGCTGCGGGTCCAAACGCTGCCAGCGGTGCGCCAGAATCACGGTCATAGCGCGTTGGCGCACCGTTGGACGCAAGCAAAGCACCTGCCATCGGATGAGAAAAGAATTTGACCAGCGCACGTTTGCCGGCATACGGCTGAGGCAGGATGGCGTCGCGCACGAGACGAGGCGGCGCAAATATCTCAAATCCAATAGGGGAGGCATCCTTGAATGTCGCGGCGATCCGCTTGGCTTCGTCCTGTCCCGCCAGATGGGCAGCGAGGTATTCTGGATCAATGCCCTTGTTCGTCTTGACGTTGTGGCGCATCATGTACTTGTTCCGGACGATGCCCCCTTCGGCAATCACTGCGCGGTCGTATGCTTCGCATAATTGCTCGGGGACGACGCCCACATCGCGCGGGTAAGGATCATTCTCGTCCAGCGGTACGATGTCACAGGCATGGAGCAACGCGGACTGCCACCGCAAGAACTCAACGATGCCGCCGAGTCCCTGTCCCCAATTGCGCAGGTTGTGGGGATGACGCACCCAGTATGTGGCACCGGTCAGGCGCACGAACTGACGGCCAGTTCCCTTGCCGGCGAGCAGGCGGACGAGTGCCGGTACGTCAACACCGTCGAGGTCATACTGCGAAACGCTCAGACAGGTCGCGATCATCACGGACGGATCGATCTCATCTGCCGCCGCCCGCATCGCCTGAGCGTACTCCATGAGTGTCTCTCCCATGACGTCGACACAGGCCGTGCGGAGCGGGTTGGGCGCGCCCGCGTAGGCATCACGAATTTGTTCTGCTGTGACGGACGTGGCACCGAGCCGGGCCGCGATGCGCCGTAGATGCTCGTCGCACACGCAGCAGATACCGGGACGGCACGCTTGAACGAGATCGTCGTCGAGGAGAATGACTTTCGCCCCCGCCCGAATGAAGTCACGCACATTCTCGGCAATCGCCTCACGGCAGGCGACATCCGTGGCACAGACCGCCGCTGTGTTTCCTTCCAGCGCACGCAACGGGCGATAGTTCGGGAAGCGCCGCAGAAAGTCTGGATTTGTCATGTTGCCGTAACCCAGCGTTGTGGTCCAAACCGCCACCGGGAAGCCCGCCTTCTCGAAGAAGCGTATTTCCTTGGCAAGCTTTGCGAGCGCATTCGTCCGCGCCGCGCCATCGAGATGAAACTCACACCGCTCGATCTGAATGGCTTCCGCTCCCGCCCGTATGGCGTCCGCCAACAACTTTTCGCATCCGATTTCCGCCAGATCGACGCCATCGAATTGAGTCACCAACCGACAATCAGCGATGGACTTGGTTGCGCCCGGTTGCTTGTTGGCGTCGCCCCAGCCGTAACTCCCGGCCATCCAGACGCATCCGCACACTGTCAAATGCCGCAACGTACTCATCCAGATTTTCTGCATTTGATGTCTTCCCTTCTGCTTGGCCCACACCGAGTAACATCCAGTTCTTATGATTGCATTTTTCATGCGGCAGATGCCACTCAAAACGCCAGTAACTCCTTGCCGATAACAGTGTCGAGACAAGCGTTTCAATTATCCATCATTTCGCCGGTGACAGGGCTACGAGCTTGTCTTGCCAGACGGCTTGACCGTTTGGCGATTGGCAGTTTTTCCCCGCTACGGTCCGTTAAATAGAAAAGACACCGTAGGTTTTTTGGGGGTGGTGAAAAACGCGAAAAAACACAATTGACAATACCTGCCGGTGAGGCGTATGCTGACGGCACGATTTCATGCAGGGTAATGTGTGCTGAGGGTACGGCACGTCGTTGTTCTCGCGATGACAGCGAGATATGACCAGAGGTGAGAGGCCGCGTGCATTGCGGCTGGATGTCTTAGAGACCGTCCTGCACATTTTGATTTTGCGCTTACGCGCATTAACGCTTCCCAGAAGAGACCGCCAGTTTATCCAAATGCAGAAGCGAAATGCTCGGAGGTGCGCCGCTACGGCGCGCCTCCAGTCTCGTGTTTCTGTATGGGCGCCTGGCGGTTGCCTTCTGGGAGGCACGGGCTGGGGTCCGCGCCCTTTTTGTGGGGGCGCGCGGAGCCCGGTGCGGCACGGGCGGCGGGGAGATGGCACGATGGATGGGAATCTTTTTTGCGGCGGAACGGATGTCGGCGGAACGGCGTTTATAGGACTGCCGGGCATTTTGGTTGTGGCGGCGTACGCGCTGTGCCTCGTGGTGTACATGTGGGAGCGGGGCGTGTTCCGCGGGGTCTGGGCAGACCGGCGGGAGACATGGGCGTCTTGGTCGCCCGTGTTGCGCATCCTCATGGTGGGTCTGCTGCTGACCTGTGTGAGGGACGGGCGCTGCACGAAGCCCGGCGACGTGACGAACACCCCCGCCGCCATCGCCCAGCAGACGGTCATGCAGGAAGGACAGGCGGCGGGAGCCCCGGCTGCCGCGCCGTCGGCCCCGTCGAACCAAACGTCTGGCGGCGCTGCCGCCATGTCTGCGGGGGCAGGCGCGCCCGCTCCCGCGCTCCCGACGCTGGCGGACGGCACCAACTGCTGGTGGATCGCCGAGGGGCGCAGCCCGGCGGACACGGACATGGACGGCATGCCCGACGCTTGGGAGCGCGTCTTCGGGCTTGACCCGCTCGATCCTTCCGATGCCGCCAGCGACCATGACCGCGACGGGCTGACCGCGCTGGAAGAGTTCCTGAACAGAACACACCCGCGACGGCGGGACACAGACGGCGACGGCATGCCCGACGCCTGGGAGGCGGCTCACCGGCCCTTCCTCTGTCCCTGGCTGCCGGATGACGCCCTGGACGCGGATGAGGACGGGCTGGACAACTTCCACGAGTACGCGCTGGATTGTGATCCGGGCGACCCCGACACCAACGGTGACGGGCGGCCCGACGGCGAGGAGGCGGACGCGGGCGTGAACCCGGCCCTTGCGCCCGCAGACTGGGCGGCCTACGGCACGGCCCTGTTCTCCGTGCGGGTTGACGGGCTGCGCGCCGCGCGCCGCGCGGGCGTGTCTGTCGGGCATATCACGCACTCGGGGGTGTCTAAACGGACGTACGCGCTCGCCGCCGGGGAAAGCTATGCGGTCACCGTCACGGACCTCGACCCGGACAACACCAACGCCTGCTCGGGCACGGTGACCCTGTGGTTCGACGGCGCGACGGACATCTCCGGCCTCACGAACGCCGCGCCCGGATCGGCGCAATCCTTCGGCCCCGGCTTTACGGTCACCTTCCCGATCGGGTTCCCCCTGCCGCCGGACGGGGGCGGCGGGAGCGGGGGCGGCGGGCAGTCGACCTCCAGGACAGTCACGTTCGTCGGGATCGATCTCGACGTGCCGTACACCATCTGCTGCCCGGTCCACGCGGGCGACTCGTTCACCGCGACGGCCCGCATCCATCCCGAAGGCGCGCAGATTCCGGGATGGCCCTCCTGGTCGTTCAGCTCCGGGCACGTCTCTCCGTCGGCGGGGGCGATGTCGGTGACCGTGGTGTTCGACGAATCCTTCACGGACTGCGGGGTCGGCGCCACCGCCATTTCGCTCGGCACCCTCTCCTGCCAGATCGGCGACCGGACCGTCTCGCGCGATATCTCCTCCTGCGACATCGACGACCCGGAGGAGGAGCCGGACTGGGACGGGCAGAGGTTCATCGCGCATCTGGAGGAAGACACCTGCCCCGCAGAGCTCATCTACGCGCTCGCGCACAGCACCAACACCGTGCCGTTTGTCTGGCACGGGCCGTCCCGCGACCGGGTGCTTTCCTGGGAGATCAGCGGCAGCGCGCGTTTCCTCGAGGACGGCCAGGAGAAGACCCGGGTCAAAAACGCGGACTCGGTCGCCGTCCTGCCGAAGGGCGCGGTCGGGCAGTCGCGCATCACCGCGAAGGTCAGGATCGGCGACCGCCAGACCGTCACCGACACCGTCCTGTTCGGAACCGTCTCCCTGCGGGCCGAGCCGGTCCACAGTTTCTCGATCGGCTCCAACATCAACCCGTGCGGGCTCTTTGTCGGCGATACGGCGGTCCTTTACCTTGGGGCGGACGGCGTGGATCAGGCGCACATCCGCTGGAGCACTCGTTCCGGCGCGGTCGCGCTCGGGGCGAACTCGGCAGGTTCCCTCCTCATCGAGCAGACCATCTCCGGGGCCGGCCCCGGCGCGGACACGGTCTCCGCGAACATCGACTATCTGTGGGGCGCGGAACCGCCGCAGTACAACCTGACGGTGTACGCGCCGGAGCCCCCCGTCCCCGTGCATTTCATGTTCATCTGCGACGACAACGGCAATCACGTCGGATCGGCGTCCGACATCCCCTCCCTCATCGCGGGTGTCAACTACATCTACCGCCAGGCGGGAATCCGCTTTGTGCGGGCCTCCGTCGCGTACACGAATGAGATATTCTGGTATTTGAACTCGGAGATGGATTATTATCAAAAAGAAATCGTCAACGCCATGACCGGCACAGAGGGGCTTGAGGTCTATATCGTCCCCAATATCGCGACAAACGTTGCGGGCAGAAATTATCCTAATCAAGGTCTCTTGATGACCAACACGGTTTCGGCACATATCCTCGCGCATGAGATCGGGCACCAGTGCGGGTGGGAGGACATCTATACCTCCCGCCCCGGCCGGCCGCCGCTGACGATGCCGCTTTCAAAGAGTCATTTGTCGCCTGCCGACTGGAACAACGGGCCGGGGCCGCAGGAATACTATCTGCGCGGGTTGCCGCTGGCAACCGTGATCAGGCGGTGCCTGATGTTCGGGTTGACATCCGGCGGCAGTGACATTCCGGCTGGCTCGGTTAAAGGGTATAGCAAAGAAGGGGAGTTCGGCCCTGTCCCGGTCGGGGCGCAGGGGATGAATCGCTTCCCCAAGCACGACAACTAATGGAGGAGTGCAATGAAAAGAGTCAAACGCATGGTTTTCTGGATAGCGGTTGCATGGGTGTATGCCTGTTTCGGTAGCGAATTCATATCCCCGACCCAATCCGCGTGGTATATTGATCGCGTCGCGCCGACGACGAGGCCGTGGTACGAAGCGGACGACTCGCTGGTGTCACTGAACGCCGGTTGGTGGGGGGGAAATCCGGACTGGATGATTCGTAACATGAAGGACGGATTGCTTGGAGAACAGCTTCTTTTTGCGCAGACTGTATCGGCCGCAAAAAATTATGTCAAAGAAATTTCCGAAGCGCTTTACCGGAGCGGGGACTCCCCGGAGATCACCAACATCCTGCATCAGTCCCTGCTCGTTCAAACAAATCTCAACTGCGGCATTGCCTTACCCCCGGACTGGATAAAAAAAGCACCCGGGCCTGATTCCATCAAGACCAACCTCTACCACGACATCATCCTGCACGCCTACATCATGGCCTCGCCCGTGCCGATGACTTTTCTTGCGGAAACGGTAGTCAAGGGGTTCCCCGCAGGACAGCGGAAGGCATGGTACGCCGCAGCCGGGGAGAAGGCCCTGTACCGGGACTCCTGGGAGGACAGCCTCATCGACCGCCCGTCGCGGGAGGTGCTGCGGTACTCGCACTTCCTGAACCGGGCCAAGGCGCTTGAAACAGACCCCGAATGCCTGCGGGACATCGGGAACCCATTCGATCCCGGACGCGAGACCTTCCCTCTGCTGGTGCCGGAAGGTGAAAGGGGGGCCGGTAACGGGCGTGTCGCGCCTAACGGAGCCGCGCGGTTTATTCCCCGGGTCGCCCCGACAGCGCGGCCGTGGCACGAGCCGGACGATTCGTTGCGGTCCGTCAACGCGGGGCTGGCGCGCGGCAGGGACGGGGGGATGGCCGGCCTGATCGGGGCAGAACTCCTGTCGCGGGACACGCCGCTCGCGCGAACCTCCGAAGGGACGCCGGAGTATGTCGCGGAGCTTCTCGGCACCCTCTGGCGGAGCGGGGATTCGCCGGAGATCACCAACATCCTGCATCAGGCCTTGCTCGCGCCGACCAACCATTACCGCGAGGCTACGTTTCGCGCCTACGTGATGGCCTCGCCCGTGCCGATGACGGTTCTCGCGGAGACCGTGGTCAAGGAGATTCCCCCTAAAGAAAGGAGAGCGTGGTACACCAGATCCGGGGCGAAAACACTGAGAACATACGACAGGGTGACCCGCTCCATCGACCGCCCGTCGCGGGAGTCGCTGCGGTATTCGCACTTCCTCAACCTGATCAAGGCCATTGAGACCGATCCCGAGTGTCTGCGGGGCCTCGGCGACATCGTCGATCCGAAGTGGGAGTGAACGCATCTGCCGCAAATCCCGTGTGATGAAAGCAAAGGAGGAAGCAATGAGAATCAGGTGTGTCTTTCTGGCCGTGTCGGCGCTCGGCATGGGGTCGGCTTCTTTCGGGCAATACATAAGCCCGACGGATTCCGGCATGCGTATCCATAGGGTGGCCCCGACGACGAGGCCGTGGTATGAACCGGACGACTCGCTGGACTCGCTGAACGCGGGGTGCTGCTTTGGGAACTCGGCCGTCATGATTCGGATCATGAAAGAGGGGCTGGTCGGAGAACAGTGCCCGCTTGCGTCCACCCTTCCGGGCACCAAGGAATATATCACAGAGATTTCCGAAGCGCTTCACCGGAGCGGGGACTCCCCGGAGATCACCAACGCCCTGCATCAGGCACTGCTCACGCCAAACAACCTCTGCCTCGATATCATCCTGCACGCCTACATCATGGCCTCGCCCGTACCGATGACTTTTCTTGCGGAAACCGTGGTCAAGGGGTTCCCCGTTGAACAGCGGAAGGCGTGGTACGCCGCAGCCGGGGAGAAGGCCCTGTACCGGGGCTCCTGGGAGGACAGCCTCATCGACCGCCCGTCGCGGGAAGTGCTGCGGTATTCGCACTTCCTGAACCGCGTCAAGGCTCTTGAAACCGATCCCGAGTGCCTGCGGATCATCGGGAATCCATTCGATCCCGGACGGGAGGCTTTCCCGACGCCGGCGCCGGGTGGCGGAGAGGATACCGGAAACAGACACACCGCGCCCAACGCAGCCGTGCGGTTCTTCGCCCGGGTCGCCCCGTCGTCGCGGCCGTGGCACGAGGCGGACGACTCGCTGCGCTCCGTCAACGCGGGGCTGGCGCATGGCAGGGACGGGGGGATGGTCGGCCTGATCGGGGCAGAACTCCTGTCGCGGGACACGCCGCTCGCGCGAACCTCCGAAGGGACGCCGGAGTATGTCGCGGAGCTTCTCGGCACCCTCTGGCGGAGCGGGGATTCGCCGGAGATCACCAACATCCTGCATCAGGCACTGCTCGCGCCGACCAACCATTACCGCGAGGCCACGTTCCGCGCCTACGTGATGGTTTCGCCCGTGCCGATGACGGTCCTCGCGGAGACCGTGGTTAAGAGTTTCCCCCTTGAAGAGAGGAAGGCGTGGTATGCCAGATCCGGGTCTAAAACGTTGAACCCATACGACCCGATAACCCGCTTCATCGACCGCCCGTCGCGGGAGTCGCTGCGGTATTCGCACTTCCTCAACCGTGTCAAGGTTCTCGAGACCGACCCCGATTGTCTGCGGATCATTGGCGACCTCGTCGACCCGAAGTGGGAGTGAATGCATCTGCCGCAAATCCTGCGTGATGAAAGAGAAAGGATAAAAATGATGACGATGCTGATGGGTGTTTTGCTGTGCTTTTTAGGCGCTTTTTATGCGTCTGCCGCTGTGGTGTCGCAATGCGAGGCTGTCGCGGACAGGGTACTCGTGAACGCGGATGGTTGTGTGCTGTCATGGATATCTTTGCGCGAAGGGGCGGCATGGGGTCCGGCCATCGCGGGGGCGACGTCTTGGGGATTGCCCGCGTTGGAAGCGGCGGGGATCACGTTCGATATGCCGGGAGCCCCGGCCTCGCCGTTCTGCTCCAGTGCCATTTCGGTTTCGACGCTCTTCATCGTGGCATCTCTGGCAGAATCATCCAATCACTTTGCCGCACTTGTCGAGGCCCCTGGGGCGTCTGTGACAGTGGCTGCCCGTGCTTTGCCGCTGACCTACGACCCCGAGGATGCCGAAGGGCTTTCCGTACGCGTCAACGGCCAACCGGTGTGGACGTTTCCCGACGGGCGGCATATCGTGGAGGTTGATTTCGCGCAGGCCGTGCCCGGCTGCGACCTTCGG
>Ga0208824_1001159_pt1 | contig 24541 bp, 18 predicted proteins | sample AD_JPNTR3_MetaG_FD_184447 | JGI IMG/M metagenome (GOLD analysis project Ga0208824, IMG submission 184447) | Active sludge microbial communities of municipal wastewater-treating anaerobic digesters from Japan - AD_JPNTR3_MetaG (SPAdes) (version 2) | ecosystem: Engineered > Bioreactor > Anaerobic...
TGTGGTGAGCCGCCGCAAATTCACCTCACTCCGTCGCCTACGGCTCCTACATGAGGTGAATTTGCCATTATCTGCTTAACATCTTATTTTTTGAGGGTTAGTGTCCAAGATCATTGACAAGTGTACAGGTTTTTCTGATTTTTGCCCCGGGAGGTATTGACAAAACCGTCATTATGTTGTAAAATATTTGTATGTGTATTTATATATACTCACTTTTTAAGAAAAGGCGGTAAACAAATGGGATTATTCAAAAGTGTGTTCGGCGCTAATGCCTACAGCAATCGTGAGCTGAAGCGTATCGAGCCTATTAAAAATAAAGTCCTCGACCTTGACGAGGAGTATCAGCAGCTCTCTGATGCTGAGCTGAAGGCTAAGACCCAGGAATTCAAGGACAGACTTGAGGCCGGCGAGACTCTTGACGACATTCTCCCCGAGGCTCTGGCTACTGTTAGAGAGGCCGCTTGGCGTGTTCTCGAGAAAAAGCCCTACCCCGTACAGATCATCGGTGCTATCGTTCTCCACCAGGGACGTATCGCTGAGATGAAGACCGGTGAAGGTAAAACTCTCGTTGCCTGCGTTGCTTCCTACCTCAATGCTCTATCCGGCAAGGGCGTTCACGTCGTTACCGTAAACGACTACCTTGCTAAGACTCAGGCAGAGGAAATGGGAAAAGTCCTCCGCTGGCTGGGACTTACAGTCGGCTGTATCCTCCACGGCCTGAACAACGACCAGCGCCGTGCTGCTTATAACTGCGACGTTACCTACGGTACAAATAACGAGCTGGGCTTCGACTACCTCCGTGACAACATGGTAACTCACAAGGAGGAGCGTGTTCAGCGTGAGCCTAACTTCGCCATCGTGGACGAGGTGGACTCCATCCTCATCGATGAGGCCAGAACTCCTCTTATCATTTCCGGCCGAGGCGATAAGTCCACTGAGCTTTACTCTATCGCAGACCGCTTCGCCAAGACTCTCGTTCCTACAACTGTAGTTGAAATGGACGATAAGGCCGACCAGGACGCTATCAGCGACACTGCCGACTACATCATCGACGAGAAGGCTAAGACCGCTACTATCACTCAGTGTGGTGTTAAAAAGGCTGAGCAGGCATTCCGCATCGATAACCTTATGGATCCCGAGAATATGACCCTGCTCCACCATATCAATCAGGCCCTCAAGGCCAACGGCGTTATGAAAAATGACATCGACTATGTTGTCAAGGACGGCGAGATCATCATCGTTGACGAGTTCACCGGACGTCTTATGCTCGGCCGTAGATTCAACGACGGTCTCCACCAGGCTATCGAGGCTAAGGAGGGCGTTAAGATCAAGAGCGAGTCAAGAACTCTTGCTACTATCACCTTCCAGAACTTCTTCCGTCTGTACAAAAAGCTCTCCGGTATGACCGGTACTGCTATGACCGAGGAAGACGAGTTCAAGGAGATCTACAAGCTGGACGTTATCGCTATCCCCACAAACCGTCCTGTTATCCGTATCGATCACAACGATCAGGTATACAGCACCGAAAAGGGCAAGTACCACGCTATCATCGAGAAGATCATCGAGTGCCATGAAAAAGGCCAGCCGATCCTCGTTGGTACCGTTTCTATCGAGAAATCTGAGCTCCTCTCCGCTATGCTCAAGAGAAGAGGCGTAAAACACGAGGTCCTCAACGCTAAGCAGCACGCTAAGGAGGCCGAGATCGTTGCTCAGGCCGGTAAGTACGGCGCTGTTACTATCGCTACCAACATGGCCGGACGTGGTACCGATATCATGCTGGGCGGTAACGCTGAGTTCCTGGCCCGTGCAGAGCTGCGCAAGCGTGAGATCCCTGAGGAGATCATCTCTGAGGCTATCGGCTTCGCTGATACAGATAACCAGGAGATCCTGGATGCTAGAAAGCTCTACAGAGAGCTCTACGATAAGTTCAACAAGGAAGTCAAGGAGAAGGCTGTTGCCGTTAAGGAGGCAGGCGGTCTGTACATTCTCGGTACTGAGCGTCACGAGTCAAGACGTATCGACAACCAGCTCCGTGGACGTTCCGGACGTCAGGGCGACGAGGGCGAGAGCTGCTTCTTCCTCTCTGTTGAGGACGACCTTATGCGTATCTTCGCCGGCGACCGCCTTGAGAACATGATGAGAGTCCTCAATGTTTCAGAGGATATGCCTATCGAGAGCAAGTCTCTCACCAAGATCATCGAGTCATCTCAGAAGAAGGTAGAGGGCAGAAACTTCAGCATCAGAAAGAACGTCCTCAACTACGACGACGTTATGAATACTCAGCGTGAGATCATCTACAAGCAGCGTTCACAGGTGCTTGACGGCGAGGATCTCCACGAGAGCATCCTGAAGATGATGGAGGATCTTATCACCTCTACAGTAAACAACTACCTCATCGACGAGGACGTAAAGGACGAGTGGAACATCGTTGGCCTGAAGGAATACTTCATGGGCTGGCTCATTGACGAAAACGACCTTACCTTCACCGATGACGAGCTCAGAAACGTCACTAAGGAGGAGATCATTACCGCTCTCAACACCAAGGCCGGAGAGATCTATCAGGCCAAGGAGGAGGAGTACGGTACTGAGATCATCCGTGAGCTTGAGAGAGTTATCCTGCTGAAGGTAGTTGATACAAAGTGGATGGCTCATATCGACGATATGGAAGAGCTGAAGAAGGGTATCGGTCTGCGCTCCTACGGCCAGAGAAACCCTGTTATCGAGTACCGTTATGAGGGCTTTGAGATGTTCGACGCTATGGTCGAGTCCATCCGTGAGGATACTATCCGCCGCCTGCTAACTGTTCGTCTCCAGAAGAACGTTATGCCCGAGCGTGAGCAGGTACAGCAGCCTGACGCTCCTAACGCCGGATCAGGTGACGGCAGCTTCTCCAACGAGCCCGCAAGAGCTAAGAAGAAGGTCGGCGACAACGATCCCTGTCCCTGCGGAAGCGGCAAGAAGTACAAGAAGTGCTGCAAGGGCAAGGACACCGCAAACGCTTAATTGAATGACAATATAGCCTGTCGGTCCGGCAGGCTATATTTTATAAGGAGAGCTTATGAAAAAACTGGCTGCGGTCCTGTTATGCGCAAGCCTGCTGTGGGGCTGCTCTGACAGCAAAACTGAGTCTCCGGCGGAGATAGCTCCCACAGAGACACCAACTGAGTCCCCCACTGCCCCGAAAGCCCGAGATCTCCACGGCAGAGACATGATAGTTTCCGGAGATCAGATCGACTTCGTAAAAAATGGCAGGACTGTGCAGACCATAAAGCTGGACTTTTCCGTGAAGGACGAGGACATCATCTTCCGGGACTTCAACGGCGACGGCGGCGACGACCTGTTCATCCCACGAAATTCCCAGTACGGCCGGTACTATATCTGGGACTGGAACGAAATGGAACTGGTGGAAGCTCCGGAAATGGGCAGCAAGCTCCTTGACCCGATCAGCGAGGTGCCGGAGTGGTTCCCTGTGACTAACGGCTGGTATGTCCAGCCAATGAACGGCGGGAACGTTTACTACTATAGCAGCGATATGAGAATGGTCATGTTCTCCATGGAATTCTACCGCATCGACTCTGACGGGACGGAATATCGGGACTACTATAGCTGTAAGGACGGCGTGAAAACAGCCCTTCGCTATCGGGAAAAATGGATCGGCGAGGATCAGTGGCAGGAGGAGTTCGTCAACCCGGAACAGGTATATCTTGAGAAGACTGACACTGCGATTTTCGTTAAGCTACGCTCTGATGACCGGGTCGTGCAGACCATAGAGGGCGATTTCTCCGGCTATACCTACCAGAGACCGGATAACTGGATAGCCGCTGAAGGGCATCCCCCAGACGAGATGACCTTAGTTAATGCCGATATGGACTGGTACACGGACTTTTTCGTCCGCACCGATCCCAGCGACCCGAATGCCGGTATCTACTACCGTTTCGACCCGGACAAGCTGCTCTTCGTGGAGTCCGACCTGACTCCCCTGTGGAAACAATAAGAGGTGACACTATGAAAAAACTTGCGATGATCATTGCGCTGGCTCTGCTGACCGGCTGCGGCAGCGCTAAGGATAACGCCGACAGCTCAAAGCCCGTGGAGAGCTCTGTGTACGAGGTCCCCACGGAGGAAACTCCCACCGATGCAGAGACCTCTGCCGAGGAAGCAGCTGAGGACTTCCCACTGCCAACTGAAGGCGAAACAGGCGCAGTTTATAACACGGATATGAAGTTCCATGTGACCGAGGAGGGCGTGGAGTACCTGAAAAACGGTGAAGTTGTGCAGCTTTTGAGCGTAGATACCTCCTCCCTCATGCTCTATTCCGACCCGGAGAGCGTTCTTGTGGAGGACGATTTCGACTTCGACCTGTACGCAGATCTCTTCGTGATGACCAGCTTCTCCCCCTACAACAGCCTGGGCGTTTATTTCCGCTATGACCCGGAAAGCGGTGAGTTCAAGGAGTGGCCGGAGCTCAGCGAGATCGGCTTTTTCGCCCAGCCAAACGATGCTGCCGGGATCCTGACCGTCCACGAAAAGGGCTCTGCTGTGGACTATGAGGACCGCTCCTACGACTGGCAGGAGGGCAAGCCGGTACTGGTGGGAGTTGACCGGCAGTATGCCTCCGGGGAGGAGATCCTGATCGACCACTTTACTGTGACTGACGGTCAGGAGGAGCTCTACATGAGAGAAAAGCTCGTTCAGGACGATAACGGAGAGTTCCGCCAAGAGGAAGTCCCCATTGACTAAAGGAGTGAGAAAATGAGCGGCTACAGCGTTTTTGCCCGGTATTACGACCAGCTCACCGCCAACATCGACTATAAGGGCAGAGCGGAGTATTTCGGCCAGATCATCAGGCGTTTTGACCAGACAGATAACAATATCCTGCTGGATCTTGCCTGCGGTACGGGAAGTATCTCTCAGGAAATGGCAAGACAGGGCTTCGATGTCATCGGAGTTGACCTGTCAGACGAGATGCTGGGGATCGCTATCGAGAAGAAATTCGATTCAGGCCTGAATATCCAGTACCTGTGTCAGGATATGCGAAATATCGATATGTTCGGCACTATCGGCATCACGATCTGCGCTCTTGACAGCATAAACCACCTGTCAACTGCCGAGGACGTAAGGCAGGTCTTTGAGAAGGTAGCGCTTTTCGCCGAGCCGAAGGGTCTGTTCATCTTCGATGTGAACACCCTCTACAAGCACAGAAAGATCCTTGCAAACAACACCTTCACCTATGAGACCGACAGCGTTTACTGCGTGTGGGAGAACTCCCTTGACCCCAAGACCGACGAGGTGAAAATGGAGCTGGTCTTCTTCGAGAAGGAGGAAAATGGCCTTTGGTCAAGGAGCTCTGACAGCTTCTCAGAAAAGGCCTACAGTGAGGAGCTCATCGAGCAGCTCCTTGACGAGTGCGGCCTTGAGCTTGTGGCCAAGTACGGCGACGACTCATTTGAGCCGCCTAAGGAAGACTCACAGCGTATTGTGTATGTTGCAAGAAGCAGAAAAACTGAGTAAGGAGAATAAAAATGGGAAAGCTATACAGAATGATTTCCGCAGACGGCTCCGCATTTGCCGCCGTCCTTGACGGAAAGGACATCGTTTCAGAGATCGAACAGATACACAAGACCTCAGCCGTGGTCACTGCCGGCCTGGGAAGACTGACCATCGCCGCCTCTCTCATGGGCTATATGCTCAAGGGCGAGGACGACAGCATTACCCTCCGTGTGGACGCTGACGGCCCTGCCGGACAGCTTGTGGCCGTTGCTGACAGCCGTGGAAACGTAAAGAGCAGTGTGTCAAATCCGGTGGTGGAGATTCCTCTCAACGACAAGGGCAAGCTTGACGTTGCCGGTGCCGTGGGCAAGGACGGGACCCTCTCCGTAGTGAAGGACATGGGTCTCCGTGAGCCCTACGTTGGCGTGATCCCCCTTGTTTCCGGAGAGATCGCCGAGGACATCGCAAGCTACTACGCAACCAGCGAGCAGATCCCCACGGTGTGCGCTCTTGGAGTGCTGGTCAACCCCGACCTGACTGTGAAGTCCGCCGGCGGATTTCTGGTGCAGCTCCTGCCCTTTGCAGACGAGAAGTGCATTTCCACTATCGAGGAAAATGTCCGGAAAATGCGCCCTGTTTCGGCTCTGCTGGCAGAGGGCGTGACCCCCGAGGAGATCGCTGGTATGCTCCTTGACGGCCTTGAGCCCAACGAGCTGGACTCCTCTCACCCGAAATACAAATGTGATTGCAGCCGCAGCCGCACGGAAAAGGTGCTGATCAGCATCGGTCAGCAGGAGCTGCGCTCTATCGCCGCTGAGGGCAAGGACACTGAGGTCTCCTGCCATTTCTGCGGAAAGAAATACGTTTTCACTCCAAAGGAGATCGCTGCTCTGGCTGAGGCGGCCTCCTCCGAGGATGAGGAATAAGGAGAAAATATGTACGAAAACAAGACCGATGACCAGCCTGTCCGCACGGTGCTGGCCTGCGTAGATACGGGAGAATTCGACGCTGAGGCCTCCCTTGCTGAGCTGGCTGAGCTGGCCGCAACTGCCAACGCTGAAGTGGTGGGCGAGGTGCTCCAGAGGAAGCAGTCCTACGACCCGGCTACCTGCATGGGCGCAGGACGTCTGGAGGAGCTGAAGGAGCAGCTTGATGCGCTGGAGGCCGAACTGGTGATCTTCGACCATGAGCTCTCCGGAGTTCAGGTGCGAAACATCGAGCAGATCCTTGACGTGAGAGTTATCGACCGAACTACGCTGATCTTAGACATTTTCGCACAGCGTGCCCGCACTAAGGAGGGTAAGCTCCAGGTCGAGCTTGCTCAGCAGAAATACCGGCTGCCCCGGCTCACCGGAATGGGAACTGCCCTGTCCCGATTGGGAGGAGGTATCGGCACTAGGGGGCCCGGCGAGACCAAACTGGAGACCGACAAGCGTCACATCCGCAAGAGGATCTCTGCCCTTGAGGACGAGCTCGAACAGCTTAAAAAGCACCGTGACTTCTCACGCTCCCGCCGAAAGAAGGACGGAGTGCTCTGCGCAGCAATCGTGGGCTACACCAACGTTGGCAAGTCCACACTGCTCAACGCACTGACCGACGCCGGTGTTCTTGCGGAAAACAAGCTGTTTGCCACACTGGATATAACCTCCCGTTCCATAGAGCTGCCAGACGGAAGGAGCGTGCTGCTCATCGACACCGTTGGACTGATCCGGCGGCTGCCCCACGACCTTGTAGAGGCCTTCAAGTCCACGTTGGAGGAGGCGGCTTCTGCCGACATTATCCTCAATGTGCAGGACCTTTCCTCACCCGAGCGTGAGGAACAGGCTCAGGTCACGGAGAAACTCCTCAACGAGCTGGGCTGCGAAGCGATCCCCAAGATCCAGGTGCTGAACAAGGCCGATGCTGCCCTTTATCCGGACACAGTTTTCGAGGACAGCCAGACCGTTATGATCAGCGCCAAGGAGCGCACCGGCTTCGACAAGCTGCTAAGGTGCATTACGGAAAATCTCCCGGAGACCGCCCGGAGAATGACTCTCCTTGTCCCCTATGACAAGACGGCCTTCATCGGTCGGATCAGAGCCGAGGGCAAGGTCTTCGCCGAGGAGTATCAGGAGAACGGCACTCTGATCGACGCTCTCGTTGACGTTAAGCTGATAAAAGAGGCCCAGCAGTACAGCTGCTGACCATAGACACACAAAAGCCCCAGAGCTTCGCTGCTCCGGGGCTTTTTCATTGGCAAAACGCCTATTTTCTGGGGAATATCGTGTTTCGTGGAGTGCCTCTTGTGGGACGGTCCAGCTCAGATCTGCCCAACAGGAAGCTCTGCAAGGAAACAAGGTCGTTCATGTTGAACTGACTGTCGCTGTTCACGTCACAGCGCTCCTCCCACTGGCTGTCAAGGAGCTTCTGGCGCAGCATGATCAGGTCGAATACAGACACCCTTCCGTCGCCGGAAAGGTCGCCGCAGATGATCAGCTCCTCCACCGGCTCCAGCACCCATATCTGCTGGAGAGATCCATTTCGAGTCAGCTGCTGGACGTTTCCGCCGTCCTCACGGGAACTGTCCGCCACCTCCACAGCGCTCTTGTCGCCGCTGGACTTGGTGAGGATCACATATCCGTCCTCCGCCTCCAGGAACTTGAACTTCTGAGCATCTGCAAAGGTGTTCGTGTAAATGCCGATATTCGTTCGGTCGTCGGCCTTTCCGTAATCCAGATCCAGGAGATAGGTCTCTCCCCCGCCGATCGCCGAGTAGATCTCATAATAGCCGTCACCGGTCGCTCTGATGTTCCAGATATTGTAGTCCGCAGCACCGTCTGCCGAGAACTGGAAAACATTTCCGCCGGGCTTGCCCTCGCCGTTTTCCACAGTCAGATACATACCGCTGGCAAGGCTGCGGATCCGATAGCTGCCGTCGGTGATCTGAGCTCCCTCCTCGGGAACAACATTCTCCTTCTTCGGAAAAACATCTCCGAAAACTCTCAGGGACTCCAGCGGCTTGCCATTGGAGTCGAACAGTCCCTGATTGTCATAGGAGCTTCCTCCCGTGTCAGAAACGTCCTGGTCGTAGCCAACAGCGTACTTGGTCGCCCAGCCGGAGCCGGTCTCCTCCCAGACAGCCTTCTGAGCGTAGTAATTGTCCCCGGGAACTCCCAGCCAGGCAGGCTCCCAGTAAAACACGCCGATGCCCCATTTACCGGTGTTTGCAACTGCCTGATAAACGTCCCTGATGCACTGAGACTGGCCCTCTACTGACACAGGATAGCGCATATCGCAGCCGCTGGACTGGCTTGTCGCAGCATTTCCCTGAAAGTCGCCGTCGGTGTCAGTGTACGGGTAGGCCATTTCCGCTACCATGACGTACTTGCCGTAGGTGTCGCCGATTTTTTTCAGAACGCTGGTCAGGTTTTCAGTGGTGCCGTGCCAATAGGGGTAATATGAAGTTGCGAAAACGTCGTAATCCAGCTTGTTGTCGTTCATTGCCTTTGCGTACCAAAGGTAGTAGTCTACGTTAGAGGGGTTTGCGAAGTGATGAGCGATGAGGATATTTTTGTCGAAATCACGCACAGCCTTGTTTCCGCTTGCGAAGAGCTTGCAGATCGTATTCATGTCAGTTTCGCCGCAGAAGAAGCAGTTTGTCTCGTTGCCAACCTGCACCATACCGATCTGGCCGCCGGCCTCAGTGACAGACTTCAGCACCCAGGTGGTCCACTTATAGATCTCGCCGGAAAGAGTGTCGATGTCGTGCTCAGCCCAATATTTCGGGCGAGTCTGCTTGGCAGGATCTGCCCAGAAGTCAGAATACTGGATGTCCACAAGCAGCTTCATGCCGTATTTTGCAGCCCTTGCTGCGATCTGGCAGGCGGTGTCCACATCGTTGTTTCCGCCGCCGTAGGAGTTTCCGCTTGCGTCGTATGGGTCGTTCCACACCCGGACACGGATGTAGTTCACGCCGTTTTCCGCAAGGGTCTTGAACAGATCCTGCTCCTGCCCATGATCGTTGCGGAACTTCACGCCGGCCTTTTCCAGAGCGATAACGGATGAAACATCAACTCCCCTGATGACCTCTCCGCCGTTGACCGAGGTATCGAAGCTGGTGAAGGTCACGGCCTCTGCTGCGGAAGCTGAGAGCGGTGCCTTCGCCGGAAAGCTCCCCACAGAAAGGCAAAGCGTCAGCGCCGCCGCAGCGCCTGCAAGAATTCTTTTCAGTATCATAAACTCCTCCTTTTCAGCAGAGCTCAGAGGGCAGCTCCGCCAGTTTTCTTTGAAATCATTATACAAACTTTTTCACGATTTGTCAATAATTCCGCAACAAAATATTATAAAAAAACCGGAGCAATTACGCTCCGGCGATCAGCTCCATTACATGATTTTCCTCAAGATCCCTGATGATACTGTCAGGCAGCAGCTCACGGCATTTGGCCTCATCAGCCCAAAGATAGGCCTGATGCTCGTCACTTATGGTCACCTCTGACACAGCTGTCCTGCAAAGATAAACGATCAGAAGAGCAGGCCGCTCACCGTCCATAAGCGTCAGGTAAGCTATCCTGTCAATGGTGATGTCGGTGATGCCTGTCTCCTCCATTATCTCCCGCAAAGCCCCCTCCTCAGGAGTTTCGCCGGGCTCCAGCTTGCCGCCGGGGTTTTCCCAGGTATTCGGGCCGGAAGGGTCGTCCTTGCTCCTCTTCACAAGGAGGATCTTGCCCAGCCTCTGGTTGTAAACTATGCCTTTGACGATGAGTTTCGCTTCCATTCTCTCTCCTCCATTTGTTTTGAACAATTATTCCACGTCAGCTCTGCTTTGTCAACAAAAAAGCCACGGTACCTCTCAGCACCGCGGCAATTTTTTACAGAAGAGTTATTCCGCTCTCAGCGCACTTCTCTACCATGTCCTCAGGCCAGATAGATGACTGCACCTCGCCGATATGAGCCTTGTTCAGCAGCAGCATACAAAGTCTTGACTGGCCGATACCGCCGCCGATAGTCAGGGGAAGAGTTCCGTCTGCGATCATCTGGTGGTATTTGTAGGCCATCCTGTCCTCAGCGCCGCACTCTGCAAGCTGGGATTTCAGGGACTTCTCGTCAACTCTGATACCCATTGAGCTTACCTCAAGGGAGTCGTCCAGGATCTCGTCCCAGATCAGGATATCGCCGTTGAGCTGCCAGTCGTCGTAGTCAGGAGCTCTGCCGTCGTGCTTCTCACCGCTTGCCAGCTTTCCGCCGATCTGCATGAGGAAAACAGTTCCGTGCTCCTTGGTGATGAGGCGCTCACGCTCATGGCCGGTCTTGTCGGGGTACATATCCTCCAGCTCCTGAGTTGTGATGCAGAAGGGCTCCTCGCAGATGTGATCTGCTATCTGAGGGTAACGCAGACCGACCTTTCGCTTAGTGTAAGCGATCGCCTTCACAACGGACTTAGCTGCGTCCTTCAGGAAGTCAAGTGTTCTCTGCTCACGGGTGATGACCTTCTCCCAATCCCACTGATCCACGAAAATGGAGTGAGTGTTGTCGGTGTCGTCGTCACGGCGGATAGCGTTCATATCCGTGTAGATGCCCTCGCCGGGCTCATAGCCATAGCGGTAGAGAGCCATTCTCTTCCACTTAGCCAGAGACTGCACTACCTCGCCCTCGCCGTCGATCTCCTTGATAGTGAAATCCACCTTGCGCTCAACGCCGTTGAGGTCGTCGTTGATACCGCTTCCCTTGCGGACGATCAGCGGTGCGGAAACTCTGTCCAGAGTCAGGGCAAATGACAGAGCCTGCTGGAAGACATCCTTGATGTACTTGATAGCGTGCTGAGTTTCTCTCAGCGTAAGGGCTGACTTATAGCCCTCAGGGATATACAGCTTTCTTGACATAATGATCACTTTCCTTTGCTTGATATTTCAGCATCAGCCGGCGCCATTGACGGCTGATGTGCTGTACGGATCAGAAGGAGAGCACCTGTATGATCCTTACTCTCCGTTTTGTCTTGATACCGATAAGGTTAACGTATGTTCCCAGCTCCATCTGCTCTCTGCGTTTGAGGAAGATGCTCTGGGAGAAAATGCGGTATTTCATTTTCCGTATATCGTAGTAGAGAACTGATATGCGGTCATCATTGATAGTGCGAAAGATGAAGCCCCGGATCTTGATAAGGTCATTTTCCGGCAGCCTAAGCTCCTCCCAGAGAAGCCTTGCCGCATGGAAAACCAGCAGACCTGCTGAAATGATCCAGAAGTAGAATAGCTCAGCGCCCTCCAGCTTAAAAAGCCAGATCAGCAGGAAGAAGCCGGAAAGAGCCGCCATGCACAGGAAGAAGCTGACCACCTCTCGGCGGAGGATCTCTTCCCTGACCAGCCTTAGGATCCCCCTATCAAGAGGAGCGTAATTGCCGTTTCCGATGAGTTGGTTTTTCACCTCTAGGCTGACCTTTCTCATGTGCTCCTTGTCTCTGCGGTATCTGCGATACCACATCCCACCGATAGGGAGCCCGAATATCACCAGGCAGACAATGATGAGGCGAAAGATCATCTGATAGAGCCGACTGTTCTGGGGTAGAGGATAACGTCACGGATGTTAGCCATGCCTGTTGTGTACATGATAAGGCGCTCGAAGCCCAGACCAAAGCCGCCGTGAGGAACGCTTCCGTACTTTCTAAGGTCGAGGTAGTCGCTGTACAGGTCAAGATTCATGCCTCTCTCGTTCATAGCAGCAACCAGCTTGTCATAGTCTGCCTCACGCTCGCTTCCGCCGATGATCTCGCCAACACCGGGTACCAGCAGGTCAACTGCTGCAACGGTCTTGCCGTCGGGATTTTGCTTCATGTAGAAGGACTTGATCTCCTTGGGGTAATCTGTAACGAAAACAGCCTTGCCGAAGACTTTCTCGGAGATGTATCTCTCGTGCTCGGTCTGAAGGTCGCAGCCCCACTCTACGGGGTAAACGAAGTTCTCGCCGGACTCCTGAAGGAGCTTGATAGCCTCAGTGTAGGTAACTCTGCCGAAGTCATGAGAGATGAGTTCCTCAAGGCGAGCCTTCAGACCCTTCTCAAAGTGAGCATCGAAGAATGCGATCTCATCGGGGCAGGTATCCAGCAGCTCACGGATAACGTGCTTGAGCATATCCTCAGCGATCTCGATAACGTCGTCCAGCTCAGCGAAAGCCACCTCGGGCTCAACGTGCCAGAATTCAGCAAGGTGCTTGGGAGTGTTGGAGTTCTCTGCACGGAAGGAAGGACCGAATGTATAGATCTTTCCCATAGCCATTGCAGCTACCTCGCCCTCAAGCTGGCCGGAAACTGAAAGGCCTGCTCTCTTGCCGAAGAAGTCATTTGCGTAGTAGTCCTCCTCGGACTTGTAATCGTTATTGTAGCCGATAGTAGTAACCTGGAACATCTCGCCTGCGCCCTCGCAGTCGCTGCCGGTGATAAGGGGAGTGTTCACATAAACATAGTTGTTGCTCTGGAAATACTTGTGGATAGCCTCAGCCAGGACTGAGCGGACTCTCCAAACAGCGTTGAATGTATTTGAGCGGCCTCTCAGATGAGGGATAGAGCGGAGGAATTCCAGTGTATGGCCCTTCTTCTGGAGGGGGAAATCTGTGGGACAGTCGCCCAGGATCGTGATGTTCTCGGGAACTGCGTTGATCTCGACTGTGTTGTTCCTGCCCTCAGCGGCTGTACCTGTTACCTTCACAGACATACCAACTCTGGGCTCCTTGAACTCGCCGCTTGCCTTGTCAACTACCACCTGAACGTTTTTCAGAGATGTACCGTCGTTTACCTCGATAAAGGCAACACTCTTGGAATTTCTGGAAGTTCTTACCCAGCCGCAGACTGTTACCTCCTTGCCGACATAGTCCTTTGAGCTGATGATCTCCTTGACGTCAATGTGCTTCATAATGATCTTCCTTTCATCGTTTTTCAGGACGGAGAAATAAAAAAGCTCCTGTCCTGTAGAGAATACAGGACGGGAGCATAATACCCGCGGTACCACCTGAATTATCGCAAAAGCGATCACTTTTGGCCGCTGTAACGTGCGGAACACGGCTCCCCTACTAAGGCATTGCTTTTCGGTTTGCTGCTCGGGAGTGTTATTCGCTCAGGCTCTGATATGCGGCTCACACCATTTCCGCACTCGCTGGGAACGAAATCGAAAGCTACTTCTCTCCGTCTTGGCATTTGATTTGATGAATTTAGTATAGCACTATCTTTCCGGTTTGTCAAGGGCTTTTCAAAAATTTTTGTTGACTAACAAACAGGATCATGGTATCATATTAAAAACAGTTGACGGAACAAGTTCACTCATATTTATACCTATAAGCGAAAGGGAGTTTTACCGTGGAAAAAACCGAGAGATTTGACCTGGAGGAATACATAACAGACGGAGTGAAGTCCACCATGAAGGAGCTGATCGCTGCTGTGGTCTCAAATCCGGCTGAGAGCCGCTTCATGGCCGGATTTGCTCTCTCCGCAAAAATGGCAGATGCCAAGCGCCGGCGCTCCGCAAAAAACGGCCGCCACATACCGCCGTTCCTCATTGCAAGCATAACCAGCCGCTGCAATCTCAACTGCGCAGGCTGCTACGCAAGGGCAAACCACGCCTGCTCCGATGAAGAGCCTGTAGCTCAGCTCACCGATGACCAGTGGGACAGGATCTTCTCCGAAGCCAGCGACCTGGGGATCAGCTTCATCCTCCTCGCAGGCGGCGAGCCAATGGTGCGTCCGGACGTGATCAAGAAGGCGGCTGAGCACAAGGATATCCTCTTCCCTATCTTCACCAACGGCACTATGCTCAGCCCAAGCTACGCAGAACTGCTGAAGAAGCACCGCAATCTGGTGCCGGTGATAAGCATTGAAGGCGGTCAGGAAAAGACCGACGCCCGCCGTGGTGAGGGAGTCTACTCCCGTGTGACCAAGGCTATGGAGCTGCTGAAGGAAAGCTCCCTGATCTTCGGTGCCTCGGTCACTGTCACCCGTGAAAATGTCCGTGAGGTCTGTTCGGAGGAGTTTCTGAAAAACCTTCATGAAGCAGGGTGCAGGGCTGTGATCTTTGTGGAGTACGTCCCGGCTCAGGAGGGCTCTGAAGAGCTGGTCCCCACAGATGAGGACAGAGCCTTTCTGGACGGCAGGATAAACCAGATCCGTGCCCAGAGCAGTGATCTTCTGCTGCTGTCCTTCCCGGGCGATGAGAACACCTCTGAGGGCTGTCTGGCAGCCGGAAGAGGCTTCTTCCACATAAATTCAAGAGGCGGCGCCGAGCCCTGCCCATTCTCCCCCTACTCCGACATGAACGTGACGGAGACCTCCCTTGCAAAAGCTCTTGATTCTGAGCTTTTCCGGGCATTGCAGGAGGGCGAGATCCTGAAGGCACAACATTCCGGCGGCTGCGTGCTCTACGAAAACAGGAGCCTTGTGGAGGCTCTCCTAAGCAAGTAAGAAAAGTCCGGGTCAAGAGGCCCGAATCTTTTTTGCAAAAGCTCACTTCGTCAATTTGTACAGATCAAACTCAATAAAAGCCTCGCAAGGCCGGGAAGATCGTTGGCGGTTTTTAAGTTTTTCGTCATATCCAACAAAATTCTCATTTAACTATTATAATAAGTTGATTTTTCTGCAATAAAATGCTATAATAGTTTTGTTATATTCATTTTTTTGCAACATTGGAATTATTGGGTAATACAAGTGATCCGGAGTGATAAATTATGAACATGATAAAATGTCCTGAGGGCCACCACTATAACGGTGAGAAATTTGAACAATGCCCGATCTGCGCAAGAGAAAAGCGCCAGACTCAGAGCGGACGAAAGGCCGTCAAGGTCAGAGCTGTAAAGGCTCGCCCGGTCAAGGCCGCTCCTGCTCCCGAGAAAAAGCCGGAGGCCAAAGCCGCTCCTGCTCCTGAGAAAAAGCCGGAGGTCAAAGCTGCTCCTGCTCCTGAAAAGAAGCCGGAGGTCAAAGCCGCTCCTGCCCCTGAAAAGAAGCCGGAGGCCAAAGCCGCTCCTGCTCCCGAAAAGAAGCCGGAGGCCAAGGCTGCTCCTGTGACTAAGATCGAGGAGGAGATCATCACCGCCCCTATCCAGGAGAAAAAGCCGGAGATCAAGCCCTCTCCCGAGAAAACGCCGCTGATCTATGCTGCTCCCATTCCGCAGAGCAATGATCGGGTGAAGTCCGTTCCAAACCCCACTCAGCCCGAAAAGCGCAAGTTCCCCACTTCCGAAGAGCTGGCCGAAATGCTCAACGACGACGACATCGAGGTCGATGAGGATGTGGAGTTCGACGACATCAACAACATGGCTGTTGGCAAAAACGGCCGACTGATCAAATACATCGGCACCACCGAGGTGGTAACTATCCCCGATTCCATCACCTCTATCGGAAAGTACGCTTTCCGTGGAAACGAGGCTGCCAAGAAGGTCATCATGTCCGACAGCGTGAAAACTATCGACAAGTTCGCCTTCTGCCACTGCACTCACCTGGAGGAGATAGTTTTCTCACAAAATCTTGAGTCCATCGGCGAGAACGCCTTCCTCAAGTGCCAGCACCTAAAGGAGCTCAACCTGCCGGCTTCTCTGAAAACTATCGGCAAGGGCGCCTTCGGACGGTGCAGCTCTATCAGAAAGGTGATTTTCCCCGGACAGGTCAAGAAGATCAGCGACCTGAGTTTCTTCTCATGCAGAAATCTCAACAAGGTCATCATCACCGAGCCTATCGACAGTATCGGCAATGCCGCCTTCTCCGAGTGCTACGGACTGAAAAAGGTGGTGATCGCCAATACCGTTACATCTATCGGCGAGAGCGCCTTCTCTTGGTGCCGCTCGCTGGAGTCCATATCCATCCCCCCCTTCAGTTCGCACCGTGGGTAACTGGGCCTTCTATGGCTGCCAAAACCTCACCGATCTGAACATAAGCACGATGACCAGAGATATCCGTGATGACGCTTTCTGCGGCTGCGAGAACATCTACAACGTTCACGTTACGGAGTTCGACCGGGCTGACATCTCCAACGATGAGATCAAAAAAGGCCATAGGATCACTCTCAAGATCCTCAAGCAGATCAACCGCAAAAAAGCCGAGCGCTACGCCCGTGAGCACAACATCAGTATGCTCTTCGTGTGATGGAATACAACATTGTTATCATGGGACGGTTTCTCAGCCGTCCCAATCGCTTTATTGCTGAGGTGGAGATCTCCGGCCGAACTGAGACTGTCCATGTCAAGAACACCGGCCGCTGCAAGGAGCTCCTTGTGCCGGGCTGCCGGGTGTATCTGGAGACTTCCAGCAACCCCGCCCGCAAAACGAAATTCGACCTTATCGCTGCCGAGAAGGAAACTCCCCAGGGCACCCTTCTGATCAACATGGACTCTCAGGCTCCCAATAAGGCTGCGGAGGAATGGCTGCAAAGGGGCGCTGTCTTCGGAAAGGACGCCATTATCCGCCGTGAGGTCACCTATGGCAGCTCCCGTTTTGACCTGTGTATCGAGGAAAACGGCCAGACCTCCTACATGGAGGTCAAGGGCGTTACTCTGGAAAAAGACCGGCGTGTGTACTTCCCGGACGCTCCCACTGAGCGTGGTGTGAAGCACGTTGGTGAGCTGATCCGTGCCAAGAAAAACGGCCTTGGCGCTTACATTCTTTTTGTTGTGCAGATGAGCGGCGCACTCTCCTTTTCGCCAAATGACGAAACTCATCCTCAGTTCAGCCAGGCTCTGCGTCTTGCCCAGCAGAATGGTGTCCAGATCATCGCAGCACAATGCCGGATAACTCCAAATTCTATGGAGATCACCGGCCAGATCCCAGTTATTCTTTAGGAGGAAATAATGGTTAGACAGATAGTTCATGACCCGATTTTTTTACAGCAGAAGTCACTTCCTGCTGACCAGTCAGATATGGACACCGTCCGTGATCTGAAGGAGACTCTCGCCGCAAACAGTGACCGCTGTGTTGGAATGGCTGCCAACATGATTGGCGTCAGCAAAACTATCCTTGCGGCTGTGATCAAGGGGAAGATCCTTGTGATGATCAACCCGGTGATCATCGACTCCTCAAAGCAGGTCTACACCGCTGAGGAGGGCTGTCTTTCGCTGACAGGAACTCGCACCACTGAGCGCCATAAGGTAATCACAGTGGAGTTCCTCGACGAGAAATTCAAAAAGAAGAAGATGACTCTCCGGGACTTCGATGCCCAGATTATCCAGCACGAGATCGACCATTTCAGCGGAAAGCTGATCTAAAATGGAAAAATCTGCGAAAAAACTCCCGGAAGCTGCTGCCTCCGGGAGTTTTGTTTTACTTGCCTTCGTGGAAGAATAACGGGAGTCCGTCATAGATGTAATTGCGGACAGGTCCCCACCAGTGAGTTTCGCCGGCACCAACAAGGAAGTAGAAGTTGCCCTTGGAGAAATCACAGGTGTAGGTGAAGTGGTCGGTGTCCTTCTTCATGGGATCCACCAGACCCAGCATATTGTTGTAGGCAATGTCGCCGTCGCCGGTCGCTGCGAAAACGAAATACTCGTTCTGCTTGAAGCCAAACTTGTCGATAGCATTTTTCAGACCGGTCTCACCGCTCCAGCAGTGGCCTGACAGAGGCATATAGTATGCGCAGATGTCCAGGTTGTTGATGAACATATTCCATGTGGAGCCGCCGCCCATTGAGAAGCCGCCGTATGCACGGTGGTATCTTGATGCCTTCAAGTCAGCCTCTGAGGTGGACTCAGCATAGGTGGAATACTTGCCCTCAACAAAGGGGATTATGGAGCGCCGCATCTCGTCCCAAACTGTTCCGGCTCCCATATTTCCGTCATTTGTGGGGCAGCCGTTGAATGTGGGAGCCACCACGATCAGGGGCTCAAGCTCGCCGTTCATGATCATGTGGTCAAGGATGTTGGGGAGCTTGTTGTCGGCGAAAACAGTGTTCTCGTTCTCTCCGCCGCCGTGCATTAGGTAGAAAATATTGTACTTCTTGGAAGGATCGTAGCCGTAGGGAGTGTACACGTTCAGAGACTTGTTGCCGTTGATGCCGGTGTAGCTCTCCTTGGTCACCTTGCCGGCCTGTGAGCAGGCCTGAACGTACTCGCCGGGAGCTGTACGGTATGTGATGCTAGAAGGATAGCTGAATGTAGAAACAGGCGTATTATCGGGGAATTCACTGATCTTGCCCAGAACGTATTCCTGGATCAGCACCAGGTCGTTGATCTGGAACTCGCCGCTCTGGTCAGCATCAGCAGCTCTTGCAGAAATGCTGTCGGAGATCCCGTTCACCAGGCCGTCTCTTCCCATGATAACGTCGAAAACTGAGATCCTGCCGTCGCAGTCGATGTCGCCAAGGATCATGCGGCGGATCTTAGGCTGTCCGGGACCGTCGATCTTAGTTCCGGCAACAGCTCCGATAGCCTCGTCGATGTAGAAATTATTCTTGGTCTTATCGGTAGTCTCAATGTATATCGCAAGTCCGCTTGCACCCTCGGGAATTGTGTAATTCTCGTTTGCCAGCTGGAGCCATTCGCCCTTAGGACAAGTTCCGGAGGCTATCTCGTCGTACTTTGTCTCGCCCTCAGCATCCTTGTACTCAAGAGTCAGCTTAAAATCGGTGTTGTCGCCGCCGTCAAAATAGGTAACGTTTGCGGAGAAGCTGTAGGTCTCGCCGGCCTTGAAAGCTGAGGAGCTAATCGGTCTCTTGCCGCCGTCATAGGACTCGCTTCTCTCCTGGACCAGAAGAGCCTCCTTGCCGGCGTAGGCAGTTCTGCCGCTGGTGAGAACAGAGGCTGCAAAGCGGCCGTCCCAATTGTTGGTGTTGCCCTCAAAGGTGTCGTGGAAGTAATAGCCGTTCTCATCGGGCTCGATAACGTGTCCGCCCTTTCCGTTTACAGTTGCGGAGCCGTCAGCACCGTTCCAGGGGGTGCGGTCGTACTCAAAGAAGTCGATGTCGGCATATCCTCCTGTAGACTTGGTAGGATAGCTGAAAATCGCACTTCTGTAGCCTGTGAACAGCTTCAGGTCATAGCTCATTTTAAGCTCGCTGCCCAGCTTTGTCCAGTTGGAGCCGTCGTAGGAATAATAGAAATTGGCCTTGTCGATGTCATTGGAGGCGCTCATGTCGCTCTTGACGTCGCTGAACTTGAAGTCCACCTTCAGGTAGACCTCGTCGCCGGTCAGGTCAGCCTCAGCCTGGATCGCATCTGTTGTTCCGGCAACATCGCTTCCGGAATTTGTGGACATATAGAGCTTCTTGGCGCCGCTGTCGGTGACATAAACGCCGATATTTCCGTATTTCAGCTGGAATGCGGACAGACCGGCATGGTCGCCGGGCTTCATGCCCTTGGTGTCCAGCTTGATGTAGCTTGAGCAGGCAGGTCCCTCAGTGCGCATGGTGAGAGTATTCCTTGCGTTGAGCAGATGAGTTGCCATATTCTTGTTGTAGAGCCTCAGCCAGCCGTCACGGTCTGTAACTGACCAGGCGCTGTTATCGGGGTTGTGGTTCCACTGCCACTCCAGTGCAAGATCATTGGAGGTGTAGCTGAAATCGTCATCTCCTGCAAGATGAGTTCCTGTTAGAGCGCAGTCCATATCAAAAGTGACCGGAGCCTTGCCGTTGACGCCCATGATAGGCCAGCCGTTCTCCCAAGTTACAGGCACCAGCACAGGGATCCTTCCCACAGCGCCGTGATCCTGGAACACCATTCCGTACCACTTGCCGTCAGGAGTATCCACGATACCGCCCTGAGCTGCACCGCTTCCGTAGCTTCCAACGCCGGAGCTGAGGATAGCCTTGCTCTCGTAGGTGCCAAGCAGATCCTTTGAGCGGTAAACATACTCAGTACGACCGCTTCCGCTGGGCCAAGCGATGATGAAAATGTAGTAGTAGTCGCCGATCTTCTGGATGTGCGAGCCCTCACCGGCAACGTAACCGGAGATGTTGGTCTTGAACAGGGTCTTGTCCACGCCGCCGGACTTAAATCCGGTCATTTCGGAGTTCAGCTCCTTGATCTTGATCTCACCGCCGCCGTAGACCAGGTAGTTTCGGCCGTCGTCGTCGAAGAGGATGGAAGCGTCGTGATACATACCGTTGATCTCACTGCGAGTCCAGGTGCCGTTCTCGATGTCGTCAGTTTTGTAGATGTAGGACTTTCCGGTGCCGTAGCTACCGAAGAAAACGTAGTACATACCGTCGTGATAGCGCAGGCTGGCAGCCCACTGACCGTGAGCGTAATCATGCTTGCCGTTGGTCAAATTCTGCACATCGCCGTTTGCCATGGTGTCGTAAACGTAATTGCAGATCTCCCAGTTCACCAGGTCGTTGGACTTCATGATCGGAGCTCCGGGACTGAAGAACATGGTGGTGCTGACCATGTAGTAGGTGTCGCCTACACGAATGACGTCATCATCAGGCACATCTGACCAGATGATCGGGTTGTTCACAGAGGAAGCAGCGGTTGCCTCCATTGCAAAATTCCCTGTTTTCTGCGGAAATGCAGCTGCACTAGTGAGAACAAGTGCTGATGCAAGGGCTCCCGCAGCAGCCCGTTTGAAATTTGTCATAAATATATCCTCCTTATTCCCTGTGTTCAATATCTGTTAATAATATCATACGATTTTCGTCACATTTTTACAACTCATAAAACGCAGAAAAGGTGTACATTATGAATGATTTGATCTCCCAGATATCATTATATTGCTATTATCGCCGCCTAATGATCACTTTGCTGACAAGTTTACCAAAACAGAAAAATGCAGCTGTGACAGGGAAGATCACAGCTGCATTTCCTTATATAATTTTTTCAGAGAGGGGCATTATTATGCTTTGAAGATCGCTCTTACAAAGTTGTAAAGATGGGCACGGATACAATTGTCGCCGTGGTAGCCATTCTGAACATAGTGCCAAACGTGAGGAACACCGTTAGTGGTGAAGTTATTGTGATAGCCCTCGGGGGTGCTGTAAACAGTCTGGTCATTGCCGCCGGCTGTCATGAACACCAGGTGGGGCTCCTTGCCGCTTTCCCACTTGAATGCGCCTGTTGCGCCGGGAGCTGCACAGATAGTTCCGATGTAGCCGAAAAGATCAGATCTCTGCATACCGATGAGGAGAGACTCTCTTCCGCCCATTGAGAAGCCTGTGATAGCGGTGTTGTCGGGACCTGTCTTGACGCTGTAGGTGCTCTCGATGTGAGGCATAAGGTCCTTGGTCAGGTCGTTGATGAAGTTGTCATAGGCTGCGTTATTTGCTTCGTCCATTCCGGAGCAAGCGTCCTGTGTTTCGCTGGAATAGATGTAAGGGAAAACCACGATCATGTCCTCAGCAGCGCCCTCAGCGATGGCATTGCCGATAATCTGGCGAGTTACCATTTTGTTTCCGTTGTTACCGTTGAAGATCATTCTGTCCTGATCTTCCCAGTAGCCGTGCATAACGTAGAGAACAGGATACTTCTTGTTCTCGCTGTAGTTTGCAGGGAGAAGGATGTTGTACTTCTTATTGCGCTTGCAGGTGGTAGAGTAGTATGTGCCGCCCTTTACTGTTCCGTACTGAACGCCGCTCTTCTCCTCCCATGAGCTCTGAGGCTCGTTCTCAACGATATTTGATGCGTATTTCTGAGTGTACTCAGCCATTGTGAGGGAGGTCTTCTCTCCCTGAGGCTCGTCGTTTCCGGGTGTTACGTCTGAGCCACTACTGGCAGAGTCGGAGAACTCTGTTCTCCTGCCCAGAACATACTGCTGGATCTGGACTGCGTCTGCGATAGTGAATGAGCCGTTCTGGTCAACGTCAGCTGCCAGAGCTGCTGCGCCGGAGAGACCGTCGCCAATGCCCTGTCTTGCTGCGATAACATCGAAGGTATTGATCTTGCCGTCGCCTGTGATGTCGCCTAAGATGTAAGAGATCTCAGCAGGTCCGTCAATCTTTGTGCCGGCAACTGCAACGATAGCCTCGTCGATGTAGAAATTATCGGTTCCTTCTGCTGACTCAACGTAGATAATGGGATTTGTAGCGCCCTCGGGGATCTTGAAATTGGTATTTGCAAGCTGGACGTAATTGCCCTTTACTGCTGTGGCTGAAGCGATGTGAGTGTACTTCGGCTCGCCGGCAGAATCTGTATACTGCATGGACAGGAGGAATTCCTGGCTTGCAGCGTCGCTGTCAAGGTAGGTAACGTTTACGCTGAAGCTGTACTCCTGGCCGGCCTTGAACGTAGTCGTGTCAAGAGCCTTCTGGGCACCGTGCCAAGCGCTTTCTCTGTTCTGAGCAAGAAGAGCCTCTGTATCAGCATAGGGAGTTCTGCCGCTGGTGAGGACGTCAGCTGCTCCACGGCCGGTCCAGTCGAATGTACCGCCCTCGAATGTATCGTGGTAGTAGTAGCCGTTTGCATCGGGCTCTATGGGCTCCTTCACAACAGGTCCATCAGGGTTATCAGGAACATCCTTGCCGTCGCTCTCCAGAGTTACGATGAAGGTCGAAACACTCTGTGCAGGGAGCTGTGCATTAAAGCCTGAACCGCTTGCGTTCATATTCTTTGTAGCAGCATGGTTCTCGCTTCCTGATGTTCTGTAGCGGTCAACATTAGTGATAGTTCTGCCGCTTATATCGAATACCTGATTGAGCTCTGTCGTACCCTTGTTGATAGCAACGATCTCGATCTGAGTATCGCTGTGCTTGTATGCAGAAATGAGGATATTAGTATCTGGAGACTCAGTAGCATCGATACGGTAGTCGCCGGGACGAATGTACTTTGAGAACTGGCCGAAAATATATCCACGCTTTGAAACGCTGTGTGTTGACTCATAGATGATACTGTAATTACGGCGGAGGGGCCATACAACGTAAGCCTGCATACCGCCAACAACGAGAGCATCGTGGATACTTACAGCCTGCTCAAGGTTATCAGGCCACTTATTAGCATCAACATCGCTGTTCGGAACATATACCTCAGTCATCCAGAGCTTCTTGCCGCAGCTTTCAAGCTCCGGGAAGTCCATCTTGTTTCTGGGTGTGCCATAGAAGTGAGTTCCGAATATGTCACAATTTGCAAAAGCCTTGGGGTTATTAAGGATCTTTTTGTAGTAGTCCTTACCGTTGCCCCATGCGCCATACTGGAAGGATTCAGGAGACATAAGTCTTGTGCTTGTGATTCTGTCGCCGTAGTTAGCAATAAAGTCGGTAGTCTCGTCCGGCGTCCATGCTGTCCACTCCTTGGCGTAGTCAGGCTCATTCTGAACTGAAACGCTATAGAGATCAACGCCGTTGTTCTTCATATATGTACCGAAGTTATTAAGGTGATCGGCATAAGCGGCGTAATTCTTCTTGGGAAGATGGAGCTTGCCGCCGTAAGCAGAGCCGTTCTCAGCGAGATTTGCCGGCGGCTCCCATGGTGATGCGAAAACCGTGATGCCTCTCTTGGAAGCATACTGAGCAGTCGGAAGAGCCTTGCTCCACTGGCTGCTGTCAGGGTTTACGAAAATACGAAGGATAGTACAGCCCAACTGTCCTTCGCCGTTTCCGAAAGCGAGCTGTCTGTCGGCATCAGTAAGGTCGCCGTACCACTCAGGGTGGTTTATACCGCCGAAGCCGTCGATTGACTGATACAGCTTGTTGGTATTGATCGTACAAGTGCTGGCTGCGTCTGCCTCAGTGGGCTGAGCAGGAACAGCAGAGAATGTTGTTGCCAGCATTGCACCGGCGATAAGTCCGGCAGCAGCGGACTTGAGTTTTCTGAAAGTTCTCATCTAATTACCTCCTGATCTAAAAATTGTGAGTAACGCACATTTCCGATATATTCATTATAAATTCATTTTTTGTTAATGTCAACGGCAAATGTACAGAAAAGGTGGACAAAATGATTAAATAATGACCTTTTTTTGTTCATAAAATATTGACAGGAGGTATTTTACTGTATATAACTCAAACTTCGCACATCAAAAATAACTGTGGATCTTAAAAATTCAATAGTATTTGCCGCATAAGTAACTAAATCAAGCAGCCTTTAACTTGACTTTTAGAGCATCTGGAATTGCTTCGAAAAACTTATCAACAAAAGCAGATGTCTCTTGTTTAGAAATTGTTAAAAATTCTTCAGCTTGACTTATGAACAA
>Ga0208824_1001173_pt1 | contig 24304 bp, 20 predicted proteins | sample AD_JPNTR3_MetaG_FD_184447 | JGI IMG/M metagenome (GOLD analysis project Ga0208824, IMG submission 184447) | Active sludge microbial communities of municipal wastewater-treating anaerobic digesters from Japan - AD_JPNTR3_MetaG (SPAdes) (version 2) | ecosystem: Engineered > Bioreactor > Anaerobic...
AATACACGAAAAGGAAGCATGGTTTTTCATGAAGTTTCATGTGTTTCATGGTTCGGGTTTTGGAACCACGGAATACACTGAACACACGGAAAGACATGGAGCGGGTTTTTGGGAACCACAGAGAGCACAGAGGTTTTTTGGGGGTAGCGGTATTCCCAGACAAACTAATGAACTAATTAACTTGCCTATAAATTGACAGGATTTCCCGCTGCGCGGGCGCATGTATCCATGATTTTCATGATTTTCAGGATTGAATAACATCATGTTAATCATGGATTTCTCCCCGCCGAAGCGAAGCTGTCGGAAATCATGTCCTAAAATTATTCCAAGGTTTTTTCGCGGCGAAGCTGCGCGGCAGGCTAACTCCCTAAATTTCAACTGCCACGGCACGAAGCTTGCTTCACTCACTGCAGGAGAACGTGAGATGGCTGATCCTGACGCAAAACTGATTGAAGCGATTTCCTTTTTTGAGCAGATTTTACAGACGATGCCGGGAGACCGGACGAGTCTGGAATTTCTGGTCGTTGCCTATGAGCAGACCGGACAAGTCGAGAAACGTCGCGACTGCCTGGTCAAACTGGCGGACACGTTGCTGAACGAGAAGGACTATGACAATGCCCAGGTGATCGCCGGGTATCTAAGCGCGTACACGGACGATCCGCCGGCGCGGGCGGCGGTCCAAAAGGTGGCCTCTGTGGTTCAGGGCGAGATCCTGCGTGGCCAGTACCGCAGCGATGTTTCCGGCGCCAGCGGATTGTCAGTCGATCACGAACCGGCTTTTGCGCCCGCCTTCCAAGATGTTGGCCTTGAGGTGCAAGCCCTCTCGCGCGCGGCATCGGCCGCCGAAATGGACTTGGTCTGGCTGTGGAAAGAGCGTGAGTTCCTCCCCAAGGATGTCTGCATGGACGTGTTGCATGTGTTGACGGACCGGCCGGTCACCGATGTCCCGGCCCTGATATCAGCGCTGGCTCTATTGGATGAGCAACGCCCGGAACTGACCGACGCGTTAATGGAGCAGATGCAGCGGGAGAGCCGGATGCCGCCGATCCCGATTGAACTGTTCGATGTCCAGCCAGCGGCTGCGGCTGTTCTGGCCCCGGTTTACGTGCATGTGCGAGGCGTACTGCCCTTCGCGCTGATGGGCGATAACGCACTGGTCGCGGTGCTGAATCCTCTCAATCGGGCCCTGCAAGAGGAAACGGTCGCGCGCGCCGCGCGGCCCTGCCATTTTTTCATGGCGCACCCCAGAACATGGCAGCAGATGGCCGCGAAAATCACGATAGATCAATAAAGTTCTGGAGCACGGCCTTTAATTCGTCGCGTGTGTAGGGCTTACCCAGAAACGCATCGTAACGCGCAGAGGCAAACGTGGTGCGGACACGCTCCTCCGCATGCCCCGAGAGAATGATCGTCGGAAGATCGGGGCGGCTGAGACGCAAGATCGAGAGCAGGCGCACGTTGTCGAGGCTGTCTGCCTGCGCATCCAAAAGAAGCAGACGGATATCGTCGGCATGTTGGCTGAAGAGCGTCTGTGCCTCCCGCTGACTGGCGGCCATCAATGCCTCGATGCCCAGTGAACGCAGCACCATGCCCGTGGTCCGCAAGATAGCGGGCTCATCCTCGACCAGCAACACCAGTGGCCGCGCAGTATTTCCGTTCGACTTAGCGTGTGGGTCAGTCACAGTCAGAGCGCCGTCCGTTGCGCCGGATTGCGTGTCCCCTGCACCTGCATCGGACACGGGTTGCGGTTGTTTGAAAACAGGCAGCCAGATGCGGAAGCAGGTGCCTTTGCCGAGTTCTGTCTGGATCGCGATGCCGCCGTTGTGGACGTCGACAATGCCGAAAACCGTTGCCAGCCCCAGACCGCGTCCGACCGCCTTGGTAGAGACAAAGGGCTCGAAGATGCGGTCGAGCACATCGGGGGGAATGCCTGGGCCGGTGTCTTCAATTTGAATCAGCAGGCCGCGCTCGAACGGAAGCGGACGCGTACTGAAAAAGTCGACCGATATCTGTCGGGTCAGGGTCAGAAGACTGGTGCTGACGGTGATATGCCCGCTGGCCCCCTTGAAAGCCTCTGAAGCATTCCGTAGCAGGTTGATGATCACCTTCCAGAATTGGTGGGGATCGGCGGCCACAGGCGGCAGGTCCGGGGCCAGCTTGAAATCGAGAATGACGTTCTGCGCAACCACGCCGCTCATCAGACTCTTAAGTTCGCGAATCATCGCGTTGACATCCTGGCATTCAAATTCGGCCGGGGTGTGGCCAGCGTATGTCATCAACTCACGCGTCAACGTGGCACCTTTGTCCGCCGCTTGACGGATGGTTCTCGCCGCCTCGCTCTCTTCGTCATCGGATTGGATCCGGACCAGTTCCACCGTGTTTTGGATAATCGCGAGAATGTTGTTGAAATCGTGGGCAATCCCGGCCGCCATGGTACCGAGGCTCTCCATCTTCTGTACTTTCGCAAGATGTGCCTCGACCTGTTCGCGCACCTCGCGTTCACGCCACTCTTTGGTGACATCCCGCCAGACCACCACCCCCTGCTCGTCGTCCATACGGCTGACACGCACTTCAAAGTGGCGGTATGAACCATCCGCCTCCCGGCAACACAGCATCACCATCTGGGTACGGTCCGAACAAAGCGCCTCGCGCATCGCCCGACCGAACGCGTCACAATCGCTCTCCGGGAAAATGGGGGGCGAGAGAGACTCTCCTACCACGAGTCCCGGAATGGGATTCGTGTAATCAGGCTGCTTGAGGAGTGAGACCAGACGCCCCTTTACGTCGAAAACGCAGAGTCCGTCCGGCATACCGGCAATCAACGCGCGCTGGCTCTGTTTGCTCTGCTCGTTCTGGCGCGTCTTGAGCGCCAACACTCCGATCATCTCGTTAACGCTCTGCGCAAGAACGCCGAACTCGTCGTCGTGCGGCCAGTCGATAGCCGGACACGCCTCGTCCAAAAGATGACTACCGATCTCGCGGATCTGCTGGGTCAACGTGTCGAGCGGATTCAGGAACAGCCGCGACTGGAGCCAGAAAATCGGGATCACGAAAACGATGCCCACCACCGCGATGAAGCAGGTCAGCCAGCCAAGCGCGACGCGGGCTAACGCGGTGAACGAGTCGGGCACTTGAACGTCGTCCCCGATCATCTGAACCACGATATACCCGCCGACATAGACGGAAAAGAGCAGGACAAGCAACACCAGTCCCGAGGCCAGGCTGACACGCAAGCGGATACTGTTTAACGTCAAGCTTTCCTGTGGTAAACGCATTCTAAAAAACCGGAAGGCGTAGCACGGGAGGTGCCACAACGTTTCAATGTGCAGGATACGCTCGTGCGGGGGCTTCTGTCGAGGAAAACTTTAAGGCGGCCGGCATCACGAACAAACTGACCTCGCTGATACAGGGGCAGGCCGCGGCTTGCGTGATGCGAAGACGGATGCGGTCGCTCTTGACTTTGGGCCCCCGGAAGAGCCGGCACGCGCCGATGCTCTGGCCTTTGGCATAACCGCGCCACTCGCCCTCTTGCCAAACGTCGATCTCGAAGGCATCCACACGATGGCCGAGTTTGATGTTTTCACGCAGGCGAATCACGTTGAACTCCGAGACGGACTGCAGGGTGAGCGTCAAGGTAGCGTTGGTCACACCGTCATCCGTAGCCCAATAGCTGTACCGGTCACCATCAAGCACGCGCGCCGGCGCGAAAGGCGCGATTCCCCCACCCGATGCGGCCGTCGGTGCGGCACGCACCTGATCGGCGGTGACCCGCGCACCGCGCGCGAGGTCATTCGCGAAAAGCGTTTTCAGCAAGCCGCCGAACTCGTCCAGCGAACGGATATCCGCCGCGCACACCAGTCCGTCACGGTCGGGCGCCACGCCAAGATTCATGCAGCCACCCTTACCGACGCTGTTGAAATAGATCTCCATGAGTTGGGCCGGAGTGCGCACGGTAGCGTCCTCGTTCGGGTGCCAGAACCAACCCTTGCGCAACGGCACGTCACATTCGGCCGGGATCCATGCTGTCCCGTTACGGTGGCCGGCCGGCCCCTCAATGTGGTTCATCGTATCGCCGTTGGCCGGACGTGTGGGATCGGTCTTGCCTTTGGGCGTGAAGGTGGCCCAGCTCTCCTCGGCGGCGAAACCTTTCTCGTTGCCGACCCAGCGGCAGTCCGGTCCCACATCGCCGAAGATGCAGGCCTCGGGCTGAAGCTGGCGCACCAGCCCCCAGGTGGTCGGCCAATCATAGTAGGTGAAGCGATCGATGTTGCGTTTCTCGCGGGCGCCGCCATAGTAGCCGTCGCCGCCGTTGGCGCCGTCGAACCAGACCTCGAAGAGAGTGCCGTAGCGGGTGAGCAACTCGCGGAGCTGGCCGTGGTAGATCGGCAGATAGGCCGGTGTGCCGTAGGCCGCACTGTTGCGATCCCAGGGCGAGCAGTAGACCCCGAAACAAAGTCCGTGCTTCTTGGCGGCGTCGGCATATTCGCGCACGAGGTCGCCCTTGCCGCCGCGCCAAGGCGAGCGCGAGATGTTGTGTTCCGTGGTCCGGGTAGGCCAGAGGCAGAAGCCATCGTGATGCTTGGCCACCAGAATCACGCCTCGCATGCCGCCGCGCTTGAGCGCTGCCACCACCTGTCCGGCATCAAGCCGGGACGGATTGAAAAGCGCAGGGTCTTCATCGCCGTAACCCCATTCGCGGTCAGTGTAGGTGTTCAAGCCGTAGTGGATCAGCGCAAAAACCTCGGTCTCGTGCCAGCGCAACTGGCGCTCGCTCGGCACGGGGCCGTAGGGCGCAGGCGCGTTGGTCTGCGCAGCGGCTGAAACACCGAAACAAGTCAGAAACAGAGAGAATAACAAGAACCGGATTTTCACATCATGATCTCCCGTGCGGCGGAGCCCGCAACCCAAACTTTTTGAACGCTCAACTTTCAACTTTCAACGCTCAACTTTCAAGTACGCCTGCAGAGCAGGCTTTTACACTCGCCGTTGTGAACCACTGCGTGGTCGCAACAATCGATACCGATACCGATAGCGATACCGATAGCGAACTAATGCACTAACGCACTAATGCACTAACAAACTTCTCCATCCGCTCCATCGCCTCCTTGAGCTGTGTCATGCCGGTGGCGTAGGAACAGCGCAAGAACCCCTCGCCGCAGGCACCGAAAGCTTCGCCCGGCACACACGCGACATTACACTCGTTGAGCAGGCGCAGGGCAAACTCCTTGGAAGAGAGACCCGTAGACTGGATCGATGGAAACACGTAAAACGCACCGCGCGGCATGAAGCAATCGAGCCCCATCTCATTGAGCGAAGCGACGATAAAGTTGCGCCGCAGATGGTAAGCGTCACGCATTTCGGCGATGGCGGCATCACCGTGACGCAACGCTTCGAGACCGGCAGTCTGGCTGATCGACGAGGCGCACATCATGCCGTACTGGTGGATCTTCATCATGGCGTCAATCAGCGGCGCCGGCGCGCAGGCATAACCCAGCCGGAAGCCGGTCATCGACCACGCCTTGGAAAATCCGTTGAGGAAGATCAGACGGTCGCGCAAACGCGGAATAGCCGCCATGGAGTGACGTCCGCCCTCGTAGGTCAGTTCCGAGTAGACCTCATCGGAGACCACCAGCAGATTGTGGCGGATCGCAAAATCAGCCAGCGCCTCGGTGTCCGAACGGTCGAGCGTGGCACCGGTGGGATTGTTCGGGAAGTTGAGCAGCAGCACGCGGGTGCGCGGCGTGACCTTTTTCTCCAGTTCTTCGACTGTCAGGCGGAAGTCGTCCTTACGGAACGTCTCGACTGGTACCGGCACACCGTGCGCCATGCGGATAAGCGGCGCGTATGCGACAAAGCAGGGTTCGTGGTAGAGCACTTCGTCACCCGGCGAGAGGACGGCGCGCATCGCGAGATCGAACGCCTCACTGACCCCGACAGTCACGAGGATCTCGTGCTGCCAATCATACTCGGCGTGGAATGAGTCACGCATGTACGCGGCCAGTGCTTGACGCAACTCGGGGGTTCCGAGGTTCGAGGTGTAGCGCGTGGCGCCACGCTCGACCGCTTCGATCGTGCGTTCACGGATGTGCCATGGCGTCTGGAAGTCCGGCTCGCCGATACCGAGCGAGATCACATCTTTACGGCCAACGACAATGTCGAAAAAATCACGGATGCCGGATTTAGGCAGGCCCCGCACATGCGGCGCCACGAAATCAGGGGCAGACTTGGAGTCGGTCGTCATGGGATTCACTTTCCATCAGGACACCTTGGTCCTTGTAGGTTTTCAGCATGAAATGGGTGGATGTCGAAAGCACGCCGTCGAGAGGGGCGAGCCGTGCACTGACAAAATTCGCGACCTCCTGCAAACTCGCGCCTTTGACGATGAGCAACAGGTCATAGGCACCGGACATCAGGTACATAGATTCGACTTGCGGGAATTTACCGATGCGCGCGGCCACGCGATCGAAGCCGCCCTCGCGCTCTGGGCGGACGCGCAGTTCGATCACGGCCTTTACGCCGCAGGTATCAAGCCGGTCGGTGTTGAGCAACGCCTGATAGCCGCGGATCACGCCTTCTTCTTCGTAGGCGGCAATACGCGCGCGCACCTCCTGCTCGCTGATACCAAGCAATTTGGCGAGCGTCGCGTCAGATTCGCGGGCGTTTTTTTTCAGCAGTTCAAGCAAAGCATCCATGGCAACTCACCTTCCTGATTTAAGAATAGCCCTCAGTTTAGCGTAAAATGGGCAACGGTGGCAAAGGTTTAGAGGACCTCGACCTGATCAATCTCGGCAGTCACCGCCACTGCCTGCCCGATCATGTCTACGTTGAGCACCACTTTCAGCGCTCCGGCCAACCGTGCAACGCGCCCCTCGACACCGCGGAACGGACCGTCGGTGATGCGTACCAAGCGTCCCGCCGTCAGCGGCTTGGCGGCTTCAAGCGCCGGATTGGCACGCAGCGCGCGCCGCACCATTACCAGATCACGCAACATACGGCGCGGGAATTCCGGCTCAAGAATACGCACCAACAGATTGGTCTTGAGCAGCGCGAGACGCCGGTCGGGCGTAACGCGGGCGAAGACATAGCCCGGAAACACCGGTAAACGGACCGTAACTCTACGACGTTGCGTCATGCGCGTTTTTTCACGGAGCGGCAAATAGTACGCGATCCCGTAGAGTTGGCAGTATTCGGCGACCTTCTTTTCGGTTCGAGGTTTTACAAAGAGGACCTTCCAGTATTGCATACACGGCCTATCATAGGCTCTAAGGGCGGAGTTGGGCAATACCGGTTTCGGATTTCTGTTTTTTTGGTTTAACTCGGAGCTTGTATTCCCACCTAGGATGGGGTTTAATCTTACATTCTTTCGATTCTAATCAGGTGTCAAGTAAACGCAACGCGTCCAGCGACGGTCGGTGGGCGCGGGACGTAAGGTGAGGAGTGGAACCGATGCGAATGTTTATTCGTGCGTTGGCGGCGGTGGTCGTGTTTTCGGCCGCGTGTGTGATGGGTGCCGAAACCCTAGTGAAGGATGTGTCAGTCCGCGTGCTGGACCAGTTCGGAACTGATGCGACGGACGTGCTTTCTTTCTGCAGTGTGCAGCCGGGAGCGAGCCTGTCGCAGGAGGCGCTCTCCAAAGATGTGCGCGCGCTACTGGACACCGGGCGTTACGGATATGCGGGCGTTGAACTGGAGAAGGTCGAGGGCGGCGTGCGCGTGATTTACGTGGTGAGACGTCGCCACCGTTTCCAGGAACCGCTGTCCATCAAAGGTGCCGAGTACCTGAGCGAGCGCAAGATCCGCAAGCTTTCCGAGTTGAAGAGCGGCGACTATATCGACGAGCCGATCCTCGCCTCGAAGGTCTCGAAGATCCGTGACGAGTACGTGAAGAAATTCTTCCCGAACGTCCTGATCGGCGTCGAGATCCAGCCGATTCCGAACAGCGCCGGCGCGGCGAATGTGGTTCTGACCATTGAAGAAGGCGAGCGCGCCAAGGTACGCAAGTACCGCTTCACCGGCAATGTCTCGATCCCTGATAAGGACCTGCGCTCCTCCTTCGGCCAACGCCCGTGGTACGACCCGCGTGGCTGGTTCACCGACACCCCGGTCTCGGCGCAGGACCTCGAGGATGCGCGTCAGATGGCCGAGGACGTCTACAAAAACGCCGGTTACTTGGATGCGCGCGTGGCGGCACCGACCATGGAGAAGGTCGGCAAAGAGAGAGTGGATGTGGTTTTCGCCGTCACCGAGGGTGACCTGTACACGGTCGAGTCGACCGCGATTCGCGGCGTGAAGCTCTTCCCCGAAGGCGCAGTGCTGGCAGCGGGCGAGCGGCTCAAGGTGGACGCGATCGCCGGACAGCAGACAATCGACGACGCGGCTAAAGACATCCGCGATTACTACGGTTCGCGCGGCTACGTGGATACCGCCGTGCGCGCGCTCAAAGAGACCGTGCCGGGCAAGCCGGGACGCATGGCGATCACCTACGAGGTGCGCGAAGGCGAACTGGTCCACATCCGTAACATCGTGATCCGCGGCAACAACAAGACCAAGGACAAGGTGATCCGCCGCGAGGTGCTGGTCAGCCCCGGCGAGATCATGAATGAGCCGCGCATCGAACGCAGCGAGAACCGCCTGAAGAACTTGCAGTATTTCAAGAGTGTGCGCCACTACTCCGAGCAAACCGACAAGCCCGGCGTGCGTGATCTGGTCTACGAGGTCGAAGAGCAGCGCACCGGCAACTTCATGATCGGCGCGGGCGTGTCCAGCATCGACAACGTGGTGGGCTTTCTGGAGATCACCCAGAGCAACTTCGATATCCTGAACTGGCCGAACTTCACAGGCGGTGGACAGAAGGCGCGTTTGGGCGTGGAAGTCGGTTCGCGCCGTCAGACGGCCGAGGTCTCTTGGACTGAGCCTTGGTTCTTGGACCGCCCGCTGGCGTTGACTGTCGAGGCATATCGCCGCATGCGCTGGTATGACCAATACGACGAGATCCGCACCGGCGGATCGATCGGGCTCTCGTACCCCGTCAAGATCGGCCGCGTCGGTATGCGCTACACGCTCGAGTTGGTCGAAATGGATGACGTCAGTAACAGCGAGTGGTACGCCGACCCCGAGGGCATGGAATCTGTTGTGCCTGACACCTGGGATGGCGACGCCGACAAGTATTTCAAGTGGCAGGAAGATGAGTTCGGTGATGACCTCAACAGCGTGTTGCGTCTCTATTGGGCGCACGATACGCGCGACCATGCCTTCATCCCGACCAAGGGTTACCAGACGACAGTCTTCGGCGAGGCCTCCGAAAGTGGTCTTGGCGACAGCGAGTATTACAAACTGGGTGCCAACTACCGCCACTGGTTCCGTATGCCGTGGTACAAGCATGTGCTGAGTCTGCGCGGACGCATTGAGACGGTCGACGCCTACGGCAATGACGAAGTGCCGATCTACGAGCGGCTCTTCCTGGGCGGCCCGCGCACCGTACGCGGTGTTGAATACCGTGACATCGGCCCCAAGGTGTTCCGCGGCAACGGCGGTAAGAGCCACGCGCCGATCGGTGGCGAGACGCTGGCCCTGGTCTCGGCCGAATACACGATCCCAGTCTTTAAGGCGGTACGCTTCGCGACCTTTGTGGACGTGGGCTCAATCGGCGAGGATGCCTTCGACCCCGAACTGTCCGACGTGTGCGTGACGGCCGGTGTGGGCATTCGCATCGACATCCCGGGCTTCCCGATCCGCTTCGATTTTGCGGTGCCGGTGGTTGATGACGATGACTACACCGACGAAGAGGTCTTCTCGTTCGTGATCGGCTTTGAATAAGGACTTGATGGCAGACGGGCGGATTGACCGCCCGCCTGCCGTGGATTAGGGAGGATACGTATGAAAAAGATGATGGTGATGCTGGCGGCGGCGCTGACCGCGTCCATGATGCTGGCACAGGAAAAGACCGCAGTGGTCAACATGGTGGATCTGGTGCGTTTCCACCCGAGTCGCGAGCGCGACCGTAAGTTGATGCAAGATACCGAAAAAGAGTTTCAGGCCAAGCTCGACAAACAGCGTGACCGCTTCGAGGAACTGCGCGACGATTATGAGAAGGCGGTTAAGGAAGCGCGCAACCCGGCCCTCAATGAAAAGGCCAGGGCCGAGGCCGAGGACAAGGCCATGAAGCACCGCGACGTGCTGGCCGAAGCCGACCGAGATCTGCGTCAGGAGATGCAAAAGTTGCAGCGCGAACTAGGAGACCTTGATGCGCGCCTGTTGCGCCAAGTGACCGGCGACATCCGCGAGGTGTTGACCAAGTACGCGCAGGAGACCCAAACCAGTATCATCCTTGATGGTACGACTATGGCCTATTTCGACCCCAAGTTGGATGTGACCGATGAGGTCCTCAAACGCATGGGCGTAGATCCCAAACTGCGCAAAGAAGCGCAGGAAAAGGCTGACAAGGAGCACGCCGAAAAAGCCGCTGCCGACAAGAAATAGTTTTGGAAACGACCGTAAAGAGCAGAGGGCACAGAGAAAACCGTTCTTCTCTGTGCTCTCTTGATTTTAAGAAGGGGTGTTGTAATGACCGTCAAAGAATTATCTGAGCGACTGGGTGGCGAACTGTCAGGTGACGGCTCGCTGAAGGTCTGCGCATTGGCCAGCCTGCCGGAGGCGCGCCCCGGCGATGTGTCATTCGTAAAGGATGCGAAGTACGCCCGCCAAGCGGGCACCACGCGCGCGAGCGCGGTGCTGGTGCCGCTTGACTGGCAGGGCGAGTGTTCGGCACCGGCATTGGTCAAGGTAAAAGATCCAGACGCCGCCTGCACACAGGTGGCCCAATGGTTCGCGCCGCCGCCTGTCGTTCGTGCCCCCGGCATCCACCCCACCGCCGTAATCGCGGAGGATGTCAAACTCGGACGGGATGTGCACATCGGGCCTTGGACGGTGATTGAGGCGGGCGTCGAAATCGGCGATGGCTCAGTGATCGAAGCGCAAGTCTTCATCGGCCAGCGTGTCCGAATGGGTGAAGGCTGCCACCTCTATCCGCAGGTCACCGTTCGTGAAGGTTGCCTGCTCGGACGGCGCGTAGTCCTGCACTCCGGCGTGCGCATCGGCGGCGACGGTTACGGATACAACCCCGTGCCTAGGGCAGACGGTTCGATCTCCGTAGAGAAGATCCCGCAACTCGGCATCGTCGAACTGGGCGATGACGTGGAGATCGGCTGTAACACAACGATTGATCGCGCACGCTTCGGACGCACGCGTATCGGCAATTCCACGAAGATCGACAATCTGGTGCAGATCGGCCACAACGTGCAGATCGGCGACTACAGCGGCGTCATCGCGCAGGCCGGCGTGGCCGGCAGCACGCATATCGGATCGGGTTGCCTGATCTGGGCGCAGGCCGGCCTCTCCGGTCACCTCACGATCGGCGACCGTGCACAAGTCGGTCCCAAGAGCGGCCTCTCCAAAGATGTCCCGCCCGGCGAGTATGTGCTTGGCCTGCCCGCCCTGCCCAAACGCGAATTCGCTGCCACATTGCTGCTGCCGCGCTTGGTCGAAAAGCTCAAGGCGCGCATCGAGGCACTGGAAGCGCGACTGGGAGCGCGGAGCTAGCATTTAGCCCGCCGCGCGGCTTCGCCGCGAAAAAACCTTGGAATAAGTTTAGGACATGATTTCCGACAGCTTCGCTTCGGCGGGGAGAAATCCATGATTAACATGATGTTGTTCAATCCTGAAAATCATGTAAATCATGTAATCCTGTCAATTTATAGGTAAGGATTTAGGATTTTTTAACTTCTGCGTTCAGAAGCGGCGGTGTAACCGCCGTGACCGCGCCTCTTGTCTCATGTCTCTCGTCATCAGGACGGTAGTAGTATGCTCCCTTTTCTTTCAAGGATGCAACACATGCAAAAACAACAAAACGTGAAACGCGGTGTCTGGACTGTGGCGGTCGTCAGCCTGGCACTCGGCGCGCAGGCAGTCACGGTCATCAACCAGACCACTAAACAACTCCTGTTTTATGACGACTTCGAGTCCGCGCCAGCGGCCAGCAGCAGCGCCCACCCCGACACGAGCGGCGACTACGATCCGGTGGCCACGGTCGTGCCGGGAAGCAGTTGGCTGATTAATGAAACCGGCCCGACCAACATTCAGGTCACCGCCTACCGCGGCAACGGCGTGAACGATCCGGCGCGCCCCCCGCAGGGGACGAACTACCTGCGTGTGGTCCGGCACTGGGATGCTGCTCCATCTGAGGCCACGCTCGTCCTGCCTGCCGTCCAGAACACCCCGGGCGACAAGATTCATCTTGAAATGCTGGTCTGGATTCCGCGTCATCCCAATTGGGGTGCGTTCCGGTTTTCGTTGCTCGGCTCGGATGCCAACTCTAGGGTCAACGTGGCGGTCGAGACGAATAGAGTCGATACGGGAGACGTTCAATCCCAAGCCATGGCCGGCGGTCACTACAAAATCGACGGGCTCACCTATCGCGTGGAGACTTGGCAGAAGTGGGAAGTCGATTATGTGATCGGTGCTACCACATTTACGATCAGCGTTGACGGGAACAAGAAAACCGTGAGCACTAGGCTCGATGGCGGGGATGTCGCCTCGATCCGCTTCCGCAACGAATGGGCGGGAACCAACCTTCGGTTCTACCTGGACGCCACGGGATATGACGGCAAGTCGCAGAAATCGCTGACGCTCTTCCGCGACGGCTTCGAACGATGCATTGTGGGCAGCGTACCGGCCCTGACCGACCCGGAAGTCGGCTGCTATGACACAGCGGCGGGGGTGGTTGTGCGCACAGGTGCCACAAGCGGGGGGCCGACGGCGGCCTACAGCGGCGCAAACTACTGCGAGTTCACCGGCTCCCACTCGCTGAACTGCATGTTCCTCGGCGGTGCTTTTCCGCCGAACGTGCAGAAGTTGCGTACGCGGTTTAGGATTTGGTACCCCTATGACGGAGTGTCCGCCCACGGCATCACCAAAAGTGACGCGCTCAGCAGCGCCAACTGCTTGGTGTTTAACAAGTTGACAGGCTATGGCTATGAATCCCATGACGGTACGAAATGCCAGTGGATCTCGCCCGGCACTTACTCCGTGCCGAAAAACAGATGGGTTCCGATTGAGATGGTTTGGTACCCGACCCGCCAAACCGTCTGGGTGACCTTAGACAACGGCGCGCCGATCCAAGCGCATCTGTACGGCGCGGTTCCCGATGTCCTAGACCGGTTCCTTTTCAAGACCCAGACTGGCGAAAACAATAACCGCTTTGGGGTAGATGACATCGAAGCGGAGTGGGTGTACAACCCCGGCACGCTCATTGTTTTTCCGTGATGCAAGAAGGGGGAGGGAACGCCTTGCACGATTCATGGACAGCATTCACGCAGACTGAATTCCAGAAGCCTTACTTCAAGGCGTTGATGGATTTCTTGGAAGCGGCGTACGCCGCGCAGACCGTCTACCCGCCTCGGGACGACATCTTCAACGCCTACGCGCTGTCTGCCGACGCGGTGAGGGTCGTGATCCTCGGACAAGACCCCTACCACGGCCCGAGACAATCGCACGGGCTAGCCTTTTCGGTAAATGACACGGTGCCCCTGCCGCCGAGCCTGCGGAATATTTTCAAGGAGGTCCAGCGCGACACCGGTGCGCCGGTGCCCGCGACGGGGCATTTACAGCGTTGGGCCGATCAGGGCGTCATGTTGCTGAACGCCACCCTGACCGTCGAAGCCGGATGCGCAGGCAGCCACCGCGGGCGCGGCTGGGAAACGTTCACCGATGCGACCATCCAGTGGCTAGCCGCGCGGCGCGACCACCTGGTCTTTATGCTGTGGGGGCGTGACGCGCGCCGCAAAAAAACGCTCATCGACGCATCACGGCATCTGATCCTTGAGGCCGCACACCCCTCCCCGCTCTCGGCGCACGCCGGGTTTTTCGGATGTGGCCATTTTTCACAAGCCAACCGCTACCTGCTGGCTCACGGCCACACGCCGATCGTGTGGTAGCCGCCGCGCGGCCGCGCGGCGGCGCGGAGTTGACATTTAGGAGTTAGGAGTTAGGAGTTTTTTTCGTGTTTTGCGCACCCCCAAACGCCACCCTCCAACGCTCGTCGTTACCGGGCTTGCGAAGCGCTGGGAGGGGCAAGCGTCTGCTTGCCCGCGGACGAGCGACGCTCGTCCCTCCCGGTGCTCCGCGAGCCGAACGACTGGATTTGGCGTGAGGCAAAAAACCTCCATGTTGCTATGATGACAACACCCGCCTCTAACAAGAAGCCAACAAGAAACTAACGCGAAAATCCGCACTTTTTCACGTTTTGCACTTGAATACTCTGCGGAAAAAGCCGAAAATGCGCACCTTCTTTTAACCGCTCCATGACAGGGAGCAAAAAGTGGTCCGCAGAAAAAAGCCCGACCACGCTATCCGGACATGTCGATCGGCGACTGAAGTCCGGAAGCAAGTAACGATCCAAGGAGTCTCAAGACCATGCCCAGAACCATACCACTGGACAAGATCCGTAATATCGGCATCATGGCGCACATCGACGCAGGAAAGACGACAACCAGCGAGCGCATTCTCTTTTATTCCGGCAAGAACTATAAAATCGGCGAGGTACACGAAGGCGCCGCCACCATGGACTACATGGCGCAGGAGCAGGAGCGCGGCATCACAATCACCTCGGCCGCGACTGCCGTGATGTGGCGCGAGCACCAGATCAGCTTGATTGACACCCCCGGACACGTGGACTTTACGGCCGAAGTGGAGCGTTCGCTGCGCGTGCTTGACGGCGCGATCGCCCTGTTCTGCGCGGTGGGTGGCGTGCAGCCGCAGACCGAGCAGGTGTGGCGTCAGAGCGAAAAATATGCCGTGCCCAAGCTGTGCATGGTCAACAAGATGGATCGCGTCGGCGCTAACTTCTTCAACGTGGTCAATGAGATCCGCTACACGCTCGGCGGCAATCCGGTCGTCATGGTCTATCCGATGGGCGCAGGCGAGTCCTTCCGAGGTGTGATCGATCTGCTGACAATGAAAGCGCTGACCTTTGACGATGCCTCGCGCGGCATCAAGGTTATCGAGCAGGAAATCCCAGAAGAGTATCGTGAGGAGTGCGAACGTCTGCGTGTCGAACTGGTCGAGAAAGCGGCCGAGCAGGACGATGCCCTGATGAACAAGTACTTTGAAACCGGCGAGTTGACCATCGAAGAGATCAAGGATGGTATACGCAAAGGCACTATCGCGCGCACGATCGTCCCCACCTTCTGCGGCACGGCATTCAAAAACAAAGGCATCCAACCGCTACTCAACGGTGTGATCGACTATCTGCCTTCACCTCTGGATGTTGGCGTCGTGGCCTCTGCCGACAATCCGGACGATAAGCGTAACCCGGACGACAAAGAGCCATTCGCGGGGCTGGTGTTCAAGATTGCCACAGATAAGCACATGGGTAAGATCGCCTTTGTGCGTATTTACTCGGGAACGCTGAACGTGGGCGACACGGTCCTCAACAGCACGATGGATCAAGACTGCCGTATCGGACGCCTCTTCCGCATGCACGCCAACCATCAGGAAGCGTTGGAAGAAGCACATGCGGGCGATATCGTGGCTGTAATCGGTCTCTCGAAATCACGTACCGGCGACACGATCTGCGACCCGAAGAGCCCCATCGTGTTGGAGTCAATTGAGTTCCCCGCGCCGGTGATTGCGATTGCGATCCGCCCGGCTTCGCGCGGCGACAACGAGAAACTCGGCAACGCGCTGAACGCATTGGCGCAGGAAGACCCGACTTTCGTCGTTACCTTCGACCAAGAGACCAGCGAGACCATTATCGCCGGCATGGGTGAACTTCACCTCGAGATCATTGTGGATCGTTTGCGCCGCGAGTTCGGCGTCGTATGCGAGGTCGGCAAGCCCGAGGTCGCCTACCGCGAGACGATCCGCCATCAAGTCGATGGCGAATACAAACACGTCAAGCAGTCCGGCGGTCGCGGCCAGTACGCTCACGTCTGTCTGCGTATTGAGCCACAAGAGCCGGGACGCGGCTTCTCCTTTGTCAACGAGGTCAAGGGCGGCGTGATCCCCAGCGAATACATCCCTGCCGTCCAGAAGGGTATTCTCAAGGCCATGGAGAGCGGCCCCTGCGGCGGCTTCCCCGTGGTGGACGTCAGAGTGGTCGTCTATTTCGGCTCGTACCACGAGGTCGACTCGAACGAATTCGCTTTCGTCGAATGTGCGCGCCAGTGCTTCAGGCAACTCTTCCTCAAGGGCAACCCGCAGCTTCTGGAGCCGGTCATGAGCGTCGAGGTGGCGGTGCCCGAAGAGTATATGGGCACGGCGACCGGCTCGATCTGCTCGCGTCGCGGCCGCGTCGATGGCATGGACGACAAAGGTGGCAATAAGCTGGTGCGCGGCTTCGTCCCGCTCAGTGAGATGTTCGGCTATTCCAACGCGATCCGCACGGTCACCCAGGGACGCGGCACCTTCACAATGACCTTCGAGCGTTACGAGGGCGTGCCCTTCGAACTCGCCGAGGCGATCATCGAGAAACGCAAGAAGGAAGGCAAAGTCCGCGGCTAGCGTAGCCGGTTCCAGGGTTCCAAGGTTTCAGCCTAAAAAGAGCAGTTGGGTGTGCGGATTTTGAGCAAAGCCCCGTAAACATTGGGTTTCATCGCGATCCTCGCCGCACCTGTTTGGTGCAACACACAGCGGTGCTTTGAACTCAAAATGGACGCGAGGCACACAGCATTTTTGGACGACAACGGTACAGGTGTTTAGACGCACTACCGACCCAAAGGGCCAGATGCACCATAGCCCGGGGCTGCGCTGCGCTTGCCCTGGGCTAAGGTGAAGCCGCCCCTTCGGGGCTGTGACTCCGCGCCAGTTGAGCGTCACGCTGACCCCGCCAAGGAACTCTTCCTTAGCCCCTGCAGCTACCTTGTTGCCTTTGGTATCGACAACCTTCCCGACAAACACCCAGTCGCATAATTTTGTCAATTGCCCGAGGGTGCCTAACGAACCACTTGCGTCATTGTTATAGGGCAATTTCTTGTTTATGCGTTCCCGAATCTCTTTTTGTTCCCTCTCTTGCGGCGATAACGGTTTGGGCGCTGGCATATCCAACTCAGGCGGCAATCTTACCACGACATCCGCTCTCTCTGCCTTAGCTTGAAATGTCATCAATAACAGGCCAACGAAAAACAACCGTCTATTCATGATTGGTTTCATTTGTTCGTGCCTGCATCGGTTGGGATTTCTGTTGTTGTCACCTGTTTTTCCAGCTTTCCGTCTGCCGTTTTTTTTATTTTATAGGTCGTTTTTATGACCGGCCTCGATGCCGTTTTTGCCGGGATCGCGTTACTTGAAAGTGATAACGGAGGCGATGCCGGGTTCCGCCGATAGAAAATGCGTGCGGCTTGATGAACCCATTCTGAATCGACTGCATTTGTGCTTGTGCTTTCAATCAATCTACGCGCCTTCTCCTCTTCTCCGGCTTTCAAATGGATGTCGAGCAATCGGAATAATGCCTCATGGCGTGGCCCTTCAGCGTGGCAATCATGGATAAACCGTTCAAGTTGGCCAACGTCCACAGCCATCTTTTTTTTGTTTGCCGGCGGGTAGCCTAGTCCCTCTTCCAGCATACGCAATCTCAACTCCCAGCGCTCATGTTCATGCCCGGAAGCGTCCAACGCTATCTGAAAAAAGCCGTTCGCTTTTTCCATGTCCCCGATGTTGATACACCTGGACGCTAGTTCCTTGGCGATGGACAACCGTTTTCGCGGGCTGGCACCAGAAAGCAATTTTTCAAGTTCACCCGCCTCGGCAGTACGCAAGACCGGCTTCAGGTGTGCGAACGACCCGCCTTTGACAGGCGTGAAATCAAGCCCGACCTGAGGTCTGTCAACCACCTGGTTCCCGATCGGAACGCGAATCATGGATGACATCCATTGTTTCATGTCCCAGCACACCCCCTGCCCCATGTTCCGCGCTGTTTCTGTAAGGAAATCGGCCAATGTCCCCCCCGCGAACTCGAAATCGACATAGATGTCCTGGCCTGTCCGTTGCCGAGTCCATGGCGGCAACCAAAAGATGCCCTTGTCGGTCATGTACCGATTGATGATCGTGTCCGAAAACAGCGATGCAATTGTATGATTTGTAATCGACATGGGCATGACATCGGTGCATGACAGGGCGTTCGTAGCGGGACGCACAAGATAACGTCCTGACCGGGCATCATGCAGCCAAGCATAATCAGGTGAACGCTCGCACGCTTTGTTAAGTACAGCTTCCGGCGAATTTCCCTCCCTCAACATGACCTCGTTGCCGGGCAGGGCCTCGCTGGGGGAACCTGTCCCCTGCACACAATATTCGTGGTCGACCAAAACCCCTTGCGACCGCAGGAACAGGACTGCCTGCCGGACAACGGAAAAACCGTTCGTGGAACCCTGTTTGAGGCCGGGGACTTCCTCGGCCCCGACAGGCCGCATCAACACCCCCGCAGACACCAGCAGCCACACAATCAACCCGCGTTTCGGGTGCGAACTCTGACACGTCGATTTCATTTTCATTTTCACCTTCTCGTTATGCGTTTCATTTCGTCGATCCGACAGCTACGGTTCAATCAACTGAATGGAGATCGAATGCGCCTTGAATGTCGGGTCACTTGACCGAATCGGGTTCAGATTGATCCACAGATTGAGTGTGCCGGTCTGTGTCCCGGTTGTGATCGTCATAGGATTGTCTCGGAGCGAAGAGAAAGTGCATCCCAATGAATCTTCGCAGTCCCAATTCCAATTCAAATCCATCGCCTGCGGTTTGGACGATTTCTGGTATGTGCCACTCCAACCGACCTGAAACGTGTTCGAACCATTCGCTATGACCGTTAAAGATGATGAAACGATGTCATCAACATCAAGGAATGGATTGCCCAGATAATCCTCCTCAAAAATGATTCCGTTTGATATCGAGGTCTCGTATTTTGGAATGGCGGACGATTCGTCATAGGACGATAATCCCGTAAAAATTTCATGCGAGAAAAAGTCATGGTATGTCGAACATAACGGACATTTCCAACCGTATGTCTGTAGCGTTTGATAGATAACCGGCGTCCCCGATCCTGGCGGAACCGGATGAAATCGGTTTATGTTGATCTGTCCCAGATCATACGGATCGCTGTACTCGTCATATTCGTCCATCATACCTGTTGACTCCAAGTCCCAATTTTCCTGTCCATATACGATATTACCTCTTTGATACCAATAGGGGTCATTTGCAAATGTCACCCGCTCCGATATGCGGACTCCGCTAAGGCTCCCGCCCGAACTTGAGAACGTATACTTGTAAGCTCGGCCATACGGTTTGGCAGGAGGGGGCGGCCACATGCTGGTACTCGTTAATTTTCCGTTGGGAACCGCATGGACGAGAACATTTGTATTGTCTGAACTTTGATAATCTGTGACCGACAGACCAATAGTGAATTCGGCCGTAAAATTTGTTGGAGGCGCAAACACGGTGAAAAAATCCGCATTTTGAAGGTCAGCCGGTGTACCAGCGGGCGGAACCGTCTGGCAATCAAGAAAAAATATCCTTGTTTCGTTATCCACGAAACAGGACGCAGTCCAGTTAACATTGTCGGCTACTGTCGCCGGAGCAACGTTGGCTGCAACGATAACTCGTGACTCGGCACATGTACAGGGCCAAGTAACTGTCTTATTCTGTCCGACAATCTCCACCTTCGGCACGATGATCCTGCCCTCCTTGCCGACGGTAATGTCCGTGTCGTTGCCGTGCATCTCTTCGGTCAGAAGATCGTCCGGGTCTTCGACGATGAACGCGCCGGTGCCGTACAGTCCCTCGCGCGCGCCCGCCTCGTCCGAGCCGTTGATCAGCGCCTGCCAATCGAAGTCGGGGCCGTAAGAGCCAAGGTTGGTGGCGACCCATTTCAGGCTGAAGGTGTACGCCTTGCCCTTGACCAGCGCGTACTCTGCGGAGCCGGGCGTGCCGAAGTTTTGGTCGCAGTGGTGGTAGACGGCCCGGCCGGTGTCCTCCTCGAAGACGTCCAGATTCCAGCGTTCGGAATGGCTGCCGCTCGAGTCGCCCACGGTGAGACTGAGCGTCACGCAGTTGGTGGAACTCCCACCGTCCGAGGCGTCGGTCGGACAGGAACCGGGGCTGTGCGGCACCTCGTCGCCGTCCCAGACGCCGTCGCCGTCGGTGTCCGGATTGGTCGGGTCGGTGCAGTAGCGGTATTCGTCGAACAGGCCGAGGCCGTCGCCGTCGGCGTCCCAGGCGGGGCTGTTCGTCGCGGCGCACTCGCAGGGGCTGAGGCCGTACTGCAGTTCCCATCCGTCGGGCAGCATGTCGCCGTCGCTGTCCTTCAGCAATGGGGTGGCGTCGTGAACAGCTCCTTCATTTTTCCTGTGCCGTTTGCGCGTTATGTCTGACACCTTCCAGAAGTTTCCGCTTTAACTCTCCACCCGTGACGATTTCACGTGAACCCTTTGGCACGGGCTTTTCTTCTATGGAGATCGTAGCAATTTGCATGCGGCATGAACGGGAATATTCGTAAGAACAAGTCCCGTGAGCAGGGGTGTGTCTGGCAGAAAAGCTGCGGAATTTTTGAGGCACCTCCTCAAAAGAAGGACAGCCTCCTGTTCCGGATGCGCGTGGCCGCCGGCCGAACGCGGATTGATCGCTTTCTGCATCTGAAAACCCGCGCGCGAAAATCTCTCAGGCAACGGCCTGACGGTCAAAACCGTGTTCTTGATGATAACAGTAAAGTTGCTTCCGAGGGGAACGCTTATCTCTTCGCCCGGCGAACTCAGCCACGCCTCCCCGGCGGCTTTCCGTAGAATATAGCGACTGGGCTTGGACCATATTTTGAAAATGACATTGGTACCGTCAAGGCGAATACTGGAGAAAGGTTCGATGATCACGGGGGGCCCAACGGGAGTTTGTTTCGCAGACAGCGCAAGCAGTTCCCCTTTAAGTTCCTCGTCTTTGACGGTTTCTTCAACCAATCGCTTGAATGCTTGGGTCTTGTCCCCAGACACTCCTTCGGTCACGCCTCCATGGTGACGCGCCTCCATGACAAACCCTTTGTGGATCATCTCCAATTGAGCCTCGCGATTGAAAACGGCTTTCCATTTCGCGTGGTCTTGGGAAGACACCGGGGAATCGCGGACTCTCTCCTTTTCTTTTTCAGCATCGAAACGCCGGTCCCTCATGGAAAAGGCGGCTTGTGCAAACATGAGCCGGAGCTTGTTCAGCCGTGTCAAGGTCGCGGCATCCCATGTCTCGCGTCTTGTTTTACCATACTTGGTCAGAAACTGCCCGAACGCCCATGTGGCCGCACGCAACGGTTCGACATCATCCGTGGTGACGGCTGCAAGGACATTTGATGCCGCCTGTTCTTCCAGTTCGATCAAGGCGTTCTCAAAACCGTTTGTGGCGCCCCCGCACAAAGGCGGTAGAACCAGTATGGTCAATCCGAAAAAAATCCCGCTTGTGCAATGTCTCATTTCTAGTTCCCGTTTGGTGTGATGATTGTAAGTTGTGAGTCACCCGTCGAAATGCGAAACCCTGTGGCATCCTTGGTCGTTGTCCAAACCGAGGTTGCGTTGGTTGTCGCGAGAGTGTTGGCTCAAAATTTTTCCTGTATCGCTTGGGCGTCACGTTTGACACCTTCAAGAAGTTTCCGCCTCAACTCTTCATCCGTAACGATTTCATCAACGGCAGCCAGCGCTTTCTGACACCCCTCGGGATTGGCTTTGCAAACAGATTGCATTTCCTGACGTAATTCACGTATTTTTTGCTTACAGATTCTGTGCAAGGCAAATTCACTTTGTGAACGTTCAATCATGTGTTTCTTTTCATTACGGTACTTTTCGAGTTCGGCACGAGTGGATGGGTTAGATATGTCCGGCAATTCGGTTTGCTTGGCATCATGGTAGATGGCGTCTTTGGAAAGTCCCCGGATGAGCCGTGAAACATCCGGATATGCGTTATACGGCTCAGCCTTCCAATCGTGCATGGAGGCCGCCGTCTGCAAAACAGACAACCCTATCTTAAAAAATCGTATCCTGTTCTCCCATCCCCACTCACTTCGATTCTTGTCCAATGCCTCGTTTTTTTGCTCTTGCAGTTTGTCGGAAACGCACTGCACTAATTTGTAATCACCGTTTTTCGTGGCTAACAACAGGTTTGTCTGGGCAAAGGTCTCCAACGCACATACCCGATTCTCCGAGTTGGTGATCGAATCACCTGCAAGGGTTGTTATCCCCAACATTACAGCGGTAGCAATGGCAACAATAACAGTAATTTTCGAACTCATCAGGTTCCTCTTTTGAAACGCATTAAAACCGTTGCGGCTTGGGCAATTTGACGCGAATCGGTGTTTTCTCAGCCGCGGACGGAATGTGCGCCTTGCCTTTCTCTGAGCAAGGTTCGCCATAGACCTCTATTTCTGTGTAGTGGTTGAAGTCGCATGTTTTCCCCTGATCCATGATGCTCCCGTTGCTGTAAACTCGGACGTACCGGGCTTTGACACCGTTGACCGGAATCGAACGGCCCATGAAGGTTTCGATGTATTCCTTGTCTGTCCCTGCACCCAGCCCGGCCGTGTTATCGTGATCGTTGTTGAAGACTGTTTCCACATGCTCCTTGAACGTGGCGTCAGTGGAAAGCTGGATCACGACATCACGGCAGACGTGAGGTTGGGGGAGGGCGCGCCAGATAAAAACGGCGTAGACGGACTGTGTCTTGCCGAGATCAATCTGTACCCATTGAAGCCCCGGGGCGAGTTTCACGGAAAACCCCTCGCCGCACTCTTTGTTGCCGTCAGTGATAACAGCAAGCGCTTCCGAGTCTACTTGAGTGTCGCTTGAAGAAACGGCACATCCAGAGGAGAGCAGCTTATCGCAACCCACGGGCACCATGATCGGCGGGCGAGGCTTCGCGCTGCGTGAAGGCTCGAGATTTGGAGAACGAATATCCAATGGTCGAGCCGAAAGCGTGAACGGCAACAGCATCAAAACAAATCGAGTTTTCATCCGGCATCTTCCTTTCATGGGCTCTCAAGGTGCGTTTCCTTGGGGAGTAGCTCAAGTATCATATTGCGGTCATCTTCTGTTTTGATGAATTCTTTAATTTGAGAACGTACCTGAGCAATTGCTTGGGTATTTGAGCCTTCTGACAGTCCACATCCGAGCCACTTGTAATATCCGAGAATATGGGATCGAATGCTCTCAAGCATCCTGTTTTTTCTCATATTGTTCTCCATTTGTGTTTTTGCCGCCCGATATTGGTCGAGCTCTTGGCGCAACACGGCGTTGGTAATCAGCGTGGTTTCTTCAGATGGAAAAGCGATCGCTCTCGCCACCTCTGGATGACGCATCGGCTTTACTATGTTGTACCCTTTTTTTCTGACGATATAACGGTCATATTGATCAGCGGGTAAAACGATTTCTTGGGTTGCCTGGAAAAGCCGCAGGTATGACCGCGAAACGGTCTCCCGAAGTTGCTCTTTGTCTTTCACGCTTGGAGGAGGGCATCGTTCAAGTTCAGAAATTTGCCGTTGAACATTGAACAACCCATCGACGTTGTTATTTGTCACGCAGACTGCCACAGTCTTTTGAATGGCTGCTTCGCGTGATAAAAGGTCTGCCTCCCCCTTCATTTGCGCCAAACATGCCCCCGGCACTATTACTGCGCTCTCCTCCCATTTTTCACCGGCAATCCCGCACCCCGCTATCAGGAAAAAAACGGAGGCCATCTTGACTTGGCGAAAACTAATGCTGTTCATCATACAAAAAAAACGGCTGGTCATGGGGCTGATTTCTCTTCCGCAGGTGTTTCCGGTAGACGGCGTTCGGGAGGGATGTCGGAAAGGATTTCATCGCGCAGTTGCTTGTCTTCGATGATCTCGTCAACCAGACGGAGATAAAGGCCGAAATTCCGAGAATCGTTGCCTCTGTCGCATTCGAACTTTAACCTCCTTCTTATGACCCTTAACATGTCTTCACGGACAACGCGGACACCTTCTTCGTATTGATGTTTTTTCGTGTTCCGCAGGTTTTCCTCATAGAGCGGTTTGTAGAGCGCATAAAGCTCTGGGTCGCGTTCTTTGTAACGCTCTGGCGGCGTTCTTGGGTACCAAGGTCGTATGTTGCGAAGCGCTTCTAGACTCACGTTTTCCGGCGGCCATGGGACTTGGCCGTACATTCCTGCTTTGGGCATAACCTTGGGGTCGTACGATTTGTCCTGCATCTTGTCGGCAACTTGAAGAATCCGCAACCGCAGCTTAAAAGAGGCTTCAGACGTGAGGTGG
>Ga0208824_1001176_pt1 | contig 24270 bp, 39 predicted proteins | sample AD_JPNTR3_MetaG_FD_184447 | JGI IMG/M metagenome (GOLD analysis project Ga0208824, IMG submission 184447) | Active sludge microbial communities of municipal wastewater-treating anaerobic digesters from Japan - AD_JPNTR3_MetaG (SPAdes) (version 2) | ecosystem: Engineered > Bioreactor > Anaerobic...
ATATATACGAAGATGCGAAGTTAAATGTGTATATCGAATACGAAGGTGTAGACGATAAAGGAAAAGAAATAGCAATTAAAGCTAAAGGAAGAACGTATGCTGAAGCGGCTGGGAAGATGCTATGTAAATTGGATAGATATGGATTGAAGTTTAGTAATGAAAACAACCGCCGTACTGAAGGAGCGTAGGTTTGCGATGGTTCATGGAATGCGACAAATATTTGGTGTAGGCTCTGGATTACGGCGGAACTATATTAAGTAAAGGAGAATAACATGAATTCAGTAAAGATATTATTTGTATTTGAAAACGGGGAAGAGATTACATTGACATTTGAAGAAGCAAGAAAGCTATACCAAGAGTTAAATGAATTGTTTAAGGTGCGAGAAATATATGTTCCATATTATCCATGTAATTACCCGCATTACCCATTATATCCTATTGTTACATATCGTTATGTATAATAGGTTTAGGATTTAGGCGATTAATATATAACTAAAGGATGACTTTATGTTAGTATATAAAATACAGTGCAAGAATGGCAAAATATTATTCAATAATCACAGCATACAAAATACAGCCGACTTATTGCGGTATATTGCCAAACGATATGAAGTTGATATAGAATATGCTTTCACAACTGACGAAGGTGAAGGGTATTACTACGTTATAAAAAACGACATAAAGGGACAAATTATAATTAAATTTAAAGAATATGGATTTTATTCTAAAAACAAAATGAAGCGTGTAATTGCAAAAGATGCTAAGCGAATAACTAAATTTATGGATAAATTTTACGAACGCTACAATGATTCTGACTTTGTGTACGATTTAGTTATAAAATAGAAGAGGTAATATATGGACATTTATCCTGTAAGACAACCGCTCATAACAAGTGATTTTGGTGTAGAACGGACTCTGCCTGATGGTAGAGTTAACGTACACGATGGCATTGATTTCATATCACTAAAAGGTGACCGAACAGTGTTCTCATTAACGCAGGGATTTATAGCGTTTGATTTCGATGATTACTGTCATGCAAAAAGGTATGAGAAGCCTAATACAGGTGGGAATATGGTTATTATCACGTCTATTATAAATAACAGAACCTACCATATACGGTATCTTCATCTCGTGAAAAACAATGTCGTAAAAGGGCAATTGATACCTTCTGGAATACCAATCGGTGTGTATGGCGATGTTGGCTATAGCTTTGGTGCTCACGTACACATAGATGTATATGATGGATTGTGGAGACACAAAATCAACCCGTATGAACTATTCCCATTACTAAAGGAGATAAAGAAAGCATGAGACTATCATTAGTTCCGTACTTCGGTGGCAAGCAGTTTATGGTAAACAAACTCTTGGCGATACTGCCTGAGCATGAGCGGTATATAGAACCATTTGGTGGTGCTGCTGCACTGCTTCTCAATAAGCCACCAAGATATGATGTGTATAACGATGTTAACAGCAATATTGTTACACTATTCAGAGTCATGAGAGACAAAGAAAAGTTTGATGAGCTTAAACGATTGCTGTATCTTACGCCGTTCTCTCGTGAAGAAAATGGAGAATATAAGAAAGACTTAAGAAATGGTACAATAGATTCAGATGTTGAAAGGGCATACAAATGGTATTATGTAACAAGAACTTCATTTTCAGGTAAACATGATGGCGGATTTTCTGTAGATTTAGGGCTCACAAGCAGGAGAACATTGATGTCATACCTTAATGGTATAGACAAGCTGGATTATATAGCAGAGAGGATGAGAAATGTTGTCATTGAGCATAAGGACTTTAGAGAGATATTCGATATATATATAAGCGCATGGGACGATAAAAGCGTCTGTTATTGTGACCCACCGTATGTTCCTGAGACAAGAAGGGATGGAGGATATGAATGCGAAATGTCGTTAGATGACCATGCTGACTTGGTAGAGATGTTAATTAGGTATGAGAATACAGTTAAGTTTATACTCTCAGGATACGCAAATAAATTGTATGAGAAACTTGAAGAAAGAGGATGGCGAAGGATAGACTTCGACGCAGTCTGTCATGCAGCTGGTAGAACAAGGACATCTAAAATGAGAGGAGCTGGTGGGCAGAGTAAGCACCAGAAGCGTGTAGAGTCCGTATGGATTAACTACGACTCTGTGGCTATAGATAAATTGTTTTAAAAGGGAGGAACACTATGAGAACAAAAGGTACAAGCAAACGCTTTATTAAGGATAAGAATGGCTTTATTCTGAAGGTGCGGTGTTCATATTGCGGCGAGTATAAAGATGTCAAAGAGTTTGGCAGGCACAAGACAGGGGACATGGACGAACAGGAATTCAGAGGGTACTGCGTCCCGTGCCTACGAAAATATAGTAATGTAAAACGTAATGCAGACTACGAGGAATCAATGAAATACATTAAACAGATAAAATCAGAAATGAAACAGATTGCCGACGAAGCATACGTTTATTGCTTAATAGACCCACGAAAAAGAGAGGCTCGAATATAAATTTTTTTTGAAAAATACTTGACGTATATACGTATTCGCCGTATATTGTATATAGATATTGTTAAGGAGGTGATTGAATGGATACTAAAAAACTCGATAAGCTCACAATATGGATGGATAAGCGAATTAAGAGAGCTTTGAGAGTCGTATGCAGCTATAGGAACGTGTCGCTCACTAATGTATTCAAATATTTAGCTGCATACTACATTTTAAACGATGGCGTGTTGCCAAAGTTTGACATGAACAAGGCTACTGAGAAGATTATCAAGTATAACCGTGTAGCCGAACTCAAGATTAAGGATGAATTAGAAGGAGGTCTGGATGAAAAAGAACAAGAACTTGCCACAGAAGACTCAGCCGAAGAATAAGACTCAAGTCCAAGAGATTGATTTAACATCCATTAGCAAGCTCATACTGAAAGGCGATTTATCTGGGCTTTCAGAGAAGGAGAAGGTTGAGTACTATGGTGCATTGTGCAAGAGCTTAAATCTGAACCCTATGCTGAAGCCGTTTGACTACATTACTTTTGTCCGTGATGGGAAGCAGTTCGAAATGCTGTATGCAACAAAGTCCTGTGCTGAGCAGTTACGGAAGATATACGGGATATCAGTTATTGAAACGACACGCACTATAACCGATGAGTATGTAGTGTATGATGTCAAAGTGCAGGATAGTACTGGAAGGACTGATACTGGCACAGGTGTTGTATCATTAGTAGCAACCAGAAAGGATGGGACTAAGTACAAGCTAACAGGCACAGCGTATGCGGATGCGATTATGAAAGCTGAAACAAAGGCTAAACGCAGGGCTACGCTGAGTATTAGCGGGCTTGGCATGCTGGATGAGACTGAGTTAGATTTTGTGTATAAGAACAATGAGCTTGAAGATAAGCCATCACCAGCTATTGAGGCAAAGAATGACGTTATGCGAAGGCAGGTAATGATTGACAAATTTAAACAGCTGCCACAAGAAATACGCAAAAAATTTGCAGACAAGAAGCTGTTTATGGATGATGCGTTAGAGTTCTGTGAAAAGCATGGATGGGATGTATCAACTATTACAGTAGCATTGGAGGTTGACGATGTTAAAGAAGAAGACAATCCATTTTAGTGAAGAGACTCATAAATATTTAGATGAGAGTGGGAATGCTATACCTTCGGTGTCAATTATTATAGGGACTGGGAAGCATTTTTCTCACATACCACCTGATAGGCAGGCAGATATAATGGCAAGGGGCTCTAAACTCCATCAGGATGTAGACTATTTTATATCAACAGGTGATACATTAGGGCTTCCTTTGCTTGAAAAGTTTGCGAAGAAGTTCACCGAACTAACAAACGATTTCGGTAAAGTAGTCGCTAATGAAAAGCCTATGGCTGCTGAGTATATGGGATATGCATTTGCAGGCAAGCCTGATATAGTATGCGAAGGTGGGATAATAGAAGTAAAGAGCAGTCTTGGCTCATCAGAGAGAATCTATGGAATACAGTTAGGCGGATATGGAATGTTATGTGAAGCGAACGAAGTAATTGATGCAAAGGCTACACAGAACTATGCAATAATTTACAAGCATAATGATGACTGGGAATATAGGATACTCAGCAAAGAGTATGGCGGTGTGACACAAAGGGAGGCGTTTATTGCAAGCCTTTTAAAGCACTATGCTGACAAAGTATTGAATCTATATAACAACTATTTTTAAGGAGGGTATATGATAATAGGTGCAGGTTGGCGAAAAAAGGATAAGAACGGTAAACAGTATTTATCTGTAGTCGTGAACATACCATTGCTTGGTGAATTAAGTTTACTGGTATACGTCAATGAGAACAAGAAAGGTGATACCTCACCAGACTATACGGTGAACTGGTTACCGCCTACACGGCAGAAAGGTGAAGTTGTCGCCGATGACGACAATGAAGACATTCCATTCTAACAACAAAAAGGAGGTCTTATGGAAGCTAAAAAAGGATTTAATCAAGTCATAAAGTTTAAGCCACAGTACATTAAGAGTGTTGAAGACGTACAAAAAGCGGCAGACTTTTTGAAACGGCTGAAAGAATTTAAGGAAGCCGTAAGGACTATGGCTCAAAATGAGAAGGAAGAGTTGTTAGAAAAGATAGCAGCAATCGACAAAAAGTATGGCGAAATATTAGAAAAGATTGACGAGGCTGAAGGTGAAGTACGTGGCAAGGTAACACATTATGCTGATAGTGTAATAGACTCAGGCGAATTGTTAGAGAAAAGGATTCAGGGCGAGGTTGCGACTATAACTTTTGTTGCCAACAAGGACGTAGAAGTAATTGATTTTGATGAGCTTATTAAAGCTGTTGCCAACAGTGAATATCCCACCACACTATTGCAGCCAAGAGTTAATGAGATTAAGAAGTATGCAAAAGCTACAGGGAAGAACGTCAAAGGCTGCAATATTAGAGATACCGTATACTTTAGGGTTCTCTAAAAAAAGAAGCCTACCAGAACGGTAGGCAAGCTGCAGAAGGAGTGGTATATCAGTACCACTCCTATCTTAAAATGTCAAGAGAAATTATGAATAAAGTGTATAATTATCTTGTATCAAAAGGACATAACCCAGTAGAAGTAAACCGTCCATCTGGACGGTTTTATAAGATACCGTGTCCTGTGTGTGGCGAGAAAGACTTTGTAGTCAATGTGGACACTGGAAGTTATAACTGTTTTCATTTAAAGAAATGCGGGATAAAGGGTTCGTTTAGAGACTTAAAACATTTGTATGGAGATTATGATATTATGAGAGCGATAATGCCAACGTATGCAGATTTGTCTAATGTCACGGTAGACAAGCCTGATGGAACAGTCGGAGAATTTCTTAAGTCAAGAGGCTTTGTCCCTGAGGTGTATAGGAAATTTAAGGATGTACTTGGTAGGAAAGAAAACGCTATATGCTTTCTGTATAAGTACAAAGGGAAGTTGTATAGTATCAAATATAGGGATATGAAAGAAAAGAAGTTCTGGAAAGAAAAGAATACGGCTCCGTTATTATACAATATGGACATGTGTGAAGGTCTTGAGGACATTATTATTGTTGAGGGAGAGCTGGACGTTATAGCAGCCAAACACTATGGTATCAATGCAGTAAGCATACCGAATGGAGCGCAAGATGCAAGTTGGCTGGAATACAACTGGGACTATATACAGAAATATAAGAGAGTAATCTTCTGTTATGATAATGATGAAGCAGGGCAAGCAAACATCTATAGCCTTGCGAAACGTATAGGGCTGGCTAAATGTATTAATGTTATGCTACCGTACAAGGATATGAATGAGTGCCTGTTACAAGGTGTTCCGCAGGAAGACATATACAAATGCTTTATGCAGGGAGAAGAATTTGGCAATAAGTATGTGAAGTCTTGTGACAACTATGTAGACAAAGTTATAACAGTAGTAAGAGATAAGAATAAATCAAAAGGAATACCAACTGCTTTTAATGAGCTTAATAGTATTCTTGGTGGCTGGAGGGCTGGTGAAGTAACTGTATGGACAGGGATTAACCACGCAGGGAAGACAACAGTATTATTACAGCAGGCTTTAGACCTGTGTCATAAGCACGAGAGAGTTCTCATAGGTTCATTTGAAATGCAGCCTGAGCGATACCTTAAGTGGCTGGTACAGATGGAGAAAGGGGAAACGGAAGATGAATATGAAATACGAGAAGTGCTATACAAACTAAGTGATTACCTATTCTGCATTGATAGAGTCGGAAGCATAAAGGCTAAAGAATTATATGATACTATAGAATATGCCACAAGAAGGTATGACGTGAAGCACGTCATCATCGATAGCCTTATGCGTATACAATACAAGACTCAGGACACGTACAAAGAACAATCGGAGATGATGGTAGAATTATGTAGGCTTGCTCAAGAATTTGATATACATATACACTTGGTAGCCCACCCAAGAAAAGGTGATAGCGATGTGGAAGAGCCTGATAAAGTAGATATAGCGGGAACGGCAGACATTACCAATAACGCACACAATGTAATAGTTGTATACCGTGTAGATACAGAAAGCAAAAAGGATTTAAAAAAGCTAAAAGTAGAAGGTATTTGCAATACCATACTAATAGTTAAGAAGAACAGAGAGATGGGGAAACTGGGAAGGTGTTCTTTAGTATTTGATGAGACTAAAAAAATTTTTTCAGATGCTTACTAAAATATATTGACAAAAAATTGAAACTATATTACATTGTAATAAGGAGGTCAGAATGAAAGAGATTTTTTTAGTACGTGAAGGGAAGGCGTTAGTATCAGCGTTTCCTGATGACATGGATATAATCTCTAAGTTTAAGGAAGGGGAGATTATACGTGCCACATTAAAGAAGTCTCACTCACCGAAACAGCACCGTGCCGTGTTTGCATTAGCAACAACAGTACTGGAGAATGCACCTGAAGACGATAGCTTTTTAGGTAAGTGGGGCATGCTGTACAAGAATAGCCCTGAGAAGACAAAGTATAACTTTGTCAAGATGTGTGAGGTTCAGCTGGGCTATTTCGATACCATCATTAAGCCTGATGGGACACTGGTTATACCGATGTCGCTGAAGTATGATGAGATGGATTCTATAGACTTCAAGATGTTCTTTAATGCATACTTGCAGCTATGTGCGAAGCTGTTAGGCGTTGAAGCAGATGATTTGCTATCAAACTATACGGAGTAAAGCTATGTGGAGAACAAAGTATAACTGGTATGACATCTTCCATGCTTACACGCTATGGGGGTTAGTAAGCCTTGTTGCTCTGATGTCTGAAGACTTAAGGATAGCAGGTATCGCAGGGTTTATAACTATTGCTTTCTTACTATACAGAAAGATGCTCAAGGCAAAGGACATACATGATATTACCGAACAGTATGTCAAGCACATAGCGTATGATAAGGTAGTGAAAGTAGACTTACGAAGGATTAAGCAGGAGCAGATGATAGAAGATGAGCATGGACTATAACACAAGACAAAAGGTATTCAAGAGAGCGTTCTGGATGTGTGAGTATCCTGATTGCAATAAGCCTGCAACTGAAATAGCTCACAGGATAGCGAACACTCAGGAGAACCATAAGCTGGTAAAGCGGATACTGCTTGAGAAATACGGCATAGACGTTCCGCTACGGACTGTACGACATGCTGTCATAGATAATCCCTATAATCTTGCTGCGAGCTGTAGGGAGCATAATGATTATTTTAATTGTGGCTACAATATGAATGACGTATACACTATTATAGAGCAATGTAAGGAGGTCTTATGACGATTGACGAAGCAATGCAGTATAAATTCAATCACAGTGATGAAAGCATAATAGGTGCTTGCGGACTTGACAAGATGATGGTGGATAACATCAACGCATTGGTGTATTTTGTTCTTACCACAGAGTTCCTGTCACATGAAAGGGATGGTGTAACGCCTTCACAGGCATACGAAAAACTGCTAAAGATGTTCATAGGTAATCAGGTACTTGGCGAGACATTCGTAAGATGGTTAATGACATGTGGGTTCTTATACCTGATGGACATGTATGAAAAGTTCACTAAGATTAAATTGGCTAACGACGACTATTATATGGGAACTGATATACAATAAGGAGGATGCATGAAGAAAATATTTATATTTGTCGTTTCTATAACACTGACGTTCTTCTTGGGTTTCTTTATCGGATGGCTTTCAAAAATGCCGAAGGACAATATTGTTGTCAAAGAGGTCAAGGTCAAGGATACCGTGTACATTAAAGTTCCTGTAACAATGCAGGAATATAAAGAGTGCTACGAAAGCAAAATCAATATTCAGGCAAGAGCAGAAGGCGACATACTGCACATCAGGGCTTATGATAGTTGTAAGTCTGCAGACGCAACCATCCACATTACTGCCAAACGGAACATCCAGGAATATTTAGGAATGTTTACAGGCGGTGTTGTGATTGGGATACTACTAATACTATTAGTATAAGGGGGAACAATGGAAACAGCAAGAGAGGAACGCATAAAACAATACAACAAAGACTATTATGTACAGAACAAAAAGTACATACGGCGGAGAAGAATCTTAAGCAGCATGTTGTATCCTTTAGCATACATAGGCTATAGGGCTTTAAAGAACAAGCATGGCGAGGTGACATTTGACATCGTAAGCAAGTATGTACAGTGTTCACGAATATCAGTAGATAAGGCGATACAGTTTTTTGAGGAGCAGGAAAAGACGGAAGATATAAACTTATAAGGAGGTTAAGATGGGACTAACGGTTGAGCAAATAGAGTACGCTATCCAGCACTATAGGAACAAAGGGTTAGTTGGCAAGGTAGCTCATTTAGGGCAAAACATATATTACCTGCCTACGCCAATAGAAGATAATGAGCCTATATTGATTAGCAGTGGCGTGTTGTCTTTCTATGAGGCAAGAGACTTTAGAATATACTTATTGGCAGACGGCGTACTACAGACATCGGTTATGCAGAAGGGAACAGTACTGATAGATGCGTATAAAATATGTGATGTTGCCGATAACAGGTTTGTCCTTGTCATTGGGGACAGAAGGCTGTACATATACGATGTTATTAATGGCAGTGTATTGCTCAGCAGAGACTTCAAAGATGATGTTACTGATGCATGTTTCCATGACTATGAAGGGCTTGAATACTATGTGATACATGGTGGAGTATTTGAGATAGCGGGGAAGCGGATACCAAAAGAGCGGTATAGCGTGGTGATGCAAGACAAGCTCATAAAGATAGGCATGGGAACTATCTATGAGCACGGCATAGCTATTGGTGGGACATATTTTGATATTGGGCGAACTGCAAAGAAGACTATACAATACATGGCAGGTGATGACGAGCTTGCATATCATGGTACGATAGCTCTTATTGATGGTGACTTATACGGATTTTATGCTGTTGGTGATGACTGTGGCATAAGCTATTTCCCCCACCAGAAGTATATGGTAGACATTATGTATGCGTTTGATGCAGGTGCATACATAGCGTTATCAGATGACGATGAGTTGCACTTACTTGAATTACGTGCAGACAGAGGTGTATATGAAGAAATCAATGTCGATTGATGAATACTATAGGCTGTTTAAGAAGTATACAGATGGGAGTGATAAGTTAACGATTGACATTAGAGTTACAAGAGAAGTTGCTAAGATGCTTACTGATATGGCTTTCAAGGCTGGCATGAAACGTCAAGAGTTTGTAAGCAAGGCGTTGGTAACTCTCTGTATTCTGTATGACTTTGACCACTTAGTAATTCCAGAGTTGAAGGTAGAGGTAGATTACGATGCGGAGTAAAATAGCGAATGTTAAAAAAAATGCGATGATACTTCAGGTTCTTGATATGATAGTACAGGGGATCAAGAAGCCTGAGATAATCCAGAGGATACGTGATGAGTATAAGTATACTAACCGTTCAGCACAAGACTTGTATAATGAGACCATACGGTACATTGACTCAGTATCAGTAGCCAACGCTCAGGAATACAAGACAATCCTGTTAGAGCGCCTTGAACAGCAGTATCGGGATTCGTATGCGATAGAGGACATAGCCAAGAGGATACAGACGCAGAAGACTATTGTTGATTCTATGGCTAAGTTAGCGGGTGTAATGTCACAGTCTGTCCAGATGATAAATATATTTGAACATTTTCCTGACGATGATGAGGCTGGGAAGAGGAGAGTAAATGCTGTTCACAGTCTGACTCGAGGGGGTTCATTATACAACTTAGAACAACCCGTGAGAAGGATAGAGAACATCCCCAAAGACTCTGAGTAAGAGACTTCCATTGTAGACTACCAGAAGCCCAGAGAACATGGGCTTCTTTTTTTCTATTCTGGTAGTCAATTCATAATAACATAATAATATAGAAAAAAGATAAAGATTACTAAACAATAGTTAAGTAAAATTTTTTTTCTTCCTTTATATATACGAAAAAAACTATTGAAAAAAAATAAAAAATATCATAAAAAAAAATTGACATTATAGAAATATATTATTATATTGTAATTAATACCATAGAATAATTATTTTATGGTAAACATTAAACTAAAAGAACGGAGGTCTTGCAATGGCAACAGCAAAGTGTAAAGGCAACAGCAGGGAAGTTCACAGCGTTGATGACATCATCGAATTTGCCCGTGAGAACGGGTACAGCCAATTTGTTGTTTTACAGGATGGGAACAAGGTATCACCAAGCAACATCAATTTTGGCAACGGAGAAATTCAGATACTTCCTTATGACAAATGGGCAAGCGTAGTAGTTGATTTTAAGTATTTAAGAGTAACAGTCCCAGATGGAAGTAGAGTTGAGATTAAGAGCGCTGATGAAGTTGCTATCGGAGCGATGGAAAAAGTTATGCAAGAATGTTCCGATGAAGCCGATTACGAAGAAGATGAACCAGATACATCTGAAGCTTACGAAGAAGATGAACCAGATACAACAGGCTGGTTGTAAAACAGAAGCCGCCGCAAGGCGGCTTTCTTTTTTTTATTCTAACCAAAAGGAGACAACTATGGGCATGAGAAGAACAATAATTGATGGGAAGATGTATCTGAAAACAGGGGTTGTACCAACTTACAGGTTCAAAGAGGGAAGTTACTCTGAAACACAGATAGTTGCTGAGCCAACAGGAGAAAAGAAGCGTGAATACATAGAGTTCACGCACTGTTGTTTGGTTAAGGTTAGCGAAGGCGACATAATTGTCAATGCTTCACTGGCGAACAACATAATTAAAGTATGCATAACTAAGATAGCAGAACCTGAGCCAACGATGGTACACGATACAGCGACTTGGGTTGGTACAGTATTGTTTGAAGGTACGCTTGAACAGTATGAACGCAAACGTTCGTTACAGCAGTATGAGAACGCAATCTCATTTGCAGTTGGTAATTTATATTCGATAACAGGAGGGTTCTATGTTGAATAATATGGAACTGGAAACACTTGCACAGAAGCTTGTAAGCAGACAATTTAGCCTTGAGGAGCTAAGAGATAGGCTTCTGAGTGGAAAGATTAGAGTTGGGAATAATGTATACCAACTCTACATTAGTGGGACAACGGTAAGTTATGAAAAGGATGACATCTTCTTGTACCTAAGGAAGATTGAAGAATACGTTGTAAGTGAGTTGCAAAAGTCAAATGTAGTTGGTAATAATCACACAATTATCAGGCACAACTGGAAGATACCACGAAACGTTCGGTTCTCTCAATGGTATATGATTGTCTCAACAATTTGGCAACCTAAATACATTATCATCGACAACATAGAGTACAAGCTCAAGACTGAGTTGCCAAGAGTTCCTGTGGATGTATGGTGTACGTATAAATACAACCACATAGCACAAAGATTATATGTCAAGCCGTATATAACAATTAAGACAAGTACTGGGGATCGCTTCATCCATTATCATTCATTGAGCGAAAAAGACTGTTCGCCTGAAGTTATTTTACAAGGCAGGGAAGCCGTTCAAGACGATGCGATAGAAGTGGAAACGCAACGAATAATAGCTTCTATGAAAGTAATAAACAACGACTCACTTGGGAGGTCAGAACCTGAAGGACTCCCTACTGTGAGCGAACTGCAATACCACAGGAATAGCAAAGAAGAGGAGGTAAAGGCAACATGGGTGATATAAAGTATGAGAACATTATGATTGTTGGCTGTGGCAATGGAAGCTGGGCTGCATTGGTAGCTCAATTCTATTGTAACAAGTTGCATCTGGTAGACTACGACATAATCGAGGAACGCAACTTGGATAGGCTTCCATTCGCCAACAATGAAGTCGGGCAGGAAAAAGTTTTCGCACTGGAACGCCTGATAAGAAGGTGTAAAGTATATGTGTACACAAGACCGTTCAGCGGAGACTTGATAGAAGGATTGGCTGACCTTGTCGTAATCGATGCAACAGACAACTTGGAGTCTCAAAAAATGATATACAAGGTATGCCAAGATAAAGGCATTTACTACATAAGAATTGGTGCATACAAGCACCGATATACAATAACCAGCGTTGTTGAAGACATCTGGGATACTACTAACGATGACTCAGGAAGATGTACAGAAGAACAAATCCAGTATGTCTCAACAGTGGTCGCCCAGATGGGAACGTTAGCCAAGATATTGGATAGCAGGAACAACTTAGGATATAGATTTTTAATTACTGAGGACACATTCCAAAGAGCAAGGGAGGTATTTCATGCGTTGTAAAGCATATCACAAACAAGATGAAGTATGGGGGGTAACTAAAAAGGAATACGTAAGTTGTTCCCTGACTGGTGATGTTCACGTAGTAATCTCAGAGAACGCTCACAAGAAGATACGCTATCTTCTGAGAGAGTTCCCTGACTTAGAATGGGCTTGTGACCTGTTAGGCGACATAGAACCCAACCGCATAATAATAAAGGACATTCACATCTTCGAACAGGAAGTATCACACGCAGCGGTGGAACGTATCGGCGAGCCACACAAGGACGCTATCGGCGTGCTTCATAGCCACAACACAATGGGCTCGTTCTTCTCTCGTACGGATATAGAAACAGCTGACAACTGGAAAATATCAGGTGTTGTGAATAACAAAGAAGAATACCAGTTCATTGTAGAAGTCAATACGCCATGTGGGAAGCCAACACAGGTGAAGGCTAAGGTTATCATATCAAACACTGTAATACCAGTGGATACTTCTCCCATAAAGGAGAAGCAGTACAAAGGTTTATATGAATACTATAACGGAGGGTTGTATGGAGATAGTGAAAGCTTTTGACAACTACGGTAACGAGATAGAAGATTACTATCGTATAATAGGGAAGTTCCCTAAGGGGTTGGCGTTGTATCTCAGGCTCATAGATGGACTAAATGAAGACAGAGCCAACAGGTATGCCAGAAAAGCCTTCGGACAACTGGAATGGAAGAGCAGGCTGGAAGAAGCTGCTGAGTACTTAGAGAAGTACGATGGCAAGACAGATGTTGATGTAATCAACACGATGCTTCCACCGCTCACAGTTCACCTTGCAGATAGCATGTTAGTTCTTGAAGTCAAAGTAAAGGAGAACAACTAACAATGAGACTTCGTAAGCGAGGTACGATGCTATACTTAGAACTACCATCTTCAGATTTTTACGAAGAGCACTTCTGGGTCAATTTCAACTCCAACCCATTTGAACACTATGTGTATACAAAGTACAATGAAGAAAAGGAAGAAAAGCTGGTAAGCTACGAAGGGGCTTACCAGCTCTGTTGTTCGCACAACGGTGAAGAGTATATACTCGAAGACTTTTATCCATTTGGGAACAGGAAGTTTATGTTGGTTATATTTAAAAGCGAGAAAGAACGCAAGCTATATCTTGTATTTGACATTAGAAGTAGCTTTCTTTATGCTTTCTGGTACGATGGGAAGTTCTATGTTGAAGAAGGACTCTATTACGCCTTTGTGCGAAAAATTAGAAGGCAGATTAGGTACTGGCGCAAAGAAGAGAACAGTGTTAGAAATATTGACTATGAACTACACAGAGCCTTTAAGTTCTACATAAAGGAGGCATACTAAATGGATACAACAATTAAGATAGGCAGAGTTCACTATGGCATATTTGATGGGAACTTCTTTACAAGGAAGCCCAGTGAGTACTACGACGTGACGGTTACCGATAGGCACGTTCTCAGACTCCCAACAGCAGAACTAAGCAACGTGTTTATCGAGAAGCCAGATGGCGTCAAAGAGTATATCTTCTACAACATTGTCGTCCCATACAGGAAAAGACAAGCATAAATATATGAGCCAACCTTAGTGTTGGCTCTTCTTTTATCCTCAAAAAACAACTAAAAACAACATAATTATTACAAAAAATCATTGACAAATCTAAGGAACTATGATACAGGTTGCACTATAAACCTTCCGAAAAACAGAAAAACAAGCCCTGTAAAACTGACGGAACGCCGTAGATAGCCGTTGTTGTATCTGTGTGTATCCACTAATACCTATGAACATATAAGATATATAATCTTGTATCCACCAACAACTCAATAATGAATCAACATTCATTTTTCATAAGAACATTGCATTTTGCAATGGTTGAGAAGATGACTGGACGGTTTTTCGTTCACAGTCTGTAAGAGCGAATAGAAGCGTTCTTGGGCGATTATAAGCGATTATCGCTAAATATGGTATTCACTTAATAAGTACTTACGATTACTCTTTACTTATATACATAATAGAATAAAGTACTTATATGATTAATCTTTACTTATATAATAGAATAAAGTACTCACTTAATACATAAGTACAATAATTGATTGACTATATTACTTAATAGTATAAATACTTAATAAGTTATAACAAAATCAAATAATATATTGCAATATAACAAAAATCCTGTTTTTGTAAAGTACTTGAAAAATTGAATTTTTTTTAAAAAAAAATAAAAAAAAGATTGACTATTTATTATATTGTTCTATCTTAGTTATTACTACGTTATTTATAGCGTAGAATATTAAGTAAAGGGAGCATGTTATGAAAATTGAAAAGATTACCAACAACGTTTTAAGGTTGTCAGAAAAGATTTCTGACAATGAATTTAACGTTCAGTTTAGTACGGCAGACGGCGTGACAATCGCTGACATTGTGGTTAACCACACAGAAAAATTGTTTTCCATTAGTTTAAACGTAGACGCTTTAAAATATTCCAGTACTTTGGCAATGATTGCCAACTTTGTTGGTGTCAATAGTGTATTTTTAAGAAACGATAATGTAACCGTAACTAATTGTTATGGTTATAAGATTGCAATTAAGCACAAAAAATACAATTAAAAAGCGAGGAAAATTATGGTAACTATAAAACAATCTAACGGAAAACTAATGTTTAAAAATTATGCAGATTATAATATCATTAGCACTTCGGACTTGTTATATCGGATGTCCGCATGTGTAGGCATAGACTGCACATACGACGTTGACAAAAAAGTTGTTACACTTTCCAAAAACAACTTTTCTAAAAAATATGCGCTGATAATCCAAGTATACTGTTATCCAGAAACAAAACGCAATATTGCTAATGATATAAAATATTGCAATAGTATTATCAATGAATTTATTGCATCATTGAAAAAAACAGAGTACGAAATAGATATTACTCAGGATATCGAGCAACTAAAAGCACAGATAGAATAATCCTGCCAAAAAACCTACCAAAAACCCTTCCAAAATACCAGCTACTCCAGCTGGTATTTTTTTTTGTTTTCTGGTACGGATCGTCCCTGTTTTTATACCATCGCAGGCACGGCAGCAATAACCCCCTTCCCCCTGTCAAAAAATTTTTAGATTTTCCGCTCTTCAAAAAATGTGTCAAAAAAATTTTCCAAAATATCTTTTTTAGATTAATCACTGTCAAAAAAATTGTAGAAATTGAATATTTTAGGAGCACATCGTGAAACATCTTCACAGTCTGGGTTGGTAATAAGGTAATATATATGATTAGTATGGTATAGTAGTGTAAGGAAGGAGTAAAATGTATCGGCGAAGGATGGGATTTTGTACGGATTACGCCAGATTCACGGATTTGCCACACACTATAATCATCTCTCGTTGTCTTGTTCCGTTTAGTTTTAATTTTTAAACGGTTTACTTCTCTTAATAGCGTAGAGATGAATAAGTTATAGTTCACTATATAACGGATAAATGTTAATTTGTCAAGTAAAATTTTAAAGATAAAAAACATTTTTCTTAAAATCATTATTATCTCCTTTTACGCTAAAAGCTTTTCTTTTTTCTTTTCTTCTTGTTCTTTATATTCTTGTTCAATATAGCTAAAATATTTTATACTGTTAACTATATTATTATATTCTTGTTCTTGTGCATATTTTACTCCAGTAAATAGGGGTTTTGGTGCATATTTTACGCCAGTCAGTGCATAATTTACGCCAACCGATGCATTGTTTATTCCAGTAATTTCAGCGCTTTCTCCAATTCGCTCGAAAGTAGGCGTACCAAAGAAACAGTATCCTCGATATGTTCGAAAGGGCACAATGCGTATTACCCCCACTTTACACAGAGAATCGATTGCTTTATACGCTGCCCTTCGAGATATACCGCAGAGTTCTGCGACGGTAGATGGTGATGGATAACTGAAATCCATGTTGTAGTTTTTATATGAGAGCAGTGTTATGAATACGCCATGCTCCAATAATGAACAGCGATTCATTTTTACAAAGTATTCACGCTTATCCATGATAAAGTTATTGTGTGGTTTACATCTAAAGCGGAACGCAATGAGAGTGAATGTGCGCTTAGGTGCGTAGATAATAAGATTCTTTTTGTACAAAGACTTTAAATATTTTGCTAAAGTCTTCCTTGTGATGCCATAGCGCTCTTCTAATTCACGTAATGAAACGGTTACCGAGCGCTTATATAGCGGTGCTTCCCATAAAAGAATACGGATGATACCGAGCTCATAAGCATCACACTCTTTTACAATTTCTTTTGGTATTGCTACAAATTTTTTTAAATTTATAGTTGACATTTTCATGCCTCCGTATTATATTAGATTAGTAACCCATAAGAATGGTTTATGGTTGACATTTAAATCTCCGTATTAGTGCCCCCTTTAGCGGGGCACACTTGTTAAGATACTGACGATTATTGATTTCGTCAATGACTTTTTAGTGACAAATTATGGAATTATCAGCCGTTAAGACCTCCTTTTTAATTACCACTCTGCCCATGCAATATGGGCATTTTTTTTGTTTTTTTTCTTGACAAAAAATAAATATATGTTAGCATAAACTATATGGGCAAGATGTTCACATTTGAACCACAAGAAGGTGCTCATTATCGCTACGATTATGAGAAGGTATGCTTTGACCTTAATAAAACCTATGAAGATAAAGACTGGGCTAAAGCATGCGCTATCGTACGCAAATACTGCCTTGAAGACCTGTTTTTCTTAATGTACTTTGTCGGCGGTATTGAGGAAGTAAACCATCCGTTCATGGTGGAACGCATCAATGATTTCATGGACAACCCTACAAAAACATTAAACCTATGGTTTCGTCTTGGCTATAAATCATCAATCGTAACCGTATACGGTACAATTCAGGAAGCTCTCACAAGGAACGTGTCAGCAGCTATATTCTCCCATACAAGAGATATCGCAAAATCATTCCTGCGCAGAATTAAAGTAATCCTTGAGACGAATGGACTTCTGCGCTCTGCATTCTATGATAAAATACCTGAGAACCCACTTACAACAAAAGGTCTCACGTGGGATATGGACGTCTATCTTCAACTAAAGGATGGTATGAAACTTGGCTCAACTATTGCAGCTTACGGACTCGTTGATAGTCTGCCTACTGGTATACATCCTAATCTTATTGTGTATGATGATATTTCTGAGCTCAAGTCTGTTTCAACAGCAGACCAGAGAGAAAAGCTCGAAACAGCATTCAAACACTCATTCGGACTCCACGACAAACACGCACGATTCAGAATAGTCGGAACTCGTTACCATCACGCAGACCTATATGGCAAGCTTATAGAAAGCGGAAACTATAAAGTGTTCTGCTATCCTGCGACACATAATGGTGAGTTCCCATACAAGCCTGAATCAGCTACCGATAACATACCCCCGATGGGTGATGGAGTTTCAGTCTATTACTCTCAAGAGTATCTGTGGGAAAAATTTAAAGAAATGGGAAGAGATGTCTTTTCCACACAGATGCTTATGAATCCTACCAAAGCAAGTGAACGCACCTTTGATATAGACTGGATTAAGTACTACGAAGAATCACCGCAAACAAGGAATTATATATTTGTAGACCCAGCTTCCTCAGCAAAAAAAGACAGCTCGTATACCGTTATGTGGGTTGTTGGCGTAGGAAGCAGAGGATATTTTTACATCAGGGATTGTGTCCGTGATAGGCTAAACCTTGCAGAAAGAAAAGACAAGCTGTTTGGACTGGTTGAGAAGTGGAATGTCCGAAAAGTATACTATGAGAAATACTCAATGCAGGCAGACATTGAGTATATGCAGGAAAAAATGAGAGAAGAAGGGCTTTATTTTACGATAATACCTGTAGGCGGGACACACCTATCTAAGGACGAGCGTATCTTAGCATTACAGCCGTTATTCATGGAAGGCAGGATTTTGTTTCCAAAGTCTATTGCGTATGTGGGTAATAAGGGGAAGAAGAGAAATTTAGTCGAAGAGTTTATCAAAGATGAGTATTTAGACTTTCCACTATGCGCTACTAAAGATATGCTCGACTGCCTTGCACGTATTAGAGATAAGGATGTGAAGATATTTTTTGCAAGAGGTGATGAGAAAACACCGACAATTGATAAGCCGAATCCGTTAAAACGTACAGACTATTCATCGTATAACTGGATGGTACAATAATGACAGATGAAAAAATAAAAGAAGTCGTAGAAGCATGGAACAATGGCATTGAACAGCTTGCGTCATTTCGCTCAGAAATGCGTGCAGATATTGAAATGGCATGGGGAGACCAGTGGTATTTCGTAGATTCCGTGAGGAAGACTACAAGACCATACCTGAGTATAAATATTATCAATGGCAGAATACGCAGAAGAAGCGGTTTTATCAGGCAAAACATGCCTGAGGCTCGTGTTGTGTCACTATCATCCTATGGCGATGAGTTCTGCGACGTTATGCAGCAGGCTCTAAAATACATATATTCAGAAAAAGACAACTATATTAACAGAATGTCAGCAATCGATGATGCTTTGGCGGCTGGTATAGGCTGGTTGTACGTCTATATGGACTATAACGATGACATTATAAACGGCGATGTAAAGATTTTAAAGGTTTCTCCGTTTGATATAGTGTTCGACCCGTATATATCAAGCCCAGATTTCAGTGACATGCGGTATCTTGTGCATAGAAGCTACATGCATAAGAAAGACTTAATTGAAATGTATCCACAGTATAAGGATGATATAGAGATACTAAACGGGGAATCAGAGTCAGAGTTCGAAAATGAAGTCGCAAGAACCTATATTTCCAAAGAAGACATGATAAATGTTTTTGATTACTGGTATACAAAACACGAATACGAAGAGTGGTATGTCAATTTAACTACAGGTGAGTACGGAAAATATGACGATTCACTGCTTCCTATGGAAGGTGAAATAAAACTTGTACGCAAGAAGAAGCCGAAGGTATATTTACGTCGATGCATTAGCGACCGTATAGTGGTATATGACAAAATTTCACCATTCCACGAATCAAGGTTCCCGTATATTCCCATTGTATGCTATGCAAATTTCACTCATCCAAACTGGGAACACCGAATAAAAGGCATAGCAAGAACATTAAAAGACTTGCAGTTAGAGAAGAATAAGCGCCGTTCATCAATCACGAGAAACGTATTAAACAAGTTCCTGCGTGGCTATATGAAGCTGCGTGATGAAACAGCCGACTTACAGGCATATTTAAATAGCGATATGGAAGTTCTTGAGGTAGATAGCCTTGACTCTATAAAAGAAATAGACCCACCGAAGATTCCAGAAGCACTCATGATTCTGGAAAAGGAAATAGACAACGATTTAAATGTTGTCGATACAAACCTTGAAATGCTTGATAACGCAACTACGTATCAGGCTGTTGGTGCGCTACAGCTAAAGCTGAGAGAGAATCTGATTGGCGACCAAGAAATTTATGATAACGTCAATTATGCAATGCACAAGGTTAGCTCATACATTGTTGAGATGGTAAACACATTATGGACGGTGGAAAAGTTTAAGAAAATAGTCGGCTATAATATGCCGTACAGAGAAGAGCTCAAGGCTTTAGAAGAGCAGGCTTCGCAGGTGAACCAGATTCTGTCTCAATCTTTGTCTGGAGAAGACCAGTCTGCAGTATTGCGGCAAGGCGATGAAATCATGAAACAGGTCTCTATTCTTCAGACAAAGATTGAGAGGTTCTGGCATGACTTTGAGCGCATGAGAAGAGAGCTACAGTTTGTCGTTAAATTTGGCGAAGGCGTAGAAGAAACGCCTACCTATAAGCTTGCATACTTAAATACTTTTACATCACTCAAACATCAGGGTCAGAATGTTCCTGATGAGGTGTATATAGAATTTCTTGACATACCGAAGAGGATTAAGGATAAATGGCTACAGAGCATACAGAACCAGTATCAGGCTCAGCAGCAGATTATGCAGATGCAGCAGCAGCATGAGCTCGATATAGAACGTCTCAGAGGGCAGATTAAGATGGTAATTCAGGAAATGGCTAACGAAGGGAAACTTGAATTTGAAAAACTCAAACAGAAGGATGTATACGAATACGATATTACGAAGAGAAATATCGAGGTAGGGAATGCCAATACCAAAAACGACTGATGTCGGAAAAATCATAGAGTTCCTGAATAAGGAAAAACCAAATATGCCACGTAAGCAAAAGATTGCCATTGCTTTGCAAATAAAACGTGATGTCTTAAAAAAACGAAGAAGGAGTAACAAAAATGGGCGAAAATGAAATTTTAGAAGAAGGCTTAATGCCTGAAGAGACTGAGGTCGCCACTCAGCAAGAAGCGGGCTCTAAAGACGAGTTAAATTTGGAGGATTTACTTCCTGCGGAAGCCGCACAGGAAAAGGGTAAGACTCCAGAAACCGTGCCGTACAAAGCCTTGAAGGAAGAACGCAGCAAAAGGCAAATGTACGAGAAACGGTTTAATGACTTAATGGCTATGCACCAAGAGGTGCTACAGGAGCTCAGGACGCTTCGGCAGCCACGACAAGAGGCTACTGCTGAGAATGGATTTGAGATTGAGGATGACTCTGTCATAACAGGAGCAGAGCTTAAGAAGATATTACAGATGGAGCGAGAACGTCTCTTAGGGGAGACGAAACGGCAGACTTCAACTCAGGCATTGCTCACTGCGAAAAAGCAGTATGAGGACTTCGATGAAGTTGTGAAATACGCTGACGACTTGATAGCCAGGTATCCAGAGCTAAAAGGCATAGAAGAGTTTATACTCACAAAGCCAGATGCACCTTTTATAGCATACGCATTAGGTCAACTACATCCTGACTATCAGAGGAAACGGGCTCAGAAGAACTCTCTTGCTGAGAGAATCCAGAATAACATGGAAGCTCCACAGCCTGCGAGGAAATCAGCCGTAGAACCCTCTGATTTGTATGAGAGGATCAAGAACCTTGACCCACTCTCAGAAGAATTTGCTAAATTGGATAAGAAAATCCAAGACTACATGCGTAGAAAATATGGAGGGTAAAACATGAACAAATCTTCAAATTATGGTTTTTACGAAACTTCGGTGCATCAGGCGTATTATGACAAGAAGTTATTGTCACGCTTGCTGCCTAACCTTGTGTATACTGAGTTTGGCGAAGAAAGAGACCTGCCTAAAAATCAGACTGACTATATCGCATTTCGAAGGATAGAGTCTCTTGCAGCGACCACTACTCCGTTAACTGAAGGCAGTAATCCTACACCTGTTGACATGGATGATACAATTATCCGTGCTCAGATTAAAGAGCTCGGCTCATATACCGAAGTATCATCGCTGTTAACACTGGTAGACTATGACCCAGTTGTGGCACGGTATTCTGAGGTATTTGGCGAACATGCTGCTAATTCAATTGATCAGTATACGAGAGACATATTAGTTGCTGGTACGTACTTTATTCGTATTCAGGCTTCTGGTACGCTATCAACCTCAGGTGCAAGAACTACAGTTGCGCATTCTATCAGAAAATTAGCTTTAGACGCAGCGATAGTGCAGCTTGAAAGCTACAACGTGCCTAAGTTTGAAGCCATTGTCAACGCAACTACAGGTGTTGGCACAACTCCAGTACCTGAGTCATATGTATGTATTGTCCATCCGCATGTGAAGAAAGACATTCTTGAATTAGGCTCATCGAACGGGATAATACCTGCATACAAGTATTCAAACACATCGAAGCTCCTTAAGGGAGAGTTCGCAGCGTATGAAGGCGGTATTCGGTTTGTAGCAACGACTAATGGTAAGATATGGACTGGTGCTGGTGCAACTGGAACAACTACCTATAGAAATGACGGAACTGCCTATGACGTATATGGATGCTTGGTTATTGGAAAAGGTTTTTATGCAAAAACCAGACTTGATGGCGGTGCAAGAATCATTGTAAAAACACCTAAAGAAATAGGTGGAGCTTTGGAACGCTACGGAACTGTAGGATGGGAAGCCAACTATCAGGCTGTCATCTTGAATGAGTACTGTGGCGTAAGAATTGAGTGTTGTGCAAAGTTATAAAATTAATTAGGTGGGGAGAAATCCCCACCTAACCTTAACAGGAGGAGTTATGGATAAAAAAGTAAGAGTCGTAATACGAAGAGCAAACCATCAGGGCGAGATGTATGATAATGATAGCCGTCCAATAGGCTTCGGATATCAGGGGAAGTCGTTTAGTCTTATGGAAGGCTCTGAAGTGTGTCTTGACAAAGATGCTATTTATTGTTTTACCGATGCCGTGATTGAGCATACCGAAGTTATTAAGGACAGGAATACTGGAATTTCAACGACAAAGGTAACAAAGATACCAAGATTTATCATTGATTACAAGGGATTTTATGTGTGCTCAAATAAATGTAACAATGGCATAAAGGAATGTGTAGGAATACCGATTAGCAATGATGAGTTCTGGGATGATAGCAAAGATATGGAAGAACGATTAGGCATGAAGGCTGGCATTTTAACTGATAATAAACAGGGAAGACCGAGAAAGAACGAAAAGGTAGAAGATATTAAGGAAATTGCACAAAACGAAATCGATGAGGATGTACTATTATGACATTCGGCGAAATATATACCAGAGTGATGTGGTTAGTGTATGGCGATACTAACTATCCACAATCGACACAAACACACATGAGCAACATAAACTATGGGATAATATCAGAAGCACATAGGAAGGTGCAGAATGACTTTAACTACTGGTTTATGGAACGTGTGTATATGAAAGAGCTTGAAGCTGGGAAGGTTGCTTTTGACCTTCCTTCAGCATTTAAGCAGGATGTGTATATACGGATAATAGAGTACAACGATGTTTCAGAGACCACTGGCGGAGATGCTACTGTATTGAGTAATGGCAATGTTGCTACCGTAGCGTTTGAATGCGATGCTTGGGAATACATTATCAAAGTTGGGGATAGATGGTATTGGATTGTAAACGGGAGCGATACGCAAATTGAAGTATTACCAGCAGAAGAATCAACTGGTTCGTATGACATCCGTAAAGTTACTGGTATATATACAATCCAAAAGGACAAATGGTTTAAAGCCATAGATTTAGCGTATTTTGTCAAAGATGGGAAATTATATTTAACAAGGGCATTAAGCAGAGATGCGGTAATAGAGTTAGTGTATTACACAACCTATACGCCGTATGAGCCGTTTAATTCGTATGAGGACGCTATTACAACCAATGCAGCTGATGCGATTATATATATGGCTGTTGAGTTAGAAGAGAGAAGAAGGAGAGAATTCCAAGCTGCTACCTATTACAGGAAGTTAGCCGATGCAGAATTGCTGAGACTTAAAAAAGAGCATAACAGCAAGTCATTAGCTCATTTGAGAATACCACTACAGGAGTAATGAGATGGCATATTCACATACATTAGCATGGGATGCAGCAAATCCGCTTGACACTGAGAATAGCGGGCTTGGTGCAAGCCGAATCCGTGACTTTAAGGACATGATACAGGATAGGATGCAGGTAGGGCATATCTGGGGAAATAGC
>Ga0208824_1001177_pt1 | contig 24268 bp, 25 predicted proteins | sample AD_JPNTR3_MetaG_FD_184447 | JGI IMG/M metagenome (GOLD analysis project Ga0208824, IMG submission 184447) | Active sludge microbial communities of municipal wastewater-treating anaerobic digesters from Japan - AD_JPNTR3_MetaG (SPAdes) (version 2) | ecosystem: Engineered > Bioreactor > Anaerobic...
CGGTAGGGTCGCATTCTTGCTGTCCTGCGCTGCTGGTGTGGGCCGCAGCTTCACCGCCAGCGTCAACGGAGGTGTAGATACCTGCCCCTGTTCCCGCCGCGCCTGCCAGCTCTCCGGGTTCTCGTCTGTCACTTTGCCTGCCCGCGGCGTCGGCCACAACTCCTGCGCCTTGACCATTACATTCAGGCTGGTAATGGTCTGCCTCGGCCCGCCCTTCATTCTGGCCTTCATCGCCAGGTGCGCTTCCGGCGTCTTGCCGTCGTCGTGGGCAACAGGCGTCGGCCACAGCCCCTGCGCCCTGTTCCACGTGCTCACGGTCTCCGGATTCACCTGCTCTCGCAGGTTCGCGGGTCGTGACCGTCCCTTCCGGGTAGTCGTCGCCTGCCGCACCAGCGCTTCTGTCGACCTCTGCGGCAATGAATCCATTGTGTTTGGCGTTGCCCAGTATCCGTGCACCACCTGGTCGTTCAGTGACAGATACATGCCCTGCTCTGCCCGCCGCACCATCGCTTCCGCGCTCCGCGCCGATTGGCAGTCCTTCGCACACGGGCTGCGCCATCTCTGCGATGATGAAGATCCGCTCCCGTCTGTGCGGTGCTCCAACTGCGGCAGCCGGTATGCAATCCCACGCCACAGAATACCCGCTTTCGGCCAGGTCTCGCAGAACTCGACCGAAGAACCGTCCAGCCTCACTTGACAGTAGCCCTGCGACATTCTCGCCCACGACCCATCTGGGTCTAACTGCGCGAATGATTCTAAGCATCTCGGGCCAAAGGTCGCGCTCGTCGTTGCTGGCCTTGCGCTTTCCGGCAAGGGAGTGTGGTTGACAGGGAAACCCTCCACAGATGAGGTCGACGGGCTCGAGTTCATCTCCCTTGACCTCTCGAATGTCTCCATACCTTATCACCTCCGGCCAGTGCTTCTGCAATATCTGCTGGCAGAACGGGTCGAACTCGACCTGCCAGATTACCTTCATGCCAGCGCGTTCGAGGCCCAATTCTAACCCACCAATGCCGCTAAATAGACTCCCGACCGTCAGGCACCCCGCCGGCATATGCCTTCACCGCCTTCAACTCGTTCAATATTCGGTCGAATATCCGCATGGCGCATGTGCCCCGGCAGACCGCCATCGGGTTCTCCGGGTCCTTGTCAAGGACTGTGTCAAATTGGCACTTCCTTTCTTCCTTACTTGCCCTTCGGCGCGAGTTCTCCCAGGGCACGCTCCAGCTCCGCATTCTGCTCAGCCCACGCAGCATCCCACGCAGTATCCCACGCAGCAGCCCACGCAGCATCCACAGCATCATGCAATAATTCGCTACGTCTACCGCTTCTTCGATGACGGCGTACAGGTTAGTCGGTCCATCATCGGTCAGGATCGCGTCCATGGCTCCGGTCAGTTCGAAGACCTCTTCCATCATCCCGCCAACTAAGCATTGGAGCGTGCAGTTCTTCTAGCCGCCTTTGTAATCGCGCCCCCTGAGCTTGCGTTCCATGAGTTGTGCGAACCGAACCACTGCTGGTCTGGGCTCTGTATCAACCACTCCCTCAATCACCTCTTGAAGCTCGTTCATCAGCCTCACTCCTTTTTTGTATTGCCCATTCGTTCCAGGCAATCCGGGCCGCTTCCGGGGTTGCCGCCTTGGGGCCTTCCGCCCGGCAGTCCCCGCAACTCACCTGCGCCCAGCTGATCGCATCCCGCTCCCAGTAGTTCTTGGCACCGCACTCGGGACATGGCTCATACTTGTTCACCAGCTTCACCCCTCCTCGCCCATCATCTCCCTAATCCCCGTCGATAGTCCAGTCCGGGAATGCCAATTCTTTCTCTTCGACCGGTTCTGCCGGCGGTTCTTGTTTGTCCGCCGCATACTTCGCGAGACACGGCCACCCGCAGAAATGCAGAGTGAATAATGGTTCCCCACACACCAGCAGTGTCAAACTGGGTTTTGTGTCGTTTTGTCCTCGGTCGATAATCTTTGCGCAAACATCGCACGAAGTCGTAACTGTAATCACGTTCTCACTCCTTCAAGTTCCGTTTATCCTTCTTGTGCGGTTTCGGATGGACCCCGCTCCACATCGCCTTTCCCACCCAACCGCCGGGCCTGTCCTTAATTGCGAGAGGCGAACCGCGCTCCTCCCGCCGCATCGACATCAATAGAATCGCCGTCTCGTCCTGGTCCCTGCCCAGCCTCTCCGCGATCTCCCAACCCGGCACTCCTTCCTCCCACCACGTCTTGACCTGCGGCAGTAACCGTTTATCCCACCCGAATTCCAGGTCCTCCAGGGCGATGTATTGCTCGGGCGGGTAGGTAATCACTGCTTCATTGGGTGATTCTTCACCAGACGCGCCAGGAGCCTCTAGGACGCGAGTTTGGTTCGCAGGCGATGAATCACCTTGCCCGGTGTCGGAAAGTCGCACCACGGGGCGCATGGACTCTCTCACGGACCGCGTGTTACTTCCAAGGGTTACTTCCGAACAACACTCGGGCATATTACATCACCCTTCGGGATTCTGTCACCCGAAATTCGCGAAGATTCGCAGAACCCCATTCTTCCACGACGCATTCCCAGACGCCGGATTCTGTCGGCAACCCCTTGACCGAGTTCGCCATACAGGTGTCGCCGCGAAGCTCGAGTTCCTTGAGTCGCTTGTCACCGTCCATGAGTCGGACGTGCGTGATGATCGCCGACTTATCCATCCCCACCGCGATTGTCATGACAAGACGGTCGTGGAAGGTCCAGTTATCCGCAGGTTCGTGTAGGCGCTCCACGAGGCGGTTATCCCGCGCTTTGTCTTGACCCATCGCATATCCAACGCGAAACACAAGCGCAATACCTATGAGTAACATCAACGCCCCTATCCACCAAAACCTATCGGCGCTCACCCTCTACGCCCCCTCTCCGCCAGTATCCGCCTGTAACTCTTCGCATTCGCTATCAACACGTCGCATGTTTCCGCGAATCTGTCTGCGATTCTGATTCCGAACCGCGCCTCGAAGTCTTTGGGCGACACGTTGGCTGTGACCACTACTGGACGCTTGTTCCTGTATCTGCCGTCGATGATGCGGTATAACTGCTCTTCGGTTATCGGGCGAGGCGCTTCGGCCCCTAAGTCGTCCAAGACGAGCAGGTCCGCATCGGTCATCGCGTCGAACACTTCTTGCTCGGTGGGCGCACCTTTCTCCCGATCCCATGTCGCCCGGATTCTGCCTCCGAGGTCGGGCACTGATACAAACACCACAACATCACCCTGCGCTTCCACCTCCCGCTTGATACACGCCGCGAGATAGGATTTGCCCGTGCCGTTCAGTCCTGCCAGCACCAACCCCTTGCCCTGTGCCTTTCGGTCGGGCCACTCTTTCGCATAGGCGCGACAGTCGGCAAATAGCTTTGCGAGTTCCGGTCTGTTCTCCCATTCATCAAAACTCGCGTTCGCCAGGAGTGTTCCCATGCTGCTTGCGCTGACTGCTCTTCGCGCCCGGTCCATGCGCTTCTGCCGGTCACGCTCCGATAGTTTGGCCTTCTCCTCCGTTGCGAGTCTGGCGGCGCATTCCGGGCAGATCGTCGGAGTCTTGCGAGGCGCACCGCAACGAGGACAGACATATCTATCTCTTGGCAATGCGCTCCCAAAAGTCGTCGTTTTCGTCAGCGCGTTCTGTATCAGCGCCGGTGTAGTAGCTGTATCCCTGGTTTCTGCGGCGACTGGCCTCTGCATTCTTCTTCGCCTCCTCGATGCAGGACGGGTCTAGGTAATCTGCATAACGCTGGTCCGGTCCCAGGAACGTCTCCGCGTGCATGATGTAGTTTGTTGGACGCGCCTCGATTCTGCACACCTCTGCGTAGTGTTGGGCCGCTTTGGTTAATTGCGAGGGACTCACGTGGTTCTCTGTGTCGTTTTGTCTGGCCATCCATCGACCGAATGCCGGTTTTTTGCCGAGTTTGCGCGGGTAGATCTTCCAGAACTCCTCGAAGTCTTGCGAGTAGGCAATATTCACTCTCCGAGCGGAGCGAGGGACGTACTCTTTAGTCTTTGTCGTAGTCTCTGTGGTAATCTCTGTCGTAGTCTCTGTTAATGTTTTAGGCGTTTCGCCGAAGTCCATTTTGGCGTTTCGCCCAAATGGGTTTAAGGGATTCGCCCAAATGGATTTAGGTGTTTCGCCTAAATCGGAAGCACGCTGGGTTTCTTGTGAATCCAGAAACGCATTCACCTTTTCCATCAGCACTTCAGGCACCAACCGTACATGCACCGTGGGACTACCGTCAAAGCGGAACAACCCCTTCTCGATGACGCCTAGTTTGACGAGATCATCGGATGTGCGGTCAAAGCGGTCGGGGAGAAGTCGGCATTCCTCCCACCACTCATCCCGCCCTTTCGCAAGCCACAATTGGCCATCCTTGACCACGCGCAGTTTTGACGTGCCGCGCTTGCTCGGGAGATACCAGTAGATTATCTGACTGAGCAAGACGCCCGCCGCAAGGTCGCCTGCGATGTCCACATACATGCGCTTGACCTTGATGGTGTCGCGATCTGTTTCCTCCCATTGGAGGAACCGCTCGAAGCTGGTCATGACGATATTCCACCCTCCCCGGACCAACCCGCGATCTGCAAGCGACTCATGGTTCCTTTATTCCCAGCGCATCACACAAGAGTCTGTCCCTATACCAACGGTCGACAGTGAAATGCCGCGATGCCGATAACGCGTCGACTGCTGCGCGAAACAACTCATCGGCTGTGTCTTGTATCGCATCCACCATCTTCTCCCACTCCACGTCCTCCGGCGTGTTCCCCGGAAGGTCGCTGTCCTCTACGCCTGGTGGAAGGTAGCCGTCCTTACTCATCTTCTAGCACCACCCAATCCGTGGCGAGAAGGTCTGCTGTTCTAGGTATCCACTCGCCGCAGTCTCGGCGTGGCCCTTGCCCCACCTGCAGGTACAGGTGATTGCCTCCTATCAGCAGAGCCAGCCGCATGGGCGAGCCATCGTTGGTTTGCCATGCCTTTCGCCGGACGAACTCTCCCTGCTCCAGCCACTCCACTGCCTGCCGGATATCTCCAGCGTGCTCGGACTCCATCGCTGCAACTGGTAGTAGCACCTTGGCTATCGCCACTCGCGCCTGCGCCGCCTCGACATGAATGCACTCGTTGGTGTCGGGGTTGTAGTGAGCGCAGTATTCGGTAGAACACGGTTTGTAGTCTGGACTATGCGGACAATACAGGTTCCTGCCATGCTCAGTCCATGCTTCACTCCTGCGCGTTGCTAGATTCTTCATGCCTGCCCCTCCCATGCGAGTCCGGCGCGGCCCGCTGTAGTGTGTTACCCGTGCGCCGCCGGGGCTGGACTAGAACGGCTCGTCGTAGTCCTCCTGTGGCGTGTTCTGCACCGTCTGATTGCTCTCGCCCGCTCTGGTGAGGAAGTCTACTTGGGATGCCGCGACAGTCACCTTGCTCCTGTTCTGCCCGCTCTGCTTGTCTGTCCACGTGTCCTGCCGCAAACGCCCGGTAATGCCCACCATGCAGCCCTTGCGCATGTATTGCCCCGTGTTCTCGGCGACCTTGCCGAAGCAGGTAATTTCGAACCAGTCAGTGGTCTTGTTCTCGTCGCGGCGGTCTACCGCGATGCTGAATCTCGCCACGCTCGTGCCGCTCTGGGTCACGCGCAGTTCTGGGTCTTTGCCCAGACCCCTGCAAGAAAGCCTAACTATCCCACCATCTTTCAGGTGTTGGATGATTGTCTCTGCCTCCGCCAGCGTCTTGCCTTCTTTCCTTGCGCCGCCATACGCTTCGCGGGGTTTCTTGTTGGCGGGTTCATCCATCGGAATGAGTGTCCAAAGGCTACGGTAGACGCCTTCATCGCAGAACGTGCCGTCGTGCGACGTGCCGTTGTATGGGTCTCCCTCGATTCCGCTGTCGAACAGAATCTCGCCGTTCCTCTTGTAGTACCAACAAATCTTGTCTCCCGGATACCGCCTGACGCGCCCTCCTATATCGAGCCACCTTTGTGCTTCCTCGAACGTTGCGCCGTCCTTGGGTTCGAGTTTGGGTGTCTCTTCTTCGAGCGGAGGGAGAAGGATGAGTCGGTTTAGCATGAAGAGGGGTATGTCCTCGCCGTAGCTGCCGTACGCGGATAGACGCTCTTCGCCGCCGGGTGCGTGATACATGAGTTTGCCATCCCGCCCATACCACCAATGCCGCGAATCAGAGTTCTCCACAAACCGCCCGCCCTTTTCCAGATGCCGCTTCAACTCCTCATACGTCACCTTCTTGCAGGACGGAGGAAGGAGCACGGCGTCTTCGTATGCCCAAACCTTCCGCCACGCGCCCGTTGGTCCCCAGTAGTACTCGTGCCCGTCACGCGCACGCGCCATAATCCTGCCCGGTTCTTTGTTGGGGATGAAGCAGTAGTCGCACTCAGACCGCTTGCCATCTTGCCGCCGAACAACGCCCCCGTCTTTCATCCACTGCAAAGACTTCTGCGCATTCCCATACCGAAATCCCAAGTCGATCCAACCGTCCTCGCTATCCGCAAACATGGACACGAATGCTTCTATGCCCATCTTTGACGGACGCGACCATAAGGGGCACATGATCTTTCCTTTCGCGTCCAGGTAGAGGTTTGCTCCCGGGACGAAGCGCTTATGCCGGATGATATGCCCTTCCTTGAGCAACCGGACCGCTTCGTCGCGGGTATGGGTCGCCACCGAATGCCCTAGCAAACTCACCATTCTGCCTCCTTTCTTAGCTCACGCTTGCGAACAATGCTTTGTCTTCTGGCGTCACGTCCAAACCTATCTCGTCATCAATCTGCCGGAACTCGGCGTCTACAGCATCGCCGTCGTTGTCCACGTAGTCGAAACCGAACTCGTCTGTCTGCTCGTCCATCCTGACCGTCGCTTGGTCTGCTGTGAGGCTGAGCTGCATTTCGATTGAGAGAATGCCATACTTCGACAACAACCTCTTGAGCACCGTCTTCTGCGCCATTGCGTCGAAATTGGTCTGCCACGTACCTCTTGGGTTTGAATACGTCTTGCTGTATCTCTTGGCATGCGCCCTGACTTCATCAACGCTCATATACAGGAACTTCTCGAACCCGTTTATGAGGCTGAAATAGGCGATGTAGCCAACAACCTTGTCGCTGGTCCTTTCGCCGAACTCATACTCGCCCTTGAACCTGTCCACCCTGACGATCTCGCCTTCGCAAACCTCCGTCACATTGATGGTCTTGTATGCGCCTGTCCGCATGGCAAGCTGGATATATCCGCGCGTCCCGAGTTGGAACTGTGCCTTGTTGCCGTAGGGCACAACATAGGCGAACCCCAGGTTTGGGTCGATGGGCAGGTCTAGCGTCGCCGCAATCGCCGCCGCCGAGACAACAGACATGGGTTCGCACTTTTGCAGGGCAGTATTGCTGTTGGTGATGTTGATGATGCTCGACATGAATCCCGGCGCTTTGCTGCCTAGTAACTGCTCGAATCTGGCTTTGATTTTGTCGTCGCGCAAGATGGATGCGACCGTGACCTTCGTTGGCACCGGTGCCTGCGCCCCCTGAACCCTGGTCGCAAGCGCCGCCGTGTTAACTGTCAAGCCACTTCACTCTCCTCTCTTGGTATTGAGAATCTTCTGTAACTGGATTCCCTGAGAAACCGCTCGTATACCTCCGGTTCCTCTGCTCGAAGCGCTTTGGCGTCTAGCCTCTGACTCCGCACCGTTTTCCACTGCACCTCCTGGAATCCGGCGTATGCCCGCTCATTCTCGCCCATCATGGCCTTCAGCCGATTCTCCGCTTCGGTCTTCCGCAACCCCGCCGCCTTCTCTTCCGCTTTGGCTTGACAGTACTGCTCCACCAAGTCCGCCGATTCCGGCGGCAGGTCGATGGCGGTTCCCTTCCCCTCTGGATACATCCGGTTCAGCAAGTCCGTGCTCGCCTGCGAACCATCCGGCGCAGGAGGAGTCTCGTTTTCCACCAGCGCCCAGAACCCCTCTGCGATATCCAGCAGCATTCCGAACAAGTCGCGGTCGAACTCCACTTCATATTCCCGGTATGCTTGCCCACCAATAAGAACTGCCGCAAACCCCCGCTTCAACCCACATATCCCCAAGTACCACATGAGTTGTAGCGTTATGTAGTCGGGTAGCTTGTGTTCTTGGAACTCGTCTTGCCGGAAACTGCTGGTGGTCTTGACCTCCAGAACGGCCTCCTCTCCGTCCGGCCCGATCAGCAACCTGTCGATATTCGCCAGTGCCCACGGATATTTCGGGTGTCCGAGAATCGCGTCAACCTCTTCGACTCGCCATTCCGGGTGCCGCTCCGCGAACTCCTGGGCCACGAAACCCTCCAGCTTGCGCCCGAACATCATTGCCTCAGTCTCGGGTTTCGACTCGAACTTCCCGGTCTTGTCCAGCCACACGTCAAGCGGGGTTCTCCACGGGTGCATCCCCGCGCAGGCGGCTATGTCGGAACCGCCTATCCCTCGCTGCCTGCGCTTCAACCACTCCTCGCGGGGCATATCCCTAGTGTCAACTAGCCTTATCGCTTGCAAGCTGCTCCACCCTCTTACCAACCTGGTCCTCCAACCATTCCCCGGTCGCTCGGTTAATCTCGCTGATTGCGTCCAACCCTAGGTCGAGAACGCTCACAGTGCCGTCCTTGGTCGTAATCTCCAGCGAGTGCGGACAGGCTGACTGCTTCCAGCTTTCCTCGCGAATCTTGACCATCACCCCGTGCGGCATGGTGTCCGCGTCACGCCACTTCGCTGATATGCTTGCATGCGCCCCCATTTTCTCCAGCCTCCCTCTTCTTCTTGAACTCATCGCGTATGTACTCGTGATTCATGATCCTGTCCCACGCTCCGTCCACGCACACCAGATACCTGATGATTCCGAGGTCCAGTTCCGACAGTCGCACACTGGCGAATATGAAGTCTGCATCGCTCCCTATCCGCACCGCCGCGTCGCCCTGCGGTGACGTTCTCAAGAACAACTGGTCGTTCGGCCCATCGCAGGAAAGAATCTGGCACCCCTTCATTGCGATTCCCCTCCTATCCATTTAGCTAACCCGCTCTTCGCGTCAATACTACACTACCCGTTACGTGCTGTCAACACTTATCGAACTTGTCATAGCGGGCATTCCTTGACGAGGCGCACATGGCGTTGTATCATGCAGTGAATTGCTCGGGCATTCCAGTGTTGAATTCTTCTGCGACAACTACGTCCACCCTGCGGAGGAGCGAATGCGGCACGCGGTTTTGGAAGCGGAACGTTTTTCGCAAGGTGCGACGTAGAGTAGTATTAGAGTAGCAACCCACGGGATATACAGAAAAGGCGCGGTGGGCCAGGAAACCAGTTCCCAGCTCACCGCGCCTTTCATATGGTCAATATGCAATTATACGCAAGACGTATGCGTTCCCTATTAGAAGGCATATGCGTATTTTCACACCCCTGCTACACACCTCATTCCGTCATATAGCTGCAGCGGGTCTTGCACGTAACGCCCGCTGCGTGCGGACAAGTCCGCTAGTTCCGCGCCGTAGAATAGTATTAGAGTAGCAAGAGTAGCGGAATCGCGCTATTTCCCCAGTTGCTCTAGCAGGAGTTTGCCTGCCGCGCCTCCGAGCAGTCCGGCGAAGAATGCTAGCCATGCCTTCGCGCTTCCTTCTGCTCGGTACGCGGCTAGAGCAGCATCCCGCGACTCCAGTTCCCTTGTCAGCTGTTCCGTCATCTCCCGGAGGCGAGTCACATCCGCTTCGGCATCGGCATACAGCCTCAGCGCTTCGTCGAGCTTTGCCTTGAGCGACGTGGCTTCCTCTCGCAGCGCGTCCACGTCAGCCTCCGCGCCTTCGTAAAGCCGCGTCATCTCCGCGAGTCGCCTGTCTGTCTCGTTGAGTTCCACGGCTAACCGGAGGATGGTTTGCAGGAGCTTCGTTCGCTCTTCCACAAGCGCGGATTCAGGGTTCGTGGCGCACACAGGAACAGCGTAAACGAGAATCAGCAGACCCACGATTATACTAACCCACCTGCGCATCTACTTCAACCCCTCTGCCGCCCTGCGCCGTTCGGACTGCCGCTGCTCAATTTCGCGCAGGAGGTCGTTCACTTCCTTCACCAACTCCTCTGTTTTCGGGTCAACAACTTCCGGCGTCGGGACAGGCTGAATCTTCCGCGAACACCCGGACAACTTGACCCCCAGGAATATCCCAAACGCGAGGATGGCGACACAGACGACTATCTCTAGCCAGTGCCGCTTCATCCATCGCAGGACGATGGCCCACACTCTTATCATCTCCCTAATCTGTCCACCGGGCTTTGTAGCCCCGGACATCGACATGCACGAAGTTCTGTTTGTAGTACTTGCCGATCCCGTCGAAGCCGACCTTCTCAGCGGCGGCAGCGAGGTTGTCCACACCGATTGCCGCCGCCGACAAGTCCACCGCCTTGCCCGACATATGTTGAGACTTCGGAGCGCCGCCCACCTTCTTGTTGTGCTCGGGGCACCGATACCAGGAAAAGCAAACGAGCGGCTTCCCTACCGCCGCTCGCAACTCCTCCAGCTTATCCAGTAGTCCATCGGGCAACCCATCGGGCGGCATCTTGCCGCAACACCGGCACTTCACTTCGCTGTCATCGAAATGTTCGGATAGCTTCATTATGAACCAACTCCAAACGGCTGTTTCGTGGACGCTAACCAGTTCTTCAGGTCCTTAACGTCGTCCTTTATCGCTTCGACGCATTGCAGACTATCTGCCAGCTTATCGATGGTCTGCTGATACTGTCCCTCCCGCTTCTCGTTGGTGCGCAGCACCCACCAGAGCATCACGAAAAACAGGATCACAAATGGACCGTTACCCGACAATGCCTTGATGATCTCGCTTTCCATTCACGCGCCTCCCTCGCAATGACCTATCGAAAGGGCAATCACCTCCCGGAAAGAGGCAGGAGGCACGGCGAGGTGCCTCCTGGGTCGCGGGTTAGAATTTAAGTTTCGAGGGTCGGGCGGCGCTAGATTTGGCTGTAGCGGGTTGGGGTTGTGCGTCTTCTGGGGCTTCCGCGATAGCATCTTCGTAGTACTCCATCGCCTTAACGAAAAGCCGATGCTCGTCAGGGGTTAACTGATTAATGAACCCCTGTCGATCTGCATTCGCCAGAATACCCAGCGGGTGCATGGACGCAAGCGACTGTTTCAACCCCTTGAGAGACCCACCCTTTGCGAGGTATAGGTTCAGGTACTTTGTGGCGGCGTCTTTATCGCCGTATCGCAGCGCCACTTTGTAGTTGTAGAGGGCGTAACTCCGCTCGTTCTCCGAATACCCCGCGCTGTACTTCCCTATCTTCTTCTGGTACTCGATGGATTTGTCTCGAATGGCGAAGTAGGCGGTTTCACCGGGGTCCGAACTATAGACCGGTATGTCGGCAAAGCTCTTCCAATACCCTTTCGATGGCAAACCCGCGATCTCGCGGTACAGTTTGTCTACGTCTAGGGCTTGCGCCACATGCAAACCCCTGTCACGAATTGGTGTGGGTTGCAGGGCATCGGGGTATAGCGACTTCTTGAATATCACTTCCCCTGTTGTCTTCATTATCGGACTAAGACCACTGACCGCCTTGTTGAATGCCGATTTCGGGGCGCTCATGGCTATCTCGCCGATAGCCTGCTGGAGCGTGATTCTCTTGTTGAGATATTGGCGCGTGATGGACGGCCATTCATCCACCCCGAACCACTCGAAGAGGTCATCAAGCGCTCCGAGGCGGTCGAAGTACATGACGCTGCCATCTTTCTTGCGCCCGAGGACGATGTGTGCTTGGTCGCGCACGTGCTCTGGCAGGTCTTCCTCTTCGTCGCGGAATAAGAGGTAGTTGTATGCCATCAGCATGGCCTGTAGACCCAATGCCTTGATGACGAAAGAACCCACCCGGAATGCCGCTCGCGCCCCTTTGATGCCTAGCGACTTGCCAACTTTACTGGCTGTGTCCGGGTCTCGTGCTGCGTTTAAGATGAGCTGCTTCCATCGCCGCATGTTGATCTCTTGGTAGGACCAGAACGGGATCAGATGTTCGCGCAGCCATTTCCCCAGCACAGAAACTTGGTCGTATGCGCCCAGTAGTTCGTTCGAGAGCTTGAACGCCCGGTCCTCGATGTCTCGGAGAGCCATTACCTCTTCGGGCACCGATGCTCCGAAGTTCTTGGGTTTTCCGTCTGGGTTAACCTTCATCTGCTCCATGTAGTCTAGATATGCGGCATACCTCAGTATCGCTTCACGTAAGTTGGTAGCGATGTCAACCTTCTCCCAGTACGCAGACCACAGTTTTTCGGGAATGCCTAGTATCCCTTGCTTCTCGCGAACTTCCATCATGTGTAGGAATGGTCGTAGTTTGTCCAAGTCTCCGAGTTCCTGCACCGACAGGTTCGACTCCATCCCGCCGCGCTCAAACCACCCCTTCATCTCAGGAGACATGGAGCGGTCTGCGGCATAGACTTGGTATAACTCCTTTATGGCCTGTGGCGCTTTCGCGAACGTCGATGAATTACCTACCTGCGCGATGTGTCCATCGCTTCCGAGGTTTCGTGTGTTGTACTTGACGACGCGTCTCGGCGAAGCAAGCACCCACTTCTTCCACCCCCGCATTAGGGTCCGCACTGCGTCATCGACCGCATTCTTGGGTCGCGCCTCGGAGAGGTTGTCGAGAGTCGCTGCAATCTCCTCGGGAATGACATATCGCTTCTGCTGTCTGCCTAGAGCCATCGTCTTGCGTATCTGCTCTTTCGTGATCTTGGCTTCTGCCAGAGCGCCCTCGAACAACTGACGCGCAAGACGCTCGGGGATGGAGTCTGTGATGTAGACAGTAGTTCCGGGTTTGGGGTCCCATTCCACGTAGCCTTCGGGGATGAAGTCTTCCCATGTCTTCAGCGACTTGCCTAAAACCGTCTTGGCGTATTGCTTCTTGTACGCCATACCCTTGAAAACCTCGGATGCCGCCCTCTTGCCTTCGGCGACTTCTTCGGCAGATGATTTCATCAGCCAATTCATGTACTGCATCAAGCGCTTCATCTCGTCTTTACTCAACGAAGCATCGGGTTTCTGTCCGGTCTCGGGTTCGGGTTCGACTTGGCGTATCGCATGGGCTTTGGTTAGCGCGTCGATAACGTCCTGCCATTCGCCGTTGTCGCCAGCCGGTAGACTATCGTGCGCCGCCAGCCATTCCAACTCCTTGTAACCCTTGGCTTGCCGCCAGTTCAGAGCTTTGCGATACTCCTTTTCGGCTAATTGGCGCAATTCCTCGGGCGACATCCCCTCCGTTTCCGGGTCGTTTTGCTGCACGACTTTGGCGAAGTGCTCGATGAGGGATTCTCTGTTCGCTTCGGTCGCCTTCCACTTTAGCGACTCGATGATGTTGTAGTCGTACTTATTCAGAATGTGGATCGTCTTCATGATCTCAATGTCGTGAAGCATCCCTGCCATGACTTCGTATTCGGCTTGCACGTAATTCGTGTTGATGTCTTTGTCGCTGCCCGTGCGTTTGCGCAAGTAGGACCGCCCGGAAGGCGTTCTGACTTTTCGGCCCGTGCCGAACCTGTAGCGAACATCGGCGTATTCGAGCACTTGGTGCCTGTAGTAGTCTTCGTTGTCGAGTTTGTCGCCAACATTCCAGCCGATAGTCTTGCCCCAGGTCTTGTAGGCTTCGCGTATTGCCGACCATGCCTCGTGTCGTTTGGCGTGCGCCGTTTTGACCTTCTCGTTGCTCGACGCGAACTCGTCTATACGGGCTTTCTCGGTCGCTAGACTCTTTTGGGTGAACCCGAAGGGCAGGTTGCGTCCTTGCGCCGCTTCTCTTGCGAGGTCATCCAGAATCACCTTGCGAGTAAACAGGTCGGCGTCCTCCGGCGACAATTCAACCGTAATGCCTTGCTGAATCCGAATCGTCTTATCGCCCACGACTCCGCGCTGTTTCTGCAACTTCAGGAGGTGAAACCTTATCCCTTCGTTCCGAGGCGTTCGCGGCAGATGCTCGAATTCGCGGTTGGCTTGGTTGTACAGTCGGTGCCCCCATTCGATCATCTTTGCTATCGCGCCGGTCTTGGGAACGCCTCTTGCCGCCTGCCATCGCTGTTCGATCTCTTCGTCTTGGAAGGCATACTGGCTTTTGTCAGATGGTCGCTTCGGCGGCGCACTACTCTGCACAACCTTGACAGACAGCCCGGCAGGGGGCGTAGCTTCTTCGATGAAGGCATCCACTGCATCAGCCATCTTGCGCTCCATCTCTTCAATGGAAAGGGGTTTCTTGGGTGCGCCCTGAACCCCGGAAGCGGGAGAAGGGGTTAGAGGAGGCGCGGTTGGTTCCGCTTCGGATTGTTTGGTCCAGCCGAATCCCTCGCTCACTGCCTCATACGTGTACGGCGAGACAACGCCCAATATCTTGCCTGCGCCATCTTTGGCAATCACAACTTGACCGTTCGCCGACTCGAATTTGACTGCCCCTTGCTTGACGAAGTGGTCGAACGCCTTGGCTGGAATATGTATTTCATCTTCTGGCCCGCGCTTGAACACTACCGCCTCTAGCTCATCCCCGTGGAGGTGAGAGCCCACACGCCTGTCTACGGATAGCGGTTCTACATTACCAGAGACGAGGGCGCTTATCTTGTCGTACAGTCCCCGCCCACGGTCGCGCACTTCCCCTTTATACCCGGCAGCGCGCGCTTTGCCTTCACGCAGGCGTTCGTATACCTCTTTGTCTATCGGCAGAAGTTGCTTGGTGTCTGTTATTGCTGGTCCGAATGGCGTCTCTAGTATCATCCATTGTTCCGTCTTGTCCAGTATCGTCGGCACCCTGACGTTTTGCTCGGAGGACTGCTTCACGCCGAGCTTCTTCAGAACTGTGTCGATGGCTTCTACTGACTTAACGACCCGTAGCGTGCCATCGTCAGGCACTTCGATCTTGACGGTCTCGCTGCGGTTTTCGGCGTAGCGATTGATTCCGGTTTCTGCCGCTTTGCCTAACGGCGCGTCCGTCATCGGGGCGCGTTGTTTGAGCAAAGTGTCGGCGATGTGTGCCTTTTGTTCCAACGTGAAACCCGTGTCGTCTGTGACTTTGCCTGGTTTGCCGGAGATTTTCACTTGGTCTAGAGTAACAGGGTCGAAACCCTCCGGTATATCTGCGGATGCCGGTTCGCTGGTCGTGTCTGTCCAACCCATTTCGACTGGTTCAATCGGTTTCCGCTTGAGTTTATCGAAGGGATCGGCGTCCTGTACGTCATCGGCGTCACCGGCAGGCTTCGCGTCCATCGCAACTCCTGTCTCTTGCGAAGCAACCGGCGCGTGCTTCTCGCGCCACTTCTCAATGAGGTTTTTACGCACCCGTTCGGATGACGCTAGGAATACCGCTTTATCCTGCGCTCCGGCAAGCGTTGTGGGAGTTGATAGAATATCGGGCGCATCATTGACGATGCTAAGTCTATGCGCGCCTATATCTGCCTGACCGGGCAACTTGACGTGTAGTTCTACATCATATCCGTCGCCTAGCGGAACCACCCTAATCTGCGTAGCGCCGTCCGGCGAGTTGTCAAGGTCGATGATCCCCTTGCGGATGATGGCCTGCTCGTAGGCGGATTTGAGGTTTGTAGGTTTCGGCGCGTCAGGCGCAGCGACGGGTTCCAAATCGGGCGCTGGTGTCCGCAGATTGTATCTGTTGTCCCTCACCAAGTCGATGATCGGAACCCACTGGTCGGCGATCTTGTCATAGTCGCCGCCGGTGACGGTTATGCCCGTGTCAGCAACTTGCCTGATTAGAACTTCCTTCTTCGCAGGGTCAACCTCGACGATACGGAAACCGCGATTGATCTGATCTCGCGTCACCCGATGCCCGACACCGTCTCCGGGTTTCCATTTCTCCGGCTTGGCTGCAAGCATCTTGGTCAACCGCTCAATCCTGATCTCATCGCCGCGATTCTTGTACTTCTTGGCGACCAGCTGATCGCGTTCGGTTTTCCACGACCGCATCAAGTCTTCGGCGGCAGCATCTGGAGAAGTCGGCGGTTGAGATGACGCTTCGCCAACTGGCGGCGTTGCGGTCACCGGAGACGACGGGAGCGCTTCCTTCCTATACGCTCCGGCGGCAATGGCTTTCCTTTCTCCGTGCTTGCTCCACTGGAAATGCTCGCCGTAGTCGTCCGGGTTGACGAGGTGCAGCGCATACTTGCCGGAATTCCAATGGTGCTCGTTATTGTCGATGCGCACCAGTCTGCCCTTGTCGAGATAGACCGGCGAGTCGTGTTCGTAGGGTTGTGCGATTTTACCAACAAGATTCGCTCGCAATGCGCCGACTTCGTTACGCGATGCCAGTTTAATGTAGTCGGGTTCACCCTTGCCCCACGTCAGAACGGGGTATTTGGACCGTTCGGCTCGCTCCTGCTCTTTCACTATCCGGTCGGTCTCGGCTGCTTTACGGTTCGCTCTGTTGGCAGCGTCTACGGCTTCTTCCCATGTATCGTAACCGCCATGCGTCGTCACGCCATCCTGAGTGAGACCATACCTGCCGCTTCCTGTCAGATGTTTCTGTGGTTTGTAGCGAATGGGTATGCCTGGTTCTCCCGTGTATTCCCGCGGCACCGGTGGTTTCGGTGCGGTTCCGCCGATGCCTTTGACTTCCAGCCAGTCTTCGACGATATGACTTGCTTCATCCAGCGCAGCGGTTGCGGTTGGCGGTTCCACTGGTTGCACAGGCGAGGGGGTTGGGGCGGTATCCTGTGTCAGCGGTCTTGAGCGTTCGCTCGCAGACCACGACAAGGTTAGCCAATCCTCACCATCGTTGGCGTCTTCCGGCGTCAAACCAAGTTTCTCGGCATTTGTACGCCAATGCTTGATATACTCCCCTTGCTTGTCGGGGTGTTCGACACCCCACGAACGCAGGTTCACCAATGCGCCTACCGCGTTACCTATGCCGGGTTCGGACCATCTGAGCGTAAGCGGCATAGGCAAACCCTCGCTGCCAAGCGGCGGTCTCTCGCTCTCGGGTAGGGACTTGTAGTACAGGTCTAGCGCCTGGAACAAGTCTAGTCCTTCGCGGATAGTGGCGGCGCGGCGCGAAGGGGATAGCGTAACGTCGTCAATCTCGAACGGGACGGTAACTTCGCCGTTGTCAGATGAGTTGAAACGGGGTTCAACCGCTGTAGGCGCTGGTTCTGCGGCAGAGTATTCCGGCGCATCCATCGCCTTGCCGCGCTCCAGTGCGTCTATCTGCGGTCTGACGTAATCGCGATACCGGCGAGCTTCGGATACAACGTCCACGTTCTCATCCCAACCGAACGCACCCTTTAGTTTCGTCACGAACACAGGCGCAGGAACGAACGACTTGCTCTTTGCCGCTGCTTGCCCGATGTTGTAAAGGTCGGCGTGAGCCTGGTCGGGGAAGTTGACAGACACCTGACCGCTCTTTCCGCGATTAATCTTCAAGGAGAATCTGGCAGGCGCAGCAGAAGCGCCGGGCGAGTCGTGCCCTGCAACCTTCAGTTCGTCGTTGATAGATGCCAGCTTACGTTCAGCTTCATACCGCATCGCCGTGAACCGGCGAATGTCCTGCACAATCATGCTTGCCTGCTGCTTGCTCATGCCGCCGCGCTTCAGGGTCTTTTGCAGTTTCGCAATGCTCTGTTGATAGTCGTACATGTCGCCCTGTAACTGGTCGCGTTGCGCCATTAATTCATTGATGTCGGTCGCAGTCGCGGCGACAGGAACCTTCGGGGTTGATGGAGGCGGCGCAGGGGGCGATGGAGGCGTAACGCTTTCCGGCACCACCGGCACAGGCGTTCTGGGCGGGGTCGGAGGCGGGGTTGTGCCGGTCGGAACAGTCAGCACGGGTGCGGCGGGGACTTCTGTTGTCGCTTCCGCGTCGGGTGGCGGCAAGGCGGGAGCAGGTTGAGTCTGTACCGCCTCTCCTGGTTGCCATCCCATCCGCGCCGCTTTCTGCACCGCCGCTGCCCGCAGGTTGTCGATAAACACCTTCTTGTCCCTTGCCATGTATTCGCCGGAACGGGTGGCATGGTGCCACATCTTGTCGGCGGCGTTCATCATGTCGCGGTAAGCCGCATCGCTTGCAGCGCCATCGCCCTTCTTGAAGGCGTCCTCCCACCGTTTCTCCGCTTGCCTGAACTCGCTGTGGGCACGACTGACTTCCTGTTTTGGCTTCCACGTCGCAGGCGAACCAGCAGTCATCACAGTCTCCAGTATCGCCATCGCCGCTATTTGCGGAAGAGTCTCCTTCGCATACTCCTTGACCGGTTTTCCCGAAAATGGATATGCCGCCGCAGCACCCCCAACGCCAGCTGACGCGCCAGCAATGGGGGCTTCAATGAGAGGATGGATTCCGGGCAGAGCGGATTCTAGGGCTTGCCGGGCGGCAGAACCCGCCGCCCCTGCCCCTGCTGTGAATGCGATGCTGCCTGCCGCTTCTTTGGCAGTCGGAGCATCTAGACGCGCCAGCGCCTTCAGTCCTTCGCGGGCAACGCCGGTTGCGACGCCTCTCCCTGCCGCCCTGATAGCCTCGGGCGCAAGTTGCCCGAGCCGAGTAAGCTGCGGCACATTCCCCAATGCGCCTGTCGCCGCGCCGCCAAGCTGAGCAGCCGTGATGAACTGCGCGAGTTGTCCTGTAGTCTGTCCCGCGAAGTCAAGCGCCTTCTCTGCGCCGGGAGACCCGAGTCGTGCCATATACTCGAAGTTCTGCATGTCCTGTGGTTTGGCGACTATACTCCCGACTAGGCTTTGCAGAAAGCGGGCAATGCCGCGCAGGGTGGGGTTCGAGAAGGTGTTGGGGTCTTGCGCCGGAGCGAGCACGAGTCGAGCCATCGCAGTCTGGGGGTCCACATCGAACTCCTCAAGTTCGGCTGCGCCGCCCCCTGCGACATACTTCTCCCATGCGCTATATCGGTCGTTCCACCGCTCTACTTCCTGGAGCGTCCGCTGAAACGCGCGTTCATCGTCTTCCTTTTTGTCGCTCTTCTTTTTCGCCCACTCGCGCCCGTATATGAGGAACGGGTGTTCGCCGTGCCCGAGCCATTCGGTTTCTTTCTTCTGCGTTTTCGCCAATTCAGTCACCACCGAACCGCGTTAGTCTAGAGTTCTGCATCGGGCGGCCAGGTTGTCTTGTACCCTTTCGCGATGTACTCGTCCAACTTGGCAATGATCGAGCGAATCTTCTTCTTGGCGGCTACCGTCTTGGGACTAGTCTCATTCGCGGGATCGCCGCCGTATGCCCTAACAACTTCCGGTTTCACCCGGTCCTCCGCATCCACAAGCCATGCTTTCGCCCCGCTCGGCCCTTTGAGTTGCCTGTCGAGTATAAGGGTTTTGATGGCGTTGCGCGTCTCGGTACCGGATTTGCTTCCGAGAGGGTCGGAGAGCGCCGTCATAATCGCGTCTTTGACCGCTGCTTCTACTGCCGCTACTTCTGGGCGCAAGGGACCTGCGTTTGGCGTGCTGCGCAGGTTGTAGCGCGGGATGTTGTCAAACGAAAGCGGCACCGCCGGAACACCGGTCTCCTGTCCCGGCAATCCCTCTCCCGTCGCCTGCAATGCTGCGCCCGATCTGCCCGCCCCGCCGGTCAGTACGCCCATCGGGTAGACCATCGCGCCGGTTCCTCGCGCCGAAGGCGTTGCCCCGCCGCCATACGTGGCGATATAGTTTCGCATGATAGGCTCCCAACGTTCACGCGCCAACGGCGAGATAGTGCCGCTCAGGTCGGGGAGATACTTCTGCGGGTCTTGAATCGCTACACCAGCCTGGGCAAGACGCTCTTGTATCTGTGGGCTCTCCTGGGCCATGGCAAACATCATGTTCATTACGTTGTAGTAGTCGTCAAACGCACCAGAGGAGTAGGTGCCCGAAATCTTGTCTGCGAAATCCGAAGCTGTTTTCCAGACTTCGAGGTCGTCAGGATTGGTTGCCAACGCTTGCTGAAGCAAGTACGATTCCAACGACCTTCGGGCTGTCGGGTCTCCCATCGTGGAAGTCAATGCCTGCACGTCTTGCAATCCGATTCTCGCGTCTCCTCCGCCGTGCCCCTTGTGTTTCGCCCAAAAACTAATCGCCGGAGCGCGGAACTGGTTGCTTCCCGCTGTCAAGTAGGGCGTTACGTATGTCGCCATAAAGGGCGCAAGGTCAAGCCCTTCGCCTCGCTGCGAGATGTACTGCGAAACATCGGTCAGCAGTTGGGCGTATTCGCCGGGCGACATAACCCCTGGGATTCGCTTTCCGGCAAATATGTCGGACCACAGGTTATAGAACTGCTTATCCTTCGGCGCAAACCCCGACATCTTCCCTTGGAGCGCCGCGATAGACGGTGTTAGTTGGGGTTGGTCGTGGGTTGTGTATCCCATTTAGACATCACCACCGTTTTCTTAATAAGGCAGGACGTAGCCGCCCATGCCAGATCCAGACGTCCCGGTCAGCGCAGTTGGCAACTTGACCGAAGAGTCGTACCATTTAGCGGAGCCAAACGGCTCACCGGACTGCCGTAGTCGCTTTAGGGTTTCGCTCATCGATACAAAGTCGATGCCCGGCAGCGCGCCGACAACTCCTTGCCACGTCTGGTTCGCCAGGTTTCCTTGCCCGAGCGCGTTTTGGATAGCGAGTTGCTGATACTGCAAAGCCCTGTCCTTGCTCTGCCCCGCCATGCTGTTCGCAAGGCTTGCGATTGCTGTCTGCTTCGCGTTCAATGCGTCGAACCTCCGAGACTGTCCCAGCGCATCGCCCGGCAACTGGCCGTAGAATCCACGGGAGATCAAGTCCTTGTCGGACTGGCGCATGACATCGGCCATCTGTTTGTCATAAACCGGGTCGAGCACGGTTCGCGCTTGCTGCCACGCCTGATCCAATGTCAGCGCAGGGTTCTCCTTCATGGCTTTTTGCATCTGCTGTTGAGCTTGGTTCTGCTGGTATATCTGGTTGCCTACACCAAAGATTGTCGCTCCGGCTTGGATAAACGGAAGCGCCTCCGCCATCCCCCACCACCTCCTCTACATCCCGAACAGAAGTCCGGGGAATGTCGGCGGTTGCTGTTTCTGCATCCCGCCGCCTGGCATCGGGAACATGTTGATCGGAGTCTGCGGAAGCTGTGGAATCGCAGGGAAGTTCATCCCCGGCAACTTGCCGGTTGCCATCCCTGGTTGAAACCCGCCCCGCCTCTGCCAGTTCAGCGGTTCAAGCGGTTGATTCAGCATCCCCGGCATCTGCAGGGGGTTCAGCGGGTTCGGAAATCCCGGTCCCGTGTTCTGCCCTTGCGTCTGTCCCTGTCCCGCATTGGTCGATATTTTGATGTCCTTCAGATAAGGAAGTGCCTCTGCCATGCTTTCTCTTGCACCTCTCTTCCCATTCGCTGCGTAGAAGTCCAAACAGGACGATGTCTTGCGGTCTGCCGTTTCGCAGGCAACCTTCCCGTTCGATGCCTTCCTGCGTGAATCCAAACGCTCTTGCGCACCTGACTGCCCTGTCGTTGTCGGCAAGCACTCGCGCTGTCAACCGGTTCAGGTCATGTTCGCCCCATGCAACTTCCTCCACCATCCTGCGCCCAAGGCGAAACAATCCCATGCTCGCCCGATTGTCGATGACGGAAATGCCCACTTCTGCCTTGCGGTTGTCCTCATCCACGTTGAATATCTCAATCCATCCGGCGGGAGTGCCATCGTCCAAACGGATAACGTAGACGTAGATTGGCTTATAGAGGTCGGGAGGTTGCACTGCCACGAGTCTCAGAAGGTCGGGGTCCCGCATGTGCGGTTCAAGCCATGCCCAGTCGGAGTCAAGCATTGGGGTGAGTTTCATGCTCGGTCTTTATCTCCTTCAGCCGCGCCAGGCGTTCCTGTGATTCAGCAACTCGACGCTGCAATTCAGCGATACTCCTTTCCTCCTGGGCGATGTGCAGGTCAACGGTGTTCGGGTCAATCTCTTCCTCGCGCTGCACGGTGTGTGTGAGGATGAACTTGCTGCCCCTGCGCGTTGTCACAAAGTCCGGTTTCACTACAGTCCACCCCCTACTTCAAGATCAGCCTTAATGAATATCTGGTAGTTGATCCTACCAAGACGCGTAGTTGTGAACTTGATAGCCTTGCGCCCCGCACCGGCAAATTTCGCGGTCAAGTCCAGTCCGCCGACGGGAGTCAATTCGTACGGTGTCGCTGCGTCGGGCGCACTGTTAAGCGCCATAGCGGAACCATACCCTGAACCGTTATTGCAGTACAGGTTGACCGCTGCCGGGGTTGTGGACTGGTAGATGCCGTAGACCAGGTCGTGTTCGTGGTCGCCGGAACTGGAGGAGGTTTGGACTGCGCTACCGCCCGATCCCGTAGTCGAGGCGCTACCGGGTGCCCAATAAGTGTAAATGTGGCGGTGGTCCGATAACGAGACCGACACACCCGAAGCTCCCGACCCCGTGCCGCCGCTGATGCCGTGAGAATGGGAAGAGTCGCCGATAGAATGGGAGTGGCTGCTTGCGGTGTCAATAGTTGTAGTAACGCTGTGGCTATGCGAAGGATCTCCCGCCGGACTGGCATATCCGCCGCCGCCATGACTGTGCGACCCCGCAGAACCGCAGGAGTGACTGTGGCTATTTGAACCGATCGACAATGTGCCCGACGAGTGCCCGTGCGTGGTTACGTCTACAGTCGCGCTGCTCGACGCATAGGTAGTATAGTCTTGTGCCGTCGTGCCGGCTGGCATATCGTGTTTGTGACTTGGTATGTTCACGTCATGCGTGTGCGAACCACCAGCGCTAGCCGTCTTGGAATAGGCCCGGAACGGCACTGCCCGAGCATGGAGTTTGATGCTCACAACCTGCGTCAGTTCGCTCGGAAGCCAGAAGTCGAACTCGATAGGATGTGTCGAGTCGAGCGGTTCCACGTCGCCAACTTGCCAGGTATTACGAAGTTGGGCGAATTTCTTGGCGCGTATCGTGCCGTCGAGAATGATATCGTCTGCGGATATGAGCACGTAACCGTTTTCGTCTACCTGCCCTATCTTGAGTTGCGCGTTTGGTACGGGTTGCCCTGTTTCCTTGTCTATCCCCATCACGCGCATTTCAATGGAATTCGCCTGTTGTTGGAAGGTCGAGGACGCGACAAGCGAGGGGTGGGCGAGTCGATAGCTGTTCCCCGCAACCGGAGCGGTCTCGAATGCGCTGTCCAGCGTCAAGGTGTTCGTTGCGCTGCCTACAACCGTCCGCACTTCGTTCTGTGCGGGTCCGTCTAGCATCGCCACCATGAAGCCCTTCAAGTTAGCCAGAAGCGTCTGTCCGTCGTCTGCGGTCAGCGCTGTGAAGTCTTTGGAGGTGTCCGTCAAGGTCTTTGCAGTTGCATTGTAGGACGTCACCGTGGATTCCAGCAGCGTTGTGCGCTCGTGTTTGGCTACGGTGCTTGAAATCTCGTCTGCTTTTTGCGTCAGCGCGGATATATCTGCACTGTTACCTTCAACCGTCGCTCGCACCTGCACGAAGTCTTCCGCTACCTGGTCCCATAAATCGGAACCTGCCACGAATTCCTTGGCGAGAGTATCCGCGACTTCCTCAGACAGCGACACTTTGCCGGGTTTGCCCCCGACAACAGGTTCGCAGAAGTCGCTGGGGTTATCCCATATGTCCCACGAACGCGCCCTGTAGCGGTAGTCGGTGTTCAAGTCCAGCCCGACATCGGAATAGAAGGTATCCGTGCCCGACCAGATGGTTTCCCATTCGCTCCATGTCGCCTGCCCGTCAATGCTGATAGAGCGCTGGAGGTCGAAGTGGCTGAAATCGTAGTCAGGCATACGGTCTATCAGACACACCATCATCTTGAAACCGGGAACGACACGCAGGATCGGGATGCCGGGAGGGATATTGTCGGGTTTCGGCAGGTTGGGGTGGTCCTGCACTATCTCTATGGTCTGCTCGATTCCGTCTATTGCGTCATTTGTCTTGTTGATGATTTCGTCTACCTGATGTTGGAGGCGGCGGTCGTTGAACGCTCCTGTCCGGCGTATCTTCTCAGCCACGAACAAATGCCTCCCTAGTAAGTCGTTCTTGCTTCCGAAGCAACCACATACGGTATTCCTATCGTCACGACATTGCATGGATTCGCGGTAGAGTTCTCTGCTCTGACGGAAGCCCTGTACCCGAACCTCGAAGTGCGCTGCCTCCCAACGGGGTTTGCGAACGTGTCTGTCACCGTTCCATCCACCTTCAGCTTCGCCGTCAGACTGCCCCTGGTTGTGTCGTTCTGCTTGTAGTCAACATACAAACCCCAATACCTCTTCTTCAGGTTGGGC
>Ga0208824_1001179_pt1 | contig 24225 bp, 19 predicted proteins | sample AD_JPNTR3_MetaG_FD_184447 | JGI IMG/M metagenome (GOLD analysis project Ga0208824, IMG submission 184447) | Active sludge microbial communities of municipal wastewater-treating anaerobic digesters from Japan - AD_JPNTR3_MetaG (SPAdes) (version 2) | ecosystem: Engineered > Bioreactor > Anaerobic...
GCTTCTTTTGTGTCAAAAGAATTTACTACAATTCCAAAAAACACAGATACAGAACTATCGGTAGCCATGAGCGAACTTTTCGATGCCACAGATATTGCCATTTATCCGGTGTGGTTCGATAACATTAACTTTTATCTTGGAACACAAACCTCAGGACAAGCTTATACACTGGCTCTAAAGGAAATAGTTCTTTGTTACCAGGGAGTGGAAATTTCAGGATTACCTTCTGTATTGCTTTCTCAATATGAAATTTTCCCTAATCCGTTGGATGGAACTATTTTGAACATACGAACAAAAAATAACGATCCGAATCTATACAAAGCTCAACTGTTTCATTTAAATGGTCAATGTGTGGTTTCTCAACAACTGAACCCTGTGAATGGAATGGCTACTTTTAAGGTTGGTAAATTACCTGCAGGCAATTATTTGTTGAAAATTTATTCAGATGACAACCCTGAAACGATAAAACTAATAGTAAAATAACATAAAAAATTGTATTATTAATTTAAATTTAAAATAATTCACTATGAAAACAAAAAAATTTTTTTTATTCTTAATGTTTACCTTTGGGGGTATTTATTTAGTTTTTGCTCAAAATATCACTATTACTAAACGATATAAAATTGATGATAATAAAATTCGTGGATATTATCCTGTTTTGAGCACCAATGGAGATAAGTTATTATTTACTTCCGACAGTTATAAGGGCTTATCGTTATATGATTTTAATACTAAAACAGTAATTAAAATTACCGACGAAGAAGGAGCCGGCTATGAACCTATATTTGATGAATCCGAGTCTAAAATTTTTTATAGAAAGACAAGTTATCAAAACAATCGCAAGTTTGAAGCCATAGAAAGTTTTGATCTTAATACGAAACAAAAAAAGGAAATGATTTCTCCTCAACGTACTATAAGACAACTACAACCTTATCACAAAGGATTATTAGTTTCTGTAGACAGAAAATTATTGAAAGCTACCTTTGGAAAAGTTCAACAAGAAATACCTGTTTATGTATGTTCAGAGGATTTAAAATTAGTTATTTACAAAAATGGGAACCGTCAAGAATTAAATCCGATTGCAGGAGAAGATGTAAGTTATATATGGGTTTCTTTGTCGCCCGACAAGACTAAAATACTTTTTACGGCTACCACCAAAGGAACTTTTGTATGTGATTTGAATGGAAAAATTATTGCCTCATTAGGATATTTAAATGCTCCGGTTTGGTATGACAATGATTTTGTTGTAGGAATGCAAGACAAAGACGACGGTCATTTTATTACTGAATCAAAAATAATAATGATGCCATTAAAACTTGACAAAAAACACATTTTGAGTTTACCAAACGAAATTGCTATGTATCCAAGTGCTTCTGCCAAAGCAAAAAAAGTAGCTTATAATACTCTCGATGGAATTATTCAAATAGTAGAATTAGATATAAAATAATAAATTTATCGCTATGAAAAAGAAAAACATAATTTTTTTATCCCTTATATTTTTTACCTCCTTCAATGTTTTATCACAAAACTTGTCTGATGTCAAAATTTGTATTAATCCTGGACATGGAGGCTATGATAGTGACGACAGAAATGTAGTAATTGCTCCTTTTACCTCAGGAGATCACAATGGATTTTGGGAATCACAAAGTAATCTGGATAAAGGGTTACAGTTAAGAACTATGTTAGAAAATGCTGGAGCTACAGTAATAATGACAAGAACAACAAATACTACAGCCGATGATTTACCTCTTTCTCAAATTGTAGCAATAGCTAATTCGGCTAACGTAGATTATATGCTATCCATTCATAGTAATGCAGGAAATGGAGTCGCTAATTATGTGCTGCAACTATATGCAGGAAAAGATCCCAATGACACCTATACCTATCCCACTCCTACTCCTTATTCAGAAGAAAGTCGAGAAGTTAGTACCATTGTGGCTCAAAATTTATATTCTAATAAAATAACAAATTGGTCTGCTTCTTATTCAGTGAGAGGAGATAAAACATTTGCACGAACGGCTATGGGTTGGAGTGACGGTTACGGTGTTCTTCGTGGCTTAGCAGTTCCAGGAGCTATTTCTGAAGGATCAATGCACGATTATATTCCAGAAACATATAGACTTATGAACATGGATTATAAATGGTTAGAAGCCTGGCATTTTTTAAAATCTTTCTGTCAGTATTTTAATGGCGGTGAAATTCCAACAGGTAACATAGGAGGTTCTATACGAGATAGCCGGAATATTATTCAAGCAAGTTATTATAAATTAAAAGGAACAAGAGATGAACTATTACCGATCAATGGAGCGGTATTAACTCTTTTAGAAACCAATGAAACTTATACGACCGATCAACTCAACAATGGAGTTTATATGTTTAAAAGTCTTGCTCCTGGAGTTTATCATGTAAAAGCAGAGGCTGCCGGCTATCATCCTCAAACCTTCGAAACTACAGTCACAGCAAATAATACTACATATTTGAATATAGATTTGAATAAAGTAAGAAATACACCGCCACAAGTAATTTCTTACTATCCTAATATTGCTCCTCCTGATAGTGTAGAATGTTCTACTGATATCGTATTAGAATTTAATTGGGATATGGATGTAGAATCCACAAGAGAGGCATTTTCAATCACTCCGGAAGTTCCTGGCACTATCACTTTTGAAGACAGCCAGTATCGTTTACGCTTTACTCCTTCTTTACCACTTGAAAAAGCTACTTTATATACGGTTAAATTAGCTAAAACAGCTAAACATCCTGACAATTTAAGCATGGAAGAAGATTTTACTTTCCAATTTTTAACCAAAAATAGAAATCGTTTACAACTTTTGATTGCTTATCCTTATGAAGGTAATCATAAAGTGTATACAAAGCCTCAATTTAGGTTCATATTCGATAGAGTTTTAAACACCAGCAACTTACAAACTTCCATCAAAGTTGTTGATAAAAATGGAACTGAATTAGCTAAAAATGCTCGTAGTGTTTTAAATAATAAAGTTCAAGCTCCTTATGGTTCTACCTACTTTGAATTAACCAAAGCTTTAACTCCAAATGAAGAATATAAAGTGTTAATTGCAGGCGATGTAAAAGATGAAGTTGGCATGCCTTTAGTAGAACCAATAGAAATCAATTTCAAAGCTTCTGATATTTTAGTTACAGATCAACCTATTGTAGAAACATTTGAAACAACAAATAGATACTCCTATTCAAATGACCAAAGTTTAAATGTTTCTGCTGCTTCCGTATCTCGTAATACTTCTAAAAAACTTTTCGATGCTTCCTCTTATTTATTTAGTTACAGTTTTTCAGAATCAGAGGCTTATGCAACTTATCTTGCAACAGCACCTGGATTTGAAACAACACATGATAAAGTAGTAGGTCTTCATGTGTATGGAGATTTATCAGGAAATTCAATAGAACTTCGATTTGTTGCAGGTTCAGAAGTCAAATATGTTAAGTTATGTGATTTAAATTTCTTTGGTTGGGAATTTGTCGAAACTAAATTGGATAATTTACAAGAAGGACTGTCATATGAATTTACAGGCTTCAGAGTAGTTAGAAATGATGGAATTTTATCTGGTAATGGTGAATTGTATTTTGACAATATGCTTCTTTACAATGCTCCAATTTTGTCCGTACCAGAAATACTAAAAGGAAAAATTCATATCTATCCAAATCCTTCATCAGAAATTATTTATGTTCAAATAGAAAATGAAGAAATTCCAACTTTACAACTTTATTCTATTAATGGTAAATTGTTGAAAGAAGCAAAAGATTTAAAAATAAATGTTCAAGGACTTACACCTGGAACCTATATGCTAATCATTAACATGAATCAACAAAAAGCAAGTATGCCTGTTATTATCAAATAATTAAGCAATTTGAGATTTTTTCTATTTAGAATTTGACCATACCTCAGTTATAGAAACTGATGTATGGTCATTTAGTAAAAGTGTGTAAAGTCCAAAAATTTGCTATTTTTGTATAAATGAATAAAAATGATAAAAGATGAAATTTTACCCATTTTTTAGACCGATACCACAGTACTTTATATAAAATTAGGAAATGTCATAATATTTCGAATGATTTTTATTCCTTTCAAAAAAGTTTGTGTATTTGCAAATTAGAATCTATATAAAATAAATGGAAAATCAAACAGTTACTATACTCGAAATTGAAACATCAACAAATGTTTGTTCCATTGCGCTAAGCGAAGAAAATTCCTGCCTCTTCTCAAAAGTAAGTAAAGAAGGACTGAATCACGCTGTTTTATTAAGTAAATATATTCAAGAAGCACTTCAAGTTCTTAAAACAAGGAATAAAAAATTAAATGCTGTTGCAGTGAGCAGCGGACCGGGTTCTTACACTGGTCTGCGAATTGGAGTCGCTACTGCTAAGGGTTTATGCTATGGTTTAAATATCCCCCTAATTTCAATCAATACCCTTGAAATACTTACTATTCCTGTTTTGAGGATAATAAAAGAGGAAAATGCTTTATTTTGCCCAATGATTGACGCTCGAAGAATGGAAGTTTATACTGCTTTTTATAATGCTCATTTAGAAATTATAAGACCCATATCTTCAGATATAATTAACAATGATTCATATAAAAAAATTCTTGAAAAAAATCCTGTTTATTTTTTTGGAAATGGCATGAATAAATGTAAAGAATATCTTCAACATTCGAATGCACATTTTATTGAAAACATTTTACCACTTGCGACTTCTATGATACCCCTTTCTCTAAAAGCTTATCAAGAAAAACAATTTGAAAATACCGCATATTTTGAACCTTTTTACCTTAAAGAATTTCAAATTACTCATTCAAAGAAAAAATTATAAAATACTTCTAAACTTAGTTTTTAATATCAAATTTAAACCATCTTTTTCTTGAACTATTTGTTCAATGATTTGTTTAACTTGCGGTTGTGTATAAAGTTCATCTTTTGTTATTTTTTATTCATTTATAGAAAAATAGCAAATTTTGAACTTTATACACTTTTTAGGAAAGTATCTAAAAAAACAGTAAAATCAGTCTGTTTATATCATTGGATTAAGGATACACTTTGATAGCGGTTTTGTATAAGTCTTATTTCAATTTTTGAAACATTAAAAGATTATCTAAAAAATCAAAGTCTATATACCAATAAAAAATATTATTTTTGTTTACTATTTCACTATTTCAACTATTAAAAACTAAAAAAATGAGTAAAAAAATTGTCACGTTTGGAGAAATAATGCTTCGTTTAGCTACTCCTGGCTATGAAAGATTTTGTCAGGCTTCACAATTAATTGCAACTTTCGGTGGGGGAGAAGCTAATGTAGCAGTATCGTTAGCAAATTATGGTATGCAGACTGAATTTGTAACTCGTTTACCTCAAAATGATATTGCTGAAAGTTGTATGATGGAGTTGCGAAAGCACAATGTAGGGACAAATTATATTGTTCGTGGAGGCGAGAGAATGGGAATTTATTTTTTGGAAACGGGTGCAGTAGCTCGTGGTAGTAAGGTAATTTATGATCGTTCCCATTCTGCCATTGCTGAAATTCAGCCCGGTATGATTGACTGGCGGGAAGTATTGAAAGATGCTGATTGGTTTCATTGGACAGGAATAACACCTGCCATTTCGCAAGGAGCTGCCGATACCTGTCTCGAAGCTATTCAAATAGCAAATCAAATGGGAATTACCGTTTCGGTAGATCTCAATTATCGAAAAAATCTTTGGAAATATGGAAAATCTGCCTCAGAAGTCATGCCTGCTTTAGTTAAATGTTGCGATATTGTTTTAGGTAATGAAGAAGATGCAGAAAAAGTTTTTGGTATTAAGCCAGAAGGTTTTGATGTAACCAAAACAGGTGGTGATATTGAGGGTGCTGAATTTGAATCGGTATGCAAACAATTAATGGAAAAATTTCCACAAGCAAAAAAAGTAATTATTACTTTACGAGGCTCTATCAATGCAAATCATAATACTTGGGGTGGAGTTTTGTATAGCAATGGAAAGCTTTATCAATCAAGACGTTATGATATTACACATATTGTAGATCGCGTTGGAGGGGGTGATTCATTTATGGGAGGACTTATTTATGGTTTACTTAATTATCCAAATGATGACCAACATGCTCTTGAATTTGCTGTGGCTGCTTCTTGTTTAAAACACACTATTTATGGCGATTTTAATTTGGTTTCGGTAGCAGAAGTGGAAAATTTGATAAAAGGCGATGTTTCGGGAAGAGTAGCAAGATAATTATGAATTTAAAAATAACAATAAAGAAATGAAATTTTCAAAAATTCAAGTTTTAACAAAAATGGCTGAAACTGGAATAGTTCCGGTTTTTTATAATAGCAATGTTGAAACCGCAAAAAATGTAGTAAAAGCTTGTTATGAAGGGGGGATCCGAGCTTTTGAATTTACTAATCGCGGTGAATTTGCTCATGAAGTTTTTAATGAGGTAGTGAAATATGCTGAAAAAGAATGTCCAGAAATGATAATGGGTGTTGGTTCTGTAGTTGATGCTCCAACTGCTGCATTATACATTCAGTTGGGAGCTAATTTTGTAGTAGGACCTTTGTTCAATCCAGATGTTGCAAAAGTTTGCAATCGTCGATTGATTCTTTATGTTCCTGGCTGTGGGTCAGTAACCGAAATAGGATTTGCTCAGGAAGCTGGATGTGATTTGTGTAAAGTGTTTCCTGGTGAAGTTCTCGGGCCCACTTTTGTAAAAGCATTGAAAGCTCCTATGCCATGGTCCAATCTAATGGTAACAGGGGGTGTCAAGCCAGAAGAAAACAATTTGAAAAGTTGGTTTGACGCTGGTGTGATGTGTGTAGGAATGGGCTCGAATCTGTTCCCTACTGAAATGATAAAAGCTAACAACTGGCAAGGAATTACTAATTTATGTATTACATCACTTTCTATTATTCAAGGATTAAAAAAATCATGAAAAAACATGACTCTTATGAAAGAAAATAATGTAAAAATGACCAATTACCGATGGGTAATTTGTTTTATGCTATTTTTTGCAACCACCATTAACTATCTGGATCGTCAGGTTTTGTCGTTAACATGGAAAGATTTTATTGCTCCCGAATTTTATTGGACAAATAATGATTATGGAACAATAACAGCTCTTTTTTCAATATTTTATGCAATAAGTATGTTATTTGCTGGACGTCTCGTAGATAAGTTAGATACCAAAAAAGGTTTTATGTGGGCAATTGGCATATGGTCTTTTGGAGCGATTTTACATGCTTTTTGTGGAATTGCTACTTCAGGAATTCTGACAGGGCATTGGCTTGTAAGTTTTGGAGAAGCCAAACAATTTATTAGCGGAGTAGATAATGTGGCGAAAATTGTAAATGTTAGTGTTACTTTATTTATTTTCGCACGAATCGTTCTGGCAATTGGTGAATCAGGAAATTTCCCTGCGGCAATTAAGGCAACAGCAGAGTTTTTCCCCAAAAAAGATAGAGCATTTGCTACCAGCATTTTTAATTCAGGAGCTCAAATTGGTGCTTTAATTGCTCCTTTAACTGTTCCTTTTATAGCAAAAGCATGGGGTTGGGAGATGGCTTTTATCGTTATGGGGTTACTTGGTTTTATTTGGATGGGATTTTGGGTTTTTGTATATAAAAAACCGGAGGTTCATCCCAGAGTAAGTGAATTAGAATTGGCATATATTCAACAGGACAAGGATGAGGAAATAGAAGAGATAGCCCCTGTAGAAAAGAAAAAAGTAACTTTTGCTCAGGTCTTTAAATATAAGCAAACCTGGGCTTTTGCTTTTGGTAAGTTTATGACGGATGGTGTATGGTGGTTTTATCTTTTCTGGACACCTGCTTATTTAAGTTCCGTTTATGGAATGGATGCCACTGAAAGTGCTGTCCCTATTTTTATATTGTACTTAATTACCATGCTTTCATTGGTTGGAGGATGGCTACCAACATATTTTGTGGATAAGAAAAAAATGCATCCTTACGCTGGACGTATGAAAGCTATGCTTATTTTTGCTTTTTTCCCATTGTTGGCACTTTTAGCCCAACCATTGGGAACTTATTCTTATTGGCTTCCTATTATTATCATAGGTATAGCAGGCGCTGCCCATCAATCGTGGTCAGCAAATATATTTTCAACTGTTGGAGATATGTTTCCAAAACATGCTGTCGCTACTATTACTGGTATTGGAGGTATGGCAGGTGGTGTTGGTTCATTCTTAATAAATAAGGGATCAGGTGCTTTATTTGATTATTCTGAAGCCGTAGGTATGAAATTTATGGGTTTTGAAGGAATAGATTCAGGATATTTTATTATTTTTTCGATTTGTGCTGTAGCTTATTTAATTGGTTGGATGGTGATGAAATTATTAGTACCCAAATATAAGCCTATTATTGACCTATAATTTATTACAATGAAAGGGGAGTAAAATTTTGCTTCCCTTTCATTTTTAAAACGTATTTCCTTTTCCAAATTTTTTAAGGAATGAGCTAAAAGCCAATATCAATTAGCTTTTAAGAACATTTTAGTAAAATTAAGGTACGAAAGGAAAAAATATTGTTTTTTCTAACAAATCTATTTTTTGAAATTTTCTGTATGTATGTAAAAAATAAAAAATGTTCAATATGTTATAAACCGTTGATAATTATTGCATAAGTAAGAAATTGTTTTAAAAATATATTTGATTCTCCGCAAAACAACCTATTATTAGAAATTATCTGATTGAAATACTGAATTTAGGGAAACTGCAGAACCTCGCTTCAAAAATAGAAAATGAAGAATATTTCACGCAGATAACCGCAGATAAAAAAATGCAGATGAACGCAGAATAATATCAGCGAAAATCAGCGAATAAAAATCTGCGGAAATCAGCGAGAAAGGCATATCAATGTTAGCAAAAAACTTCAATATTTTAATTATTCGCTATTCGAAAGTTGATTCCTTTCAACTTAATAAATTTTTTTTATGATAAAGCACATTGTTCTTTTTCAACTGGCAGAAGTTGCTGAAGGAAAAACGAAGAAAGAAAATGCCCAGTTTATCAAAACTGAATTAGAAAAACTCATTAATGTAATTCCTCAGCTCAAAAAAATTGAAGTGGGGCTCAATCATCCCGAATCGCCTCAAAATAATTATGATATTGCTCTATATTGCGAATTCAATTCCCTAGACGATTTAAATATTTATCAGGAACATCCGGCACATAAAGAAATTTCTGAATATGTCGGAAAAATAAAAACAAGTCGTGTAGCAGTGGATTATGAAGTGTAAATCAAGTAATTAAAAAATTAATCATTTATCCCGCAATTGAGCACCTAATTTTTCAGCAAAATTTTTTATTAGCTTTTTCATAATAGCATCAATTTGATCATCCGTTAAAGTTTTCGTTTCATCTTGCATAATAAAACTTACTGCATAAGATTTTTTACCAGGAGCAATATTTTTCCCTTCATAAACATCAAACAATTGAACTCTTTTCAATAATTTTCGTTCCGTTTCATAAGCAATTTTCTCTATTTCAGCAAAGTTTACATTTTTGTCAAGCAGTAATGCCAAATCACGACGAACTTCAGGAAATTTGGAAATTTGTTTAAAACGTGTTTTGTGATCTTTTATTAATGCTAAAAGTAAATTCCAGTCCAGATCAGCATAATAAACTTCTTGCTCTATATCGAATTTTTTCAAAACGTTAGAATGTACAATGCCAAAAATTCCGATTTTTTTCCCTTTTTCATTCAGATAAACTAAGGCTTTGCTTAGTAAATCGTCCGAAAATTCCTGAACATGAAGTTGACGACGTTTTATTCCCAATCGCAAGAAAATATTTTCTATATAAGCTTTCAGTTCAAAAACCGTAGTCTTTTCTTGGGGCATTATCCACGATTGAGAATGTTTGTTTCCTGTCAACCAAAGTGCCAAATGAAATTCTTCTCGATAAGGCGAAAGAATATCATTTTCACGCTTGTTTTGAGGAAAATAAAAATAACAATTGCCAAATTCATAGAATTTCAAATCGAAATTTTGCCGATGAATATTATAAATGATATTTTCTAATCCGCCAAAAAGCATCGTCTGACGCATCACACTCAGGTCAGAACTCAAAGGATTGAGAATTTTTACACAATTTTCGAGCGGAAACGAATAAAGTGGAACATAATAACTGCTTTTAGTAAGTGAATTATTTACTACTTCGTTAAACCCTTGAGCTGTAAGTTGTTCTGAAATAATATTCTGAAGTTTGAAAGTATCTGGTTTTTGCCAGTAACTTAAAGTAGAAACAATACGATCAGTTATTTCTACCCTGTTGTATCCATAAATTCTGAGAATATCTTCGATTACATCTACATCACGCTGCACATCGACTCGATAAAGAGGTATCCGTAAATAATAACCTTCTTCGTTTATTTCCATGATTTTTATTTCCAATGCTCTCAAGATAGTATTGATGACACTCCTTTCAATTTTCTCTCCAATCAAATTATCTATCTTTTCATAAAGTAGTCTAACTTCAGCGGGACGAATAGGTTTGGGATAAACATCAATAATTTCACTTGAAATTTCACCACCAGCTATTTCTTGAATTAACAAAGCACAACGTTTCAGGGCATAAATGGTATTTTCAGGATCACAACCCCGTTCAAAACGAAAAGAGGCATCTGTATTCAATCCATGCCGACGAGCAGTTTTACGAATAGAAACGGGGTTAAAATAAGCACTTTCAATAAAAATATTCTGCGTAGTTTCTGTCACTCCAGAATTTAATCCTCCAAAAACTCCACCGATACACATGGGTTCTTCTACATTGCAAATCATTAAATCTTCAGCACTAAGTTTACGTTCTACCCCGTCGAGTGTTATAAAAGTCGTTCCTTCAGGCAAATTTTTTACTATTACTTTGCCTCCTTTTATTTTGTCTGCATCAAAAGCATGTAAAGGTTGCCCTATTTCATATAAAATAAAATTGGTTATATCGACTACATTATTTATCGGACGAATTCCAATGGCTTTTAAATAATTTTGCAACCACTGGGGTGATTCTTTTATTTTCACTCCTGAAATAGTTACAGCCGAATAACGCTGGCATGCTTCTGTATTTTCAATTATTACTGGAATAGTTAAACACTGATTTTGTACTTTAAAATTTTCAACGGAAGGTTTTGTTAAATGAATGGCTTTATCCCTGATGGAGAAATAAGCAGCCAGATCACGGGCTACTCCAAAATGAGAAGTAGCATCTGCTCTATTTGGCGTAAGATCTATTTCAAAAACAACGTCATTTTCAATTTTGTAATACTCTTTTGCTGGCGTACCAGGAACTGTATCATCTGGCAAAACAATTATTCCTTCGTGACTGGTGCCAATACCAATTTCGTCTTCGGCACAAATCATCCCATAAGATTCAACTCCACGAATTTTAGAACGCTTAATAATGAAAGTTTCTTCACCAGCATAAAGTTTTGTTCCCACTGGCGCAACAACCACCTTTTGTCCCGCAGCCACATTGGGAGCTCCGCAAACAATTTGCAAAGGTTCAACCTCACCAATGTTGACTGTCGTAACAAATAAATGGTCAGAATTTTCATGCGGCTGGCAAGTCAAAACTTCACCAATTACCAATCCTTCCAAACCACCTTTCACAGAAGAAATTTCTTCATAACTATCCACTTCCAAACCTATAGAAGTTAATATCTCTGCTAATTCATCAACAGGAAGATGAATATTAATATACTGCTGTAACCAATGATAAGATAAATTCATAATTTACAATTTATTACAATCAACCCAACCGGGTTTTGTTCCATTTTTTATAGTTTGCAAAGATACGTTTTTTAAAAGACATATAAAATTTGATTTTTATCATAGCTATATGAAGATTTCGGTTTTTGAATGAAGTTATCCTTATAGCTAAATTTTTTGCTAAGATTGAGCAAAATTGATATTGATTTTTAAAATTTGACGAAAAAGCCTTAACAAAAAGAAGAAAAGACTTTGAAAAATGAAAACACTTTTTTAACTTTGCATTGAAAAATAAAAGGAAGTGTGGGTGAGTGGCTGAAACCATCAGTTTGCTAAACTGACGTACGGGCAACCGTACCACGAGTTCGAATCTCGTCGCTTCCGCCATAAAAATTAATTAATTACTTATCAAACGCTTTATTTTTAAATTCTTACCTTAATTTTTTATTCCCTTCTTCTATAAATAAATTTTGTTAGAAAAACATCTTTTTTTTAAACATTCAAATGTTTGTAGTATCTTTGGATGCTCAAATTTATATTAATTTACAATAAATTATTACAATAAATTAATTATTTATGGAAAAGACAAAAAAAATTATTTTACCTGAAAAAGAAATACCTTCCCAGTGGTATAATATTGTTGCAGAACTACCAAATAAACCTATGCCTATTCTTCATCCTGGAACAAAACAACCTATTAAAGAAGAAGATTTATATCCTATTTTTGCAAAGGAATTATCTCATCAAGAACTTAATCAAACTGATTTATGGATTGATATTCCAGAAGAAGTACGAGAAAAATATAAAATTTATCGGCCTACCCCTTTGATAAGAGCTTATGAATTAGAAAAAGCTTTAGATACTCCTGCCCATATTTATTACAAAAATGAAAGTGTCAGCCCAGCAGGTTCACATAAACTAAATACTGCTTTAGCTCAAGCTTATTATTGTAAAAAAGAAGGGATTACCAACATTACCACTGAAACTGGTGCTGGACAATGGGGAACAGCTTTAGCTCTTGCTGCTAAATTTTTTGGTTTGGAATTAACTGTTTATATGGTAAAAATTAGTTATGAACAAAAACCTTATCGTCGTTCATTGATGCAATTGTGGGGAGCTCAGGTAATCCCTTCCCCAAGCAATACCACTAAAGCTGGACAAAAAATTTTAGCTGAACGTCCAAATTATATGGGCAGTCTTGGAACAGCCATTTCTGAAGCAATAGAACTTGCCACTGAAAAACCAAATTGTAAATATACTTTGGGAAGTGTCCTTAATCACGTTTCGCTTCATCAAACTGTAATAGGGTTAGAAGCTGAAAAACAAATGGAAATAGCAGGAGAATATCCTGATATAGTTATTGGATGTTTTGGCGGTGGTTCAAATTTTTCGGGAATTTCTTTTCCGTTTATTCGTCACAATATTAGAAATGGTAAAAAAACACGTTTTATAGCTGCTGAACCTACTTCTTGTCCAAAATTAACAAGGGGAATATTTGAATATGACTTTGGTGATGAAGCTGGTTATACACCTCTTTTACCCATGTTTACCTTAGGACATAATTTTGCTCCTGCACATATTCATGCAGGCGGACTTCGTTATCATGGTGCCGGCACAATTGTAAGTCAATTAATGAAAGATAATTTAATGGAAGCAGTTGATATTGATCAACTTGATTCATTCAAAGCCGGTTTGCTCTTTGCTCAGACAGAAGGGATTGTTCCTGCACCGGAATCAGCACATGCTATTGCTGCTACTATTAATGAAGCTTTAAAAGCAAAAGAAGAAGGAACTCCAAAAACTATTTTATTTAATTTATCAGGACATGGATTTTTAGATATGTCAGCCTATGATCAATATTTATCTGGTGAATTAACTAATTATACTTTAACAGAGGAAGAAATTACCAGAAATGTTAACAAATTAGAACATCTGGTTTAATAATTGGTAATATTTCAAAGCAAGTACAAACTTATTTTGTTTGTCTTGCTTTTTTCAAATTATAAGTTAGCAAAAAAGTAAGTTGTTTTTGTTTATTATCGTAATTTTGTCGATGAAAAAAATCTACAAAAAATGAAAAGAAAAATTATTTTATTTTCTTTTATTAGTGCGGTTTTTATTTTGTTTTTCACAGGTTGCATTTCAAAAACAGTGAAAACAAAAATATTGGAATATTCCAATAAATTTTATTTAACTTCTGATACTACCAAAGGAGGATTATCGCTTTCCATTCAGGTAGAAATGCCAGTAAAATTTCATAATAAAAATGTATTGGATACTATTCGTAAACAACTCATTTCCAGAATATTTGGAGAAGAATATCAGTCATTGCCACTTGATTCAGTAATTCCAGCTTTTGCAAATAGCCAGCGAGATGACTATTTGGAAAACAATTTAGCCATGTTAAAACTATTAAAAAAAGACAGTCCCTATAATTTTAATTACGAGCATAATATTGAGGCTTTTGCACTTTGGGACGATCAAAATATCTTTTCTTATGGCATCAAGCGATATGTTTTTATGGGAGGAGCTCATGGATTAAGTAACCATATTTTACTAAATTTTGATTTAAAAACTGGAGAACAAATTACAGAAAAAGATTTATTTAAAGATAATTATAATGAATTTCTTACAGAATTATTGATCAATCGTCTTATAGAAGAAAACAAAGAACTTAGTTCCATTGATGACTTGAAAAAAACTGATTACTGGGTCGATTCTATCCGACCAAATAGCAATTTTTACATTACAGATGAAGGAATAAGTTACATTTTCAATCCTTATGAAATTTCTCCTTATTATGTGGGTGAAACAGAAATTTTTTTGCCCTATGCTCGTTTGAAAAACATTTTAAAACCAGGTAATCCGATTGAATACCTTTATCGTGAAAAATAACAAATTATTTATTTAGGAAATGAACTCATTTTTTGAACTCATAAAAACTCGTCGTAGTATTCGCAAATACATGGACGAAAAAATTGACGCTGAAAAAATTTCTTTGATTACAAAAGCTGCGTTGATGTCTCCTTCTTCAAAAAGAAGTAATCCGTGGGAATTTATTGTGGTTCAAGATGCTCAAATGCTGGAAAAATTGGCAAATTGTAAGCCAAACAGCTCCCAATTTCTCGCTCATGCTCCATTGGGCATAGTTGTTATTGCCGACACAACAAAAAGCGATATTTGGATAGAAGATGCCTCAATTGCTTCTATTATTATCCAACTGCAAGCACACGATCTGGGTCTGGGAAGTTGTTGGATTCAGGTTTATAACAGAAAAAAAAATGAACAGACTCCTGCTGAAGATTACATCAAAGACTTGCTTCAGATTCCTGAACGATATTCTGTTCTCTGCATTATTTCAATAGGTTATCCCAATGAAGTTCGCAAACCTCATGAAGAAGAAAAACTTCAGTACGAAAAAATTCATAATGAGAAATTTTAATTATTCTTTCGGCAGAAAAATCCTTTTACTTTTCGTTTTTACATTTTAAAAATAATTTTCAAGAAGGAAACAAAAGCTTTTTACAGTTCAATTAATTTTTCAAGTATTTAATTCATGGACATTGTACTGATTGGCGCCGGAAATGTAGCAACTCAACTTGCTAAAACTTTTCAGAAAAAAAATATTTCAATCAGGCAAATTTATAGCCGAACACTGGAAAATGCACAAAAACTTGCCGAAGAAGTAAATTCTTCATTTACAAATAATTTGGCAGAAATTGACCGTCAGGCTGATGTTTATTTTTATGCAGTTAAAGACATCGTATTAGAAGAAATAATCAGAAAAATTAATATTCGAGAGGGTTTACATATTCATACCGCTGGAAGCATACCTATCAGTGTTTTTGAAGGATTTGCAGAAAAATATGGCGTATTTTATCCTTTGCAAACATTTTCAAAAACAAGAGAAATAGATTTTACTCATATTCCCATTTTTATTGAGGGGAATTCACCAGTATCCGAGCAGCAAATTTTTCAATTGGCTCATTTACTGTGTGATAAAATTTTTATTGCTTCTTCAGAACAACGGCAACTCATTCATTTATCAGCAGTTTTTGCCTGTAATTTTTCCAATCACATGTTTAATATTGCCAATGAAATAGTGGCACAAGCCGGATTTTCTTTTGAAATTTTGAAACCTTTAATTGATGAAACTGTTCAGAAATTAAATGATATGACACCTTTTGAAGCTCAAACAGGACCAGCCGTACGAAACGATGAAAATGTTATTCAAAAACACCTTTCTCTTTTAGCAAATCGACCTGAATTAGCCAATATTTACAAAATTATTTCAGAACATATCTCTAAAACTTATTCTAAACAGTAAAAATCAAGTAAAAATTTTTAGTTCTATGTCCATAAAATCCTACTTGAAAATTGTTCGTTTGCCTGATTTGATTTTTATAGCTTTCATTCAATATGCTATGTATCGGGCTATCATCATTCCTTTGTTGATGACGGGAGGATTTGATGATATTTCAAATTATGTTCATCTGGGGCTTTTGATACTGTCAACCGTTTTTATTGCTGCAGGCGGTTATGTGTTGAATGATTATTTTGATGTAAAAATCGATCGGATTAATCGTCCGGATAAAATGATTGTTGATCAGGAAATCCCTCGTCGAAAAGCTATGATTTATTATCAAATCTTGACGGCAATAGGCATTATTTGTGGCTTGATTTTATCTTGGTGGGCTAAAAGTTTTACGCTGGCACTCATTTTTATCATTACGCCAGGTTTGCTTTGGTTTTACTCATCTAGCTATAAACGTCAACTTTTAATTGGAAATTTGGTAATAGCTTTTCTTTCAGCTATTTGTATTTTGCTACCTTCTATTATGGAGTTGGCTTTTCTTAAAATTCAATATGGTAATTTGATTTATCAGACACCACTTCCTAAAAAAATTTATAGCTGGACAAGCGGATTTGCTTTTTTTGCTTTTCTTTGTACTTTCATTCGCGAAATTATAAAAGATATGGAAGATATCGAAGGAGATAAAGAGCTGGAATGTAGAACTTTACCTATTGTTTGGGGTGTGCAGAAAACAAAAAACTTGATTTATCTTCTCATTATCTTTGTTATTGTCAGCTTAATGTTAACCAATAATTTTCTAATCCCCTTTCAGGGAACTTTTACTTTGAAATATATTATTTTCGGACTGGTAATTCCTTTTTTCTGTTTAGCATTTTTAATCGCAAAATCAAAAAGTCAGAAAGATTTTCATCAAGCTGCTACTTTTTTAAAAATTATTATGCTGATTGGCGTTCTGTATAGTTTTGTATTTTATTTTCTTGAAGCCAAAGAATTTGACATTCCTTTTTTTAATGTGTTTATTTCTTCTCAATAGACTAACGCAACTAATTAATTATCAATATGAAAAAATTAATTTTTGTGCTTATGACTTCTTTTTTAATTGCTTGTAGCCATCAGGAATCACAAACCCCTTCTGTAGAAAATTTTAAATATTCCGTTGATCGGTTTGCTGATATTGAAATTTTACGTTATCGTGTTCCTGACTTTGAAAAACTTTCTCTTCAACAAAAAGAATTGATTTATTACCTTAGTCAAGCTGCTCTTGAAGGTAGAGACATTATTTACGATCAGAACAACAAATTTAATTTGTGCGTCAGACGAACGCTGGAAGCTATTTATATTAATTATCGCGGCAATAGAAAGTCACAGGATTTTCATCAATTAACCGTTTATTTGAAACGTGTTTGGATGAGCAATGGCATTCATCATCATTATGCTGAAGACAAATTTACTCCTGAATTTTCGCAGGCATTTTTTGTAGAAACAGTAAAAAGCATTGATCCTGCCAAATTACCTTTGCTAAAAGGTGAAACCGTTGATGATTTGCTTAAAAAATTAATTCCCGTCATTTTTGATCCAACCATTTATCCAAAAGGCACTAATCAAGCTGAAGGAGTAGATTTGATTCTTACTTCAGGAAATAATTATTATGAAGGCGTAACTCAAAAAGAAGCTGAAAATTTTTATAACAAAATAAAAGACCCCAATGATGCTACTCCCATTTCTTATGGACTGAACAGTAAATTGGTAAAAGAAAATGGCATTATTCAGGAAAAGGTTTACAAGATAAACGGTTTATATGGCGAAGCAATAGAGTCCATCGTTTACTGGCTTGAAAAAGCAGCAGAAGTTGCTGAAAATCAACAACAACAAGATGTCATTAATACCTTGATTCATTATTATCGAACGGGTGATTTAAAAATTTTCAACGATTATTGTATAAAATGGGTACAGGATACTTTATCAATGGTTGACTTTATCAATGGTTTCATAGAAACTTATGGTGATCCATTAGGATTAAAAGGTAGTTGGGAAGCTCTGGTTGATTATAAAAATCTGGAAGCAACAAAACGTACGGAAATCATCAGTAAAAACGCTCAATGGTTTGAAGATCATTCGCCTATCGACACACGTTTTAAAAAGGAAAACGTAAAGGGCATTTCAGCAAAAGTAGTAACAGCAGCAATGTTGGGTGGCGATTGTTACCCTTCTACACCCATTGGTATTAATCTACCCAATGCTGATTGGATTCGTCATGATTATGGTTCAAAATCTATTACGATTGAAAATATAACGGAAGCCTACGACCAAGCTGCTTTGAAAAGCGGTTTCAATGAAGAATTTATGTGGAGTGATGTTGAACGAGAACGAGCAAAAAAGTATGGTTCTTTGACCAACAATTTGCACACTGATTTACATGAATGTTTGGGACATGGTTCAGGAAAACTTTTGCCTGGCGTTGATCCTAATCGCTTAAAAGCTTATGGTTCAACTATTGAGGAGGCTCGAGCCGATTTGTTTGGACTTTATTTTCTATCCGATTCAAAAATGATAGAGCTTGGCTTATTGCCTGATAACGAAGCCTATAAAGCAGAATATTATCAATATATGATGAATGGTTTGCTTACGCAACTTACTCGTATTCAGCCAGGAAAGAATATTGAAGAAGCTCACATGCGTAATCGTCAATTAATTGCCAATTGGGTGTATCAGAAAGGTTTGCCTGAAAAGGTGGTAGAATTAAAAAAGAGAGACGGAAAAACTTTTGTGGTCGTTAATGATTATGAAAAACTACGTTCACTTTTTGGGATGTTATTGGCTGAAATCCAAAGAGTAAAATCTACTGGTGATTACAAGACAGCAAAAAATCTGGTAGAAAATTATGGCGTTAAAGTAGATCCAGCTTTGCATCAGGAAATTTTGGAACGTTATAAGAAACTCAATCTTGCTCCTTATAAAGGATTCGTTAATCCAGTTTATACTCCTGTTGTCGACAAAAAAGGAAAAATAACAGATGTCAAAATTTCTTACGATGAAGATTTTGTAGAACAGAATTTACGCTACTCGAAAAATCATTCTCATTTACCAACATTCAATTGAATCTGATAATAAATAAAAAATAAAACTATAAAACACTGAATTGGCTTAATGCCACGAAGTCTTCATCTCAAAAAAAGGGAATAGAAATAGCAATAACCAATACCAGTTTGCTGCGATTACTGTACTTCAAATTATTGGCTTTCGCAAAACCATGTTTCTTGTCCGAAAATCTCAAAGAACGTATGAAACTAAAAATGGTTTCCATTGTTTTTTCATTTGAAGTAAGAAAGCTGTTTATCTCTGAAAGAATTATTGTATTTTTGTCTTGTAGCATACTTTCTTGTTTTTGTTTATATTATAAAGTTACTGACTACCAGTGACTTTACAAAACAATCATTTTGTAATTCTTCGTAAAAGGATAGCAAATATGAAAAAAATTGTTTTCTTGATTTTATTCTCTTTTTTCACTACTGCAACAATATTTTCTCAAAAAGTGCTTATCGATCATATTATTGATTCCATTGGCAAAATTTATGTTCCTGATAAACGCATTGCAGTATATCACCTTTCAACCCAAACAAAAGACAATGAGGTCATTTTAAAAGGGAACATCTCAGACAAAATTGCTTATCGAAAACTTATTCAGGCTCTAAAAAATAAAAATCTTACATTTTCAGATAGCATTGCTCTGCTGCCTGAGATGACAATGGGTAAAAAACATTGGAGCATTGTTCCTTTATCAGCCATTTACATTCGCAAAAATCCTGACTTTGCCTCTGAATTAATCACGCAAGCTTTGATGGGAACGCCTGTAAAAGTGCTGGATCGACATCGTGGCTGGAAATTAATTCAAACGCCTGATCAATATATCGGCTGGACAAACGTTAATTTGCCACTTTTTACTAAAAAAGAACTGCACAAAACGAACCAGTACGAAAAACTTATTGTCACTAAAACGCATGCCATCGTTTATGAAAAGCCTTCTGTACATTCTTCTCTTCTAATGGAAGTTATTTTAGGTGATATCATGGAATTGAGCGATCCAAAAACCATAAACAATTTTTACTCTGTTTCTTTGCCCGATGGTAGCAAAGGTTTCATTCAACGCTCATCAGCCATAACATTGGGAAAATGGCATGACAGCTTCCACCTGACAGGTGAAAACATTGTAAATACCGCCAGACTATTTATGGGATTGCCTTATCTGTGGGGCGGAGCGTCCATCAGAGGTTGTGATTGTAGTGGCTTTGTCAAAATGGTGTATTTCATGTATGGCATTATTTTACCCCGCGATGCTTCACAACAGTTTTTTAGTGGCGAAACCATAAATATGGGCAAAGAATATGAAAATCTGCAAAAAGGAGATTTATTGTTTTTTGGTAAAAAATTCGCCCTTCATCCTGAACAATCTCATATAGAACATGTAGCAATTTATATGGGCGACAGGCTATTTATTCATTCTTTAGAAAAAGTTCATATCAGCAGCCTAAATCCTGATAGCCCATTTTTCGATGCCTATAATACAACAAGGCTGGTGGGAGCGAAAAGAATTATTGGAAGTCAGAAAATAAATTACTGGACTTATTTTGAACACGCATGGAACAGATAAATTAAATATCATTTTGATGTATCAATTAACATCTTAAAATCGAAAAAATATGTCACAAAATCGTCGTGATTTTTTAAAAAACCTGGTTGCTATTGGTGGACTGAGTATGGTTGATATTTCATTGCTGGCAAAAAATTTTGAGAATAAGAAAATGAATAGCATTTCCAGAAATTCAAAAATGAAATTAAGCTGGATGCCTTATGATTTACAGTTAAAACATACTTTTACCATTTCTAATTTCTCTCGCACCACTACGCCTGTGGTATTGACGCAACTGGAATATGATGGCTTGACGGGTTACGGAGAAGCTTCCCTTCCACCTTATCTGGGTGAATCGCAAGCTTCCGTCATAGCGTTTCTTGAAAAAGTGGACTTGTCGGGCTTCAACGATCCCATGAATATGGAAGAAATCTTAACATATGTAGATACCATTGCCGAAAATAATACTGCTGCAAAAGCTTCTGTGGACATTGCATTGCACGATCTGGTTGGCAAAATGATTGAAAAATCGTGGTATCAACTCTGGGGTTTGAATAAAAATGATGTTCCTCCAACCACTTTTACCATTGGCATTGATACAGATGATGTGGTAAAACAGAAAGTTCAGGAAGTGAAGGGACAGTTTAAGATATTAAAAGTAAAATTGGGTGGTCAAGAAGATAAAAGAATGATTGAAGCCATCCGCGCGGTCACCGACTTACCATTGACAGTTGATGCCAATCAAGGTTGGAAAGATCGGTTGCAAGCTCTTGATATGATTTATTGGTTGAAAGAGAAAGGAGTGGTAATGGTGGAGCAGCCATTGCCAAAATACAAGCTGGATGAAATAGCCCGTTTGACGGAAGAAAGTCCTTTACCTATTTTTGCAGATGAGTCTGTCCAGCGTTTATACGATGTGGAACGGATGAAAGGCATCTTTTCAGGTATTAACATCAAGCTGATGAAATGTACAGGGATGCGAGAAGCATGGAAAATGAAAAATCTGGCACAGGCACTGGGAATGAAAGTAATGATAGGCTGTATGACAGAAACCTCTTGTGCTATTTCAGCGGCAGTTCAACTCTCACCCGGAATGGATTTTGCTGACCTGGATGGAGCTTTGCTGATTCAAAATGATCCTTTCGATGGTGCTAAACTGATTGTTGGGAAAATGATTTCTTCCGATTTACCTGGCATTGGAATTAAAAAGCGGTAGAATTATCCGAGCAAAAACGACTGGACTTCAACAATTATCGGAAGTATTCCAGTTTATGAAGGAAGTATATCTCCAATTAGACATAGCGATTTCACCACGTCGGAATAGAAAGTAATGCTCACACATTTCACAAAGCAAAGCTTTGATTTTTACGATCAACGCAAGATCAGCTTGCTACAAACAGAAATTGGTTGATAGTAAAATGAGGGACCTAAGGATAAAATTACAGTTATTTCATACTTTCAAAAAAAATATTAATTTTACAGTCGTAATTATAATCTTTATAACAATATGGTTTTTCGATTTACAATTTTATCTGACGAAGTAGATGATTTTATCAGAGTAATTGATATGGATGCAGAAGCAACTTTTCTGGATCTGCACAATGCTATACTTGATTCAGTAAATTTCAAAAAAGACGAACTCACTTCTTTCTTTCTGTGCTCAGATGAATGGGAAAAAGAACAGGAAATTACCTTAATTGAAATGGATACTTCTTCAGAATATGATAACTTGGTAATGGATAAAGTAAAATTAGGAGATTTGCTGACCGACGAAAAGCAAAAACTACTCTATGTCTTTGATATGATTTCTGACAGAAGTTTCTTTATTGAATTAAGTGAAATTATTCCTCATAAAAAATTATCAAAACCTGTTTGCAGAATTTCAAAAGGAAATCCACCTGAACAAATGCTCATGGAAAATGATCTTTCTACCATTGATAAAATAAACTTGGATGAGAATTTTTATGGCGATGAATCATTTGATATAGAGGAATTGGATGGTGAAGGATTTGAAGATATCGATTTTGGAGAAGGTAATTTTTCTGAAGACGACTTAAATTATTAATGCTTAGAATTATCTATTGGGAACAGAAAATAATTGTTTTTTTATTTTCTGTTTTTTGTTTGAGTTAATATCACTTTTTCAAATGAACCAATCACCCACTTTATTAATTTTGTTAGGACCAACAGGAGTTGGAAAAACTGAAATAAGTCTTCGATTGGCTCAACATTTTAAAAGTCCTATTATTTCTGCTGATTCACGCCAAATTTATAAGGAACTGAAAATCGGTACTGCTTCTCCTTCAGAAGAACAACTCTCAACTGTAAAACATTATTTTATTGCTTCTCACACGATTTTTGAGAATTATAGCGCCGGCCAATTTGAACAAGAAGTACTTTTATTATTAAATGAGCTGTTTCAAACCCATCAGATTATCTTAATGGTTGGTGGATCAATGCTTTATATTGATGCCGTATGTAAAGGGTTGGATAATATTCCTTCTGTTGATGCAGAAACACGAAATTTTTGGCAAAACAAATTTAAAGATCAAGGACTTGAATATCTCCAGCAAGAATTGAAGAAATTAGATCCTGTTTATTATCAGCAAGTAGATTTACATAATTACAAACGCATTTTACATGCATTGGAAATATGTTCTATAACTGGAAAACCTTTTTCTGAACTTCGTACTGGTAAAGCTCAAAAAAGACCGTTTCATATTCTCAAAATTGGGCTAACACGTTCGCGAACAGAATTGTACGAACGTATCAATGAAAGAGTGGATCAAATGATAAAAAATGGTTTGTTGGAAGAAGCTATGCAATATTATCCTTACAGAAATCTAAATCCCTTGAATACAGTAGGATATAAAGAAATTTACGATTATTTGGATGGAAAATACAATCTGGAAAAAGCCATAGAAAAAATCAAGCAAAACTCACGTCACTATGCGAAGCGACAATTGACATGGTTTAGGCATGACAAAGACATCCAATGGTTTCATCCAGAGGAAGAAGAAAAAATAATTGATTATATAACTAAAAACTTGCCATTAAATGATTGTTTATCATAACTTTTCTCTTTTGCCCTACAATACTTTCCAGCTTGACATAAAAGCAGATTTGTTTATAGAATTCAATTCTACTGAAGAGTTAAAAAATATTCTTGTGTCACCACTTCTTTTATCTTCGCCCAATTTGATGGTTATTGGTAGAGGAAGTGATTTATTGTTTTTAGACGATTTTAAAGGCACAATTTTACACTCTGGAATAAAATTCATCAAAAAAATTGGCGAAAACAGTGAATTTGTTTTTTTAGAAGTAGGTTCAGGGATTATTTGGGACGATTTCGTACAATTTTGTGTTGAAAACAATTATCAAGGAATTGAAAATCTTTCGGGCATTCCTGGTGAAGTGGGTGCAGCCGCCGTACAAAATATTGGTGCTTATGGTGTGGAAATTCAAGAAATGATTGAAAAAGTAAATGTTGTAGAAATTCACTCTGCAAAAATTCATGAATTTTCTAATGCCGATTGTCAATACAGTTA
>Ga0208824_1001191_pt1 | contig 24126 bp, 24 predicted proteins | sample AD_JPNTR3_MetaG_FD_184447 | JGI IMG/M metagenome (GOLD analysis project Ga0208824, IMG submission 184447) | Active sludge microbial communities of municipal wastewater-treating anaerobic digesters from Japan - AD_JPNTR3_MetaG (SPAdes) (version 2) | ecosystem: Engineered > Bioreactor > Anaerobic...
TGTGGTGAGCCGCCGCAAATTCACCTCACTCCGTCGCCTACGGCTCCTACATGAGGTGAATTTGCCATTATCTGCTTAACATCTTATTTTTTGAGGGTTAGTGTCCAAGATCATTGACAAGTGTACAGTCCGCAAAAGCTTATTTAGAAATCTGCTATTGACAAGGCTGAATCGATGTGGTATAATAACTTTTTCCGAACGAATCGGCAGATTTCTTTCTGTTCGGAATTAATATGATAAACCACGGCATATCCATGCAGAAAGGAAAGTGAGAGCTATGAAGATTGCAGTATTCTCGGACATTCACGGAAATCTGAAAGCATTGAAGACAGTGCTTGAACAGATAAGGGAAAAGAAAGCAGACCTTACAGTATTTTTAGGAGACATCTTCCAGCGCGGAAACGAGGAGTTTGAGTGCCTTGAGCTGTTGAAGGCAAGCGGAATAATCTGCCTTAAAGGCAACTGTGAGTTGTATGCGGAGCACGGAGTGGATGTAGACCCCGATGTGGAACATCTCAGGGAGTATTATGACAGTATCGGGAAAAGACTTACAGCTGAGCAGAAAGCGTTTATCAGCAATATGCCGTTATTCTACGAAGCTGAGTGCTGCGGACATAAGATGCGGTTTTCACATTTCCTGTTTCTTGATGTTGATGTACCATATCCATTTTTGCCGCTGTCAAGCCTGAAAAACGGAGACTTTGACAAAGCTTGCCTGAGTGACGAGGTAATGGAGTATGAGCTTGTGGCAGTGGGACATTCTCACGGGAATTTCGTGAAAGGAAACGTTGTATCTGTTTCTGCATCAGGTCTGGAGGGAGCTTCATGGCTTCTGATAGAAGCGGATGAGGAGTTTCTCAGCTATGAGCGAATAAGCATAGAATGACAAAAGAATAATGTACAAAGCAATCTAATTAGTAATTCTGCGCGGCACCATATGTTTATTGAGCATTGTACTGTTTGCAGATTTATATATCAGCTAATTGCAGCAACTATGCCTTCTCACCTCTCTAACTAAATGGCAAATCAGGATATTTATCTCTGCTTAGAATTTAAGCATGATGACTATAAGGTTGTTAATGAATCCATATTTTGGAGCAAATTTAAATCCCGATACGCTATGTATCGGGATTAATTTGTCTTATTCAGTTTGGTTTCGCATTTGTTCCGCTAAGAGCAGCGCACTATAGTGCGGCTTTTCCAAAAATAGTCAGCGTATAGCAGAGATACTTTCCCCTGCTGTGGACGTCATCCTCAGGAGCATTGCCGCGGTGAGATCTCTGTGTGTTTCATAGTTACCTCCGATAAATATATTTGAATTTATCTATATTTAGTCGAAACAAATATCCGTGTTCCCACGGATATTCATGTACAGCAGCATTCGCCGCTTTCTGATACCTTTGTCAGCTCACGCAGAACGCTCACAGCTGCCTCCGTACCCTCCGCAGAAATGGAGTAATACATCCACTTCCCTTCTTTTCGGCCATTCACAAGGCCGCTGTCGCAGAGTATCTTCATGTGATGGGAAAGGGTTGGCTGAGTACACTGCATAGCCTCAAGCAGCTTGCAGGCACATTTCTCGCCGTTTTGCAGAAGTCTGAAGATCTGCACCCTGTTCTCATCACACAGAGCCTTGAAAATCACTGTGATCTGCTTATTTGTCAGTTCCATACGCTCACCTCATATTGATGATTTTCTATATTATATCATACATATCGAAAATTGTCAATATGGTTTTGCGATCTTCTCAGTAAAAATTAGCCTGTTGTAATTCAGCAGGATCAGCATCTGAAGGAAAGCGCTTGATCAGATCTGCGTTTGATCAAGAATACTCCTTATCACTTTTGCAGGACAGCCTACTGCGATCATGTTTTCGGGAATGTCCTTCGTCACCACCGAACCCGCACCGATGACCGCATTATCGCCGATAGTGACCCCCGGAAGGATTGTCGAATTTGACCCTATCCAGACATTTTTACCGATGTGAATGGGCTTGGGTATCAGGTCGTGGCGTTCTTCGGGGAGAAGCCCGTGATTCAGCGTTGCAAGCACCGTGTTGTGACCGATCAGTGCACCATCGCCTATCCAGATACCGCCCTGATCCTGAAACTTACAGCCTGCATTGATGAACACGCCCTTGCCAAGATGGATATTCTTTCCGCAGTCGGTATAAAACGGAGGAAACAGCCCGACCTCCACAGGCTCGCCGACAAGTTCGCTCATCAGCGCATTGATCTCATCGGGCGTATGATAGCGGCTGTTGATCTCCATTGTGATGCGGATCGCATCCTGACTGAGCCTATGCATCGCCTGATGCACATCGTTCTCCGCCGTGACCTGTCTGCCGCTGTTCATATATTCAAGAAATTCTGATGTTGTCATTGCTATTTCCTCCAAAAAGATCATTTCAGGTATTCGTTATAGAATGCTTCCAGCTTATCAAAGGGAATGACCTTGCCCTCGCCGCCGTCATAAAGATCCGTGTGGGAAGCCCCCTCGATAACGAGAAGCTGCTTGTTGTCGGTATACTTGTTACCATTGATCATGTTCTCATAAGCGTCCTTGCCGAAGTAGAATGAGTGAGCCTTGTCGCCGTGCATTATCATAACGGCGGAGCGGATCTCATTGCTGTATTGTAGGATAGGCATATTGATGAACGACATACAACCGATCTTGTTCCAGCCGCCGTTTGAGTTGAGAGAACGAGGGTGATAGCCTCTTTCGGTCTTGTAGTAAGCGTGGTAGTCCTTGACAAAGTAGGGAGCGTCTTCCGGCAAAGGATCAATAACACCGCCGCCAAGCTCATACTCTCCGCTTACATAATCCCTGATACGCTGGGCATTCAGAGCAACCTTTTTCTCATAACGCTTTTCTTCACTGTCCTCGCTGTCGAAATAGCCATTTGCGTTCACTCTTGTCATATCGTACATGGTCGAAGCAACAGTCGCCTTGATACGGGTGTCGAGTGCTGCGGCATTTATAGCCATGCCGCCCCAGCCGCAGATGCCAAGGATACCAATGCGTTCAGGATCAACATTTTCCTGTACTGAGAGGAAGTCCACCGCTGCCATAAAGTCTTCCGTGTTGATGTCGGGAGAAGCCATGTATCTCGGCTGTCCTCCGCTTTCACCCGTAAAGGACGGATCGAATGCAATGGTCAGAAATCCACGCTCTGCAAGCATCTGTGCGTAAAGACCGCTGCACTGCTCCTTGACAGCGCCGAAGGGTCCGCACACAGCGATCGCAGGGAGTTTTCCTCCTGAGTTCTTCGGAGTGTACATATCAGCCGCAAGTGTAATTCCATATCTATTGTGGAAAGTAACCTTGTTGTGGTCAACCTTGTCGGACTTGGAGAAGGTCTTGTCCCATTCCTGTGTTAAAGTAAGCATTTCATCTTTCATTTCAGATACCTCCGTTTTTTAGTTTATAGGTGAAATAGTCAAGGCAGTCGATACGGTCGTTATACTTGTGAACGCTGTCCAGAAGTGTCTGCCGATAGCTTTTCAAAAGTCTTTCCAGCTCCGCATAACGCTTTTGCCTGACGAGCTCCAAACACTCTGCCGTCATCAGATCATCAAGACCCATATCATGCAGATTTTCGGTCATGACCGCTGTTTTATCAGCCGCATTTGCCATATTCCCACCTCCGTTTTACTTTGTATCTTCAGTATAGCACATAGTGAACGATATGTAAAATATCTATTCTGAATAGCTTGTCATTCTTGACAAGAATTGCAAAATCGTATATAATATGATCAGCTATCATCGGAGGTGTACTATGGAAATTCGAGTTTTACGCTATTTTCTCGCTATCGCAAGAGAGGAGAACATGACAAGAGCTGCTCAGCGTCTTCATATCTCACAGCCATCGCTGTCCAAGGAGATAAAAAAACTGGAGGACGAGCTGGGGCATGAGCTGTTTATCCGCACAAATAAAAATATGCGGCTGAATGACGAGGGAATGCTCCTGCGCAAAAGAGCAGAGGATATTCTCGAAATGGTGGACAAGACCGCTGAGGAATTCAGCCAGCTGGATAATATCGTCGGCGGAGAGGTGCGTATAGGCTGTGCAGAGAGCTACCTCATCAAGTATCTTGCCCGAAGCATCAAGGCATTCAAGGAACAGTATCCCGGTTTTATTTTCCATATTTTCAGCGGAGACACCGAGCCTGTTGCAGAAAGGCTGGACAGAGGCATACTTGACCTTGCTGTAATTGTTGAGCCTCCTAATCTGTCAAAATACAACTACCTTTCTATCCCCGGAAGCGATAAATGGGGACTTGTCATGCGCCGTGACTCGCCGCTTTCAGGAAAGGAATATGTGACTCTTGATGATCTTTACGGTCTGCCGCTTATTTGCTCAGAGCAGTCGATCCGTGCCGATTTTCCCCGCTGGTGCGGAGAGGATATGGATAAACTGAATTTCGCAGGCACAGTCAACCTTGCCTATAACGGATCTGTTTTTGTCAAAGAGGGACTGGGGTATCTGTTGACCTTTGAACATCTGATTGACACAAGTGAGGAAAGCGGCCTTTGTTTCCGGCCGATCGAGCCTACACTTGAAACGAATATGTATATCATCTGGAAAAAGTATCAGGTGTTTTCGCCGATTGCAGAGCTGTTTCTAAAACAGCTAAAGCAGGATCACAGCTGATTTTGCTCATGGGGCGCAGTAATTATATTGCAGGGGAACACGTCCTGATCGTAATCACGCAGCTCAGATAAGCCAAAGGCGCCGCTCCACCCGAGAGAACTGCCGATCAGCCTATCTCGGAGCGCTTCTCACAAGTCCTATAAACCATAAAACAGGGGCTGACCTTCACATCAGCCCCTGCTATTATTCCACCACCGAAAGAATTCATATCTTCATTTTCAGCACACTTCTTGCATAGGCCAGGCTTTGGCGGAGGACATTTTCCTTCTCCAGCCCAGCAAGGCGGAGCTTGTGAGCGTACTCCAGGATCTGAGCCATCTCCTCTCCCGGCGAGATCCCGGCTTCTATCAGATCCTTTCCGGAAACGAATGGCCGCTCCATTATCTGGCAGAATTTCTCATAGCGCTCCATGAGGAACTGCTCTGAGCTGTCGTTTTGAGGCAGCTTCCCCAGACCGTCGCAGATACTGAGCTGGATCAGATCGAAGGGCTCCACCGAGAGATCGAACATCCGGTTTGTGCGCTTCAGCTTTGAACGTGACTTTGCCAGCTTGTTGGGATCCATGTGGAGCTGGGTCATGTTCAGAACGTACCGTTTCAGCCTTTTATCGGAGGTCAGCCTCGCCAGGAAGCTCCTCACCAGCGGCAGGCCCACTGTCTCGTGGCCGTAGGAGTGTACCACGCCGTTTTCCTCAGTGGTAGCGACAGCCTTGCCGAAGTCGTGGCAGAGAGCGCTCATCATGATCCCCAGAGGGAAATGGGCGGTATCTCGGCGTTTTGCGGCCTCATCCACCACCATCATGGTGTGTACCCACACATCGCCCTCCTGGTGATAATACCGGTTTTGGGGAACTCCGATCAGTGCCTCCAGCTCAGGGATCCAGCAGCTGAGCTGCTCCATTTTGCGGAGCTCCTCAAAGAAGACCGAAGGCCGCTCAGACCGAAGGAGAGCCTTTGAGATCTCTCCCATGACACGCTCCCCTGCAAGCTGAGAAACGTCTATTTTTCGGCAAAGATCAAGAGTTTCCTCTTCTACTGAGAAGCCATAGCGTGCTGCCAGCTGAGCTGTGCGGAAGACCCTCAGAGGGTCACTTGCGAAGGTATCGTCGTCCACCCGGCGCAGCAGCTTTCTCTCAATGTCCTCCCTGCAGCCGAAGTGGTCGGTGAGCTGGCCGGTGAGGACGTTCTCCATGATCGAATTTAAGATCAGATCACGGCGTCTGGCTGCCTCAAATGTGCCGATATTGGGGGGCTTCACAGCCATTATCGTCCCGAGGGAGCGAGATGTCGAGCCCACGCCCGGCCAGCCCGTATACACCGAAGCTCCGGCCATGCTCAAGGACAGTCCCCACCTCCCCCAACAGCTCTCTGAGCTTCTCACCGGGGATCCCGTGGATCTCTATGTCGATGTCCTTGCACGGGCAGCCAAGGAGCTTGTCTCGGACGCAGCCGCCTACGAAATAGGCACGGCCGCCCTGAGCCTCCACCAGCTGAGCAATTTGTTTTGCGGTTTCAAGGTCGGTCATTTTTCCAGCCTCCATCGAATTTTTCCAGCAGCTCCACCTGCCTGCGCACACGATCTCTGGCCTGAGATCTTAGCCGCTCAGGACCCATGATCTCAATGACCGGACCGAAGCTGAGCAGCTTGATCAGCAGCTCGATCTCGTCATGAACGTCGTACCACAGCTCAACAGTGTGCTCCCCTGTTTCCGGGTCACGGACAGAGTGCTTCTCGAATGAGGCGAACTCCAGCATGAAGCGCTCCACCGCATTGCGCTCGGGAGTTACCCTGATGACCGCCGGCGAGCTGCACTTTCTGCTGGAAAAATAGCTGTCCATGGAGATCTCCTCCGTGAAGACCTGACCTGTATCACGAACGCTGCGGATCCGGCCGATGTTGATCATGCCGCTGTCGGAGATCTTTCCGCCCTTCAGCTGATAGCAGTACACCCGAAACCGGTCGTTCCGTGGAGAATACTCCATTTTCAGCATGACGAAGCTGCCGAAGATCCGGTTTTTCTTTCCTGAAACGAAGCCGATCTCCAGGATCCTTCTGTCCTTGACCGCCCTGAGTATCTTGCGGAAATTGGCTATATACTCAGGGTCGGAGTAGGGATCGTGCTCTGTGGGGCGGTCGGTGGTGCGGAACTGCTCCTGCCGGTAGAGAGGCGCTGTTCCGGAAAGCCGCCTTTCAAGCTCAGCCAGGGCATCCTCCTCCATGAAGAGCCTGATCCGTGGGTCGGAGAGCTTTGCCTTCAGCCAGCTTTTTTGCAGGCCGGTGAGGATCCTGGGCGGAGCATTTTTCGTGACTCTCCTCAGACTGCCATCCTTTTCTCTGCGGAAAAGTCCCCAATCCTCGCTGCCGGGGATCAGCTTTTGGGGCAGGAAGAGGATCGAGTCCCGGAAGCCGCCTCGGAAGATCTCCTCCCGGACGGTCTTATCGTCAGTTGTGCCAAGGGTCAGGAGCTTGGCTGCGATCCGGAAATATGCTCCGTAAAGCTCACTGAATATGTTCATCTTCATCACCGCCGTACATTTTCTCCATTCGGTAAATATCGCTGTAAAACCGCTGTCTTACGCTGTTTGGGCCGCCTTCCACACGCTTTATCCTGCCGATGAATGTCTTGACCCAGTGCATGATCTCGTTGACATCAAGCACGTCTGCGGTGAGGGTGAAGATATGGTCGCCGGTACGCTCAAGAGTGCAGCAGCGCTTCTCCCGCTGAAGCCGCTCAATGACGTAGTATTCACGGATCGGGTCTGCGAAAAACTCTATCCTCATGGGTGACCTTCCGCCGCTCTCTGAGGAAAAGCCGAAGGACACTCCGAAGCACCGGGCTGCGGCCTTGCGGAAGCTCTCATCCAGCCGTTTGTGATACTCACAGACCTGCCCCACCTTGACGCTCCTGATGTTGTCCAGCCGCATAGCCACAAATCGCCTGAGATCCGGGGCATATCCTGCCGCATAGCGCCTTCCGGTCTGGGCCGAGGAGAAGATCTGCATGGGCAAAAGTGGCATCTCCCTTTCGGTCTTTTCAGAGCTGTTTTGCCCGGGAAATACTGCTGCTGTTATGTATCGGTGCTCATCTATCGCCCTGAGAAGATCCGGCAGCAGCAGATCCTCCAGTGTGTGCATCAGGTAATTGTGCTTGATGAAGAAAAGGTCGTTTTTCAGATCCAGAGACTTCATTATGCTATTGCCCACAACGCCGAAGGACTGCACCTCTGAGAAGAATTTCACGGCGTCCTCCAGGCCGGGGATCGCAGAAAAGTACTCGTCCACCCGGTCCTTTGTCAGAGAGTAGACCAGTGACTTCCCCAATCTTTCCGCAAGGACGATCCCCTCCTCGGTGTATTCACGGAGCTTGTTGCGCACAGTCTGCTCCTCGAAAATGAAGCCGTATTCGCTCTCCAGAAGATCCACGATCCTCCGCAGGGGCAGCCTCTCCTCCTGAGAGAGAATGTCCAGAAGCAGAAAATGAAGGCGGATGTCGTTGTCGGTGAAGCTCCTGGAATAAAAGGCGCTGTACAGAGGATTTTCGGGGATATGTCCGCTGTCCACGGAGATTGACACCTGCCTTCCACGAACTGAGTCGTCATAGCGCATATAGTCCCCGATCCAGCTCTCCGCCCGGCGCTTCTCGTCGTCGTAGGTACGGGAGCTCTTCCTATTGAAATCGCTCCTGATCTTGCTTCCATATATGAAAAAATCCCGAAGGTAATCTCTTGTTTTGTCGAAGTTTTTTATCAGCTCAGAAAAGCCAGCCATTTCTCCACTTCCTTCCATACATCTAATATAACACAAAACCGGGCGGCATTTCAAGCCCCAAAAGAATGTACGCAGAAAAAAATAAATGAACTTCCCTCCGGATCATGCTATACTAAGTTTACTCCCATGAAGGGCAAGCGCCCCGCCGGTCAAAGACGCATACAGCAATAGTTCTGGAGATATTGCGTCTTGTTAAACGGCTCATACAGCAATAGCTCTTGGATATGAGAATGAGCCGTGTCAAAGTCAGCATCAGCATACACACGATCCAGCGGAGGCCTCTCCGCTGTCTGACTTGAAAGGAGCAGAATATGCTTGAAATGTTAAAAAATGAACTCAGCTATACATACACCCAGAACGGTGCGATCGCTCTAAATTCCACCGGCGGGAACTGCATGGACCTTTTCTTCAGCGCAGGCGCTATGCGTGGCGCTTCCAAGGAGGAGATCTCTGCACTTACGATCCATGCCTTTGCAGAGGACCCTGACAAGGCCATGAAGATACTCTTCTTCGCCCGTGACGTGAGAGGCGGCCTTGGCGAGCGCAGGTTTTTCCGCATAGCTATGGGAGCTCTGGCAGGCTTTGCACCTGAGTCTGTCAGGAAGAACATCAAGAATTTCGCAGAATACGGCCGTTTTGATGACCTGATGGTGCTGCTGGGGACTCCTCTGGAAAACGAGGCCGTTTCTCAGATCAAGGCTCAATTCTCCGCCGATATGAAGGCTATGGCGGACGGAAAGAGAGTTTCCCTGCTGGCAAAGTGGATGCCCTCGGTGAATGCCTCCAGCTCCGCCACAAGGATCTGTGGCAAGCGCCTTGCAGCCCTCATGGGAATGAGAGAGCCTGCCTACAGAAAGGCGCTCTCCGCCCTGCGAAAGTACACCGACATTCTGGAAAACCGCCTCCGTGAGCGTGACTACACCTTCGATTACGAGGTGCAGCCCTCCCGTGCAATGTTCAAATACAGAAACGCCTTCTACCGCAACGACGGTCTCCGCTACAGCCAGTATCTGGACAAGGTGGAGGAAGGCAGAGCTGTCATGAACACCGGCGCCCTCTACCCCTATGACATAGTCCGCAGAGCCCTTACCTACGGTATTTCCGCAGAGGAGATCCGTTCTCTTGACGTGGCATGGAAAGCTCTGCCTGACCTTACCGGATCCCGGAAGGAGAATGCGATCGCAGTGATCGACGGCTCCGGATCAATGACGATCGGCTGCGGGAGCCTTCGCCCTCTGGACGCTGCGCTGTCCCTGGGGATGTACTTCGCCGAGCACAACGTAGGCGCCTTCGCAAACCACTTCATCACCTTCTCTGAAACACCTCAGCTGGTTGAGATCAAAGGCGGCAACATCGTGGAAAAGGCTCAATACTGCGCCAGCTACAACGAAATCGCCAACACCGATCTGGAGCAGGTCTTCCTGCTGATCCTCAGGACTGCGCTGAACAACAGAGTTCCCCAGAAGGAGCTCCCCACAAGGCTGTACATCATCTCCGATATGGAGTTCGATGAGGCAGTCACCGGCGGAAACAGCAAGCCCTTGTTCCGTGAGATGAAGGAGCTGTTCGCACAGCACGGCTACAAGCTGCCTGAGATCGTTTTCTGGAACGTTTCCGCCAGAATGGGAGCGATCCCCGTAGGGCGCTCAGAAACAGGTGCTGCTCTTGTTTCCGGCTATACACCGGCAGTTTTCGACATGGTGATGAGTGGTGAGCTCTCCCCTGAGACAGTGATGGATCAGGTCCTCTCCTCCCCCAGATACGCAAAGATCTCCGCATAAACAGGGCTCCCGGATCACCGGGAGCTTTTTTGTCAGAGGTCGAATGAGGGCTTGATTTTCCTATCAAAATGATGTATAATGGATGTAAAATAGCCGCAAGGCAATAAAGGAGGTCTCAGAAATGAGCAGGATCACAGAAGAACTGAAAAAGGTGGGCGTTTTCTACATCGCAACTACCGACGCAAACGGCGACCCTCACGTTCGTCCATTCGGCGCAGTTGCCGAGTTTGAGGGCGGTATCTACATATGCACCAACAACCAGAAAAAGTGCTACGCTGAGATGATCGGCCACAGCAAGGTGGAGATCAGCGGCATGGCTCCTGACGGAACTTGGCTGCGGCTGACCGCAAAGGCTGTCCGTGACGACCGTGACGAGGCAAGAGCCGCTATGCTGGAGCAGTGCCCTGAGCTAGGCAATATGTACAAGGTCGGTGACGGCATCTTCGAGGTGCTCAGACTGGAGGACCCGGAGTGCGTGAAGTGCTCCTTCACAGCAGCTCCCGAGATCATCAAGTAAACAGCAAAGCCCGGAAACCTTCGATATTCCGGGCTTTTTGCTAAGCTGATGTAATGTGATAAAAAAAGCAATAAAATTGATACAATAGTTCATTCACTTTTGTGGAAATTTATTGTATTATATAATTGTATTAAGCATTGTGTAGGCCGCAGTGCTTTACCTCTCTCTGATATGGCGTTTTCTCTCAGGCAGGAGAAGCGCCCGAACATTACCGCTCAGCGGTCGAATACACTCATCAACGGAAGGAGTTTACTATGAGTTCAAAGCTATTAAGGAAAGCGGTCTCATTTGCCGCAGCCGGAGCATTGCTCCTGTCAGCTGCTCCTCTTCTGCCTTCATCGGGCCTGAGAGCTGATGCAGCCGCTAGCAAAGCCCGTGTTTCTGTTCATGACCCCTCTATCATCAAGGACGGCAGCACCTACTACGTTTTCGGCTCCCACATCGATGCAGCCAAGACCAACGACCTCCAGAACTGGACACTGTTTTCCAACGGCTACGCAAGAACGAATAATGTGGAGTTCGGAAACCTCTCACAAAATCTGCAAAAGGCCTTCGCCTGGTCAGGTGAGGACTTAGAGGACTGCGCCGGCGGATTTGCAGTCTGGGCGCCGGACGTTATCTGGAACCCGGATTTCCAGAACTCTGACGGAACTAAGGGTGCTTACGTTATGTACTTCTGCACCTCATCCACCTATATCCGCTCGGTCATCTGCTTCGCTACATCGAAGAACATCCAGGGTCCTTATACCTTCGGTGATACGCTGATCTACTCCGGCTTCACCAAGAACGACCAGTATGTTACCAGCGCCACCAAGAACGTCAACAAGAAGTACACCTCCACCAACATCGACGAGCTCATCGCTTCCGGTGAGGTGACTATGAACAACAGCTGGTTCAACGGCAACAATTTCAACAACCAGCTCTTCCCCAACGCTATCGACCCCACTATCTACTATGGCACCGACGGAAAGATGTACATGACCTACGGCTCTTGGTCAGGCGGTATCTTCACCCTTGAGATCGACCCGGCTACCGGAAAATGTATCCACCCGAAGACAGGCACTACCTCCGACGGACGCATGGTGGACAGCTACTTCGGTACAAAGATCGCCGGCGGCTACGGAAAGTCAGGCGAGGGTCCTTTCATCGAGTACAACGCCGACACTGGCTACTACTACCTGTGGACAACTTACGGCGGACTTGCCTGGGACGGCGGCTATAATATGCGTGTTTCCCGTTCAAAGAGCCCTCTGGGTCCCTTCACTGACCCGGCAGGAAGAAAGGCTGTCCTTGACCCAAGCACCAACCTTGACAGCGTTGGTCTGAAGGTAATGGGCAACTACAAGTTCAGCACCCTTGATTCAGCATATTTCGCTCCCGGCCACAACTCAGTCCTCAGGGACGACGACGGTCGCTGGTACCTTTTCTACCACACCCGTTTCCAGAACAACAATATGCACCAGGTAAGAGTCCACGAGATGTTCTTCAACGAGGACGGCTGGCCTGTGGCAACTCCCTTCGAGTTCGGCGGAGACCATATCTCAGAGGGCGGCTATGACGAGGCCGACATCGTGGGCGATTATGAGTACATCAACCACGGCAATGGCACTAACGCAGACCTGATCAATTACCAGAACATCAAGCTCAACGCAGACCATACGATCTCCGGAGCAGTTTCAGGTAAGTGGGAGCAGGCTCCCGACAGTGCTGCTGCAACTATCACTATCGGAAATCAGCGCTACAGCGGTTACTTCATCGCTGCTGAGAACGAAAAGGGCACTAAGGTAATGTCCTTCACAGCAGCCGGAAACAACAACCAGTGCATCTGGGGCGCTAAAAACAGCGGGTTCACAGGCAGCGAGAGAGCTTCCCTTGCGGACTACACCAACCACGACGCCGACCTGGTAATGGCTCCCGGCACTGTAGGTGAACAGAGCAAGTCCTTAAAGCTCAGCGGAACAAGCCTGCTCAGCGGCGCTACCTACTTCATCACAAATCAGAACAGCGGTCTCTCCCTGGATCTGCCTGACGGCTCACTGGAGGCTGGTACCAATATCCAGCAGTGGGACTTCAACAAGTCCTGGGCTCAGCAGTGGAGACTTGTTTCTGTGGACGATACCTACTTCCGCATCGTTTCTCTCGGCGACGAGAGCAAGTGCATCGCCGTTGCTGAGAACTCAGCAGCTGACGGCGTAAATGTGGAATTACAGGCCTACACCGGCGCTGACAATCAGCTGTTCAAGCTGGTGGAGAGCGGCAGCTACTACGGCATCGTTTCCAAGTGCTCCGGCGGAAAGAGCGCTCTGGATGTATTTGAGTGGTCTACCGAGAACGGCGGAAATATCGCACAGTATCCCTACCACGAGTACGCCTGCCAGCTGTGGAAGATCGAGCCGGTACGTCCCTCAGTGACCAGCGGCACCTACACCATAAAAAATCTCAACAGCGGAAGATATATCGCTGACAAGAACGGCAGTGCTGTTCAGAGCCAGTCTCAGATCTGGAACATCACAAAGCAGGACGACGGTACCTACACTATCCAGGCCGAAAACGGCAAGGCTCTCACAGTTGAGAACAACTCCGCTGAGGACGGTGCTGACATCGTGCTTGCGGACTTCAACGGCGGCAGCTCACAGAAGTTCAGGCTCCAGTGCAGCAAGGACGGCACATATTCCCTGCTCACTGTGGCTTCAGACGGCGCAAGATGTGCGGACGTCTACGAGATAAGCCTTGATGACGGCGCAAACATCTGCCAGTGGGAATACTGGGGCGGCGACGGTCAGAAGTTCATCCTTGAGCCTGTGATCGCTCCGAAGGCTCCCGAGCAGGTGGTCGGCGACATCAACGCTGACGGAGAGTTCTCCGTAAACGACCTGGTAATGCTCCAGAGATACCTTCTCAGGGCTATCGACGAGCTGCCAAACTGGCAGGCCGGCGACCTTACCGGTGACGGAAAGCTGTCCACCTTCGACCTGATCCTCATGCGCCAGATGATAGTGCAGTGACCGACAAATAGCCATCAGGCAAACAAAAAAGCAGTATCCTTGCCGATCAAGGATACTGCTTTTCGTTTTATCTGTACTGGGAAAAGCCCTGTTTTACGCCAAACGATAGGTGCGAATGAAGCTGTTCACATCTGCGCCGCTTTCCATATAGCGCAAAAGGATCTCCGCACAGGCATTGCTGTCGCTGTCGGCCTGATGATGATCAAGGCAAATGCCGTAGTGCTCGCACATCACGTTAAGGCTGTGGCTCATGCCCGGGAGAAGCTTCCGCCCGGCCTGAACTGTGCAAAGGTACTTGGCGGAGCTCTTCCACTGGATACCGTAGCCGTGAAGGCACTTTTTCAGCACTCCCATATCAAAAACCGCATTGTGAGCAACCAGCACGCCGCTTTCCATGAGAGGCCTGATCTGCTCCCACAGTGCCGCAAAATTCGGGGCGCCCTCCACGGTCTTGGAGCTGATCCCGGTAAGCTGTGTGTTGAAGCGGTCAAAGTGGGTCTCCGGGTCCACCAGAGAGAAAAACGACTCCCCTATCCTGCCGTCCTCCACAACGGTTATTCCGATCGCACTCATGCGGTCGTTGAAACGGTTTGGAGTCTCAACGTCAAAAACAATGTATCTCATAAGCCTTCCTTTCAGCAGTTTTTTTGTCAAAGCTGTGTAAGCAGCTGCCAGATCAGCTCTCTTTTGGCAAGTCCGTCGGAAAAAGCGGTGGCTCCACCGGCCGCTGTTCCCAGCCTCAGGCCGCTGTCGTATCCGCCCTGCTGGAAGCCTGCCAAAAATCCCGCCAGCATAGAGTCACCTGCGCCCACGGAGTTCCTCAGCTCGCCCTTGCAGACTCCGCAGCGGTGAACATTGCCGTTCTCGTCCAGCAGCATTGCGCCCTGCTCCGCCATGGAGACAAGCACGTTCCTAGCGCCCATTTCCTGCAATTTCTCGGCATAGTGCCGGATCTGATCATCTGTTGTGAGCTCCACGCCGAAGATCTCGCCCAGCTCAAAGTTATTGGGCTTAATGAGGAACGGCCTGTACTTCAGCACGTTCAGCAGAAGATCCTTGGTGGCGTCAACCACTGTGAGGATCTGCTTTCCGGAAAGCCGCTTCAGGATCCTTTCGTACACGTCCGACGGGAGACTGCTCGGGATACTGCCAGCCAAAACAAGGGTATCCCCCTCAGAGAGCCCGTCCAGCTTGCAGAAGAGCTCCTCCAGCGCCTCCTGATCGATGTCAGGCCCCTGACCGTTGATCTCGGTTTCCTCCCCGGCCTTGATCTTCACATTTATACGGGAATTGCCGGTTTTCAGCCTTACAAGGTCGGTCTGTACGCCCATGGCCTTGATGCCGTTTTCGATGGCCTCTCCGGTAAAGCCTGCCGCAAAGCCCAGCGTCTTCGAGGTGACGCCCAGCTCCTTTAGAACGATTGAAACGTTGATGCCCTTTCCTCCAAAGAACATCTCCTCAGATGAGCAGCGATTGACCTGCCCCGGCTTCATCTGGTCCAATCGCACCACATAGTCTATTGCCGGATTGAATGTTACGGTGTATATCAAAATCAAGTCCTCCTAGATATGCTTCTCAGTTCAGCCCCATGAACCATGCCTGTGTCATTTCGACACCAGCCTTGTCCAGCTTTTCAGAGCCGTTTAGGTAGTCCCAGACCTCCACGTCTGCTCGGGTAACGTCCTCGGGTAGCTCCAAAGTGAGCTCAGTCTCGCCATTCTCGTCAAGGGTGAGCTTGCCCAGAGTGAGCTGGATCCATTTTCCGGTCTTGCCGGTGTCGGAGTCGGTGTAGTGAGGGTCCCAGTAGCCCCAGGCAGCATTCACCGCATATCCTGGCTGCGCCTTCAGCTTCACATGGAGAGTTCTTCCGCCAAGTCCGTCGGTAAGGCGCCATTTTCCGGCAGCCTCCTGAGTGAAGTTCACAAACACCTGTGCCGGGTCTGGCTGGCCGGACTCCAGCAGATCTCTCAGAGCGCACATATCGTAAACGTCCAGCCGGCCGTCTGAGCAGAGATCTGTGTTTTCCCAAGAAAAATAGCGCTTTTCCGGCCTTGCAAGAAGCATATCCTGCAAAGTCTGGCCGTCGGTGAGATCCACGGATCCGTCCTCGTTAACATCGCCGCTGAGCAGGATCCTGCTCACGGACGCAACTTTATTGCCGCTTGTGGGAGAACACTCCGGCTGGCTGGTGTTCCTGAAAACGTATGAGGAGCAGTTCCAGCCCTTTACCATAAACAGGTCGTCCCTGTCCATGTAGAAGGTGTTGTCATAGATCCGGCTGTTCTGTCCCCAGCCCTCCACAGCGTTGTACAGGTCGACCGCCTGAACGATCTTCTCGTTCTCGCTGCGATAGCCAACGTTATTGCGGAGGATCACGTCGTTGCCCTTTACCTCGATCAGGCTGTCGGCGCCGTTCTGTCCCTGAGTTCCGCAGCCGTCAAGGGTACAGCCCTCCACAAGAGTTCCCCGGGTGTACTCCTTTATGTCGATGCAGTCAGCGCCCACGTTAGAGATCCGGCAGTTCCTCACTGTATTGTAATGGCAGTCGAAGCCATAACCGGTGGTACCCTTGGCGCTGCCGATGTAGATGCCCTCGCCGTACTGTGGACTGACTGTTCCGCAGTCATGGACATAGCAGTTCGCGATAAGGCAGCCGCTGGTATCGTCACGGAGGTGGATCCCCTCGGCTCCGATGTCATAGACCTGACAGCCGGTTATGGTGGAATTGCTGGCCTGGTCAAGAACTATGCCCTTTCCGGCATTGCACACCACCAGGTTTTCCAGGTGCCAGAACTCCCCGATAACGTGGAGCCCCACCTTGTTTTCCTGTGTAGCTCCGCAGATCACAGCCGGATCATCGGGATCCTGACTGCAAATAGTGATCGGCTGCTCAGCAGTTCCGCTGGCTTCTGAGAAAAACGCCGCCCATTTGCCCTTCCACTCGTCGTTCTGATATTTTCCTGGCGCAAGGATCAGCCTGTCTCCGGGTCTGGCTCCCTCCAGAGCAGCCAGCAGCTCCTCCGTGGTGGAGATCTCCACCTGACGGGCTCCGTCAGCGTCCACGTTCATGGAAAGGCCGCTGCACATCACCGCAGCTGCCGCAAAAATGCTAAGGATAGTTTTTTTCATTTTGACCACCTCCTAATGCCTCTTTACATTCATTATACCATATTGACCGTGAAATTTCAACTCACGCTGCGACAATACGATGTTTTCGGGCGATTTCAGCGATGGGCATATCACTTTGGTCAACAGTCGGTCAACTTTTACGATACTTCAAGATAGACTTTACGCAGCTTGCCATATCCGGTCACTGCACTTCACGCTTCGGCATTTTCGGCATAGCTTTCGTCACAGCTTCACAGCAATGCAGATCGTTTTTTTGAGTGTGTGAGAGTAAATTCTCAATGTCGCATCAGGACGTGCATGACCTGCTCTCTTTGCTGCGTCAGCAGTATCCAGGCGAAAGCGAATCTTTCCCCGTCCACAGTATCGAACTACCTGGACACCTTGCAGAGAGCCGGACTTCTTCTCTCCGAGCGTCACGGCAAGTGGACTTATTACCGCAGGAATGAGGAGACTATCAAGGCTCTTGGAGAGTATGTGAAAAAGGAATTATAAGCTATGGAACTGGTTATAGCTGAGCTTGATGAAAGATATACTCTCAAATATATCGAGGACACCGGCAACGATGTCATATCCTCCGGGCGTGCGGGAAGACTGCTGATACATCAGCTTTGCAGTTCATATATGTACGGCTTTTTTGAGGTCATCCGACATGATATGAGTAAATATGAAGCCCAGGTACATACTGCACAGCTTCAGAGCTTTTTCTCCCACGGCTGGGATAAGCTGTTCAATCCGTAAAGACAATGTTTAGCGCATTGCCTTTATAAACGTTCAACTGTTAGTAGAGACAAACTATTTTCAAAGAGGTGTTTTACTTGGAAAAGAAACGATTGCCTATTGGTATGATCATGGAGTATACAGAGCAGTACAAAAGCAAATATGTCAGCTCGGTCGTGCTTGCGGTCATTTCGGTCATATGCGGAATGGTGCCGTATTTTGCTGTTGCAAAAATGGTAACGGCTATGATAAGTCATGAGGAAAAGGATATTTCGTTCTTTGTGCTGTGGTGCATAGCTGCCGCCGCAGGATATATAGCAAAGGGTATATTCAACGGCTTATCCACTAGCATTTCCCACACGGCTATCTATCTCACGATGAAAGAGATACGTCAGAGACTGATAGCAAAGCTCACAAGAATATCTGAGTAGAAAGTGTTTTAGTTTAAGTCGTTTCAAGTTAATTCTTACTTGGCTTTATGAGGATAGAAAACCCTGGTGAAGTCTTCGCTCTTCTTCACATCATCAGTGTCATGAGAAGCATTCTGTCCGGGCTTCTTCTTTTCGATAACAAGCTCTACCGGCTTCTGAATAACATCAGCCATTCTCTGAGCTATAGCATAGTTGAGCTTGTTGTTTGCATGGAGCATCAAATACAACACGCACCAATATAAAAAGTATCAGGCTCGCCTCGGTGAGCCTGATACTTTTTTCGTTTTAAATTTGACGCTTACATTTCTGCAATGGGAGCGGAAAACTCTAACCGCTGAAAAGAAAAAGCCCTCAGAAACGCTTACAGAGTGTTTCCGAGAGCTTGCGGTTATTCGTTTTAATGGGGTTTGTGCCTGTTGTGGTATGCTCCACAATTCTGATCATGACTTGTGTGGAACGGAAAACGGGTGCGCCAATGGACTATAGGCTATTGACACACCAGCCGTATCAAAGGAGTTGATCTAATGGAGATAAACCTGGATAAAAACAGAAGGTTCATTTCAGTATGGATGACGAACGAGGAACAGGAGCTATACGACCGAAAACAGCTTACCGCTCGGCTCCTTAAAAACGTTGATGATCCTAAGTGCAAGGTCATATTCTATTTGTCCGGAAAGGGCGATCTGTTTGAAAATACTGAGGGCGTTTTGCTGGCAAATCTGGCAAAAGTATAAAAAGTCAGGTTCAAGCCGGGTACTCATGCAGTAGTTCACCCAGAACTTATGCAAAAGCCTTTACAGCAGGCTATAAGAAGAAAATATGGGATGCTCAACGCATTATGTCTGAGTATGTACACGATGCAACTGAGGGATCAAGTTCTTTGGTATACATATAGTAAAATATTGCTGATATTACTCTATCAGCATTATTCTAACTCAGTTTTAGTGACCACCAGCACCGTTTTGTTCGCTCTAAACAAAAAAACGTGCAAAATATGAAAAACAATTGCTAAAACGCTTGACTTATCCGTGAATGCGTGCTATAATTATTTTAAAGAATTCGTTGCTATAGTCTTTCCTGATCGTATATTCAGGAGGCAAATTCACTTCTCAGCTCTTGCAGCTTTAGCCCTGTGCTTTTATCTGCTGTCAGGGCAGACAATAACAGAAGAGACAGATTATGTTCCGCTCGGTTATGATATCACTGCACATAAGAAAAGGAGGTCTCATCATGAAATGTAAACGGTTATTCAGTATTCTTTGTACGATAGCTCTTTCCGTTATGTCTCTCGGACAGAGTCTTACGCCGGCTGCGCCTGTTTTTCCTGCTGCTGTCACAGCATACGCGGAGGAAACAGCCTCAAAGGTCACACTGAACGACATGACATTCAGCATTTTCTCCGATCATGCCGAAGTCACAGAATGTGTCCGTTCCTATGAGGGAGAACTTATCATTCCTGATGAGGTTAACGGTGTGCCGGTCACAAGTATCGGTTTCTCTTCTATTGCCGGCTGCGAGAAGATCACCTCTGTTACTATCCCGGACACCGTGACAAGCATCAATGTCTACGCATTCCAGGCATGCAGTTCACTCGCCTCCGTGACGATACCCGATTCCGTCACATTTATCGGAGACAACGCATTCGTCGGAACGAAGTGGCTGGAAGCGAAGCAGGAAGAAGATCCGTTTGTCGTGGTCAACGGTATCCTTATCGACGGAAAAACCTGCTCCGGTGACATCGTAATTCCAGACAGCGTGACGATGATTGGTGACGGTGCATTCAGCGGCTGTCATGAGATCACATCAGTCGTGATCCCGGATTCTGTCACAAAGATCGGCACAGATGCGTTCTCCAACTGTGCTTATCTCAGCTCTGTGTCGATACCTGATTCTGTCACGGAGATCCCTGCCTGGGCATTCTATGGAACAGGTCTTACATCTGTCGTGATACCTGATTCTGTAACGAGCATAGACGACCGTGCTTTCTGCCTTTGCTATCAGCTCGAAACGATCACCATACCCGAATCCGTTGCATATATCGGCTTTGAGACATTCGACAGCACATATTGGATGAGCTCACAGCAGACAGCGGATCCTCTTGTCATTGTCAACGGTATCCTTATAAACGGAAAAACGTATGAAGGCGACCTTGTCATCCCAGATTCAGTCACAATGATCGCAGACGGTGCCTTCAATGAATGCGAAACGATCACCTCACTGACGATCCCGGGCTCTGTCACACGGATCGGCAGCCATGCGTTTCAGGACTGTACAATGCTCGAAACAGTTGTGATGGCAGATTCCGTCACTGATATGGGCGAATATGCGTTCAACTGGTGCAGCAATCTTGAGTCAGTCACATTATCCGCTTCACTGAAAAGCATCGAAAAGGATACCTTCACATTCTGTGACATTCTCCATGAGATTGACATCCCGGCTTCTGTTTCCAGCATCGGAGAAGATGCATTCCTTGGTTGCAGGATGCTGGAGACCATCACGATCAACAATCCCGATTGCAGTATATTCGATCAAAGCGATACGATCTGTACAGAATATGACAAGGATCTGAAACGAGACATATTTGACGGAGTGATCCGGGGCAGCGAAGGCTCAACTGCTCAGGCTTATGCGCTGAAATACGGCTACTCATTTGAAGCGATCAGCAGTATTACAGGCGATGTGAGCGGTGACGGAGAATTCAACATCTCCGATGTTGTGCTTGTTCAGAAGTGGCTGCTTGGTGTTCCTGATACACAATTCACTGACTGGAAAGCTGCCGATTACTGCCCTGACAACAAGCTCAATGTATTCGATCTCTGCCTGATGAAACAGGCTTTGGTCGATGGCCAAAAGTGACACCTTGACCGGCATCTGCACATAAACCGGAACATATAAGAATAAACAGTAACCGGGACTCAATGAGTCCCGGTTTTTGCGATATGCCCTCTTTGACCGCTCAAATTCATCGCCTTGCAGTGATGAGCCACAGACTCAGCACAGGTCTGAGCCGCAGCGAAATCATACGATAAACGCTGCCCCTTGTGTCGTCCGACGGGATTTGGACATCGCCGAAAAAAGTACAAGTCTGCCCTTGTATGCTGAGAGGTCGATCTCAGACACGCCCCAATCACCAGGCTGTATCCATTTTGTGCCGTAGTAGTGGACCGACTGGTCGTCCTGCTCGTTATAGAGGTTATCTGCTGCGCCTGCTGATATCGGAGCAGCAAGCAGCGAGCCGGTGACAAAAAGCACCGCCCGGACCTAATGGAAGTCCGGGCGTCTTTTCCTTCTTCTTGGGGTTTAGTTATAATATCATTTTCAGAAACTGTTCGCGGCTGAAACATTATTGCTCCCCCAATTAACTCTTGAATTTATAAAGCAGCATATTTGGTCAGCGGAACATGAAAAAAACGAAGTGATTTTAGCAGGATCCGACTGAAAAATTCTGAGATGAGAGCGAACACTTTGTTACAGTTCATCTTTGGAGCGTTCAGATGTTTGTTGACCGACTGAGCGCTTCAAATCGCTGTTTACAAGTTCATCAGGGTCATACTCCGGAGCATATGGTGGCAGATATAAAACCTCAATACGATCTTTATGCTTCTCAAGCCATTCCTGAAACTTTTTCGAGTGATGAACCCGCAGATTATCGAGAATCAGAAATACTTTTTTGTGGGCATCACGAATCAGCCTACCCATAAAATCGATAAGCTTTTCGGAATCCATATTCTCTTTGTAAAGCATAAAACGCAGTTTCCCGCGCTTTGAAATAGCGGACAGCATATTGACCTTAAACTTCTGCGCCTCAACTTTTACAACAGGTGTTTTTCCTTTTGGAGCGTAGCCCTTCATGTAATTGGCGGTGTTTTGAATATTGGTTTCATCGCCGAAGAAAATCTCAGCATTTTCGTCATTTGCGCGCTTCGTGATACCGGGAAACTCGTCATTCAGCCACTTGTCGATCTGCTTTTGATCTTGTTTATACGATCATAAGAATCAGATCAAGATCAATAATTGTGAATGTAATCAGGACAGAATACGGAAGCCATCAGTTGCAGCAGGAGCTGATAGACAGAACGGAGAGCAGACAGAACTATGACGACCTTGTGGAAGAAATTCTTCTGCTGCGTGAACAGCAGGAGCAGACTAATATGGACGAAGCTGCCAAAGCTGAGCACCGGGACCGTATACAGGCGCTTTGCAGCTTCATTAATTCCCAGCCGCGCACCAGCACGAAGTTTGATGGGACGCTGGTGAGAAAGCTGCTTAAGGATGTAAAGGTATGCGATGTCTTTATCGAGTTTCGTTTTAAGTCAGGGACATCGGTTATTATTGAGAAGTGATTAGATATGAGCAATTCCCGCATCAGGTGATGCGGGTTTTTTATAATTTGACTTTTTTCAACTGGTACGATAAAATAAACGGAAACTGGATATATCCAAATCAGAAACTAACTGCTATAATGATAAAAAACACGAAAGTGAGGAAATTATCATGGAAGACAGATATCAATTAAACAAGGAACTGGCACAAATGCTCAAGGGCGGAGTTATTATGGACGTTACAACACCAGAACAGGCTGTCATTGCGCAGGAAGCAGGTGCATGTGCAGTCATGGCACTTGAACGGATACCGGCTGACATCAGAGCCGCTGGCGGAGTATCAAGAATGAGCGATCCTGCTATGATCCGTTCGATTCAGGAAGCTGTTACGATTCCCGTTATGGCAAAATGCCGTATTGGTCACTTTGTGGAAGCGCAGATACTTGAAGCAATAGAGATCGACTATATCGACGAGAGCGAAGTCCTTTCTCCTGCCGACGATGTTTACCACGTTGATAAGCGGCAGTTCAAAGTACCGTTCGTCTGCGGTGCGAGAGATCTCGGAGAAGCTCTGCGCCGTATTGCCGAGGGTGCTTCGATGATACGCACTAAGGGTGAACCGGGCACGGGCGATATAGTGCAGGCCGTCAGACATATGAGAATGATGAATTCGCAGATACGCCACGCAGTATCTCTCAGTGAGGATGAACTGTATGAAGAAGCAAAGAAGCTGCAGGTGCCGTATGATCTGCTGAAACAAGTCCATGACAGCGGCAGGCTTCCCGTTGTTAATTTTGCGGCAGGCGGCGTGGCAACTCCTGCTGATGCAGCCCTTATGATGCAGCTCGGAGCAGAGGGCGTGTTCGTCGGTTCGGGTATATTCAAATCAGGCGATCCCGTAAAACGTGCTTCAGCAATCGTTCAGGCTGTGACCAACTATACAGACGCAAAACTGATAGCAGAGCTTTCATCAGGACTTGGCGAAGCAATGGTCGGCATCAATGAACAGGAAATAAAGCTCATCACGGAAGAAAGGGGCAAATAATGCGTATCGGTGTTCTTGCCCTTCAGGGAGCATTTGCAGAGCATATATCCAAGCTGAAACAGATAAATGTTGAAGCATTTGAGATCCGTCAGCTAAAAGACCTAAGCGGGCATTTTGACGGTCTGATTCTCCCCGGCGGTGAAAGTACAGCTATGCGAAAGCTGTTAGGTGATCTCTCTCTGTATGAACCGCTGAAAGAAATAATACAGAATGGCTTGCCTGTTTTCGGGACCTGCGCCGGTATGATACTGCTTGCCAAAGAAATAGAGGGAGAGGAACCTTGCTTCGGAACGCTCGATATAACCGTAAAACGGAACGCTTACGGCAGACAGCTCGGCAGTTTTCGCTGTGTTGATGAGTTTGCAGGAAAAGACATTGAAATGCCGTTTATCCGTGCGCCCTATGCAGAACGTGTTGGAGAGGGTGTGAACGTGCTTTCCAGAATCAAAGGAAAAATAGTTGCTTTACAGCAGGATAATCAGCTTGCGACAGCCTTCCACCCTGAACTTACCAATGATACGTCTGTATACGAATATTTCATCAAAATGGTTGAAAACCGCCGGTAAAAGTAGTATAATCAAGAAAAAGATACAAAGGGGTGCAGAGAATGTACATTGAGATAGATCACAGCAGCACGATCTGTGCCTATATGCAGATTTATCAGGAATTGCGAAGTCGTATCATCTCAGGAGCATTTGTGTACGGTGCGAAGCTCCCGTCAAAACGTGTGCTTGCAAAGGAGTGTCTTGTCAGCATT
>Ga0208824_1001196_pt1 | contig 23958 bp, 21 predicted proteins | sample AD_JPNTR3_MetaG_FD_184447 | JGI IMG/M metagenome (GOLD analysis project Ga0208824, IMG submission 184447) | Active sludge microbial communities of municipal wastewater-treating anaerobic digesters from Japan - AD_JPNTR3_MetaG (SPAdes) (version 2) | ecosystem: Engineered > Bioreactor > Anaerobic...
TGACTATGCTGTAAAACTCATTGCAATCATAACCACCGGGCAGGGGTATACCAGCAACAGGGTACAGGCATATGTAGATATAGCGCAGTACTATAACTACAAGGATGATAGTAAAAATGCAAAGAAGACCATACAGCAGGCGTATGAGATGCTGACAGCCCATAGACAGTATATGACCGTAGAAACGGTACGGCAGTATAATGAGGCAGTGCAGGTGATAGGGGGTACTGCCATCAATGAGGCAGACTATTTTCATGGTAAGGCTGGCATAGCCGTGGTGGCAAGGAAGCTGGGTAATGATACAAAGCCGGTCATAGTAGGGCTATCAGAGGACATAGTGGCAAAGGATATCATAGGCATGGGGGATGCGATAGTATCGGTTAACGGCAAACCCGTAAAGAAAGTAGATGATATTGAGCACGAGCTTAATAGCTATGCGTATGGAGCTGATATTGTCATACAGATTGAGCCTGTAATAAGTCACCATGCAGTTATTAAAAACAAGAGCATTGGCATAAACAACATTGATTGCAGTAAACGAGCAGGTGTGGCAATGCTCACAGGGCATAATGATTTGGTTAATTCTGTAGCGTATAGCCCCGATGGGAAGTATATTGTTTCAGGAAGTAGGGATAAAACCATTAAGGTATGGAATGCACAAACCTATAGAGCGGTGGCAACACTTACAGGGCATGATGGTTTTGTTCAATCTGTAGCGTATAGCCCCGATGGGCGGTATATTGTTTCAGGAAGTACTGATGAAACCATCAAGGTATGGGATGCAACAACCTATAAAGAAGTTACAACACTACGAGGGCATGATGATAATGTTAATTCTGTAGCGTATAGCCCCGATGGGCGGTATATTGTTTCAGGAAGTACTGATGAAACCATCAAGGTATGGGATGCACAAACCTATACAGCGGTGGCAACACTACGAGGGCATGATAATGTTGTTGAATCTGTAGCGTATAGCCCTGATGGGAAGTATATTGTTTCAGGAAGTGATGATAAAACCATTAAAGTATGGGATGCCAGAACCTATAAGAATGTGGCAACATTCAGAGGGCATGATAATAGTGTTGAATCTGTAGTGTATAGCCCCGATGGGAAGTATATTGTTTCAGGGAGTTGGGATGACACCATTAAGGTATGGGATGCCAGAACCTATAAGGAGGTGGCAACGCTCACAGGGCACAATGATAAAGTTATCTCTGTAGCGTATAGCCCCGATGGGAAGTATATTGTTTCAGGAAGTGAGGATGACACTATAAAGGTATGGGATGCACAAACCTATACAGGGGTGGCAACGCTCTCAGAGAATTATGGTCATGTTTATTCTGTAGCGTATAGTCCTGATGGGAAATATATTGTTTCAGGGAATTTGGATACAACCGTCAGGATATGGGATGCAACAATCGCACATACAGCGTGTAATGTTGCCAACTATAAAAGACTATACCATGCTGTTGTTCAAAAAGGCAATGTTGCTGAAAAGGAAATATATTATAAGGCAACATATTATAATTCAATAACTATAGAAAATGCTCATAATGATAGTGTTCAATCTGTAGCGTATAGCCCCAATGGAAAGTATATTGTTTCAGGAAGTTATGATGCAACTATCAAGGTATGGGATGCCAGAACCTATAAGGAGGTGGCAACGCTCACAGGGCATGATAATGGTGTTTTCTCTGTAGCGTATAGCCCCGGTGGGCGGTATATTGTTTCAGGAAGTGCTGACACCATCAAGGTATGGGATGCAACAACCTATAAGGAGGTGGCAACGCTCACAGGGCATGATAATAGTGTTCAATCTGTAGCGTATAGCCCCGATGGGCAGTATATTGTTTCAGGAAGTTTGAGAACCATTAAGGTATGGGATGCAACAACCTATAAGGAAGTTAAAACACTCACAGGGCATGATGGTTTTGTTCAATCTGTAGCGTATAGCCCCAATGGAAAGTATATTGTTTCAGGAAGTGGTGACACCATCAAGGTATGGGATGCAACAACCTATAAGGAGGTGGCAACGCTCACAGGGCATGATAATTGGGTTCAATCTGTAGCGTATAGTCCTGATGGAAAGTATATTGTTTCAGGAAGTGCTGATAAAACCATTAAGGTATGGGATGCCAGAACCTATAAGGAGGTGGCAACGCTCACAGGGCACAATGATAAAGTTATCTCTGTAGCGTATAGCCCCGATGGGAAGTATATTGTTTCAGGAAGTGAGGATGACACTATAAAGGTATGGGATGCACAAACCTATACAGGGGTGGCAACGCTCTCAGAGAATTATGGTCATGTTTATTCTGTAGCGTATAGCCCCGATGGGCGGTATATTGTTTCAGGAAGTGCTGATATAACCATCAAGGTATGGGATATGCAGGTAATTTTACCAAAAGTTTTTTAAATAGGTAATATTTGCTTTAGGATTTATTATCATATCGGCAGCCGTGCATTGAAGTATATATGTATGGTGATAGTTATATTAAATGTATGATTAATGCTTCATGTTTTTTATGGTTATATAATATCATGGATGTACACAATATCTCTATAAGGGGGGGTAGTGTATGGCAATGCCAGGTTTACCTGAAATATTAATTATTTTAATGTTACTGTTGATACTGGTATGGATAGTTGTTGTGATAAAAATTATCATTAGTTCCTTATCCGCATCAAGAAAGGTTGCATGGATACTGTGTTCTATTGTAGTATTATTTATTGCTATTCAATTTATATTGTTTGTGATGGGCATTCTCATGAGATAAACGGTATTGTAATGATTTCCTCAAGTTAATAACTGTTGTTGCATCAATATCATAATCATAATATTTTTTATATATAATCAGGCTGTATAAAAACAAGCAATTGAGAACAAGGAGGATACTATGAAAAGTATTAAACTTGGGAAGGCAACATCATTTGGAGGATTTGTAGCTTCTATTATAGCAATTATAGGTGGAATTGGATGGACACTGCTGGTTATATCATTGTTTTCACAGAGAAATGAGATGGAAAATCCAGTGTTTTATTTTTTTGTTTTGTTTGGAATTATTTTTATTGGTGTTGGTATTGCAATCGCTGTTTTTAGTTATAAAAATCTCCACAGCAAAAATGGATACTCATTATATGATATTGTTGACAGCTCCGAAGAGAAGGATGCATTCCACTCATCATGGGACAGCACAGCCGCTAAAGGTACTATGAACTATTGTCCTCACTGCGGTACTTCGCTGCGGCAGGATTTTATCTTTTGTCCCGGTTGTGGAAAAAAATTATAATGATCTGTACGATAGTTCCTGTTAATCTATTTGCAACAGAATATGATGTCTTCTGCGGCAGCAAGCATGTTGCAAAGTTTAAAAAGCCAGCCCTTTCTCTAAAAAGTACATGCAGTATAACAATGAACGATAAAGAATATTCTATCTATCGTGAAGGTGTTGTTTCAGGAGATTGGATACTGGAGGAAAAGCATGCTGGCAGGGTTGCCGTTGCAACAAAACCCAGCTTTTTAATTGATTCCTTTGCAATACAGTATAACAATAAAGCCTTTCAATTAAAATCAAAAAAGCTACGTCTTACCAATCAGTTTATTATATATGAAAACGATCAGCAGATAGGAAGAATTTATAATCCATCATTTTTTTCGCGAAAGCTTCAATGCGCTATTGATGGTGATAGTCCCCTTGAATTCATGATATTTGCTATGTATCTGGCAAGTATCATCATAGACCGCAGAAGTTCACAATAACAATAGCAAGCTGTATATACTATAACCCTGTGTATTGCAGATTGAGAAATGGTGTACAACAAAAAATAAAAAAATGTGTTGACAGTAGTAGACCGGTCTATTACTATAATATAATGTTCCTGTGTATAAAGCTTTTAAGTTTTACATGGTTATACCTTACAATTTGTTTACGTTTATGGAAGGGATATATGGAAATTCAAAATTTAACCGGACTTGAATTGATGAAGAGTATGATTGAGGGCAAAATTCCACCGGCACCTATTGCTGAAACTATCCCTATGAATGGCGTAGACGTTGCAAAGGGTTACATAAAATTTTTGGCAAAAGCTGATAAACGGCATATCAATCCTCTGGGCGGCGTTCACGGTGGATTTGCTGCAACGGTGCTTGACTCGGTTACCGGCTGTTCTGTTCATACGATGCTGGAGGCGGGTGCTGGCTATGCAACCATTGATCTTAACATTAAAATGATAAAACCGGTGCCGCTTAACAGGGAACTCATTGCTGAAGGTAAGGTGATTCATCTATCACATAACATTGGAATTTCAGAAGGCACCCTTACGGATGAAGATGGAAAGCTGTATGCTCTTGCAACGGCAACATGCATCATCTTCAAGTAACTATCGAACATACATTATTTGTTGGCTTTTAGTTAACTTGTTACCATGATGATTGAAATAGTATGAATGCAAACAAAACACAACAGTTGCTGCTTAAAACAGGTGCTCGTCTTGTACACACAAAGGGTTTCAATAATACCGGCATTCAGGAAATTTTACAGTGTGCTGGTGTTCCCAGAGGCTCTTTTTATTTTTATTTCAAAAGTAAGGAAGAATTTGGGTTGGCGCTTATTGAGTATTATGCAGATATGATGTGCAGCATGTTGCGTAACTACTTAACCGATGCAAGCTGTAGTCCTATAGAAAGGATTAAGCTTTTTTTTGAAGGGAGTGCCCGTTACTATGAGCAACATAAGTTTGAAGGTGGTTGTCCTGTTGGTAACCTTTCGCAGGAGATGAGCTGCCTTAGCGAGCCAATGCGTGTAAAGTTACTTTCTGCATTGCGAGGTATGCACAGTATTATACAGCAGTGTATCAAAGAAGGACAGGACGCTGGTCAGATTGATAGCAGTCTTGATGCGGGAGCACTGGCAGTTTTTGTTTTTAACGCATGGGAGGGCTCGCTTATTGATATGAAGGTTTCAAAAAGTGTTTATCCACTTGAGATATGCAAAACCATGGTGTTGCGTTTTATACAATCACAATAATACAACTGGAGGCTTTCAATGGAAATGTATGAACAACTTCGACAGGTACTTGATGCTCATCCTGCCACTGCACCAAAGACAGATACCATCATCGCAATACTCAAAATGCTTTTTACTCCCGATGAAGCTGCAATTGCAATGAATATGAGCTTTAAAGTCATGGATAGCGAAAAGATTGCATCGCTGTGTTCGTTGCCCGGAGAGGAAGCTGAAAAGCTTCTTGAATCAATGGCTAACAAGGGTATCATCTATTCAAAAAACAAGGATGGGAAGAAACTGTATGGATTGGTACCGCTTATCCCCGGTGTTTTTGAATTCCCATTTATGAAATCTGACGGTTCGGAAAGGTTTCAAAAGCTTGGCAGGCTATGGGAACAGTATCATGATGAAGCCTTTGGTGTTTCGTTTTGTGGCAATCCAACTCCTCTCATGAGGGTTGTGCCTGTTGAAAAATCATTAAGTCCCCAAAACCGGGTACATCCTTACGAGGAGGTAAGAAATTTTATTGAACAGGCGCGCTACATTGCCATTGCAGACTGTGCATGCAGAACCAGCGTGGGTAAATGTGATAAGCCGAAGGATGTGTGTATTATTTTTGATAGCGCCGCCCAGTTTTTAGCCGAAAGGGGATTTGCTCGTCAGGTAACAAAAGCTGAAGCAATGGATGCTCTGGATAGGTCTGAAAAAGCAGGATTGGTCCATACCAGCAACAATAGTGCTGACCGTGCCAACCTTATTTGCAACTGTTGTCCGTGCTGCTGTACGGTTTTACGTGGGCGGACACAGCATAATCATCCCCATGCGTTTGAGCCAAGCCGATTTGAAGCGCATGTCAATGACGTCAATTGCACCGGCTGCGGTATATGTGTTGACGAGCGTTGCCCTATGAAAGCTATTACCATGCGTGATGGTATAGCCGTAGTTGATACTGCCAGGTGCATTGGATGCGGATTGTGTGTTACCGGATGTCCCGAAACAGCAATTGAACTTCGTGAACGTGCATCTATCCCTGAAATACCGGCTACCGTTGTTGATATGGCAATGAAGGTTGTTACGGAAAAAGGAAGAGCAGAAAAATTTATTGAAATTATGAAACGATAACAAGGAGGCGTTAATGACGCAAAAGATTACAGTTGAAAAGAGAGGATATATTTTACTGATTGGGCTCAACAGGCCAGAAAAACGCAACGCTTTTGATGTTGATATGTACTGGGATTTAGCAAAAGCGTATGGCATGTTAGATGCTGATGAAGACTTGCGCTGTGGAGTACTTTTTGCTCACGGTGATCATTTTACGGGCGGTCTTGATCTGGTACAGTGGGTTGAACCGTTCAGCAAAGGTGAATATCCAGCGCTGCCAGCCGGTAGCAAAGATCCCTTTGGTATAGATGAAGACAACAGGGTGTCAAAACCAATAGTGTCTGCCCTGCAGGGTATATGCTTTACGGTTGGCTGGGAGCTAATGCTTGCTACCGATGTGCGTGTTGCTGCCAGCAATGTACGATTGGCGCAGATTGAGGTGAAACGGGGCATTTATCCTGTTGGTGGTGCAACGGTGAGGCTTTTTGAAGAGATAGGCTGGGGCAATGCTATGCGGTATTTGCTAACTGGTGATGAGATGAATGCACAGGAAGCCTACCGTTTAGGATTGGTACAGGAAGTTGTTGAACCTGGCAAGCAGCTGGAGCGAGCTATTGAAATTGCTACTGTTATAGCAAAACAGGCTCCATTAGGGGTCAGAGCCATTTTAAAATCAGCTCGTTTAAGCAGAGTTGAAGGCGCAAAGGCGGCTTTAGAACGGTTACTGCCTGATTTGCTGCCTATCATGAAAAGCGAAGATGCGCAGGAAGGGGTCAGAGCCTTTATTGAAAGGCGTGAAGCTGCTTTTAAAGGCAAATAAACAGTAAATAGTTATATGATGGGGTAATCGGGTGCTGGAGGTTGCCCCATTAATGCTTTAATAATGTAATAGGCTATGGTAATGGTATACCCCAGCTTCAAGCCGGTACTTATTAAAAAGCCAATAAATGTAAGCAACGCTGCTTTTAATGCTGTCAGTGCATTATTGTTTGCAACCAGTTCGCCTATAAATGCACCAATAAATGGACCAATAATTATACCAATAATAGGTAGTATAATACTTCCAACTATTAACCCTATCATTGAACCAATAACACCCTGTTTGGAACCACTAAACTTATTGACAATCCATGAGGGGAGTACATAATCAAAGACCGTCAGGATAGCGGCGATAATTCCCGTAATAATAAAAAATGTAAAACTAAAAGAGGCAAAACCGCTCCAATGAAGAAGGATAACTGCAAAAAAACTTAAAGGAGGACCGGGCAGTATAGGAAGTACCGAACCCAGAATACCTCCTAATGCAAAAAGCAATGCTGTAATGAATAATATTATTTCCATAATAAGTAATATACCTTCATTGTTCTTTGATAAAATACAGAAGGGCACATGCCCCATGTGCCCTGAACTTACAGTGTATAATTTTTACCACTCGTCGCTTTGCTTATCAATATATTTTTCGCGGACAATTGCTGTAATATCATCTATGTAAAAGTAATTCCATGCGGGAAGCCGTTCCAATGTGCTGGGATTATACAGTATTTTAACAATCTCTATATTCCGCTTCTGGGCTAGATATTTATCTTCCTGAGCTATCTCGTCGGTAATTGGAACGGAAAGCTTTCGCCATCCTAAAAAGTTAAGCTTACCCATTACCAGCCGTTTAATATTCCCATTGGCATCTTTAACCATGATAGATAGTTCTCCTGAAAAATTTTTCCCATACACCCACATGTTTATATATTTGCAATGCTTATCGATGATAAGGGGTTTTGCCGGAATAATGGTCAATACCGAACCGCTTTTGGCAAAAACCTTAACACCCAGATACCGTTTTGAATTTTGTATCGGCGCAGGATAATCGGTACGCATTGAAACGCCTGCTTTTTCATCTTTTACAACCCTGAGGCTAATATTCTTATCTGTATATTCTACAGTTTCAAAATCCTCAAGTACTATTTCTTTATATATCTGGTCGCTGAGTTGCTTTTCCTGTTCTAAAACTTTCTGCGCTTCTTTTGCTTTTTCATCCTGTGCATAGAGCATCCCTATAGAACAACATACAATGAAAGCTATCAATCCATATGTAACTCGCTTCATATTAATAAAAACCTCCTTGAAAAATTTATAAATACCTGTCACCTTTGCCGGTTGTAACACATACAGTAGCTTCATTATAGACACTACTGTCATGGAATGTCAATAGAAAATATAATTATATCAACCTAAAAGTATAAATTTTATTGTATTAATATCTCTGCAAATACTCCAAAATGGTCGGATGGATGATATCCGTCATGGAGTGTAGTGCAGCATACTGTTGAACTATGGATCATGGTACGTGGGATTACATTATTAGTCAGAATATAGTCAATTGTTTTTGGCTGTAGATCATTGATTTTTGTGCAATGAGCATAGAGCGAATCAAACTTTGTCCTGGTGTCAGTTACATAATACTTTTTGATATTGGCATTCTCCATAGGATTCCATGTGTACGGGCTGGTATTGTTTGAAGGCAAAAATGTATCGTGATAGCCCTGTGAAAGAAAATAGCGCATTTCGGGTGAATCAATCGTAGTGTTAAAATCACCCATGACAATACAGGGCGCATCAGCGGGGACAACCTTTTTTAAAAATTCAGCCATAGCTATTGATTCATTGTTACGCCATTTATTGTCAGCTTCAAGCTGTTGAATAGCCTGTGTATATTCGTCATCCGAATAACCATATGTTTCTTTTAACTCTTTCAGCAGTATCCTGTTTTGCGGTGTGTCAGGTGGCGAGGCATGCCAGTGAGTAACAGCTACAAAAACAGGTTTTTCATTGATAATAACTCTGCCCTCCAGAACCTGTGTTGCATCCTGCGTATGGAATGAAAAGCAGTTTGTTATGATGCCACCACCCGAAAGCTTTTTATGACCAACCTGTTGCAACTGCAATTGTTTTCGTGCCAGCAATCCGTCGCCTTCTTTTAAATTGGTGGGAATACCCAATCTTCCGATCTTTAGTCCGGCAACACCAACATGGTAGATATAATCATAGTTAAGGTCACTGGCAAGCCGTTTCATATAATCGGGTAAAAAGTTAGCCTCGTTAATTGCAATGATATCTGGATTCAGATTGGCAATCTCTTTTAGTAAGGCTTGATAGCGTTTTTCACGAATTTGCGGTGTTTCGTATTCCCCCATTTTAAATGTTCCAATATAGTCCAATCCTGACCACACGTTGATGGTCATTACTTTTATTGCATTGGATTGAAATCCTTTTGGCCTATCCGATGCCTGTTTACACGATACATCAACAGTCATAATAACCCCCATAGCAAAAAAAAGTATGCATGTTTTTTTTAAAATCTTTATCATGGCCTCCTCCAATCAAATTATTTTTTTGTTTGTGCGAAAGTTACTGTACAATAAGTCAATATCTCTCCATTGACATGGCACTGGCATCATGGTTGCCTGGATGTTTTGTGAATATGATATACTTTTCAAAGCATATACAATTGCACATATGTATACGGTGTCAACCATTTTACGGTTGTATCAATCCATAGGAACTATCGCCCATGCTTTTGTAACAAAATAGTTGATTGTAATTTTAAAAGTGATAATTTAGTTACTATACTTTTTTTATTTTTCGTTGAATTAATCATTGCAACCAATTGATGCTTTATCCAGTATAACATTACATAGCAATGCAAAGGAATAGCGGGCGCGAAGAAAATTAAATGAAATGCAGACAACTAAACATAGCAACAATGCAATCCAGTAAATGTTTGAAAAGGTTTTTGCAAACATGTTGTATGATGATTGTAATGTTTATAGTAAAATCTTCGGTGTTAGCTAACGGATCATTTAACTGGTTCTGGTTTATCTATGAGCAGGGTACATACTACGATAGTACCTATACGGTATACCGACCTTTGTATGTGAAAAATGTGTACCGTGACTCCTCGTTTTCTGCCTCGCTTATGCCGTTGATATACTGGAACTATACAACGCCCAATCAGGATAAAACAAGAGGTTTTCTTGGATTTTATGTATCCATAGATTACCGGTCAGCAAATCATTATGAAAATGACACCGGTGTGTTCCCCTTTGTAATGTATGGCACTTCAAATGACAAAGAAGACCAGTATTTTCATCTATGGCCGTTTGGTGGGACGGTTAAAAGTAAACTGGGAGCTGATGCAATAACCACCTATGCTTTCCCGGGGTTTGTACTTTTTATACTGTATCCTACTACATCGTATTATGTACTTGCTGTTTATCTGGTGGCTTCAATGATTCCGATTTATGCTCATTACACCATCAGGGATTATGATGGACATGCTATCATCTGGCCATTGATACGGTGGGGTAAAAGTCCCCAACGTGATGATTTCCGTATCATGCCGTTTTATGCTCATAGCAAAAAAAAAGGATACTATTCAACTGCATCGTATGGAATGCTCTATAATGTTCGTGAAGAATATATTGGCGATGATACCATGCATACGGTGTTTCTGGTGCCGTTTTATGCACGGCGGTGGTTGGATTCCGGCAAAGCTGACAGCTCTACGCTGTTATGGCCATTTTTTTCATGGGGGTATAACGATAAGCATGGCAATGTTGAGATAAATTTTCCATGGCCGTTGGTGCAGATACGGGACTGTGATGACCCCTATATCTATAAAAGAATCTTTTTCCCATTTTATGGAAAATATATAGAAAAACGTAAAACTACCTTTTTTATATCCCCGTTTTATTTTGTGCTTGAAAAACAAAAGGATAGCTTCCATTCTCAATATTCGTTTTATGGGATATTGTTCTGGCATTTTCAGCGTGATTATAAGTATGGACATAAGCGGTATGGGAATCACTGGCGCTTTTATAAATTATGGCCATTGTTTCACTATGAGTACAATGATAAAGGCGACAGCTCGTTTGCAATCCTTTCAATATTCCCATTCAGGGATGAAGAGGGATATGAGCGATTGTATCAGCCTTTTTTTAGTTTGGTTGAGTATGCTACCCGTGATGATGGTAGCAAGCGCTTTGGATTATTACTGCGAACGTACTTCCAGAGCTGGGGCGATAGTTACTTCAAAATGAAGATTCCGTTCATCATTTCATATCACAGCAAAGATAAAACAGTACAGCATGTATCGCTGTTGCTATCGTTTTTAGAGTATACCAATGATGAATCTATCAATGAGTTGCGTATTGGATGGATACCTGTGTATAGAAATGTTAAGGATAAAAAACAGTATGATGATAAAAAGAAGGTGTCGCTACGGCTGCAGCAAATAGAGGGTGGCTATAATTCTATGGTTGCTTATGGAAGCACCACGAGCTATTATAATGATTCTACAGGTTGCATGGTAAGGTTTTAAATATATGGTGAATACATCTACTGTTTCGTGGTATAATGGTGTATTGCATAATCAGTTTAGTTTATTTTTAAGGTAAGCATATGGTCATGATAAAAAAATTAAGGGATGTTATAGTCAATGTTGTAGGTGGTGTTGGCAAAAACACCTTACATATTGTTTATATGATGGGGTATTCCACCATGTTATTCCTTGAGGTTGTCTATTATTCACGATCAGCCTTTGACAAACGTAAAGAGATTTTAAAACAGATGTATTATGCAGGGGTAAAAACATTCATTGTTGTTTCAATTGTAGCTCTTTTTACCGGTATGATCCTTGCACTGCAGATAGGGCTTGAGCTAAAACCCTATCAGCAACAGCCGCTTGTAGGGAATATCATCATCGCAACGCTTACCCGTGAAATGGCACCATTTGTAACTGCTATCATCCTGATTGCAGCGGTTGGCTCAACCATGGCGGCTGAGGTTGGGACTATGGCTGTTTCCGAAGAGATTGATGCACTGGAGATGATGTCAATAAGTCCTGTGCGGTTTCTGGTTATGCCACGGGTTATATCCCTGGCACTCATGCTTCCTATTGCAACGGTTTATACAAATTTGCTGGGATGTATAGGCGGGGGTATCATAGCACATTTTCAGTTAAATGTAAGCTTTGATGTGTATTATTCACATATTCTTGAATCATTGCATTTTAAGGCAACCTATGTAGGGCTTTTAAAAGCGTTTATATTTGGCATAATGGTTTCTACTATAAGCTGTGCTAATGGATTACGGGCTACCAATGGGGCATTGGGAGTGGGTAAAGCAACGCGAAACTCGGTTGTTTCGTCGTTTTTAATGGTGCTTATTGTTGGTTACTATATCACGGGAATTTTTTATGGGAAAGCAGGATAATCGATAGTTATTGTTGATAGTGTACTATGATTGAATTTAAACATGTAACAAAGATATTAAATGGCGTAAAGGTGCTTGATAACCTCAATATAACTATTGAGAAAGGTGAAACCTTTGTTATTATCGGCAGATCAGGAACAGGGAAAACGGTTACTCTGAAGCATATCGCTGGTTTACTTGAGCCTGAGAGCGGTGCGGTGCTTATTGATGGGAAGCAGATGAATGGCGCCAGTAGAAGACAGAAGGATAGCTTGCGTGAAAAAATAGGATTTGTTTTTCAGTCAGGTGCTTTAATCAACTGGATGACGGTTGAAGAAAATATTGCACTTCCATTGGTAGAGCATAAGGTATTATCGGCAGATGAGATTAAACAAATTGTTGAAGAAAAATTGGATTTATTGCAATTGACATCTGCGCGTGATAGAATGCCTGCTGAAATCAGCGGTGGCATGAAGAAGCGTGCAAGCCTGGCAAGGGTATTGGTGCGCAATCCTGAAATAATACTCTATGATGAACCAACTTCAGGTCTTGATCCTGTTATGTCCAGCTTGATCAATACAATAATAAACCAGATAAAAAAGGATCAGCATATTACTCAGGTAGTAGTAACGCATGACATGGAAAGTGCGTATGCAATTGGAGACAGGATTGCCATGCTGTATGATGGGTCAATTATTGAATGTGATGTTCCTGATGCAATTCGCACTACAACCAATCCCATTGTTCGCCAGTTTATTTCTGGTTCTCTGGAAGGTCCCATCGAGGTTTTGTAATGTATATTCTATGCGATGGGAAAGCTTCATTTAAAGTATCATGTTATTTAAAATGTTTTAACGATGTGCTATACTATTCAGGAGGTGTGCTATGAAACAGGAGATGGCAGTTGGTATTGTTGTCATTTTAGCTATGACAGTATTAGGATATTTTACCATCATTATGAGTGGTGAGATCATCGATACTCATACATATTATCCGGCATCGATTGTTTTTAAAGATATAGAAGGGCTGGCAAAGGATGATAAGGTACGTATCAATGGCGTATTATCAGGGTATGTTGCCGGTACTCAGTTGCTTGACAATAAGGTCATTGTAACATTAAAGCTGTTTAATCATTTTACCTTATATGAAAACTATGAAATTATGATTCGCAATGAAACAGCATTAGCAGGAAAATATGTCAGTATAGATCCAGGGACGCCTGTTGACGAAAATGGGAAACAGTATGCAGTTGTTACCACGCGGGAAAATCTTTCAGGTATTGCTGTAAGCGATCCATTTACATTGCTTTCAAGGCTTATTGCTGACAACAGGGGTAATGTAAATTCGGTACTCAAAAATATACGGGATATAACTGATAAGATTAATTCCGGCAAAGGGACATTGGGCAAAATCATCAATGATGCTACAGTTCATGATCAAGCCAGTGGCTTAATAAAGGAATTGCGTGATACTATTGAGGATACCAGAGAACAGGCACCTATTACCAGCTTTTTGCGTGCTGCTTTAACTGCTTTTTAACAAAAAAATGCTGCCCTGCCGTTATTATTGTTTTTTTTGGAAAAAATTTGTCTACGGGAAAGCTGTGCTCTTTGCTTTTTTACTCACAATCATATTGTGTGATAACACATAGAAAGGATTCAATATAGATGCCCAGGCGAACGGATATTACAAAAATTCTTATTATAGGTTCAGGTCCAATTGTTATTGGTCAGGCGTGTGAGTTTGATTATTCAGGTTCACAGGCATGCAAGGCTCTCAGGGAAGAAGGTTATACGATAGTTCTTGTTAATTCCAATCCAGCAACCATTATGACCGATCCGGAGATTGCTGACAGGACCTATATTGAACCAATTACTCATGATATAGTGGCACAGATTATTGAACGTGAAAGACCTGATGCTCTGCTGCCAACAGTTGGCGGTCAGACTGCTTTAAATATAGCAGTACAGCTTTATGACAGCGGTACATTACAAAAATATGGTGTTGAGCTCATAGGTGCAAAAATTGAAGCCATAAAAAAAGCTGAAGACAGGGACCTATTTAAAAAAGCAATGCTTTCAATAGGTTTACAGGTTCCCCGTTCTGTATTGGCTTCCTCAATAGATGAAGCACTAACGGTTCTTGAATCCATATCGCTTCCTATTATCATACGTCCTGCTTTTACATTGGGTGGTACCGGCGGCAATATAGTGTATAACCAGGAAGATTTTATTGAACTGGTGCGCAGGGGATTGGATGAATCGCCTATCAGTCAGGTTTTACTGGAGGAGTCAGTTATTGGGTGGAAGGAATTTGAATTAGAGGTAATGCGTGATTTAAACGATAATGTTGTCATTGTGTGCTCAATAGAAAATTTTGATCCCATGGGTATACATACCGGTGATTCAATCACGGTAGCTCCACAACAAACCTTAACCGACAGGGAATATCAGGTTTTACGTGATATGGCAATAGCAATAATAAAAGAGATCGGCGTGGAAACCGGTGGTTCTAACATTCAATTTGCTGTAAACCCAGACGATGGAAGGATTATGGTTATTGAGATGAATCCACGCGTTAGCCGCAGCTCAGCATTGGCGTCCAAGGCTACCGGTTTTCCTATTGCAAAGATTGCAGCAAAATTGGCCATAGGGCTTACCCTTGATGAAATCCGCAACGATATCACCCGTGAAACACCGGCGTGTTTTGAGCCAACCATAGATTATGTTGTTACCAAAATACCACGGTGGGCATTTGAAAAATTTGAGGGTGCTGATACAACGTTAGGGACACAGATGAAATCTGTTGGCGAAGCAATGGCTATAGGGCGTACCTTTAAAGAATCATTTCAAAAAGCTTTACGCTCTCTGGAGATTGAACGGTATGGGTTTGGCTCGGACGGGAATGTAAAGATTGATGCAATGCTTGATGGATTATCTGAAAATAAAAAAAATGACATTATAGAAATGAATTTGAGAATTCCAAAGGAAAATAGAGTTTTTTACATAAAGAAAGCACTGGAATTACACTGGAGTGTTGATACCATATATTCACTAACATCAATAGATCCATGGTTTTTGCATCAGCTTAAAGAATTAGTTGATGCCGAACATGATTGTATTGCACAATTAAACAGTGGGTTATCAAAAGATATTATTGTACGGATGAAACAATGGGGATATTCGGACAGGCAACTGGCATATTTAGCACATAAGGATGAATTGACATTACTGTATGCGAAGGGGATTGATTCACAGAAGGATTATTCAAAACGATTGTCCGAGCTTGAAGATGATATAAGGAACTATCGCCAAAAAAATGGAATTGTCCCCGGCTACCGACTTGTTGATACCTGTGGCGGCGAGTTTGAAGCATACACGCCCTATTACTATTCGTCGTATGATGATGAGGATGAAGCCAGGTATTCGGATAAACGAAAAATAATGATTCTGGGTGGCGGCCCCAACAGGATTGGGCAGGGAATAGAATTTGATTATTGCTGCTGTCATGCGTCATTTGCTCTGCGTGATGCTGGCGTTGAATCCATCATGGTAAACTCCAACCCTGAAACGGTTTCAACGGATTATGATACCTCGGACAGGCTATACTTTGAACCGCTTACACTGGAGGATATTATCCATATATATCAAAAAGAAAAACCTGAAGGGGTTATTATTCAGTTTGGTGGGCAAACACCGTTGCGATTGGCACAGCGTCTGGAGGCGAATGGGGTAAAAATTCTTGGCACTCCACCCGATGCAATTGATAGGGCTGAAGACAGAGAGCGTTTTGCACAGGTTGTAAAAAAATTAAATTTACATCAGCCGGAAAATGGTATAGCATTTACCCAGAAGCAGGCTCTTGAACAGGCAAACAGGATAGGGTATCCCGTGCTGGTGCGTCCATCATATGTGCTTGGTGGAAGGGCAATGGCAATCATGTATGATGAAAAAAGCCTGATTGAGTATATAGTTTCTGCTGCAGAACTATCGCCCGAGCATCCTATCCTTATTGATAAATTTTTAGATGATGCTCTTGAAATTGATGTTGATGCGCTGTGTGACGGCATGGATGTCTATGTTGCTGGCATTATGGAGCATATTGAATTGGCTGGAATTCATTCGGGTGACTCGGCATGCTCGTTGCCGCCGGTGAGCGTTAAGCCTGTAATGATGCACACCATTATGGCAACAACGGCTGCGTTAGCACACGAGCTTGGTGTTATTGGATTATTAAACATCCAATTTGCAATTAAAAATGATGTGCTCTATGTTCTGGAGGTTAACCCCCGTGCTTCGCGTACGGTACCATTTGTATCTAAGGCAACAGGCGTTCCGCTTGCTAAGATAGCCGTGCAGATACTTTTGGGTAAAAAGCTCAAGGATTTTGGATTAACACAGGCTAACACTATGCCGTATTGTAGTGTTAAAGAGGCGGTATTACCTTTTAATAAATTTCCAGGTGTGGATACATTGCTATCGCCCGAGATGAAATCAACCGGCGAGGTGATGGGTATAGCTAACAATTTTGGCGAAGCATTTTATAAAGCCGAGTTAGGAGCGGGGGATACGTTGCCGTTGCACGGGACAATATTTTTAAGTATCAACCAGCGTTCAAAAGAAGAGCTGCTTCCAGAAATGCGTTTGCTTTATGATGCAGGCTATAAGCTCATTGCCACTGAAGGTACTGCTGCCTACCTTAATGCTCATGGTATCCCCTGTGAAAAGGTGTATAAGGTAAGCGAAGGACGTCCAAATATTGTTGATGTTATTAAGAATAAACAAGTTGACTTGATTATCAATACCCCGGCGGGCAAAGTACCTAAAGAAGATGCCTATACCATACGGCAGGCAGCAGTACGCTATCATGTGCCAATCATCACGACCATTGCTGCTGCAAAAGCTGCTGTACAGGGGATGATTTTCACAAAAAAAGCTGGACATTTCACGGTGAGGTCCTTACAGGAATATCATGCGGAGGTGCAACAGTGTGTGAAGAAAAGATTTTGATGAACAAACAGCAGATTGATGAGAGTATAAAAAAAATTAGCACTGATATTATCAATGAATTTGGCGATATGGCAAACGTAACACTTGTTGGCATACAGACACGAGGTGTTGAAATTGCAAAGCGTATAAAAAAGCTTCTGGAATTACACGGTGGTAATGAAATAAAAATGGGGACGCTGGATATAACATTTTATAGGGATGATTTAGCTACACGGGGTGTTATACCTGCTATAAAAGATACCATCATTGAGTTTAACATTACCAAAAAAATAGTTATACTGGTGGATGATGTTATTTTTACGGGCAGAACAACAAAAGCTGCACTGGAAACCCTGATGTCATTTGGCAGACCTCAGATTATACGGCTGGCAGTGCTGGTTGACAGGGGCAACAGGGAACTGCCCATACAGCCTGATTACTGTGGCATTAAGATTAATACAAAATTGAATGATAAGGTAAAAGTGCGTCTTAAAGAAACAGATGGTATTGAAGATACTGTATTATATTGTACGGAATGATACAGAATTAAACCATGAAACCCACATACCATTGCATTCCCTGCCATGTAAATCACGTTTACAGAATTATTTCGCAGCTATCACCCGAGGCTGATAAAGCTCATAGCATTATGCAACAGCTCACATTGATGATTGCAAAGAATAGATATGACACACCACCTGACTGTGCATATGTGCTCTATAAAAAGATAAAAGTATTAACGGGGATTGATGACCCTTTTGCTAACGTTAAGCAACAGAACAATGACATAATGCTATCATTGATGCCACAATTACAATCGGTGCTTGATGATGATGAACCAATAAAGCAGGCGTTAAGGATATCGCTGGCAGGTAATATTATAGATTATGGCATTGGTGATGTGGATTATTCAGGGTATCTCAAAAAATTTCAAGATTTAGTCCATGATATCGATATACCGGATAAATTTTATAATCAGTTTATTGCTTCGGTTGCCAATGCAAAAAAGATATTGTTTATTGGAGATAATGCAGGTGAGATAGTAGCTGATAAACTGCTGGTTGAAAAGCTGAACCATGATAACATTACCTTTGTCGTCAGGGGAGGCGCTGTGATAAATGATGCAACAATTGACGATGCTCACTATGTTGGATTAAGCAAAAAAGTAAAAATAGTGACCACCGGTGATAGGACTCCGGGTATACATTTGCATCGCAGCGGTAAAGACTTTTTGCAGGAATTACTACATGCTGATATGATAATAGCCAAAGGTCAGGGAAACTTTGAAACCATGATCGATGCTTCTTTACAGGATTTTGTAAAACATGGTGCAACATTATTCTTTTTGTTTAAAATAAAATGTGTTCCTGTAGCAGAATACATGGGGAAAAAGGTTGAGGATAATGCTTTTGTAATACGAGAATTGTAAAAGGGGCACATATTGTTGTGCCCCTTTTACACTATTCATTATGTTATGCAGCTTTTTTAACAGGTGGTTTGAGTGTAGCCATAACAATCATCAAACCTACCACACCTAATATCAGAGTAGGCCAGAAAGCTACCTGGTATGATCCGAATGCATCTTTTGCCTGCCCTGAAATGATTCCACCAAGAATAGCACCTAACCCATAAGCAAAGAATACTATACCGTAATTGCGTGAGTAATTCTTTACCCCGAAAAAGGTAAGGGTAGTAGTTGGAGCAATTGCAAGCCATCCACCCAGGATGAGCCAGAATCCGCAGAATGCAATAATATACATGGTTACATCACCTTCTTTTGCAACAAGCATCATGATGGACACTGCAATGATGATCAGTAGATTAAGGATGGATGCACCTTTTGGTGATATTTTATCGGTAAGCCATCCAAAAAGAGGACGTCCTAAAGCATTGAATATTGCAAAAATACCAACCAATGTAGTAGCGGTCTCTCCATCAATTTTTATAATTTCGCTACCAACAGGTTTTGAAATTCCTATTGCCATTAAACCTGCTAAACAGCCAATAAGGTAGGCTAATAATAATCCCCAGAATGTTGAGGTCTTTACCATTTCGCTGGAAGTAAAATCAACGGTACTGGCTGCAGATGCTGAAGGGGTCCATCCCTGTGGCTTCCATCCAGCTTCCGGACTTTTAAATGGGAATGCCAGAAGAACCAGAAGAATGGCAAATCCAATACCAAAATAGAGGAATGTTAATGATAAGCTACTTTGTTGAATAAGTACGTTGGCAATTTTTCCTGTAATTAACGCTGATCCGCCAAAGCCAGCAAGTACCAAACCGGTTGCAAGTCCCTTTTTATCGGGGAACCATTTCCCTACAATATTTAATGGACAGCCATATACAACACCCACACCGCTACCAGCAATAACACCGTATGTAAGTATTAAAAGATTAAGGCTTTTTGCTTCAACAGCATAATACGATAGTGCCCAGCCTAATCCAACCACCAATCCTCCATAGATGGTTAATTTTTTTGGACCTAACTTATCCATTATCTTTCCAGCAAAGAACATGAGTATGGAAAAGAAAGCTAAAAAGACCATAAATGGGAGATTGCCCTGTGAAGCACTGAGCTTATAGCTCTCAGTACTAAATTCATTAATTATTGGATTTAAGAATATGCTATATGCATATACACTTCCCAGACATAAGCATATAATTAAACCAGTAATAACATATATCCATCGTCCTGCTTCAGGCGATAGACCAAAAAGTTTGTTGTGATGGGTCATATAAACCAATCCTCCTGTATGTTTTTTAATAAATTATAATTTAAATCACAAAAGACAATTGCTGAAAGCAAAAATGATTAGCAGTATAATAGTCAAGAATATTTTTACTTATTGTCACATTGTTTCCATTTTGGGATTTTCTGATTTTGAAATATTCTGAGATTTAAAATTTGAATAGAATTGTCTGGTTGCAGCAATTGGTTCATCGTACTGCTGTGAGGCATTCCAGAAGATAAAACCTTTTACCCCTGAATCATGTACAGCCTGTATTTGTTTGGTCATGTATTCCTGGAATGATAATCCTGACATTGATACCTTTATCTTAAATGCCTGGATAAACATAACTATTTCGGCATTTTTGGTGCGTTCTTTTGCCCTTTTACCAGTGATTAATACTGTATAGTAAGGATCGGACATCATCTTTTTGCTCCATGTATAGTGGGATGGATAAGCCATGGGGCATATCACATCGGCAACCCTGTCAAGTCCTTCCATACGCTGTCCAATTGAATCATTGGTATTAAGGGGAATCCTTCCAAAGACATCGCATGCAACTTTTACCTTGTATGGCAATAATTCGGATTTTGCACGTGCTAAAAATCCTTCAACGGTTTTATAACGCTCTTCCAGTGGAACGTGTTTTAAAATACCATAGTCATTGAAACGGATATAATCAAATTGTATCTCTCTAAATCCAATTTCACAGGCTTTCTTTGCCAATTCTAATCTGCCTTTAATAAGTTCTTCAGGGATGGGATATACTTTTAATCCATCCGGGAACATAACGATACGCGCAATTGGGTAAAAACCCTGAGCGATAACATAATCAATATTTTCTTTGGGGATCAGAAATTTGTTGCTGGATTCATTATGGACGTCAATAACCACGGCATTAAAGCCGGCATCTTTTGCCCTGGTAATAAAATTTTTTAGTAAATTTACATCTCGTCCTGATTGCGAATTTAAGTAAATTCCTTTATAAAATTCAGGTGCATTAATGGGCTGGTTAAATTCTTCCACGGTGATTTGCGTATCAGTTTTACCAAACATCTCAAAGCTCATCATGGTGGCTATAATAGCTATACACCCACAAAGAAACAGTAATCCCTTTTTCATGTTTTTCCCTTTTCTAAAAGATTTTGATTAATAAAAATCGTGTGTACATGATGGTACTATGTAATTATTTGTCGACTAAAATATGATATCATTGTACACAAAAATGAAGCACAAAACATATGCCTGGAATCCTTCTTGAATAATACATGGTAGATGAATGCTTTCATTTTATTCTTTAATACAGTCTTTATAAAGCAAATGCTGGTTGTGCTATCTTGAAATTGTTATTTACATTTTTATAGTAACATGTAATACGGCTTAAAAAATGTATGGGCGATAGTTATTGATAATGAAATGGTATGCGGTTATGGTCATTACATCCTGAGTATCTTGACCCTAAAGGCCTGGTTGCAGTATGGAGAGAAGGATTGTTGGCAAAAAAGGTATTGGCTGGTAAAACAAAAGGGTATACCAATCATCCGCAATTGTTAAGGTTTAAAAATTATAACAATCCAATCAAAGCTATTGATGGCTATCTTTTCTGGATTTATAAAGAAGCACAAAAGCGCGGTTATCATTTCACTGCTGGGAAGTTTAACGAAGAACTACTAATAGCAATAATCCCTGTTACAAGAGGTCAACTTGAATATGAGTTTGATCATTTATTAAAAAAAGTATATAGCAGAAATCTTAACTTTTATGAAAGGTTGCTGGATGGTAAAAACAAAATTATATGTCATCCTGTATTTTATTGCATAGAAGGTGATATGGAGCAATGGGAAATAAAAAGATAAAATCTGCTGTCATAACCAACAATCTATTCCGCTCTCTTAAAGTATATAATTTTAGACTTTTCTTTATGGGCCAGTTTATATCTCTTGTTGGCACATGGGTGCAACAGGTCGCATCAAGCTGGCTTATATATCAGCTTACCTCATCATCGATATGGTTGGGGTTATCTGCATTTGCAGCACAGATACCTATCTTTGTCATGACACCACTTTCTGGAGTTGTTGCCGACCGTTTCAACAGGCATGCTATCTTTATGATTACCCAAACGATGCTATGCATACAATCGCTTATCCTTGGATTACTTGTTATATCCAATTATATTACTCCAGCCAGCATTGTGTTACTCAACCTGGCAATGGGGTGTATTAATGCCTTTGATATACCTGTGCGACAGTCCTTTTTATTTGACCTGGTTGCTGATAAACAGCTTTTAGGCAATGCCATTGCGCTCAATTCGGTAGTATTTAACAGCACGCGCCTTATAGGACCGCCTCTGGCAGGTTTTCTGGTTGCACAGTTTGGGGAAGGTTTGTGCTTCCTTATCAACACAACAACATTTGCAGGGATTATACTGGCATTATTGCTCATGAAGGATATACATTATTCTAAGATTTTGCATACCAGCAATTTCTGGGAAAATATAAAAGAAGGTTTTGTATACGTAAAAAATCATTATCCTATCAAAAGCGTGCTTATTCTTTTAGGGCTCATGAGCTTAATTGGAATGCCGTTTATGGTGCTGATGCCGGTTGTAGCAGTGAAGATATTACATGGTGATTCGCATACATTGGGATTTTTGCTGGGCACTGCTGGATTTGGGGCGCTTGTTGGTGCTCTGTTTATTGCTTCACGCAGCAGTATCACGCGGTTTGAAAACAAGATAGCGGCAGGATCACTATTGCTGGGGAGCACACTGGTTTGCTTTTCCTTTTCACGGAACCTGTATTGTTCATTGATTTTAATTTTTATCATTGGCATAAGTTTAATTATACAGATGGCATCCTGCAATACATTTATTCAATCCATGGTTGATGACACCATGAGGGGGAGGGTCATGAGCCTGTATGGCATGTCACATATTGGAATGGCTCCCATCGGTAACCTCATTGCAGGAGCTATCGCCGAGAAAATAGGCGTTGCCCAAACATTGTTGTTGTGCGGGACGGGATGTGCTATTGTAGCATTGTGGTTTTATAAAAACTTGCACAAATTAAAAAAACACATCGTTCGTTATGTGCGATAGTTCATATATGAATTTGTTTTGCTGATCAATTGTCTTTGCAGTATGCAATTATTATTGGAAGGAAAGTCGTAGCAACGTTGCATATAAATCCATTCCATAAAAATTAAAAATATTGACAGAATAAATATAAAAAACTATTTTCATATTGGAGATGTTATTTATACTATAAAATCAAATTTCAAGTTATGAATAAAGATAAATTATTGGATAAATCTATCAACTTATCTTGTAACAATTGCATACAAAAAAATAATACATTGTATGAGGATAGTTGGGATTTTAAAAATGCGAATACAAAGGAATATACACATTGTTTTCATTCTTATCCAGCTATGATGATACCTCAAGTAGCGCGGCGAATAATTGAAATTTATGGGGAAAACGCAACGCTTCTTTTTGATCCATACTGTGGTACAGGTACTTCTTTAGTTGAAGCCAATTTAAAAGGGATAAATGCTATAGGGACTGACCTCAATCCATTAGCTCGATTAATTGCTCAAGCAAAAACTACCAAAATAGATAGTAAAGTATTGGATAAATATTTGTATGATTTTACAAATTATTTGTTTTCCAAAAGCTTCAAAGAGGAAGACTATAGTACTATAACACTCCCATGCATAACAAATATTGATATATGGTTTTCAAAGTCAGTGCAATATAAGCTGGCAATAATATTCAATTATATTATTCAAAAAATAGACAATGTATTTATCCAAAATTTTTTTAAAGTAGCTTTTAGTGAAACTATTAGAGAAACTTCAAATACCAAGAATGGTGAATTTAAATTAGTA
>Ga0208824_1001199_pt1 | contig 23901 bp, 22 predicted proteins | sample AD_JPNTR3_MetaG_FD_184447 | JGI IMG/M metagenome (GOLD analysis project Ga0208824, IMG submission 184447) | Active sludge microbial communities of municipal wastewater-treating anaerobic digesters from Japan - AD_JPNTR3_MetaG (SPAdes) (version 2) | ecosystem: Engineered > Bioreactor > Anaerobic...
ATATTCCCTTTTTCTCCTGCAGGTTTAGAATCGCTCCTCAAGGAGCGTAAATATATATGTTTTTATATACTATAATTGTTTTTATATACATTGTGAGTTTCTTAGATTCTTAGAAACTTTGAATATAGAAATTACTATATAGTAAAAATACTATATAGATGGATATTTTAAAAGGCTAGGGGCACAACCTAGCCTTATACTATACTAATTTGCCACTGTTTGCTTTATAATTGGTTCCTCTTCTAGGGCAATCAAAACTTTGCCTGTTTGCTTATCAATTAGAATAAGGTGAGCGTCATCTGCTCCATTAGTATCAAAGAATGAGATTACCGTCGTTTTATATAATTTTTCCAATTTGTGTTTTAAGTTTTCCCAGGAGGTAGCCTCCATGGTAGATTGCAGGACCCCATTTTCCAAAATTTTGTAATTATTCATCTGCTTCTCCTTCTTCTAAGGCGTACAGCCCTGTTTCATAGGTGGCTAACAGCCTCCACAATTCCCGACCAATAGCTTTAGGAGGTAACATAGTTCCACAAGTTAATACATCTTTTAAGGCATTATTATATTTAGCCTTAAAACAAGAGCTCCAGGACCTCCGTAAGTTTTTTGCTCGCATCATTAAATTATATTTTCTAATAAGTTCTTGCAGCTCATGAGGGTCCTTTTGCATATAATTTTTTAACAGAAAAACCCCTTTAGGAAGTGTTTCATCAAGAGAAACTTTTTCAATGGAGGCTATAGGGTAATCATTTAGTTCTTCGCCATCGGTATCCTTACCAAGGTACTGAATTGTTCTTTTAATAAGGAATACCTCCCCCTTTTTTGTGATAAAGAATGATTGCAGAGGAGCTTGCTCATCCATGATTCCCAGCAGTCCATTGAACTCCGTGTAACTTTCAGGATTAAGAACTCTTTGAGCGGATGTTGCCTCTAAAAAAGTAATCTCCTTATAAGCGATAACTCGTGCTGACCAAGCATCCATACCCTTTTCATATTGCCTAAGTAGGTTCCATTCTTTGGGGGAAACTCGATTCTCCAGGAGAGTATTTTGCCCCGTAAGAATTTCCCAAACTCGAAGTGGTAATTGCTCGACCGTTCCGCAGACAATACAGGTTCTTATAGGCATATCCTTTGATAATTCAAAGGTATGCATTTCTATCATAAACGGAATATCATGCTTCTGGCCACAATAGGTGCAAACTCTTTCCCGATAGCAATAGAGAGCATCATAGTTTTTTACATAGGCTCCTTCCACCCAGTTATGACTTATTGTATTGCAGGAGCAGGAACATGCGGGGCTTGTATGCTGGTGAGGTAGTAACGTTACAACCTTAATGGTTACCCCTCGTTTATCAATAAATGTTTTAATACATACTTCCTCATATATCCCTGCAGGAATAGGATACTTTTGATTTTTATCCAGTAAGGTTTCCCTATCAAGGAATTTTGCTTCCTGTATTGGGGTATTTAGGATACGCATTTTCAGTTCCTCCTGCACTAAATATAAGGCCTATCAAGAAATTTCTTTAGAGCCATAATCCCATTACCAATTTTTTGATTATTATCAATATAGTAATAGGACTCCATAACGTCCTTGAATATAATTTCAAATTTCTTTTCAAGGACCTCTTCCCACTTCCAGAACAAACTGGTAAGTCTTTTTATGTTAGCTTCGCACTGAAGAACCTCATTCAGCTTATTAGGATTCTTCAGCAATGATAAGATGACAAGAACCCTGTTAGGGTAATTATCTGGAGAAACACTGCTAACTTCTTTAATTATTGTTGAAGTTATCTCTTCGCCTTCTCCATCCCGACCAGCAAATATATAGTCTTTTGTAATTTTAAGGACTTCAAGGGTATCCTTATTTACAAAATACTCAATCTCATTATATTTCTCTTCATAAGAAATACCCTCCTGCCCCTCGAAGGTATCCCATTTTTTGTTATAGATTTTTTCTGCTTCTCTGGAATATATAGAATCCCCTTTTCGAAGGGCTTCCCGTTTTGCCTGCCAGTAAGCAAAGCCCTTAACAAATTTTATAATTAATGTTTTTTCGGAATCATTTAATGTTCCCTCAAGAGACTGTACTGCTCCTGAGAGCACGAGCCAAGCCCTCTGAGGTATAACCTGCTCCGCACCACAGAGTTTGCATACTCTTTTGGAACCTTCAAGATAAATCCATTTATGGGGAGCCACATTTTTAATTATAGGGGCTTCCTCCCCACAAAATTTGCAATACAATTTTTTTTCACAATATGTATTTTTTAAATTTTTAGTATACTCCTTTTCAACATATTGGTGCTGTTCAGCACCACAGGCACACTTGCAAGTGTGCCCTTTTTCGAAATCATGAACATGGGGTACTAACCGTACCACTTGTACGGGGTTCCCCTTTTTGTCTATAAAGGTCTTTATGACCTTTATTTCGTATAACCCACGAGTAATGGGGTAATCCTGGAACTTATCCAGAAGTACCCCATTATCAATAAACTTTGGGGATTCTATCCCCTTTGTTACTTCATAAATCTGTGCCATTTTAGGCCTCCCTTCTATTAATTTTTCAGGAAGCTAATCCATGCTTCCTGATATAGTTCCTTTTGCTTATTTTCCCAAAGTTTTACTTTCTTTGGGAAAAAGAACTTTACGAAAAAATTGCGAGTTTTTTCGTAAAGTTTATGGCCTTCTCCCATCTTTGTGGAAAAGATGGTATCGGGGATTAAAAGAACTTCCCCGACGAAGCCATTGGACATTCTAACACTAATAAGAATGTCTCTATAGCCAAGGTCCGTGGGATTAGATATCCTATCTTTAACACGGACCGTGTTTCCCAGAGAAGCAAAGTAATCCTTTGCTTCAAGGAGAGATTCTATATTTTTAAATATATAGGTAGCTCCATTGATATCATAAATTTTATCGATGGAGCCACCCTCCATCATTTTATCACAAACCCGACCAAGGCTTTTAAGCCCTTTTCGGGTAACGAGGGAGGAGTTCTTTGGGAAACTCCTGATAAGGAAGCTCAGGAATTCTTTCTGAGCTTCTACAGCTTTCTTATACAGGTTATCAAGGGAATCTTTATTTTTTAGATACATGATAGCCTGTATGGGGTTCATTTCCGCCCTCCTCCTTAATCTTATTGAAAGTATACTATATATTTTCAGGATTGTCAATAATTTTTATTATAAAAATTCAAAGATTTTAATGGATTTTTTTTAAAAAATATGGGTATTTCTTTATATTAGGCATAGAGACTTTAATCATTTATCAAGGAGGCTCGATATGCCAAGGTTAAGGAAAACAATACTGTGGGGAATCAGTGTATTTTGTGTAACAATGCTCCTCCTTATTGGGTATAAAAATAGTTCTTCTACGGCTTTATTAGTCATTCTCTATGCTTTCTGGGGCATATTTGCCCTTATGTCCTGTGTTTTTTGTGTAGGCATATTAGGGATTTTTCAAAAATTTAAAATAATAACTCCCCAATATAAGGCATCATTTCTTCTTATCTTTGTTATTCCAGATACAATTTTTTATGCTATTATGATATTAGGAGCTTTTGTTGCAAAAGTTTATATATTGCCAGTATTTATGGGAGTTTCTTTTTTAAGTGAACTTATTATCATTTGTAAGTTTGCACTCGATTAAAATATAAGTACTTATTATATAAGAGATATCTATTAGATATTATTTTATATGGGGGCTACTCTAATGCGTGCTTGGGTACACTTTTACCTGGAAAAGTAAAGGTTGCCTCCAGAGAAGGAGAATTTTATGGCAAAGTATCAGGCTACGTATGGTTGTGGGCATACAGGAACTGTAGATTTATTCGGGCCTACAAAACAGAGAGAAAATCGGCTTGAATGGCTTGCTACTCAACTATGCCCCGATTGCTGGAAAGAAAAACAAGCCAAAGAGGCTCCTTCAAGACCTATATTTGCTTCCGTTAGCTTATTTGATACTGACGTCGATGAAAAGGTCTATGTTGTCATTGAATTGGGGGGAGAAACTTATAGCAGAAAAGAAGACTTAAAGAAACTCGGGTTTAGTTGGGGAGCTACTCCTGTAGGGCCTACTTGTTGGCATAAGTTAATTCCATTTGAAGATTATATAAAAAATTCGGCGATAGTGGATGATATCATTAGGGAATTAAAAGAAATTGCTCCTGTAAGTGTGTCTACCTCTGTGTCAAAAAAAGAAGTTGACTTTTATCTTAAGAGATTGCAACAGAAGGAGGAACTTCGCAAAAAAATTGCAGAAATTCCTAAACCTAAAAAGCCTGAGTTCCTTAATGGAAGGTGGAATGGGAAAATATATGCTAAGAATACTATTTACGTAGATGGAGAAGCAATTCACCTAACAAGTGAGCAGCTTCAAACATTAAAACAGTTTTTAAAAGATAAAGAGGAGTACGCAGCTGCAGTAAAAGCCGTTGCACCGAGTCCTTCAGCAGAAATGCTCCTACGGCAAACTTACTATAGATAAGTATAGCCTGAATTCGTATAAAAAATAAGTAATACATAAAGACTTCATAGCATAGGGTAAATTGCCTTAGTAGGGAAAACTCTTGAAGGTAAATTGGTGTGTAGAAACAACAATTGGATAACCGATTCATCCTTCACTTTCGTTTACGCTTAGAAGTGGAGGACTTCTCGGCACTTTGGTTTAAAAAAAATAAAGGACTATTTATATTATAAGAAATTATTCTCTTGAGGGTTCACATGAAACTTATTAAGTACATTTCCTTTATTGGTTTATCCTTTGTTTCAGTTTACTTATCAATAAATATGTTTATTTCTTTAGGAGCTGACCTCCTTGGAAAAATAATTCTTGGTCTTTTAGCTATGTTTTTAGAGGGCGTAAAAATATTTTCATTACTCCGTATTGAGGCCCTTCTATATGCAAGAAGAAGAGTGTCTTTTTCCTTGAACGCAAGTCTTGCAGGGTCTTTTTTTGTATATATATTTACGGCAAGTCTTTCCATTGTGGCATCTTTAGGATTTTCATTAGTTACTGTAGATAAGCAGGTTGAAAGTTCTAAGGCTATTTTTTACACTCAGACTTCAGATACATCCTTTGCAATTGACCAAAAAAAGCAGAGTATCATCCTGCTTGATACGCAGATTCAAGCACTTCAAAACCAGATTAGCAATATTAACCCTGATTTAGCAACCGGAAGTACCAAGCTTTCTTTTGAATTACAGAAGTTAATGGACCGCAGGGATACCCTTATTGCTGAAATAACGGCTTTAGAGCAGGAACAGCATAAGGCTACAATACAAGCAAATACAGGAAAAACTAACAATACGTATGGAATGTTTGTACTTATGGGGGCTCCCTTCCATCTGTCAGAAAAAACGGTAATGTCAATACTCCTATTGGCAATATCTATTCTTTTAGAAGTCAGTATGATTTATACTTCTCCAACAATTCCTATAAAAGATGAAGATTTGCATGAATTAAGTCATAGTCTTCTTTCAAAGAATTCTCAGGAGCATTACCCTCCAAAGACCTCAATTCAAGAGGAAACTAAGAAAGTTTCTTTTGATAATGTTTCTTCCTCTATAGAAGAATCCTATAAGGAGGAAACTCCAAATATCCCCGATAATATTGCAGATGTTTCTGCTATAGGTACAATCCAACCTCGAACACTTGTTACCGGAAAATCTCAAGGACTTGATTTTGTAGCACATAACATTGTTCCAATTTCTGAAATTGCGGGAAGCAATATACACATTCATTCACCGTTAGTGACAACGGAACAACAGGCTAAACGAGTGATTCCTGAGCAGGTGCTCATTAAAAATATTCTTACTAAAATTATAACGCCAATTCAAGGAACCGAATTAAAGAACCCTGTTGTACTGGCTGATGAACTACGAGTACCTCCAGAAGTAATTTCCTCCCTATTGAATCGTATTGCTGTTATCAGGGGTCCTTCAAACGGGCCTCTTCTTGTGAGAAAAGGCACTGCATGGCATTTGAACCAAATGAAAGAACTTATTATTGCTTATGCACTAAGAAATGGTTCCATTGTAGAGGAAATTAAAGCCAAATTTGTACATTCCCAAAAGAAAAACTAATTTCAAGAAAGGAGCCCCCTATGAGCTATTGGAAATTTACTGATGAAGAAAAACTGTTTATTGATGAAATTTCTGCATTGTCAGGAATCCAAAAAGAAGTAATACGGGAAGTTCTTGAGTTTATATTTATTCGATGCGCTGAAAAAATTGCACAGAATCCTCAAAGAATGAATGTTATTCAAATTCCTCATTTAGGAACAATTGGAATCCGTTATGAAAAGGATGTTCTATTAGAGGACGGGTCAGTGGATACCGAGTTGAATACATTTTTTTCTCCATCTCAACAATTAAAACGACTTGTTGGGGATATTGTGGATGAAAAAGAATCTATAGTTATTTCTCTTTTGAAAAAGAAAATAGAAAGCTCTCTTGTAGCTTTAGCGAATGCTGAAACTAATTAAGCGTAACCTACCACGGGGCAAGCCCCGTGGCTTTTGAAAGAGAGCCACAAGGTTACCAGACCACTAACAGGAGGTAAGGTTGTTAGTAAACGATAGGAAAGAAATTAGGAACGAAAGATTGAAAGGAGGGGCACATTCCTCCACGGGGCAAGCCCCGTGGTTTCCTGTGCCGAATTTTTATGACAAGATATTATTTTCTTAGTAATGACGAAGAATTTAATCAAGCATTTAAACATGCCTTTATTTCTCTTGAGGATGACCCCATCTTCAGAAATTATGCTCTCACCCTAAAGGAATATCTTAAAATTGAATATAATTGCCCATTTAAGGAATTCCTAAAAAAGGTATCCTGCGAAGATATTTATGAGGCATATCTTGCAGATTTTGATGCAAAGAAATTTGTAGATTCTATTTTCATTGATGAGTATTTAGCACAGTCTGCGTACTTAGATTAAAAAATAGGTACTAATTATGATAGAAGGAGATATGTATGTCTAAAAAAGTAACAAAACCTGTAAATATGGCTGAAAAGGTAGGAAAACGTTCTGTTGAGGAACTCTATGAAGGAATTTTTGCAATTCGAGATTCCCTGCAGGAAATTATCCAGCAGGCTAATGAGGTTGCAACCATTGCTACTGATTTTGGTGGAGAAATTGCTCGGGTTATTACCCTTCAGATTAATAAATATTTTATTCCAGGTATTGCAAAATATCTGGATAATGAGACAACCCCAGGAGCAGTAAATCCACTTATTACGTTTCTGGATAGTGTACCCCTTGCAATGACTCGAATTGAACCTGAGCCTACCAAAGTGGCACCTGCTCCTATTCAGGCAAATGTAGCTACTCCTCCTGGAACCAACGAGGAAGTCCCCGCAACACCTGCTCCTCAAGTAGGGGCTACGCAACAGAGCTCTGCGGTAATTCCTGAAAAAGTGAAGATGCCTTCTAAACAAATTGTTCAAGAAAAATTTAAACTCTTTTCTGAGCGTTATGGGGTGCGAAATGCAGCAAAAATGTTGATACAAGAATACCCTCGTTTAACGTATAAAACACTCTCTAAAGCATTGCATGGGCTCTATTCCGAAAAAGAACTTCAGGGGAAATAATATGAAATCATATAAGGAGTATGCACAGTTATCTCCTGTATCCCGAATTAAAGCCTTAACAGAGAATGTTCCTGCAAGTGAATACCTTGTTATTAAGGTCGTGGATGGGGTAGATACCGATATTGTGTTCCGTGGTATAAAATCAGAAGCGGATAAAAAAGCAGAGTACCTTAATGCTTGCCTGAATCCGGTATACCTTGCAGATTTTACGGTAACCTATAAAGTAGAAAAAGGCGATTACATTCTTAATAGTAAGAAAAAAGGTAAAAAAGAAACGAAATAGGGGCTATTCATTTAAAAAAATAAGGGAAGAACATTATATTCTATATGAGTAAACCTATTCAGGAGAAGATAGTTATGACTTTACAAGAAGCCAATTTATCGCAATTACTTTACTATATGGAGCGACATGACACAGGGACAATCAGTGCTTTTCGGTCTAAATTTACTCGAAGGCAGAATCAACAGAGAAATCGTCGATTGCTTGCTCAATTGTTTGTTAAGGGATACATTGTTATTTCTGTAGATGGAATTTACGTAGAAAATTTTGGAACTGATAGAGCAGTTGAAGTTGCAGAAGATACCTTTTTTGTGGTTGATTCCAAAGATGAGGGGCATTTGGAACAGGATTTACGAGGACTAGGGAAATTATATGACCAGGATTCCATTCTATTTATTCCTAAGCCAGGTAATGAAGCCTATCTTTGGGGAACAAATCATACAGGGTATCCTGGGTATGGGAATGTGAAAAAATATTCTACCAGACACATGGGTAAAGTTAACACCTTTATGACTAAAAAAAGAGGACGCCCCTTCTTTTTTGAATCAATAAATCGGGAAATCCCAAAACCAGGTAGCAATCTTGGATGGGCTGCCATTCATGCTATTAGTACCATGGACTGGCGGGAGATTCCTTTATAATAGGTTTATAAGGAATACTATGGAAGCAGCTGGTTTTTGGTATCGAAGGGGGAAACTCTTTGATATTGGGTCTAAGAAACATATTACGTATATCCTGGAGTCCCCTGAAACCTTTGGATTAACCCCAGAGCATGTTCGACAGGTATATATTGATTTTAATGAAAAATTTGGTTTTGAGGGAAAAGCTCGAGAAGCTTTAATTAAGGAAGTATCTAAAAATGGATGGATTCGGGTTAGGCATTATGTACGTCCCCGAGACTATTGGTCCATTCAGTATGATAGGTATGACCTTAGAGAGAAGGATTTAAAAAATCTGGTTGCTTTTCTAATGCTGGATAAAGGCATCATGAGAAAAGATGATGAAATCATTCTATTAGGATATGAAGATGGGTCTCAGTATGCTTATACGTTCATGAATGGGGGTGCCTCTAAATTCTTACAAGAAAGGAAAATCCCTAAAAAAAGAAAAATTATACAGATAAAAAAGTTTTCTCAGTTTAAAGAGGATGATACCTCTGCTAAACAGCAGGGGGCTATTATCAATCCCGTTACCAAAATACGATTTTCGTTCCCTTCAGAGCTAACAGGCTATACTAATGTGTATAGTCTTAATCAAATTCCTCATGGATTGCTTACATTTTTTGGAAGAGGAATAATAACTCCCTCTAGGGAAGTTCGTGTGGGAAGAGCGGATTCTACTCATGTAAAGTTGGCTATGGGTCTTTCTGATGCAAAACGTTTTTACTATGGGTACAGTAGAGACACTGGAACAGTTTACATTGTTCCTAAAAACGCTATGGATTCCAATTTTCTTAGGAAGAGAGATAATCTTATTGCCATATTAAGTGCCATTTTTGATAGGTACCCCTTAAGAGTTCCTGCGGGGCATCGAATGGTACTTGCAGAGCGTCGCAAATATATCTTACAATTTTTGGAAGAATTTTTAAGAAATTTGTAAACCTAAGTTTGTAAATTGATTATTTATTTTTGCAAGGGCTTCTTGCTGCTCTTTTACGAGATTTTGGGAGCTATCAAGCTTTTCGGGTTCCCAAATATCAAATGCTATAGGATGATACCTTCGCAATAATTCTATTGAACCTGCAATAGCATCGGTAGCATCCTTTGCATAAAAGCCAATTAAGGATTTATCCCAATTTAAAGAACCTGAAAGAATTGTTGGCTGGGAATCTTCATGGTCAACTTTTACTCTTCCTGTTTTAGAATTAGGCTTTACCAGTTTAAGGGATTTGAGGTTATTCTTAACATGTAAATTTCTTCCAATTGCAATTCTTCCAGTATCTATTAAACTTAATAAGAAAAAATAAGGGTCTGTTGTTAAGTCAACAGAAAGTCGTTCCACCTCAAATCCATGGGAGCTCAAATATTGCATGGATGATTCTGATTGAAATTGGTCAAAAGAAACATGAGAAATAATCATATTTCCCTGGTCTCGTAAATCCTGGATGAATAGCTTAATTGCTTCAAGGTTAATACGACCTCCTTGAGGGGCAATAGGAATGGTAAAATCCACCACATACATTTGGTCGTCCGTATCCCGAATTCTTTCAACGTGAGAACACGCAATGCAGGAAACGTCATGAGCAACTGATTGGTCTACTGAAATACAACGGGGCAGATACGGTTTATACCAGAATTCTAATTTTCCTGCTTTTTTTCTAAAAAAGGTAGATACCACCTGATTCCATATCAATTGGGTAGGAGACTCATCACTATTTGCAGTAATATGGGTATATATGTTTCGTAAGTTTGGATTAAAAATCCGTTCTATTTTAGAATAATCATAAATAAGTGCATCTGCGGACCCTGACGGAATACCTGCACGGTCTTTTAATGCTTTATAAATATCATCGATAAAAAATTGTTTTAGTTCCATAGGAACTTCTAATACTTTTGTAGGATTTAATGGAGAAGTATCCTCATCAGGCTCAATAATTCGGGGTGGTTGGCCTTTACCCCCAATAAATACTTTAAATGTTTTTGACATATCGTAGTCATCCAATTTCCATTCCCAGGAGCTACCCTTAACAATATAATTGGTAGGGTCTTTATTTGCCTGATTTACAATATATTCATCGATAGGGCTATCAAGCGTGTTAGGAGACGAATCGAGAATACTTCGTCCATAATAGTTTCGCTTCATACGAGATTCAATACGGCTTTTGAGGTCGTTGAATAATCGCATAATATATTCATCACTTTTTCCAGCATCTCGGAAGAATGATAATTCAGTCATGGTACCGGTAACTACGGTAAGTCCTAATAAGTTTTGTACATTGGATACCAATTTAAAATTGGCCCCATTGCTAAATTGAATAGCAGATGTAGGAACTGCCGTTGTCCAAAATATCTTATCAACTTTCGATTGTCGTTCAAACTCCTGGTCCCGTTTTATCATACCTTCACGGGTATGTACTTTTTCAAAGAAAGGAGATGCTTCAAGTATTGCAAGCATTGGCTCCAAAAGTAATTCTGAAGACTTTTTAAGAGAATAGGAAATAAGTAACTGTGAAAGTATAGAAGCGGGGTTTAGTCCAAAGTATTTATAGGGATTCCGCATTAAGGATAGATGAACACCCGTATAAATATTGATGAGGGTTGATAGATAGGATTTCCCCCAGCCAATACAAGGATATAGAACAAGATTTCGATAAGGCTTTGAGGGGTCCATAAATTCTTTAAAAACAATTTTTACACGGTCATAGGTTTGAAGGGCAGCTCGCCCTAAGTATTTTTCTGTAATGAATTCCTCAGGGGATGGAGGTTTATCTCTAAAGTTAATACGCCAACTATTTGCAATTAAAAATGCTTTTTGCTTCTCATCCAGCATGGGGTTATCAAGAAGAAACTGCAAAGCTTTCATGATAACATCTAGTGTGAGTGCTCTGTAATCTGTTCTTGCCAGGACATCATCGTCCCCTGCAATAAGGTCAATCAGCATTGATTGCACATTTAATAATTCTTTTTCTGAAATTTTTTTAGATTTACTCAATTTGTACCATCCTTTTAGAAAAAAACTACTAATTATATAACTTTATGTATAATTAGTATTATAAAGTTAAATAAGGCTTTCGGTAAGAGTGTTTTTACATAACACTTGATAGCCCACAAACAATTATCCTGTCCGAACATGACAAAGGAGAACAGAACAAATGAAACCTTCTGTCCACAAAAAACCTATTCTTCAGAAGAAGAAATTCAAGGAAGCAGATGAAGAGCTTGATATCTATAATCAGCCTCCTGCCCCACAGCCGGTAGATATGCCACAAGCAAATTCTCAAGCAGGTGCTGCCCCAGCGGGTACCCCTCCGGTTACTCCAATGCCCCAGAACCAAATGGTAGCAAACCAAGCGTTCATCCCGCCTCAGCCTGGAATGATTCCCACAGGATGGACATTCCCTCAGAATACCCCTGAAGCAAACACTATGCAGACTGGGGATGTAAATACTCCAATGGACCCCAATGCCCCTGCTCCAGGAGCTGGAGAAATTGATGGCGAACCCATTACTAATGAAGAAGCACAGGTGATTTCTGAGTATCGAAAATGGAATAAAAAACGACAACGGGAAGCGTTGAAAAACAAACTTGCAAAAAAATATATGAAAGAAAGTGAACTTGAAGATGAGGAAGAATCCGAAGATATTCCTGCTGATAAAGAAACCGTGATTGTTAAAACTAATCAGACCCTTCCTGAAGAAGATATGAATTCTTTTGACGATATTGATGCCCTCTCTGATGAGCTTAAGCAGGTTACTGCGGACCTGAATGCCTTGTATGTAGATATGGGCGGGGATATTGAAGATGTACTTCCTGATGATGAAATGCCAGATAATGAGGAAGATATCGAAGAAGACGAATACGATGAAGGGGATGAATATGCTGAAGATGATGAGTATGAGGATAGCGAGGATTCAGAGGAAGATATTTCCGAAGAAGATACTTATGAAGAGGATTCTTTTGAAGAAGAGGATATCGGCGCTGACGAAGCTTCAGAAGATGTTGACATTGAAGATGAACTAGAGTCTCATCGGATTCCTGCATATCCTGAATCCAAAAAACGGAAAGTTCCTCAGACAAAGAAAGCATTCAAGGAAAAAGAAGATAATGACCTTGAGGACGATATCAATTTAATGGATGACTTTGCTGAAATTGATATTACTAAAATTCGGTATCCCTATGGGTCTGACGAGGATGAAATTGATACTGATGACCTTGAAGATGAGGATGTTAGTGCTGTAGCAGAGGATGACTTTGATGCTATAGAAGATGAGGAACTGGATAGTGATGACGTGGATGAGGAGGACCTTAAAGAATTCTTGAAACGTCGTTCCATGCACAAACGAGTTAAAGAAGAAGCTGATAAGAAAGTGCTTGCTACAGGGGAATATGAACTTGCAAATCCTGATGCAACCATGGAACTTGAGGGTGACCTTGATGAAATCCTTGAAAAGGAAAAGAAGCTTCTAAAGGCTCGTTATGAAGCTAAGAAGGAAAGTGTCAAAAAGGACAAGAGTCCTTCTGAAAAATTCCTGGAATCCTATCGTCAGAAGAAATCCTTAAACTTCAAGGAACTTCTGAATAAGGGTCTTCTTGGCTAAGAACTAATACGGCATAATGAGGAGACTGGTGGTAGGTACCACCAGTCTTTTTTTTGATAAACCGAAAGAAAAACTAATTAAAAAATCCTTTTAGGGAGATTACAATGAAAACATTAGATTCTTTTTTAGAAGAATATGGTGGTCCTGCATTCATGAAAGTATCTTTTAGGCCAGGAGCCCCAGTTACATCAATATTTGGTTTTGATTATGTATATGATACTGTTCGATTTCATAATGCTATAGACAGGGGAAATTTTGGTAAGCCCCCTGTAAAGAATCCAGTATATACTCCTTTTGCTGGGTATGCAACGTGGATTCCAGATATTGCGAGCTTTGGAAGCCTCTTTATTCTGGAAACAGAATATGATTTTTCCGTGAGAATTGCCCACATGGAGGCAATTACTTCAGAAGTCCAGGAGGCTGCCATTAAAAAGACATTAATTCCCGCAGGAATGTATATTGGGGAAGCTGGAAATAAAGGGTATAGTACAGGTATCCATACTCATACAGAAATTGTTTCCTTAAAAGAAACAAATCTCATTCTTGATGAACTTATGAGTATGAAATTTAGGGATATTCATTATTACTTTACGTATTTAGACCTTCAAAATTTTGTTGAAAAAAATAAGTTATCTCTTAAAGGAAAGAGTCCAGAGGTTTATTGGTCTGAATATTGTACTCAGAAAGGGATTGTCCGAGCTAATGACTATATCTGTGTTCGTAGAGATTACCTGAGTAATACAATTAGAACATTTTATAGCTCTTGGGCACTTTTTGGCTTTTAGAAAGCGGGTATTTATTTTTTAAATAAGTGCCCAGGGTAGACAACCGGTATGAAAGAATCTGATATTAACACTATTATAGGGCGTTCTTTGTCATGGGCATTTAAGCCTCCAGATGGGCCTACTCTTAAGGGATATAATCCTTTTGATGGCTTCGGAGCTTTACGAGGGGATATAAACTCACAGGGGTTTCCAGTGTATTGGGAAGCTAAACATTTAAAAAAACCAATGTCTTTTAATTTTAATCATTTGAAAAGTCATCAGATACAAAACTTAGTTTCCCTTAAAGAAATTCTTCCTAATAGCCTCACTTTATTTTGTATATGTGTAACCTATAAACGCACAGAACACCGCTTATATATATTTCGAGACCCCCATTATATTCTTATGAGAAAACAGGAGAAACGAAATATATTAAAAAAGGAATTTGATGCTCGAAGAAATTATTTACTAATTAAAAAGAAATATATTGATTTCTCCAGTCTACTTTATATGCCTATGGAATGGGAATATGAAGGAGACAACGAGTACATACCGTAAAGATATTATGATAAGGAGAACCTATATGACGTATACTTTCAAATGTGATAACGGGCACCTGAAAGATGTAGAGGCCCCTATTACTGAAGGGCCTCCTAAAAAAGTAATTTGTGAGGTATGCCATAAGGAAATGCATCGAGTTTGGGGGGCCTCTATTCGGATACCAGAATATATGAAAGCTACTTCTGAGGGAGATTTACATACTACTATTTCCGAGCGAATGAAGCATCCAGCTCGTCCTACTGGAAAAAATAAAATATACTATTAGGAATATACTATGAGTGATTCAAGCGACAAGAAGAATCTTCCCCCTCAATCCGCAATAAAACAACAAAAATTCACCAATTTTTTATCGTCTCTTTTTGGATGGAGACGAACCCCAAAAAAAGATAAAAGTGGCTTTTCTACTGCAAAGCAAGATATTCAATTTGTCTCAGTCGATTTAGATTCTGAGAAACGAACTATCCAAACTCTTATAAATAATACATTGGGGAGTGGAAAGCTTTCTTCCAAGTTGGAAGAATTATTTAATAGTTGGCTTCAAGATACTTCAGATTCTATTACAGAGATTTCTGACCGATTTAAACGAGTTGACCAGCTTACGTATGCTGCCCAGAATGACCCATTTATTGGGAGAATAATAAAGTTATATGCTGATGAAGCGACACAGCTTGATGTACAAAATCATTTAATTCATATCGAAACCCCTGACCCCCGTATGACCCGTACAATGTATGATTTGTTAATTCAATGGGGAATTACGCAACCACGAGTACGGGCAGCCATTGCGCAACTTGCCCAATATGGTGATTGCTTTTGGGCAGCAAGTATCCAGGAGCATGGGGTTGAAAAAATTATACCATTAAAACAATTAGATGTTACTGCTCGTTTGGAGTTTAGCCCCGCAGAGGCACTTGAACGGCTTAAACGGCAAGATGGTTTTAGTGTGATGGCCTCAAAATTTTCCTTAATTCAGGATATGCTCGATAGTCTGAAGGAGACAGGGGATTTTGCCGATTTATTTAATAAAAAATTATTTGGGTACGTTATTCATAATGACCTTGTAGTTCCCCCATGGAATATCGTTCACTTTCGAGTAGATGCAGATGGCAGTGAATTCTATCCGTTTGGGGTATCCCCTATATTAGGGACGCTTGCACCCTTTAAGCTAACAGCTTCTACAATTACCCTGCAATCCATTGCTCGGGTTTTAAGTTTCCCTGTAACACTTTTTAAGGTTAAAACTGCAAGTGGAGCTGATGAGGCTCGCCAGTTTAATATGGTAAACAGGGTTCGAGAGGAGTATGATAATATAGGCGTAAGCCCCGCAGGTGGTAATACCGAAGTATATACCGTTAATACTAAAATATGGATGCCTGACGGCTTAATGGATGTAGATGTCAAATCCTCCCAAGTGGATATTGGTTTTACTGGTGATATCGAAATGTACCAGGACCGTACTGCAGTAGCAACAGGGGTACCAAAAGGGTATCTTGTCCAGGAATGGGGTGGATTTGGAAATAGTGCTATTTCTCTGGTAGAACAGTTTAAACCATTTGCCCGAAGTACCTTCTCCTTGCAGAGCGCATTCCTCGAAGGTCTTTCCTATTTATTTAGACTTCATTTTGCACTTACGCAAACCTTTGATCATACAATTCCTTTTACACTCTCCATGAATTTCCCTGCGGAGGAATCTTCCTCTGAAAAAAACTCTGCCCGTTCAGATTCTTTGGAAATGGCGGCCTATATTCTTGACCTTATTCGTACCGCAATTGGCGCTGATGAGGATGAAAGCCTCCCTATTGATATTGTACGAGATATCCTTGCTAAATATACCTTTTTAGACCCTACTGATATTGTGAAATGGACTAAAACTGCTAAATTCTTTAAGAAGCCCAAAGATGAAGAGGAAGACGGGCTTGGAGGGGATTTTGACCTTGAGTCTGATTTTGGAAGTTCAAGCGATTTTGATTTGGGAGATTTAGGTGGGGGTGAGGGTTTTGGAGAGGAAGGCTTCGGAGAAGAAAAAAACTTTGAAGAACCAAGCTCCAATGATTTAGGTATTGATAAACTTGATTTTGGTGAATCCCTAAAAACAAGAAAACGACTACGGGAAGAGCGTTTACGAGAATTATCAAAACGCTATAAGGAAATTAAGTATCCTATTTATTTCCAGGCATTACGAGAATTCTCTATTACAGAATTTGTTCGAGCGAGGCGTCATGTGTATGTTAATTTTTATAATAAAGAGGAGCCCCAGTCTCTTATGCTGGAGAAATTAAAAGCCTCCGGTAAAAATGTTAAAGGAAGAAAACTTTCAGAAGCAGTTACTCTTACTGAAGTTATTGAAGAAATAAAAAAAGCTAATGCTGTTACTTCAACAAAACCTTCTGAGGAGGAGACTACTAATTAAAAGATAGTGAAGGAGATAGTATGCTTCAAAAACTTGTTGAAACCGTATCAATAGACCCTCGCCTTTATAAGGAACGAACTCTGGATGCTTCCCTACGGGAAAAATTACATATATTTATGGAAAATCAGCACCTTCAGGAAGCGGTTACTTCTGAGGTTTCTGCGTGGGAAGTTCCTATTAGTCGGTATGACACTGAAAATGCCAATGGAAGGATTTATCCCAGAAAACTTTGGGAGCGAGTTATCAAGGAACAGCGTCATATTTGGGAGGGGGCTCCTATGCTGGCGGACCATCCTCCAGAGAATAGTGATGGGGACCCCAGTCGTATTTGTGGTATTTGGCTGGAAGCTCGTATTAGTGATGATGGCTATGTATATGGTACATTTGTTCCTTCTGGGTCCCTCGGAAGGGATTTACAGGAACATCTGAAAAATGGGTTGCGGGCGGGGACTAGCTCTTCTGGATTTGGTGAACTTCTCCGAGATAATAAGACAGTAGACCCTGAAACCTATATGATTGAACGGTTAAGTGACTGGGTATTAACCCCTAGTCAGGGAACCTACTTTACCTATGAAGCTTCTACCAAAGAAACTAAAAATGCATCCGAGGGGCGCCTTGGAGAAAGTAAAAATGTAACATTTAGCACTGATGTCAGGGAGAACAAAGAAACCATGAATACCAAGGTTACCAAACTTGAGGAAAAGAAATTCCGTAAGCAGATGGAACTCTTTTTGGAAGATGCAGAAAAAATTTCTGACCCACAGGACCGTCTGCGGGAATTTGAAGAAATCCTAAGCTATTTCGAAGGGGGTGCAGCTCCTGAGCTTAAAGAAAAGGTACTCAATAAAATTGAAGAAGAGCGAATCCTTATTAAAAAGCAATTACAGGAAGCAGAAAAACTGCAACAGGATTTAGGTGTTAAGGACACTGAAGACCTTAAAGAACGGCTTACTAATATTGTCGAAGATGCAGAAACTCTCAAGGAAGACCTCGAAAATTGGAAAGGTATTGCCAAAAAATTACAAGAAAAATTGAATGCGACTCAGAAAGAATTAAATGCTCGTCCTACTGAGGCGTATGTACAACATCTTCAGAAAAAAATAAAAGAATTATTCGTTGAACAGGAAAAACTTGAAAAACTCAATGACCAGGAAAAACAACGAATTGAGGAATCAAAGAAAAAGATTGCTACTATAAAGGAAAAATTTACGCTTCAACTTAAAGAAAAGGATGCTTCCATTAAGAAAACCCAAGACCTTAATGTACAGATACTTAATAAACTGAAAGAACTCAAAAAGAAATATAAAGAGTTGCTTGAAGAAAAACTTGAAGTAGAACAATCTTTTGAATCTTATAGGGAAAAGGTAGAAGCTAAGCCAAAACTCCAGGAAAGCCCTGGTGCTGCCATTCGGAAATACACCAATTTCCGAGAGACTGATGCTATTGATTCTTATTGGGCAGATTTGGTATCCCGTCATGGCGAAGATATAAAGCCCTATGAACGGTCCATTCGGGGTGCAAAAACGTATCGGGAAGCAATGAATGCATACATGAAAGTATTACCGGTTCTGAATGAATCCGTAGACTACAATGCTGCAAGAATTCCTGAATCAGTGGCTATTCCTTTGGATGAACGAGGTGCTCTTCTGGAATCGGTAGGAGCTCATATTGAGGTGCCTTCTCTTGAAAAAAGGCTTCCCAAAGGGTGGGTATAATATAATTAGCAATTTTGAGAGCTTCAGCTTCTCAAAAATTATATACTAATTATTAGAGAAAACAGTGCAAGTTAAAAACGAAAATGCCCTTACAGCCTTCCATTGCTGTGCCCTGCTGTTAGTTTAACTACTAACCATAAAAGTTCTGTATATGTACGAACAATGTACGAATACTGTTTCCCTAAAAGAACTAAAGCACAATTAGTCTTTTGTGCAGTGCTTCTTTTTGCAGGCACACAATTTTAATAACAAAAATTATAAAAGGAAACTTTTATGGGTATTAAATCTAGGATTCAGGGGAACGCTCCGTTGAGTGACCCCATGGAAAAAATTTATCGGGAGGAACGGGCTTTCCGTGCCGACCGCCTTATTGAAAAGTGGTCTCGGGTTCCTGAAATCGGTTCTGGTTTCAAGAAAATGGAGGAGTCTACTGCTCGGAACCTGGCAATTCTTTTGGAAAACCAGGCTCGACTGATGTCTCGGCTGACTGAAGCACAGCTTGCTTCTGCTTTCCAGGGCTTTACGCCCGAAAATATGCTCCGTCTGGTACGGCTTGCCTACCCGAACAGTATCCGTGGTAAACTCTTTACCGAGTTCGCAATGGAAACTGCTCATGACAGCATTAAGTATATCCGTCCTGTATATACTAACAGCCAGACTGGTGGCTCTATGGCCGACCATACCTTTGGCGACTTGAATCTTGATGGTGCTAATGAATTTACGAGTGCAGATTATCGGAAGGCTATGTATGAAACCACCGAAGACCGATACGCTACTGAGCTCGTAAACGGTGCTGTATCCAATCTTGGTGCTGCGAGCCAGGGTGCTGGTACTGATGGTACTGGTACTATTACCTTCGAGGGTGGTGCATTTGGTACTGGTGGCTCCAATTATATTGATGGCTATGCTGCGGTTTTCTGGAAAAATGAGAAGAACCCCTTGGCCATTCAGGCTCGGAATGGTACCTGGTTCTATGGCAATGTAGTAAAGGAAGATGCTACCCATTACTACAAGATTAGCTCTATTGGTCCTAATGGTACTGGTGTATTTGACTTCACTATTCAGGAATCTGCGGATGGTTCCACTGGATGGGCTGCTCCGGCTGCTGATGTTTCTGCTAACATTCTTGCCTTCGGTAGGTATAATTCTGATGGTGACCTCCTTGGTACGTACCTTGGTGAAGTTGAGCTGGTCATGACTGATTATCAGTTCAGACCTCGGCCTCTCTCCCTTGGTGTAACCTGGACGAAACTGACTGAGCTCGTGCTTGATACTTCGTTTGGTGTATCCGCTGAAGAACTCCTTCTGGATTCTGCTGCTCAGGAAATCAAGAAAGCTCTTGACTTCCGTGCTGTACGGTTTGGATACGCTCATGCAAAAGCTCATGCTGCAGCTAACATGGTAACCTTCAATGCCGAAGCGGGAACTTCTACTGATGATAGCTATTTCCATACCGCTCAGCTCATTAAGCAGTCTATCGCTCGTATTGGCGACCTGCAGTTGAACGCCATTAACCGTGGTGGAGTTAGCCGGATTGTTGGTGGTCCTGCTGCTGTTACGTACCTTGCCCTGTATAAGGGCTTCACCACAAAGGGTGCTCAGCCTGCTATTGGTGGCCATCAGGTTGGCGAGCTGGATGGTATTCCTGTATTCAAGGTACCCAGCTCGATTATTCCTGATAATGAACTTATGACTATCTGGAAGAACGATGAAAATGAAGCTGATGTTTCTATCGCTTTCGGAACCCTTCTGCCGTTCTACAGCACTGGTCCTATCGTTCGTAAGAACTTCTATACCGAAGCTGGTATTGCACGGTATGAAGACCAGCAGGTACTTCAGCCTCGGTATCTTGGTCGCATTGTTATCAATGGAATTCGGGAAATTAGCCAGTAATGTAAGTTGAGTTAAAAAAGTTTTTAAGGGTCTGGTTCTCCGTGAGGACTAGACCCTTTTTTTATAGAAAAGATAGCAAGAAAAATGTTTGGTCTTTAGCCAAACATATGAATGGCTCATAATCTTTTCAATCTAATAATATTAACTAAATATGTAAAAGATACTAACTAATATAAAGAGAAACAAGGAAGGAACGAGCAGTGCTAAAAGCATACGAGTTTAGAGTCTTCCCTACAAAAGAACAAGAACAATTCCTTCTCAAAACAAACGGTCTTTGTAGACTGTATTGGAACACAGCTTTAGCAAGAAAACAAGAAGCTTGGGAAAATAATGAAAAATGGAATATTGGAACAGCTAAGAAAGTATTTGAAGAATGTAAGCCTGAAGCAGTTGAATGGTGTAATGAAGTAGACAGTTCGGCATTAGCAGCTGAATGGAATAATATAACTTCTGCTTTCAACAACTTTTTCAAATCTTGTAAAGGTCAAAGAAAACTCAGAGTTGGAAAACCTAAATTCAAAAGTAGAAAGCATTCACAAGTCGCTATAACTTGGACGTCTATGGCAAAGCCTAAAATCCTAAAAAACGGGTATTTGTTTCTAACAAGAAAGTTAGGACCAGTAAAAGGAACATTTCATAGATGGGCAGAAGGTGATTTCAAGCACGCAACTATAAAGCAAACCCCTACTGGAAAATGGTTTGTAAAGATTTGTGCTGAAAAGAAAGATGAACCCAAAAACCAAAATGGAAAATCAGTTGGTGTAGACTGGAACTGTAGAGACGAAGATTTCTTAGTAATGTCTAACGGCACGAAAGTCAAGTGTCCTAGATTCTTACAAAGAAGTCAGAAACAGCTTAGTCACCAACAGAAAATAATGAGCAAAAGATTTGTGAAAGGTCTTGAAACTCAAAGTTCCAATTACTACAAACAAAAACAAAAAGTTGCACTTTTGCACGAGAAGGTTGCTAACCAAAGAAAAGACTGGTTGCATAAGCTTTCAAGGCAAATCTGCAATGAGTATGAAACCGTAGTGGTTGAAGACATCAACGTACAAACAATGTCAAGGATGAATCATGGAAAAGTTGTAGGAGACCAAGGTTTTGGTATGCTACGACAAATGATTGCTTACAAAGGTAATCTAGTAAAAGTAAATCCAAAAAACACTTCTAAGACTTGTCATATTTGTGGATTTATAAATCCAAAAGTAAAAGTAGGAATAAACTATTGGAAATGTCCTGTTTGCTCGACAGAGCACGACAGAGATATAAATGCAGCTCTAAACATACTTTCAAAGTATGTGACTAGTCGGAGCATAGTAGGTTGGGAACTTACCGAAAATACAAATGCCTGTGGAGTGCCACGCAGCACTGCGAAGCAGGAAAACGAACTGACATCGAGCGTTTAGCTCGTAAGCAGTTTGGAATGTCCCAGGTCTTTAGCCTGGGATAGCGTTCAATTCTACTATATTAAAGTGTAGTGTTTCGGAGGTGGAAAATGGAATACACACTAGGAATGCAAGTTCCATCTAAGTCTAAGAAAAATAGTTTAATAAAAGATTTTTTTATTTATCAAAAAATAAAAGATAATAGTCCTTTTGAAATTATTGTAGCTTTGGATAATGAATATCCACAAGCTTTGCTTAATTCTTTTCAGATATTTTTAGAAAAAGAATTTCCTTTAAATACAATAAAAATTATTTTAGCAGTTAAATCGAAACCTCCTAGACAAGCTACTTCTCGTTTTTATAAAGAAGAAGCTTATGATTTTTCTTCATACTTACCAAAAAATAATAAATATTTTATAATTTCTGTTGGGATGGCAATTTGTACAGTAAGTCGTTCTGTACAATTATCTGTGAGTGATTTTTATGATTTTGTCTTTAATAAAACTTATTTTTATGCTCCTTATTATAAAACATATTGTTTTCCAATTGATAATTTATATGCACTTTTTAAGAAAAATGAAGTATGGGTTCCTAAAGATGCTTTTAGATTGCATTTTACTAGATTACAATGTAAAACATTACGAGACAATGCAGATACGTTATGGGAAGATACATTAAGTTCTCCTCGTTATAAAATTAATATTATTGATTCAAAAGCAGATTTTATAAAAATTATGCAACTGTATGGAGATTATACAGGAATAACTGCATTAGATATAGAAACATCCTCGCTTTTATGGCATTCAGGGAAAATTGGTTGCTTTTCTTTTGCATTTTCCCGTAATGTAGTTTATTTTGTTCCCTCAATTGATTTAATAGATAAAAAAGATTTTGAAACATTTTTTAGTAATAAAAAAATAATAGGTCATAATTTTAAGTTTGATTATAAATTTTTAACTAATGCAGGATATAAAGTTCCGCTTCCTTATGATGATACGCTCCATCTTGGACAGACACTTAATGAAATGCGAAATAATAAGCTAAAAGCTTTAGCATTTATGTATACGAAATTTGGTGGCTATGATGATGCGCTTGATGATTATAAACAAAAGCATAAAATTAATTCATATTTAGAAATTCCTATGCCTGTAATGATTTCTTATGCAGGAATGGACTCTCTTGTTACATTTATTATATACGAAGAAATGATGAAACAAGTTGATGAGTTGGATAAAAAATTTCCCCCTCTTGAAGAAGGAGGTTGGACTATAAAAGAATTTCATAGGAATTTTTTAATTCCATACTATCAAGAATTTTGTACTATTGATACGAATGGGTTGTTTATAGATATAAATAAATTACATGAATTAAATAAAACTATTTCGTCCGATATAAAAGAGACCGAAGAAAAAATTAGAAAAAGTTTTAATTTATCACCTTCTTTTAATTTAGGTTCTCCTGTACAAGTATCGAAATTATTAGAAGAAGCAGGTTGGGAAAGCTTAGGAAAAAATAAACAAAATTTATATTTAACAGGAGATGACCAGCTTGTTAGATGGGGACATTTAGGACATAAAGAAGCTAGTTATTTTAGACGTTTACGAACATTATACACATTACAAAAAATGTTTCTAGGTAAAAAAGGTTGGGAAAATTATATTGTAGAACAAAATAATACTTATAGAATTTGTCCTACATTTGGAGTTGGGTACACTAAATCTAAACGAAATACTTGTAAATCTCCTAATTTGCAACAAATACCTGCTAGGGGTTTGTATGAGAGTGAAATAAAAAGTTTATTTATTCCTCCTGATCCGAATTATAGGTTTGCTACATTAGATTATAATTCTTTACAAATACGATTGTGTACACTAGACAGTATGGATGTATTTTTATCTAATCTTTATAAAAACGAACCTCTTGCTGATTTGCATTCTATAACGGGATATACATTGATTAAAAATCAGGAGTTAATATTTTATAAGCTTACTTTTGATAACGGAAATGAGGAAGAATTATATTCGGAAGCAGAGGTAATAGTAAC